>WNFI01263976.1_pt1 | contig 10523 bp, 12 predicted proteins | sample 5400471 | NCBI WGS metagenome assembly WNFI01 (sample SAMN13153348, study PRJNA577476) | soil metagenome | isolation source: 100 cm saprolite on Douglas fir-dominated hillslope | place: USA:California | collected 2013-09-17 | reverse complement strand
CATGAAGGTGCTGAAAGGCGGCCCGGTCGAGACCGGCCGCGGCTTCGTGCTGCATTCGAGCGATTTCTTCATCAAGGATGCGACGCTCAAGATCGACGACGGAATTTGCCTTACCGCGACGGTCGATATTCTCAAGGCGATCGCAAAGGGCGCCGGGCCGAAGCACGCCATCCTCGCGCTCGGCTATGCCGGCTGGGCGCCGGGACAGCTTGAAACCGAAATCCAGGACAACGGCTGGCTGCATTGCGATGCCGATCCGGACCTGATCTTCGGCGGCGACGTCGAGGAAAAATACCTCCGCGCCCTGCGCAAGATCGGGATCGATCCCGGCATGCTCTCGAACGAAGCCGGGCATGCGTAGCGCGATTGGGTGCTGGCACTCGACACACCTGCGATGTCGTCCCTGCGAAAGCAGGGACCCATAGCCACAAATGTCTATTGCCGAGCGCGATGGCTACTCCATCGAAGTTTGACGACCAGCTCGATTCAATATGAGAGGCCACGGAGTATGGGTCCCTGCTTTCGCAGGGACGACAACTGCTTTTTTGCGCCTTACTCCGCCGCCTGCTGCGCGACCGTCGGCGCGGTGCCGGCCACCGTGGCGCGGCGCATGTCGCGCGGCTGCGACTGGTCGTAGCGCCGCACCCGGTGCATGGTCTGGCGATTGTCCCACATCACGAGGTCATGCACCGTCCATTTGTGGACGTAGACGAACTCCGCCCGCGTGGCGTGCTCGGTGAGATCGCGCAGCAACAGCCGCGCCTCCGGCACGCTCATGCCGACAATCGCGCCGGCATGCGACGACAGATACAGCGACTTGCGGCCGTGCACCGGATGGGTGCGCACCAGGCGCTGCAATACCGGCTTGAACATCTGCTTTTCTTCCTCAGTGTAATCGACGAAGCCCAGCGAGCCGCGGGAATACATCAGCGAGTGCTTGCAGATCAGGTCCTCGATCTCGGCCTTGGTCTCGTCGTCGAGCGCGTCATAGGCGGCGCGCATGTCGGCGAATTCGGTATTGCCGCCCTTGGGGTTGACCACGCGCGCCGACAGCAGCGAGAATTTCGCCGGAATGGGCCGGAACGAACTGTCGGAATGCCACAGGCAGTTACCGAGATTGAACAGATGGGTGCGGTGGTCGCGCGGCAGCGGGTTACCATCCTTGCCGAGATTGGAGACGTCGTTCAACCCGGATGTGAGGCGGTAATCTTCCTTCCTGGTCACGGTGCCGCCGCGCGCGTTCTCGCGCTCGCCGAAATTGCGCGCAAAGACCAATTGCTGCTCGTCGCTGATGTCCTGATCGCGGAACAGCAGCACGGCGTATTCATCCATGCCGGCTTCGATATCCTTGGCCTCTTGCGGGGTCAGTGGCTTGCGCAAATCGACGCCGGAGACCTCGCCGAAAAAATGCGGGTGAAGCTGCCGGATCGAGACAGTCATGGCGTTTCTCCTGATCGGGGCGAGCGGTTGCCCCGCTCCATTTGCGTGAAAAATTACTCCCGGACATTACCATGTCAACGCGTCAGAGCGCATGCCCGCCCTCACGCGTTGCGGGCCATCAGGCCGCCGTCCACCGGGATGATCGCGCCGGTCAGGAACGATGCCGCCGGCAGGCACAGGCTCAGCGTCATGTGGGCGACCTCCTCGGGATCGCCGTAGCGGCCGAGCGCGGTTCGGCGCCTGGCATAGATCGCCTTGTGCTCGTCATTGATCCGCGCCGTCATGGCTGTGGTGATCGGGCCCGGACAGATGCAGTTCACGGTGATGCCGTCGCGGCCGAGTTCCACCGCGAGCGAACGCGTCAATCCGACCACGCCGGCCTTCGCCGCGGAATAGGGACTGTGCAATGCGGTGGCGCCGAGCGCCTCGGTGGAGGCGATGTTGACGATCCGCGGAGATTTCGATTTGCGCAGGTGCGGCAGCGCGGCGCGGATCACGCGCTGATGGGCGGTGAGCATCACCGTCAGTCCCTTCGCCCACGCCTCATCATAGCCATCATCGTCGATCGCGACGCGTACCGAAATGCCGGCGTTGTTGACGACGATATCGAGCCCGCCGAAATGCGCGGATATCTCATTGACGACGGCATTTATGTCGTCGCGGTTTGCAACATCGAGCCTCCAGGCTTTGGCGGTTCCGCCGTTCGCCGCGATCTCGGCGGCAACGGCCCGCGCGCCCTCGGCGCTGGTGTCCGTGACGGCGACGTTGGCGCCTTCCGCCGCGAACACCCGCGCCGTGGCGCGGCCCATGCCGCTGGCCGCGCCGGTGACAACAACGGTCAATCCCTTAACCGACCGGCTGAGCTGCTTGAAATCGGACATCGAATGCTCGCTGAAGAGAATGTCGTGCACCGCAAGATTGACAAGGCTGGCACCGATCCCCAGAGAGGTCAAACGACGTCAAACAGAAGATCGAGGCGCGCGATGAACGAACTGGATTTCAGCGGCAAGCAGGTTCTGGTGGTGGGCGGCTCCAGCGGCATCGGCAACGGCATCGCGCAAGCGTTCCGGGCCAAGGGTGCGCGCGTGCATGTCTGCGGCACCCGCGCGTCCGCCGCCGATTATGCGCCGGACGAGGGATCGCATCTTAAGGGCCTGGACTACGCGCAGCTCGACGTCAGCGATGCCAAGGCGATCGAGAATTTCAAGCCCTCGTTCGACCGGCTCGATGTGCTGGTGCTGGCGCAGGGTGCGGTGATCTACCGGCGCGGCGAATTCGAGATGGGTGGATTCCGGAAAGTGCTCGAAGTCAATCTGATCAGCCTGATGGCTTGCGCGACAAAATTTCATTCGATGCTGAGTGCGGCCAGGGGTTCATTGATCATCGTCAGTTCGACCGCCGCCTATCATTCGACCAAGGGCAATCCGGCCTACAATGCCTCGAAAACCGGGGCCGTTGGATTGACCCGGACGCTTGGCCAGGCCTGGGCGGAAAACGGTATTCGCGTCAACGGCATCGCGCCTGGCCTGGTCGACACCAAGATGACGAAAGTGACGACGTCGAATCCGAAGCGGCTCGAGGGCGCGATCGAGCGGATACCGCTGAAGCGGCTGGGAACACCGGCCGACATGGCGGGCGCCGCGCTGTTCCTGGCGTCGCCGCTGGCGTCCTACATTGTCGGTCAAACCCTTATCGTGGACGGCGGACTCATTCTGTAAGCCCTAGGAACCGGATCGCGCCTAGTCGGTTAGCCCACCGACAATTCAGGGAGTCAAGCGATGGACAAGGATCGGATTGCCGGCTCGGCCAAGGATGTCGCCGGTAAAGTCGAAGGCGCAGTCGGCGATATCGCCGGTGATGCGAAAACCCAGGCTGCCGGCCGCGCCCGTGAGGCGGCAGGCACGGTGCAGAATCTGTACGGCCAGGCCAAGGATGCAGCGCGCGAGGTCAAGGATGCCGCACGCGACGCCACCGACGCCGCCGTCAGCTACGCCAAGGACGCCTATGACAACAGCGGCGAGACCGTGCGCGAAGGCAAGCAAGCGGTAGCAAAAACCGTGCAGGAAAATCCGCTCGGCGCGCTATTGATCGCAGGCGGCATCGGCTTTGCACTGGCGCTGTTGATGACGCGCCCGCCGCGCCGGCCGCCACCGCGCTGGCGATATTACGGCTGAGCAGCCGTTCCCGGACACGCGTCTTCGCGTGGACCCGAAATCCAGAAGTTAGTGCACGAGATTCCGGGTTTGCGCTTACGCGCCCCGGAATGACGTCATCAACACTTCAGCGATCGAAGAAGCCCGGGACCGACGCCGAGCGTCCGACATTGCCCGGCGGGCGCGGTACGGTGGGCGCACGCGGTGGCGGAGGCTGCTGCCGGGGCGCGTTGCCAAATCCGAAAAACGGAGGCGTGCCGGATTGAACCGGACGGAGCTTTTTCGGCTTCGGCGGCGCGGTGGGCGCCGCTGCCGTTCCATCCGGCGCAACGGATGCCGACGGAGTTTCGCCCTTCGCCTGTTCGCGTCCGACTTCACGGCGCGGCCAGACAAAATCATCCGCGCGGCCGGCTGGCGGCGCCAGCGGCTCTCCCTTGACCAGCGTGCGCGCGGCGAGCGCATCGACCGCGGCCGGGCGCGAGCCGGGGCCGCCGAGCAATTGATCGGTACCGACCGAAGATGCCACCAGCGGCACGATCGGTCCCGCCAGCGGACGCGGTGCCGGCTGACCCGGCAGCGCATTGGCGTCGGGCGTTGCCGTAAGCGCCGGATCTGGCCCTCGAAGTCCGGGCCCTGCTGCAGGAAGCGGCCGGCTTCGTCGACAAATCCGTCCCAGACGTCGACATAGGTGATGCCGGCCTTGCCGGCGGCGTCGCGATATAGCGAATCCAGAAACAACATGTCTGACGTCGCCCTGGCGCCGCGCACGGCGGGCAGGCCGACCCACAGCACCGGGACGCCCTTGGATTTCATCACCGCGATCATCTCGTCGATTTTCCTGGTGTAGAGCTCGACCCAGCGTTCCTCGCGGAACTCATAGACGCCGTTGGGCGAGCGCGCGCTCTTCTCCGGCGTGATGGCCGGCGGCGCATCGCCATTGTCGGCGGCATCGTCCGGGGACAATTCGGTATCGACCGCTTTGTCCTCGGGCTTTGCGGCGTTATCCGTTGCGCCATCCGGCTTCGCGCCGGGTTTTGCATCTCCAGGCTTGGCGTCCGGTTTGGCTTTGGCGTCCTTCTTGTCGCTCTTTTTGTCGGATGACTTGCTGTCGGATTTATCGACTACGGGCTCGTGGATCGGGACGCGGTCATTGAGCCCGAGCATCACGACGATTGCGTCCGCCTTTTCAGTGGCGAGAATGCCTCGGGCGGCAGCGGGCCAATCGGCCGGATCGCCCTTGGGCTGATATTTGATCAGGCCGGAAACAGTCTTGTGCTTGCGGATCACGCCCATGTCCGGCTGTTCGGAGTAGGCGTCCTCGAGACCGTAGGCGAGCCAGTCGGCCATCGCGTCGCCGAGCACCAGCACGTTGCGCTCCGGCACGGTTTCGCGCTTCTCAGGCGGCGGTGCCTTGGAATAATTCTCGATGACCCGCTTCGGCGCCTGCTGCTGCTGGAACGGCGCGAAAAAGTCGCCGCCGAACCAGCCACCGCCGCTGCGCGGTTGCGGTCGTTGCGGTCCACCGAAATTGCCGAAATTGAAAAATTGCGCGGAAGCCGGTCCGGCGATCCCGACCACTAGCGCAATTGCAACCGCCAGCGCGACCAGCGGGCCGCTCTCGGTGAACACGCGCAAAAAGGATTTTGTCTTTGTCATTCGGCTCGGCCGCGATCGATTGTCGGCAAACATAATAGCGGAATCGGGCCGCAAGCGGGCAGATTCCTTGCCATAGACCGGGCATCGGCCGTTACCGTCAAGGTCGCTTACGGAAATGCCTGCTTCAGGGTTACTTTCGGGGGCGGCGAGGGGCGTTTCAGCGCCCCCTCAGCCGCTCCAGCACGTCGGAGGAGGCAAATCCGTCCGCGGGCGCCCCGATCGAGGCTTGGAAGCCGCGCAGGGCCTCGCGGGTTTGTCCGCCGAGTTGGCCGTCGGGGGTGCCGCGATAAAAGCCGCGCTGCGCCAGAAGCTGCTGCAGTTCCAGCCGCTCGGCGCGCGACAGCTCCCGTTCCTGCCGTGGCCAAGGCTGCACGAACGGCGCGCCGCCGCGCAAGCGGTCGGCGAAGTGGCCGATCGCCAGCGCGTAAGCCTCGGCCGGATTGTATTTCATGATCACGCGGAAATTCTGCAGCATCAGGAAGCCCGGGCCCTCGGCGCCGGCCGGCGCCAGCAGGTAGGCCTTGTCGGTGGGATGCGGGAAAGGCTGGCCGCCGGCGCGCTTGAGGCCGAGATGCTCCCACTGCGCGATGGTCATCGCTTGCGCCCGGTCCGCCAGCATGTAGTTGAAGCCCTGGGGCACCACGACCTCATAGCCCCAGGTCTGGCCGGGCTGCCAGCCGTCCTTTTTCAGGTTGTTGGCGGTGGAGGCGATCAGGTCGGCTGGATTATCAACCACGTCGCGGCGGCCGTCGCCGTCGGCATCCACGGCGTAGCGCTTGAAGGCGGTCGGCATGAATTGCGTGGGCCCGAATGCGCCGGCCCAGGAGCCCCGCATCTGCTCGGGGCGTAAATCGCCGCGGTGCAGGATTTCCAGCGCCGAGAGGAATTCGTCCCTGAAATATTTCTGGCGGCGGCCGATGCAGGCCAGCGTCGCGGTGGATTGCAGCACGCTGCGATCGCCCATCTGGGCTCGCGGCCCTTGGCGAGGCGGTTATCGTTCACCAGGATGTCGAGATAATCCCAGATCGACTTGGTGAATTCCGGCTGCGAATCCACCAAATCCATGATGCGCAGATCGGGCTCGAGGCCTGCGGTAAAACGCTGGAAGCTTTGTTGCGAGATGTTGCGGCGCGCGGCGTCGGGCCACATCGAGGCGACACAATTATCGAAATTCGCCGCCGCTTGGCGGATCGCGGGCGCGGTCATCAGCGGATGGCCGGAGGCGCCGTCCTCGCCGCTCCAGGGCTGGGGGCCGCCGCTGCCGGGCGTCGTTTGCGGTTGCGCCGGCGCGGTGGAATTTTGTCCGGAGAAGACGTTGCCGAACAGGTTGGAAAGCCCGCCGCCGGACGATTGTGCGTCAGCCTCGCCAGTGCGCAGCAAGACCGCCGCGATCACGACCGCGGCAGTCAGCGCTCTGATCAATGGTTCCATTTGTCGATTCATGTCCCACCCCGCTGCCCCTCATTTCAGGCTTTCAGGAGGCGCTGTCACGGTTTCCAACAGCTTAACAAAGGCGAACTTTTAATGTGAGGGGGCGATCCACTTTGTTCCCGGCCGCAAACCGGCTACCTACATGCGAACAACTTGTTCTTCTGTCCTCCAGGGTACCGACAGCCCCATGAAAATCCGCAAAGCCGTCTTTCCGGTCGCCGGCCTCGGCACCCGCGTGCTGCCCGCCACCAAGGCGATGCCGAAGGAAATGCTGACCATCGTCGACAAGCCGCTGATCCAGTACGTGGTCGACGGCAGGCGCCGCTCGGCCTCGGCCACGCGGTGTGGTGCGCCCGCGACATCGTCGGCGACGAGCCGTTCGCGGTGGTGCTGCCGGACGAACTGGTGCTGCATACTCCGGGCTGCCTCGCTCAGATGATCGAGGCGGCGGGCAAGCTCGGCGACAAATTCAACCTGATCGCGGTGGAAGAAGTGCCCGCGCATCTCACGCATCAATATGGCATCTGCGGCGTCGGCAAGCGCCACAAACACGGCAACATGTTCGAGGTCGACGGCATGGTGGAAAAGCCGGCCAAGGGCACCGCGCCGTCTAACCTTTCGATCACCGGGCGCTACATCCTGCAGCCGGAAATCTTCAAGATCCTGGAAACCCAGGAGCGCGGCGCCGGCGGCGAGATTCAGCTCACCGATGCCATGATCGGGCTATCCAAAACGCAAACCTTCTACGGCGTCGAGTTCGAGGGCGAGCGGCACGATTGCGGCTCCAAAGCCGGGTTCCTCCGCGCCAACATCGCCTTCGCCATGGCGCGCGCCGATCTGCGCGACGGTCTGCGCGCCGAGATGAAGAAGTATCTGGAGAAGTGATCTTCTCGTAGTTCGGACTGCGCTGCCGCTGCCTTCTCGTTGCATTGAATGGCCAAGGCTGGGGCAAGCAAGCCGAAGCTTGACCATACTACGGCATTGCCGTAGTATGAAATTCCGATGCAGACCGTCGTGGAAACGCCGTCTTATCTCGCTGATGCGGAGCGGCTGTTTTCGCCGGATGAGCGTGCGGCCGTTGTGGATCGTCTGGCGGCTGATCCCCGATGCGGCGTGGTCATTCCCGGCAGCGGTGGTATTCGCAAGGTGCGGTTTGGTTTTGGCGCGCGTGCGCGGATTATTTATCTGTTTAGCGGAGAGAGCCTGCCCGTGTTTGTTCTGACGGTGTTCGCCAAAAACGAGAAAGCCAACCTTTCGTCGGCCGAGCGAAATGCTTTAGCAAAGTTAGTTACCGATATGATCGAAGGTTACCGGAGGCAAAAATGACAAAAGCCGCATTCGACAAGATCAAAGCCGGGCTTAGCGAGGCCAAAGCCTATCTTGATGGATCAGGAAACAAGCGCGACTATGGAATTCATGTTCCGGCCCGGGTAAACGTGAAGAAAATCCGCACACGACTTGGCCTCTCGCAAGAGAGTTTTGCGCAAACCTATGGATTCGCGCTGTCGGCCGTTCGCGATTGGGAGCAGGGCCGCCGCCAGCCCGAACGCAGCGCGCGCATCCTGCTCAGGGTTGTTGAAAGGGAGCCCGAGGCCGTAACGCGGGCCTTGGCGAAAACCGCTTGACCATCTACCGGGTTCGCCTGTGAACGACTACGGCCCGCTGCGCGATTATCTGAAAAAACAAAAGCTGCCGGAATTCGTGCTCAGCTTCCAGCAGATCGAAGAGATCATCGACGCGGCGCTGCCGCGCGCGGCGCACCGCGCCTCGTGGTGGGAGACGATGCGCAGCCCGCAGGAAAAGATGCCGCAGCGCGAGGCGTGTCTTGCGGGCGGCTACATCGCGACAAGGCTCGCGGACGGCAAGAGCGTGCGGTTCAAGCGGATGAAGTGAGGTAGCCTCGCTCAATCACGTCGTCGCCGGCGAAGGCCGGGGCCATACGCCGTCATCTATCGATGAGCCAGGGTGGCTTAGAGCTTTCGGCCGCTTTGCGCCAAGGGCTGACCGACGATTCCGTTTTGACCCAATGCGGACGGTGAGACCGTCGCGTTCTGCCCGCCTCCATCACGACGCTGTGTGCCAACCTTGATGTGTTCCTCTGCGGGAACCAATCCGGCCACAGCGCGGTTTATCGCGCATGTTTCAAAAACCGGAGACCGCCATGAAAAAAATCACAAAGCTCGTTTTGGTTGGTACTGCGACCCTTACCATCCTCAATTCGGCAGCTCTGACCCAACAAGCGCGCACGGGAACGATTACCAAAGTTGACCGGATCAATGGCACCGTCGCAATTCAGCAGACGCAAAGCGGTACCACAGGAGCGAACACCGGCGGCGCTGAAGAATTCAAAACACAACAAGGCTTGTCGCTGGACGCGTTGCATGCTGGCGATAAGGTCACCTTTTCCACCACGGAAGCGGGTGGGATCAAGACGATCACGAAACTTCAGAAACAATAAATGTTCAGAAGCCGGAAATTTCAGTGTGAATCACCAATCGCCTTGGCAAAGGCCAATTGTTGCGCGCTCTGTTCCTTCATAAGCCGCCGACCTGACCAACGGCGTGATGTCGGGTTGTGGCACTTTTCAGACATGCCGACTGCATCGAGCGATGTCCGAGTTTGAGGGTAAAGCGGAAAACATATGCTCGTACTGAGTTCTTCTCAGTTTGACCCGACTCGGACATTGGCCGCCCCGAGCGGCGGTGCTTTCGATGCCGGTTTAGCACCTATCAACGTACCTGTTCGAGCCGCTAAGATGCCCTATCCTGAGCCTGGGTTGGCAATGAAGCGGCGCGAGTTCATTTCATTCATTGGCGGTTCATTGGTTGCGTGGCCGCTCGCGGCGCGCGGGCAGCTGCGGCGGATGCGACGCGTTGCAGTTCTAATGGGCTATGCCGAGAACGATCCGGAAGCGCAGACCTTCATCAAGTCATTCCGGCGGGGGCTGCAGGACCTGGAATGGACAGAAGACGATAACATACGCATCGACTATCGTTGGACCGCCGGGGACATCAGCCGCGTTCAGGGATTTGGGAAAGAGCTGCTGGACCTTCAGCCCGACGTGATCTTAGCCAACACCACACCTATCACGCGCGTACTGCACGACGAGACTCGAACCATCCCGATTGTCTTCGTAATTGTATCCGACCCGGTCGGCGATGGACTTGTTGCGAGTCTTCCTCGACCCGGCGGAAACGTTACTGGGTTCATCAACTATGAGGCCTCGATGGCGGGGAAATGGCTCGAATTGCTCAAGGAGGTGGCCCCGAACATCTTGCGCGCCGGGCTCATCTACAATCCTGAAACGGCTCCCGGTGGGGGTTCATATTTCTGGAAAGCGTTTGAGGCTTCCGCCTCCTCACTCCAGGTCGAACCGGTCATGGCACCTGTTCGCAGCCGAGCTGAAATTGAAACGGCCATCGTCGCCCTTTCGGGACAGCCAGCGGGCGGGGCGGTAACCTGTTTTGAAAGTTTCTTGAGGGTAAATCGCGAAACCACAATCGCGCTGGCAATGCGAAATAGAATACCTACGGTCTCACCTCTGTCCATTTTTTCCAAAGACGGCGGATTGTTGTCATACGGGCCTGACTATCTCGACCTGTTTTACCGTGCGGCCGTCTACGTCAACCTCATTCTGCGCGGAACCATGCCGAGCGAATTGCCGGTACAACTACCGAGCAGATTCAAGCTGACGATCAATCTAAAGACAGCCAAAGCGCTCAACATCGAAGTTCCACCTACGCTGCTCGGGCGCGCTGACGAGGTGATAGAATGAAAAGCGGAATGTCTGCTATTGGCACCTTTCAGACATGCCGACTGCATCGAGCGATGTCCGAGTTTGAG
>WNFI01086229.1_pt1 | contig 10523 bp, 8 predicted proteins | sample 5400471 | NCBI WGS metagenome assembly WNFI01 (sample SAMN13153348, study PRJNA577476) | soil metagenome | isolation source: 100 cm saprolite on Douglas fir-dominated hillslope | place: USA:California | collected 2013-09-17 | reverse complement strand
CCTGGCGTCGAACGTGGTGCTCGGGACGTCCATCGAGCGGCTGTTTCAGGGCCCGCTCGCTGACGCGCTCACGCACGTTGGTCAGTTGAACATGTTACGCCGACTCGCTGGATCTCCCATACGCGCCGAGAATTACGCACGAGCGGACATTGCCGCGGGGCAGGTTGGGGTGCGTCAACCTGCTCCGCGGGCGGAATTCGACTGACGTCATTCGCTGCCGGTCAACTTCCTCGCGGACCTCGCGACTGCGACGCGTTGTCGCTTGGCACGCTGAGCTTGCCGTTGTCGTCGAGACTGAGTACGGCGCGACGCGTTCGTGGCATCGGATCAATCTCGTCCACCTCGATGACCAGCTTGTCTTCCGCCGGCCGGAACGCGGTGACACGTGCGCCGACCTGCGCACCCGCGACGCCGAGCTTCGCGAGCCGTGCGGGGTGAGACAGCTCACCCGAGACGCTGGCGCCCAGCGGCAGCGTCGCGCGCTGCTTCGGCGCTAGCCGAGTCCCCAGCTGCTCGGCGAGAACGACGGAGGTGATGTCCCGGATGCGGCGCGCAAACGACGCCGGCCCCTGTGCATCCGCTTCGCACATGGCCAGGTGGCCCGCTCCGACGACGAGTGCCGCGAATGCGATGTATCGTGCTGACATGGCGTCCTCTCTCCTCGAGGACTCAACCATGGCAAGGACGTTCCGAGCGCTGTGCTCCGGGTCCGCTTCCCCAACGGCGGACGGGTTTCCGTGGTTGGATCCTCGCGGGCCTATAGCGAATTAAGTGTGCCGCGGCGGAAGACAGCGCGCGGTTGGCCTGGCGGATGTTGCCCGACCCCGCGAACTCAGTCCGCGGGTCTGTCTGGGATATGCATCCGATGGAGTACCGCCAGGAACCTCGCATCGGCGGCGTACTTTCTGAAGGGCGGCCAATCGCCCGAAAATGCGGCGACGGCCGAGTGGACCTCCACGCCGCGCTCCAGCCATCGATAAAAGCTGTCGCGATCACCGAGCGCGTCGTACGCTGTCGCGATGAGCTCCGGAACGACGTAAGTTTTTGGCCACTCCGCCTCGATCTGTCTGAGAATCAAGCGCGCCTCGTCCGTGCGCCTCGTCTTCGCGTAGAACCACGCGAGCCCAGCCGAGCGATGGCCGAGCAGTCTGTCGGCCCGCACGAAAGCGCTCTCCGCCTGGGTGAACTGCCCCTTGTCAAACCACGCGAAGCCGTCGTACGCGTCGAGATATACGAAATCCGGCGTCAACCCGCGCATCGCGTGAAAGTGGGCAAGAGCCGAGTCGGGTGCGCCGTTCAGATAGTGGCTCACGCCGAGGAACCATTCGCTGAACGGATTCAAGGGATCGCGTGCTGCACTCTGGCGCGTGCCCTCGACGGCGCGATCAGGGCGGCGCACACCGAGCCAGTATGAGGACTCGCTGAGATAGGATTCCGGGTTGCCGGGGTTCAAGCGCTTGGCGCGCTCCACCTCTATTCGCGCGCGCGGCCAGTCCCATTCGTAATTCGCATTGAGCAACGCCGCTTGCGACCATCCCTCGGACAGCGTGCTGTCCAGCGCGATCGCGGTCCGCGCGGCCGCGACAGCTCTGGGATAGATGTCCTTCGGCAGATAGGTACCGTCCGCGAGCAATCCGTATGAACGCGAAAGCCCCGCGTACGCGAGCGCGTAGCGTGGATCGGCCGCGATGGCGGACTGATAGAGCTCCACGGACCGTAGCAGGCCTTCCGGCGACCCGAGATTGGCCTGGAAGTTGGCTTTCAGGTACAACTCGTGCGCCGAGGCGTTCGTCGTCTGATGGTCGGCGGTTGTCGCGCGGGGACGCAGTCGCGCGCGTAACGTGTCAATGATGTCGCGCGTGATGGCGTTCTGCTCGGTGAAGAAGTTGTTCGCCTCGCGATCGGTGCTGTAGGACACGAGCCGGATACCGCTCGCCGTGCTTGCGAGCTCGGCGGTGACGTGCACGCGTGTTCCGAGCGCCCGCCAGCGACCGGTCATCACGGCCGCGACGTGAAGCGCACGTCCGACCTCCTGTGGGGCTGGGTGCTTTCCCTTGAACGCGAGCGTGGAGGCGCGACCAGGCACCTGCAACCCCATGTTCGAGAGCGCTGTGGCCACCTCGTCGGTGATGCCGTCCACGAGGTAGTCCTGCGCCGCGTCGCCGCCGGCGTTCTCAAAAGGCAAGACAGCAACGGACTCGGGGACCGCTGCTGCCGCGTCGCCGCGCCGAGCGATGATGAGCGCGCCCGTGGCCACGAGGAGAACGATCCCGCTTGCAACGGCAAAGAGAAGGGCGCGCCGCCCCTTCCCGGCGGTAGTCGTCGTTGTTGGCGAATCGGAAGGAAGGCTGCCCGTACTGGGCGTGCTCAGTGAATCGAGAACGTGCAGCAGCTCGTCCGCGCTCTGTGGGCGATCGGCGGGCCGTTTGGCGAGACACCGCATGACGAGCGCGCTCAGCGCCGGCGGGATGCCGGGCCGCCGTCGTGAGAGCTCCTCGGGTGTCTCCGTGACATGCGCGGCGATCATGCCTTGCGGAGAACGCCCGGTGAATGGCGGCTGCCCGGTGAGCAGCTCGTACGCCATGACACCCCACGCATACAGGTCGGCGCGGTGATCGGCGGATGGGTCGGCACTCGCCTGCTCAGGCGCCATGTACGCTGGCGTCCCGAGGGCAATGCCGATCGAGGTGATGACAGAGTCATTTGATGTGGACGACGCCTGGAGTGCCTTGGCGACGCCAAAGTCCGTGACCATCGCTTCGCCGCCGGAGATCAGGACGTTATCCGGCTTGATGTCCCGATGTACAACACCCGCTCTGTGCGCGGCGCTCAGCGCGCTCGCCACTTCACGAAGGAAGCGAACAGCCTCGTGCAGTGGGAGCTCGCCGCCTCGTACGACACGATGTCGAAGTGACTCGCCTTCGACGAACGGCATCGTGAAATACGGCAGTCCACCGATCTCGCCGGCGGAGAGCAGGGGCAGGATGTTCGGATGCTGCAATCGCGCGGCGATGGAGATCTCGCGCTTGAAGCGATCCGTCGAGACCTGCCCGGCGAGCTCCGCCGGCAGCACCTTGATGACGACCTTCCGGCCCAACGCGCGCTCCTCTGCGAGGAAGACGCGGGACATGCCGCCGCCGGAGAGCTCGCGCTCGACGGAGTAGGAATCCTTCAACGCGGATGCAACGTCGTCAGAGCCGGCAGGGTTCGGCGTAGCTCACTCCTTTCGTTAAGCGAGGAGAGCATTGCGCACGGCGCCCTCGCCTCCGGAATCCGAGGGCCTGTCGATAAGGATGCCGTTTAGGATGAGACTTGTCGAGCCATATGGCGTCAGTACAGCCGGAACGGCCTCACCGCCTCCGCGAAGCGCGCCGCATCGGCGTTCCATTCCGCCAACAGCGCGTCGATCGTCCCCGCTTCGACGGCGCCGCGAAGCTTGTCCGTTCCCGCCAGGCGGTCGATCTGCCCCGGGCGCCACGTGAACTCCGTACGGTGCCGGGCGTGAATTGCACGAAGCATGCGTACGCCGAGTTCCACGGGGCGGACCGCGTCACGGTTGGTGACGTGCACCTTGATCATCGGAATCGTCTGCCCGCCGAACTTGTAGCCCGCCTCGATGGTTCGCGTGGTTGCCTCGAAGGCGACTCCGGGCAAGTGAAGCGAGTCGAGCTCCGCGGCGACCGCGGCATTGTCGGTCATCCAGGACGCGCCGACGAGGGTGAACGGGTCGTCCGTCCCGCGTCCCTCGGTGGCCGAGGTCCCCTCGAAGAACACCGTGCCGGGATAGAGGAGCTCGGCGTCGACGTTCCGGAGATTTGGGGATGGATTGAGCCAGGGAATGCCGGTTTCGTCGAACCACATCGACCGGCGATAGTTCTTCATCGGCACGACGTGAATGTCCGCGTCAATGAGCTTGGTGCCCGCGAGAAACCGCATCAGCTCGCCCGGCGTGAGCCCATACCGGAGCGCGACAGGATACTGTCCCACCAACGACGCAAATCTCGGATCGAGAATGTTCCCCTCGCTGCGATCGGCGCGAATGGGATCGGGACGGTCGAGCACGATGACCGGTTTGTGCGCTGCGTTCGCAGTGTTGGCGAGGGTCCATTCATAGGTGTAGACGCGTGCGCCGACGTCCTGGATGTCGTACACGAGCACGTCCACGTTCCTGAGCATTTCAGCGGTGGGAACCTGGGCGTCGCCATAGAGCGAATAGATCGGAACGCCGGTGGCGGAGTCGACGCCGGAGCTGACCTTCTCACCGGCCTTCGCCTCGCCGCGAATGCCGTGCTCCGGACCGAAGAGCGCCGTGAGCCGCACGCCCGGGGCGCGATACAGGAGGTCGATCGTGCTCGTGCCCCGGCGGTCCCGCCCGGAAGGGTTCGTGAGGAGCCCGACGCGCTTTCCGCGAATGAGGTGCAGGGAATCGCTGAGCAGCACCTCGACGCCGGGAACCACGCCGGTGTCGGCCGCGGTCCGTGACGACGTCGCGGCGGTGGCGCAGCTCGCGAGGAGCGCGCACGAAAGGAGTAGGATACGCATGGCGTAAGGGTGAACGTCGCAATTGATCATCGCAAGCGCAGTTCCCTCCGATGCGTGCAGCCCGCAGATTGATGCCGGCCTGAAGGGGTATGGCAGTGGCACGCCGCCAGGGAGCGGGCGGCGCAAGACGCTGCGGAATGCCGTCATGGCGTCATCCGAGCGCCATCTGCGCAAGCTGCATGGGCAGAAGGGGTATGTCGCCGGCCCGGATCAGGGAGCAGGCGTGCTGTCGCTGCCGATTGCCCGCGCCGGACACGATCTCGCGGACGTCATTGCACTCTACGAGCGTGAAGTGGTGCAGCCTGGAGCGCACCCGTCCGCGCCGTCACACCTCGCCTACATACCCGGCAGCAGTCTGTACCACTCCGCGCTCGCGGACTTTCTCGCCGCCATCAGCAACAAGTATTCGTCCATCTTCTTCAGCAGCCCCGGCGCCGCGCGACTGGAGAACATGATGGTGCGGTGGGTGGCGGATCTGGTCGGATATCCCGAATCCGCGCTCGGTAGCATCGTGTCGGGGGGCAGCATTGCGAACCTGACCGCCATCGTCACCGCGCGCGATGCACGCGACGTCCGCAGCGGAGACGTGCCGCGCGCCGTGGTGTACCTGACCACGCAAACGCACCACTGCATCCAGAAGTCCCTGCGTATCGCGGGACTCGGCGAAGTTCAGTTGCGCTACGTGGCGACGGATGCACGCCATCGCATGCGTCCGGATGCCCTCGCGACGCTCATTTCGGAAGATCGCGCGCGTGGACTCCTTCCCTGGATGATCGTGGCGACCGCCGGATCCACCGACGTCGGCGCGGTGGATCCCCTCGAGGACATTGGCGACGTGGCCGAGCGAGAGGGGTGCTGGTATCACGTGGATGCGGCGTATGGGGGGTTCTTCCTGCTCACCGACGAGGGCCGTCGTCTGCTCAAGGGAATCGAGCGCTCGCACTCCGTCGTGCTGGACCCGCACAAGAGCCTGTTCATGCCTTGGGGCGCCGGGGTCGTCATCGTGCGCGACGGGCGGGCGCTCATGGAATCGCACGGCACCTCGGGTCACTACATGCAGGACGCGCTGCGCGACGACAGCGAAATCTCGCCTGCGGATCTTTCACCGGAGCTGACGAAGCCATTTCGCGGACTCCGCATGTGGCTTCCTCTCATGCTCCTCGGCACACAGCCCTTCGCTGACGCGCTGGAAGAGAAGCTCCTGCTCGCTCGCTACTTCCGCGGTGAAGTGGCAAAGCTTGGCTTCGAGGTAGGTCCCGCGCCGGAACTCAGCGTGGTCACGTATCGATGGGCGCCTCAGGGGATGCCGCTCGAGGAGACGGACGCGCTCAACCAGCGAATCATCGAGGGGACGCACGCAGACGGCCGCGTGTTTCTGTCCTCGACGATGCTCGATGGCCGATTCACACTGCGAATGGTTGCGCTGTCATTCCGCACACACAAACGGAACATCGACATGGCACTCCGCGTTCTGCACGAACAACTGGTTCGCATCGGTCTCGTCGAACGACCGGCCGCCCAATGAAGCGTCGACGTCACGTGGGTGTGCGCGTTCGCCGAACGACGGCGGTCATTGGCGCGCTCATGGCAGGCAGCGTGGTGGCATGTGCTCCGCGCGCCGCCAGTACAAATTCGGCGAGTGTGCCGAGCGCGTGGGTGCTTGTCTGGCGCGAGGAGTTCGATGGGCCCGCGGGCTCGCCCGTCGACAGCACCAAATGGCGCCACGACCTCGGCGACGGCTGTACGGTTGGCATCTGCGGATGGGGGAACACGGAGAAGGAGTTCTACACGGATGCGTCGGAGAACGTCGCGCTCGACGGGCATGGTCACCTGATCATCGTTGCGCGAACCGCGCCGCCTGGCCGCGCCTGCTATTATGGTGCTTGCCGCTACACGTCGGCAAAGATCACGACGCACGGGCGCATGCTCGGCGGTCCCGGACGCGTGGAGGCACGCATCAAGCTGCCTGCCGGACAGGGACTCTGGCCCGCCTTCTGGATGATCGGCGCCAGCCACCCCGGCACACCGTGGCCGAAGTCGGGAGAGCTCGATATCATGGAGAACAAGGGGAGCGAATCGACGACGACGAGCTCCGCCGTGCACGGGCCAGGTTACTCCGGTCAGACTCCGTTCGCACACCGTCACGCGCTGCGAGCCGACGCGAGCGCGGACGGATTTCACACCTACGCGGTGGAGTGGGACTCGCTGCACATCCGCTTTCTCGTGGACGGCGGCGTCCACTACGTCACGACGCGGGGCGAGGTGGACCAGCGGGGCCCGTGGGTCTTCGATCAGCCGTTCTTCGTCATCCTGAATCTGGCCGTCGGCGGGCACTTCGATGGTGATCCAGCGTCGGACGCGATCTTTCCTGCGACGATGCTCGTGGACTACGTCAGAGTGTACGCGCCCGCGCCCTAGTCACACGTCACAGATGTCGAAGGCTTGTTTGAGCGACGTCAGGGGATCGCGTTTGGGCACGAACTCCTGCGCGACGTATCCCGTGAAGCCCGTATCCGCGATGGCCTCCATGACCCGCCGATAATTGAGCTCCTGCGTGTCGTCGATCTCGTTGCGTCCCGGAACGCCGCCTGTGTGGAAGTGCGCGATGTGCGGAGCGTTGGCGCGGATCGTTCTGATCACGTCGCCTTCCATGATCTGCATGTGGTAGATATCGTACAGCAGCCTCAGGCGTGGTGAGCCGACTCCCTGCACGACCTGAACCCCCCACGCGGTGTGGTCACACTGATAGTCCTTGTGATCCACCTTGCTGTTGAGCAGCTCCATGCAGAGCGTGACGCCGTACTTCTCCGCGGTGGGTACGAGGCGCTTGAAGCCTGTTATGCAGTTCGCGATACCTTCGCCGTCGCTCAGTCCGGCGCGATTACCGCTGAAGCACACGATGTTCGGGACGCCAGCCGCCGCGGCGAGGGGAATCATCTTCTCTCCGTCCGCCACGAGCTTGTCATGGTGATCCGGCCGATTGAAGCCGACGGGAATCGTTCCGAAGCCATTGGCCATCGCGCAGACCATTCCGTGCCGCCGCGGCACCTCATAGTCCACGGGGTCGAGCAGATCGATGCCGCGATAGCCGAATCCCTTCGCGGCCTCGCACAGGTCGTCGATCGGAATCTGCCGGTAGCACCACCGGGAGACGGAGAGCTTGAGTCGTCCCGAGGAGACGTCACGTGGTGCCGCCATGGCGGTGGCCGGTGAGAGGGCGCTCAGTGCGCCGAGTGCGCCGAGTGCGCCGAGTGCTTTTCTGCGCGAGATGGGAGACGTCACAGCTCTCCGCGGTTGAGGGCCGAGACGGCGTGGGCAACGGCACGAGCTGTGATTGCCATGTAGGTGATGCTCGGATTCTGGCAGGCCGTGCTGGCCATGCACGCGCCGTCCGTGATGAACAGGTTCTTCACGTCCCACGCCTGATTCCATCCGTTGACGACGCCTGCGTCCGCCGTCCTGCTCATGCGCGCGCCGCCCATTTCATGGATGCAGTGTCCCGGCGGATTGTTGGACTCGTGCGTCCGGATGTCGGTGCATCCGGCGGCGTCCAGCATTTCCGCCATTGCCGTTTGCATGTCCTTCTCCATTGCCTTCTCGTTCTCGCGCCAGCGCACGTCGATGCGCGCAGCGGGAATGCCCCACTTGTCCTTCACGACGGGATCGAGCGTGACGCGATTGTCGGGATGCGGCAGCGTCTCGCCCCACCCAGACGCGGAGAGATGCCATGCGCCCAGGTCGTCGATGAGTGACTGCTTGAACGCCGGCCCGTAGCCGGGCATACCACCGCCGCGTCCCCAGCCGTTCCGGCCCGAGCCGCCCTGCATGCCGTAGCCGCGCAGGAAGTCCGGATGCTCCTTGGTGACGTTGCGGAAGCGCGCGATGTAGATGCCGTTGGGACGGCGGCCGAACGTCTTGCGATCGGTGAAGCCAGGATAAACGCCACCGGCGCCGGACCCATAATGATGGTCCATCACGTACCGGCCGAGCGTGCCGCTCGAGTTGGCGAGTCCGTCGGGAAAGCGCGGTCCGCCCGAGTTGAGCAGCAGCCGCACTGATTCTATTGTCGATGCGCACAGGAAGACCATGCGAGCCGTGTACTCATGCTCCTGCATCGTGGTGGCGTCCACGATGCGAACGCCGCGCGCGCGGTTGCGCTTCGGATCGTACAGCACTTCTGCCACGACGCTGTTCGGCCGCAGCGTCATGTTGCCGGTGCGGCGAGCCGCCGGCAGCGTGGCTGCGAGGCTGTTGAAGTACGAGTGTGTGACGCATCCCTTCTCGCACGCGCCGCAGTAGTGACACGGCAGCCGTCCGTTGTGCTGCTTGGTGAGAATCGCCACGCGGCCAATCGTCATCACGCGCTCGCCGTTGAACGCCTTGAGGATCCTGGGGCGCGCATCGGCCTCGACGCACGTCATTCCCATGGGGGGCAGGAAGTCGCCGTCGGGGAGCTGTGAAAGTCCTTCGGTGGCTCCGCTTACGCCGATGAAGCGCTCGACGTGCGTGTACCACGGCGCGATGTCCTTGTAGCGGATCGGCCAGTCGTTGCCGTGGCCGTCCTTCGCATTCGCCTCGAAGTCGAGATCGCTCCAGCGGTAGACCTGGCGTCCCCACATGATGGAGCGCCCGCCGACCTGTCGCCCGCGAAACCACTTGAACGGCGCGTCTTCCGGCGTCGTGTATGGATTCTCGTGGTCCTTCACGAAGAACTTGTGTCCCAGCTCGTCGCACGCATAACACCCGCGCTGGATTGGATGATCGCGCTCGAGTGCCTTGCGGTCGCCGCGTCCGCGATACGGCATTTCCCAAGGTTGGACGTGCTCCACATAATCGGTGTTCGGATCGACGGGCCCGCCCGCCTCGAGGACGAGCGTCTTCAGTCCGCGCTCCGTGAGCTCCTTGGCAGCCCATCCGCCGCTGATGCCCGAGCCCACCACGATGGCGTCATAGTGCGTGCGCTCAGTCATTGCGCTGCGCCCCTGCCGCCGCGGCCCGCGCTGGCATGAGGACGTCGCCATCGAAGCGTCCCGGCATGACTTCCACCCTGAGGACAGTCTTCATCACGGGCTCGCTCGTGAAGTATCCATGTATGATGAGATCCTTGAGCCGCCAGTAGGTTCGGCCGGGCTCGCTTCGTCTGTCACCGCTCTCGATGGATGCGACGACCTGTTCACGCGTCTCGGGAGACAGCGCGACGAAGTCGGCGTTGCCGATTCGCTTTGCCGCATCGTCGATGAGACCGAGGCCGGCGGTGAAGGCAGCTCGGTCGACGTCGCTGAAGTTGTCCGCGAGGATCAACTCGACGAAGGCGGGGACGTGGACGTCCGTTGCGGACGGTGAATCCGTACGGGGCAGCAAGGTGTCCGCAATTGCGCCAATGAGCTCGAGTTGCGTGCGTCCGAGCTCGCGACTGGGGCGTTCGCCGGCGGCGAGCCGCGTCCACGCGGCGATTGCGTCCTCGGGAACGAGTGCCAGGGCGGTGGCCGCGCCGAAGGCGCGCAGGAGGTCGCGGCGGTGCATGAGGGCAGGGTATGGGAAGAGGTACGCCAACCGTACGGTCGGCGGCAGCGCGAGTCAATCCGTTTCTTTGTTTGACAGCCGACGATGATCATCCCACCGTGGAGCATCCCTTTCCCCTCGACACATGCGCCAATTCCAGCGTTGGACGAAGATGCTCTTCGCGGGCGCAATCGTACTCGCGTGCAGCTCATCGACGGGCTCGAATGGGCGAATCGACGTCACGCCCAGCCCACTGGCCACTGCGGCTCGCGGAGCAACGGTACAGTTCACGGCGACGGCATACGGCTCAAACGGTACTCCGCTGAGTCCGCAGCCGACATTCACGTGGGCATCGACCAACACGACGGTGGCCAACATCGCGTCAACCGGAGTTCAGACCGCAGCGGCGACGATGCTGCCGATGCTGAACCTGGGGACGGGCGCCAATGGCCAAGGTACTTGCACGCAGATCAGCGCTT
>WNFI01511870.1_pt1 | contig 10525 bp, 10 predicted proteins | sample 5400471 | NCBI WGS metagenome assembly WNFI01 (sample SAMN13153348, study PRJNA577476) | soil metagenome | isolation source: 100 cm saprolite on Douglas fir-dominated hillslope | place: USA:California | collected 2013-09-17 | reverse complement strand
GATGATCGTCAACTACAACACGGACATTTCGCAGTTCTGGGAATGGTCAGGTCGCGGGCTGCGTCCGGTGGACGAGACCAACGAGGCGTACAAGCTTGGCGTCAACTACCTGATGTACGGCATGACGCACTGACCGATAATGAGCATGATGAGTACCGACCAGTCGCCAAAGACCGCATACGAACTAGCCATGGAGCGGCTGCGCAAGAAGGACGCGGACGCCGGCGTCGCCTCAACGCCGCTGACCGACGAGCAGAAAGCCGCAATTGCCGAAGCGCGGAACTTCTACGACGCCAAAATCGCTGAGCAGGAGATCCTGTTCCAGTCGAGGCTCCGGGCATCGCAGGATCCAGCCGAGCGCGAGGCCCTCGCCGAGATGTTCCGCCGCGATCGCGATCGGCTCGCCGCCGATCGCGACAACAAGATCGAGAAGCTGAGAAAATGACGACCAATCAATTCCGGCGCCGCGCCTGACGGCAAACGTGGGATGGTCAAGCTCACGCCGGAACAACAGGCACAGTTCATCAGCGCGCATCCCGGCGTTTTCGAACCGGCAGCCGGCGCGTGGGGCCGCGGCGGATCGACGATGGTCATCCTCGCTGCGACGGATCAAGAGACGATCGGCGAGGCAATGACGCAGGCCTGGAACCTGACGACGCAAGTCGCGAGCGTCGGCCGCGGATCGGTCGCAAGCGGCGCATCAAACGAGCAGAGTGAAGGCCGTGCTTAGCTGGCTAGCGACACGCCACGCACCACGCTCTTCGTGGCATGCGTCGTGCTGTGACTGAGGCAGTGGCAGCACCACGTATCTTCCGACGCTGGTGGTTTTGGGCCGCAACCGGCCTTGCGGCCACGGTCGGTCTCCTGATCGTCGCGTTCCTCGCCGCCGTCCCTCTGTCGTCGGACACGCTCCGCCACCGCATGGTCGCGACGCTGTCGGCTCTGCTCGACAGTGACGTCGCGATCGGCGACCTGCACGTGCGCGCGCTGCCGGCGCTTCACGCCGAGGGTTCCGATCTCGTGATCCGCCGCCGTGGCGCTGGCGACGCGCCGCCGCTCATCGCGATCAAACGCTTCACCGCGGACGCGAATGTGGCCGGCCTCTGGCGCAAGCGGGTCGCGCATGTGACGATCAGCGGGCTCGACATTTCGATCCCGCCCGACCGCGACGATACCGACCGCGACACACCAGACGCGCCGAAGCGGCGCGAGGCCGACAACGAAGTCAATTCTGCGATTCACAGCATGGCAATCGACACCCTCGACGCCGACGCCGCGCAGCTGATCATCCTGCCGGACGACAAGAACAAGCGGCCGAAGATCTGGGCCATCCACGCGCTGCGCTTGCACGATGTCGGTGCGCTGACGGCGATGCCGTTCGAGGCGACGCTGACCAACGCCGTGCCGCCAGGCGAGATTCAGACAAAGGGCTCCTTCGGCCCGTGGGACAGACGGCAGCCGGGCGATACGCCCCTCGAAGGCCAGTTCGATTTTGCGCACGCCGATCTCAGCGTCTTCCACGGCATCTCCGGCGATCTCTCGTCGAAGGGCACGTTCCGCGGCACGCTCGCCCGCATCGCCGCTCAAGGCGAGACGGAGACGCCGACCTTCACGATCACCGACAGCCATCATCCGTTCGCCCTTCACACGAACTATCGATCGCTCATCGACGGCACCAACGGCGACACGCGGCTCGAACGCATCGACGCGACGTTCCTCGACTCGCACCTGCTCGCGAGCGGCGCCGTGCTCGACGGTCCACCGGGACAACGCGGACGCACCGTCACGCTCGACGTCACGATGGATCCCGCGCGCCTCGAAGACGTGCTGACGATGGCGGTAAAGGACAAGCCGCTCATGACGGGCGGCCTGCGGCTATCGACGACGTTCCTCCTGCCGCCCGGCGAAAGTGACGTCCTGGATCGCCTGCGCCTCGACGGCCGGTTCGCGGTCGCGAAGGCGCGCTTCACCAGCATCGACGTGCAGGGCAAGATCAACGAACTGAGCCACCGCGCTCGCGCGCGCAATGCCGACGCGACGAAGGATAACGTCGTCTCGAATTTTCAAGGACGCTTCAAGCTCGGAGGCAGCCGCCTGACGCTGAACGAAATGGCGTTCGACGCGCCGGGCGCCAAGGTGCAGCTCGCGGGGCAGTTCGGACTGAAGTCCGAGACGCTGAACTTCAAAGGCATGCTCCTGATGGACGCGAAGATCTCGCAGACGGTCGGTGGCTTTAAGGGCCTGCTGCTGAAGGTGATCGATCCGCTGTTCAACAAAGATGGCGGCGGCAGCGCCATTCCGATCAAGGTCGGCGGCACCGTGAAGGACCCCTCGTTCGGCCTGGACATGCGGCGCGTGTTCAATCGCGAGAGAAAGCCCTGAGATAGGCGCGCGCCGCCTGGTAGTCGGGGCAAATCTCGGCCACGAGCTTCCAGAATTTCGGCGAGTGGTCCATCCGCTTCAGGTGCATCAGCTCGTGAATCAGCACATAGTCGCGGACGTCGGGTGGCATTGCCACCAGTCGCCAGTTCAGGCAGATGTGGCCGCGACGCGAGCACGATCCCCAGCGCCAGCGCTGATTGCGAATGCTGACGCGCGCCACGGCGACGCCGTGGCGGTCGGCGAGCTCGAGCAGCCGCGGCGGCAGCTCGCGGCGTGCGCGAGCCTGCAGCGCGCGCAGTTCGTCTGCGCTCGGCACCGACCGCGGCGACGCTTCATGTTTCGTCCGCTCACGCTCGACACGCTGCCGCTGCTTCGCGATCCACGCGTGCTGCTCGGCGACGAACACCGCCGCCGCGCGCTTCGATCCCCATCGCGGCACGGTCACGCGAACGCCGCCATCGTCAGCAACGCGAATCACGTAACGGCGCGCGCGCGGATGGCGCACGAACATCACAGCGGGATTCGGCGGGCGGGATTCGGGATTCGAAGAGTCGGGCGCGACCGTTTCGAATGGAAGCGCGGCCTGCATCAGTGACCGCCGTACACGGCGTAGCCGCGCTTGCGGAGGCTTTCGGCCAGCATCACTTCCATGTCTTTCGCTCTCGCGTACGGCATCGGATTCAGGTGCGCGTAGAGCCGCGGCACGAGGCGCACGCCGCATCGCGTCACGATGCGCGCGGCCTTGGTCCCGGCTTTGTGATTCTGAAAGCGCTGCGCGGGCGAGAGTCCGGTCATGCCGACGTAGTAACCCGCCCTGCCGTCGCCTTTCGGATCGCGCAGATACACGACGTATACGCAGTGGTGGTCAGAGGTTTTTCGCGTGCGCGGCAAGTTTGCGATCCAGGGTGACGAGTGGCGCGCTCAAGTACCGCGACAGCCACAGATAGCTCGCATCGTATGCGGTGAGCCCGGTCTCGACCGCGAGCTCGACGACCGCGCGATGATCGACGACCCTTAACTGGATGCCAAAATTCTGAGCGTCCTCGAGTGCCTCGAAAAAGACTGAGGCGACTGATGGAGATTTCTTCAGGCGCTTCCACGCGACGTTCATCAGTTCGAAACCTAGCAACGTCGGCGCGTGAAGCCGGTAGCCCTCGATGGCGTCGATGACCAGATCGGCGCCCGGCTCGGCGAACGCAAGCGCCGCCATCGCGGAGGCATCGATGACCTTATCGGGCATCGCGCATCTGACGAATGATATCGACCGACGAGGGTCCCTTGGGCAGGTTGCGGCGCTTCGCGCGCTCGTAGAGTTCGCGCGCGGTCAACACGGGCGTTTCATCGGCGGCCCGTTCGACCAGGTCGAGCAACTCGCCTTGGAGCGAACGCCGGTTGCGCTCCGCCCGCTTACGGAGGCGTTCGATGACTGCTTCGGGAACATTCTTGATGGAAAGACTCGCGGCCATGATGGTCCGCCGTTGGCCGCGTGCATGTCTTTCAGCTTGCGCGCCTTCACGAGGACGTTGCCTTCGAGCGAGCCGACCGCGTCGTTGTAGGCCTCGAGCGTCGACTTCAGCCTCGAGCCGAGCGCGCCGAAGTGGTTGCCGAGCGTCCGCACGGAGTCGTACAGATTGCGCCCCAGCTCGCTGATCTTCCGGGCACTCTCTTCCATGGCCTGCTGCTGCCAGCCATATGCCACGGCCTTCAGCAGCGCGATGAGCGTCGTCGGGCTCGCCGGAATGACGCGCTTCTCGACCGCGAACTCGATCAACAGCGGATCCTGTTCGAGCGCCGCGCTGAAGAACATTTCGCCCGGCAGGAACATGACGACGAATTCGGGCGTGGACGGCACTTTCTCGAAATATGTCTTCGCCGACAACTGCGACACGTGCGTCCGAACCTGCCGCGCGTGATCCGCCAGCAGCTTGGCGCGCGTGTCTTCGTCCGGCGCCTCGAGCGCGCGCAGGTACGCATCGAGCGGCACCTTCGCGTCGACGATGACGTGCTTGCCGCCGGGAAGGTTGATGATCACATCGGGGCGGATACGTCCTTGATCGCTCGTGATGGTTTCCTGCTCGGTGAAATGACAGTGCTCTACCATGCCGGCAAGCTCGACGACCCGCTTCAGTTGCAGCTCGCCCCAGCGGCCGCGGACGCCGGGCCGCTTCAGCGCGTCGGTGAGGCGGCGCGTCTCGTCGCGCAGATTCTGGCTGTCGGATTTCAGCGTCGCAATGCCCTGCAGCAGCTGCGCGCCCGATTCCGTGCGGCGGCGCTCGGCATCCTTGATTTCGCGATCGACCTCTCCCAGCGTCTTCACCATCGGCGCGAGCAGATCCTCGATCGCCTTCTTGCGCGCGTCGATGTCGGTCGCCGCCTCGTTGCGCGCTTCGCGGAGCCGCGTTTCGGCGAGCGCGAGAAACGCTTCGTTGTTGGTCTTGAGCGCGTCGGCGCTCAGCGCCTGGAACGCCTCGCGAAATCTGATTTCGGCGCTTTGATAGCTCTTGAGGCGTTCCGTGTGGACGGCCCGAGTGACGAGCCAGCCGATCACGACGCCGACCATGATTCCGAAAATCAGCGTGATGACTGAGGGCAGGACTTCGATGGACATTAGTATCGCATTACTTGCGCTTCATCGCGCCGCGCTCCTGCCAACGACGAAGGGGAGCCACGCTTCGGGCAGCTGGAGTTCCGCGGCGTGGATCGCGGCGGTCATCTCGGGCGCGCGGCCGGTGACGTCGCGATGCGCGCGAACTCCCTCGGCAATCGCCTGTAGCGCGCGACGCGCTGCAATCTGCGCCTGTCGACGTTTGTCCGCATACATCCCGACGCCACGGCTCGCGGCGATGCGTGCCTCGGCGCGCGCGCTCTTCAGCTCCGCGAGGCGGCCGGCGTTCACCGGTTCGAACGGCAATTGCCACTGGAACCGCGCGTCGGTCGCGGTGTCCAACTGACCTGCCGCCACCAAGGCCCGCTCGCGATCCAGATCGGCGCGGTAGCACTGAAAGCACAGCAGGCGGGATGGGCGAGACGGTCCGGAGAGGCGGCCGGCGACCGCAGCCGCGGCCGCGCGATTCAACCACTCCCGGCACGACCGACAGAGCGCCTTTGGGCGCTTGCCCTCCAACTCGCCGCCTGGAAAGCTAACCCACTCATCTCGAACGACTTGCGCCATATGAGACAAGTGTACCTGAGGGGTGTGACAGAGTAGGTCACGCGGGGTCTGACCCCGATGTCATATCGTGTCAGCCTGCGGGGGTCAGACCCCGACGTGCTGGACAGGATTGCCGCAGGCCTCGAGGAAGCGCTGGAAATCGGCAGCCGAGACGGTGATCGTCTTCGTGTTGTCGTTGGGATGAAACGCCAGGCGGTCCGCGGCTTTGAAGTCGCGGTCAAGGACGACACGGATGGCGTGTTCGTGATCGTTAATCAGTCCGAAGGGCGACACGGAACCGGGCGTGACGCCCAAATGCGCCATCATCCGCTCGGGAGACGCGAAACTGAGCTTGCCGTCGCCAATCTGATCCGCACCGCGTCGATGCCGGCCCAGTGGGCCGCCGCTTCTTCCACCGTCGCGACCGGCGGATGGTCGTGTCGCGTGTACGCGATCCCGAGCTCCGCCAGCCGCGCGTAGACCTTCTCTGCGATCAATGCTGTTCCCCTTTGCCCTGGTCGTGCGGGACGATCACGTTGATTGCCGCCGGCTGGCTCGTGTTCCCTGCGCCGTCGGTGCACGACACGGCCAAACGATAAACCAGTTCGTCTGCATCCTGGATCTTGACCGCGAGCAGATCCGCCGTCAGCGGACCGGTGATCGTGAACGCGGTTAGATGACTTCGGTAACGCGTACGGCGGCGCCGCTGACGCGTCACTGACAAAGATCGTCAAGCGAGCCGGTCGCGGCCCTGGTCGCGAAGCCGTCAAAGCCCGTGAAGGCGACGCTCCGTCAGGGAAACCGTCCGATGGCGTTGAGCAATTCGAGCCGCGCCCGGCGAACGGCGTCTTCCGCCACGGCGACCGCCGTGTCTGCATCGCGCGCGGTACGCTCCGCGTCGATGACCTCGATGTTCGTCGCCGCACCGACGCGAAAGCTGATGTTCGTGATGTCGACCACCTGCCGCGCCTGATCCGCGGCGGCCCGCGCGGTCGCGAGGCTGCGCTCGCCGCTGGCCACACCTTCACGCGCCGCGCGCACTTGCGCGTTCGCCTGGGCGGTCGCGCCCGCCACCGTCGCGCGCGCCTGGTCCACGGCGGACGTCCGCTGCAACCGCACCGACGCGCGCTGACCGCTGTCGAAGATCGGAATGGTCCCCTGCAGCAGCAGTCGCCAGCTGTTGGCCGGCAGGAAAAACTGCGCGGGATAGGTCGTCGACGGCTGAAAGATCGCGTCGACGGTCGGCCAGAAATCCCTGCGGCTATCGCCGACGATGCGCTCGGCGGCCTGCTGCTCGGCTGAAAACAGCTTCAAGTCAGTGCGAGTGGTGAAGAGCGACGGCGCCTCGCCCGGTGCGGCGAAATCAGGATCGTCCGCGGCGTCGGCCGGTCCGTCGACCGCAACCAGCACGCCCAGCGCCTCCTGAGCCCGATACAGCGCGAGCCGCGCCGCTTCGACGAGCCCCTCGTCGATCGACACCTGCTGCTGCGCGCGCAGTGCATTCAGCCGGCTGCCTGTCCCCTTCTGCTCCAGTTGCGTCGCGAGATCGAAATGCGCCTTTGCGACATCGCGCGCGCGGAGATTCGCGTCCACCACGCGGTGCTGGGCGACGATCGTGAGGTAGGCGTCTGCGGCAGCGAAGGCAATTTGCCGCTTCACGTCCGCGACGGTGAGCTCCGCCACCATTCGCGTGTCGAGCGCCTGCGCGCGGCGCGCCCACGCCGCGCCCGCAAGAATCGGCATGTCCGCCGTGAGCGACGCCGTCACCTGATTCTGCGGCGTCACCGTCGAGCCCTGAAATTCCACGCCGGTATTGAGCGTCGTTGTCGTGACGTTGCCGTTCACCTGGAGCCGCGTTGTCGCGTGCGCCTGCCGAATGAGCCCCTCGGCGCGTAGAATTCCCGCAGTTGCCGCAGCGACCGATGGATTCTTCTCCACCGCGCGATCGATCGCATCCTTGAACGTCATGCGCACAATCGGCGCCGGCGCCTGCGCGAATAGCGACGCCGTCAGCAGCAGGCACATGGCGACCGTAGGGGCCGAGCTGCGTGTCGGCCCCGCTGCGGGCGGACACAAGGGTCCACCCCTACGCGCGACGGCGGCCAATGCTTTTGACAACCACATACAGGACCGGAATGAACGCAAGATTCAGGAACGTCGAGGCGATCATGCCGCCGACGACCGACGTGCCGACGGAGTGGCGTGCTTCGCGTCCCGCGCCGCTCGCGAACACGAGCGGCATGACCCCGAGGATGAACGCGAGCGAGGTCATCAGGATCGGCCGCAGGCGGATCCGCGCGGCCTCGACCGCCGCTTCGGCGATCGTCATCCCTTTGGCGCGCAGCTGCTCGGCGAACTCGACGATGAGAATGCCGTTCTTCGCAGAGAGGCCGATCAGCATCACCAGCCCGATCTGGCAATACACGTCGTCGATCAACCCGCGTCCCCACTGCGCGGCGAGCGCGCCCATGATCGCGAGCGGCACCGACAGCAGGATGATGAACGGCAGCGTGAGGCTCTCGTACTGCGCCGCGAGCGTGAGATAGACGAGCAGCAATCCGAGTCCGAAGATCGCGGTCGATTGGCTGCCCGCTTTGATTTCTTCGAGCGACAGCCCGGACCATGCGTACGACATCCCCTGCGGGAGCGTCTGATCCGACACGTTCGCGAGCGTCGCGAGCGCCTGGCCGGAGCTGAATCCGGGCGCTGCCGACCCGCTGATCTCCGCGGAGCGGAACAAGTTGTAGTGATTGATCGTCTTCGGCGCGGTTTCTTCCCGCAGCGCCGATCCGAGGAGCGTCTGCAGCGTGTTCGTCACGTCCGCGAGCGAGACGCCGATGCTCTTGGCCTGCTCGCGGTCGATCGTCACGAGGAGCTGTGGATCGTCGGCTGTGAACTGCGTGAAAAGGCCGGCCAGCCCGGGCGTTGCGTTCGCGCGCGCGATCAGCTGCTGCGCCGCGCTCTGCAGGTTCTCGATCGGCCCGCCGCTCTGATCAAGCAGTTCGTACGTGATCCCGCCGAACTGGCCGAGCCCCTGAATCGACGGCGGCAGAAACGGAATCACGAGCGCGCCGGTGATCTGGCTGAACGCGCCGAACAGTTTTCCGACGACCGCCTTCGCCGAATGCTCCTCGCCGCGCCGCTGGTCGAAGTCCTTCATCTGCGCGAAAAGGATTCCGGCGTTCGGGCTCGAGCCGGCAAAACTGAATCCGCCGGCCGCGAACATCCGGCTCGACTCCGGCATCTGCTGCAAGATCCGCTCGGCCTGCTTCACGATGTCCATCGTGTACTCGAGCGACGCGCCCTGGGGCGCCTGCACGAGCACCAAGATGTAGCCCTGGTCCTCGTCCGGAACGAACCCCGTCGGCACGCGCGTGTAGATCCAGTAGGTGGCGCCGAGGAGCGCGACGAACACGAGCGCGACGAGCAGCCGGATGCGGATCAAACCGCGTAAGGCCGATACGAGTCCGGCGGTGCCACCGTCGATCACACGGTTCACGCCGCGGAAGAAGAGGCCCTTCGGTTTGTCGACGCGGCTCAGGAGAATCGCCGACAGCGCCGGCGTCAGCGTCAGCGCGTTGAACGCGGAAATCGCCATCGAGGTCGCGATCGTGAGCGCGAACTGCTGATAGAGGCGGCCGGTGGTGCCGGGGAAGAAGGCCACGGGGACGAACACCGCCGCGAGGACGAGCGCGGTGGCAATCACGGCACTCGTCACTTCCGCCATCGCGGCAGATGCTGCCCTCACCTCCGTCCCAGGCCCACGATCTCGGGGAGCTCCTGGGACGGAGGTGATCGCAGTTTCTGCCCTCACCTCCGTCCCAGACTCGTGGATATGCCGTTCGATGTTTTCGATCACGACGATCGCATCGTCCACGACAAGACCGGTCGCCAGCGTGATGCCGAAGAGCGTCAGCGTGTTGATCGAAAAGCCGAACAGCTTGACAAAGGCGAACGTGCCGATGAGCGACACCGGGATCGTGATCGTCGGGATCAGTGTCGTCCGCCAGTTTTGCAGGAACAGGAACATGACCAGCACAACGAGCGCGATCGCCTCGACGAGCGTCGTCACGACTTCGCGGATCGATTCGGCGACGACCGTCGTCGTGTCGAATGCGATGTCGACCTTCAGTCCCGGCGGAAAGCGCTTCGACAGGCGATCGATCTCCGCGCTGACGTCGCGAAACACCTGCAGCGCGTTCGCCGTCGGCAGCTGGAGGACGCCGAAGCCGACCGCGTCGCGGGCCTGATAGCGCGAGGCAGTGGCGTAGCTTTCCGATCCGAGCTCGACGCGGCCGATATCCTTGACGCGCACGAGCGTGCCATCGGCCGATCGCTTGACGATGATGTTCTCGAACCCGCCCGGCTCGGTAAGGCGTCCCGCCGCGCGGACGCTCATCTGAAACGTCTGTCCTTTGGGCGCCGGCTCCGCGCCGACGGCGCCCGCGGCGACCTGCACGTTCTGCTCGCGCAGCGCCTGCACCACTTCGTCCGCGCCGATGCCGCGGCCCGCGAGCCGATCGGGATCGAGCCACACGCGCATCGCGTATCGGCCGACGCCGAAGACCACGACGTTGCCGACACCCGGCACGCGCCGGATCTCGTCGATGACGAAGCGATCGAGGTAGTTGCTGACGAACAGCGGGTCGTATTCTCCGTGTTCGGAATACCCCGCCGCCGCGAGCACGAAGTTGTTCGACACCCGCGTCACCGAGATGCCGACCTGCTTCACCTCGTTCGGCAGCCGCCCCTCGGCCTGCGAGATGCGGTTCTGCACGTCCACGGCGGCGACGTCGAGGTTGCGCGACACGTCGAACGTGATCGTGATCGCGCACGATCCGTCGTTGCCGCTCGACGAGGTCATGTACTGCATCCCCTCGACGCCGTTGATCGACTGCTCGAGCGGAATCGTCACCGCGGTCTCGACGGTCTGCGCGTTCGCGCCGTTGTAGAAACCTGTCACCTGCACCTGCGGCGGCGCCAACTCGGGAA
>WNFI01029660.1_pt1 | contig 10525 bp, 9 predicted proteins | sample 5400471 | NCBI WGS metagenome assembly WNFI01 (sample SAMN13153348, study PRJNA577476) | soil metagenome | isolation source: 100 cm saprolite on Douglas fir-dominated hillslope | place: USA:California | collected 2013-09-17 | reverse complement strand
GTTTACATAACGGCGGTTGCCGTTAGCGTCGTGGACTACCAAATGAACCATCCGGTCCGAATTGGCATAGGGATACGGATTTACCAGGACGCCGTAAACCACGCTGAATATTGCTGTGGTGGCGCCGATGCCCAGCGCCAGTGAGAGAATAGCGACGATCGCGAATCCCGGATTCTTACCCAAGATGCGCAGTCCGTAGCGCGCGTCATCCGCGGCATCTCTTAGCCATCTGCGGCTCCAGATATCGCGCGTCATCTCTTCCACCAGTCCCACATTCCCGAATTCCCGCCGGGCCGCATGCTCTGCTTCCGCTTTCTCCTCGCCTTTCTCGATGTGTTCTCGCGCGGCCATCTCCAGATGGCTCCGCACTTCTTCATTAAGCTCAGTCTCACGCTTTTTTCGCCGCCAAAAACTCACGGGCCACCTCTGCATTTCCTTACTTCTCGCCTCGACCCTACTCTTCAGGTTGCAAAACGCAAGCAATCGCATCCGAAAGCTGTGACCATTTGGAGCGTTCCTTGCTCAATTGCTTCTTTCCGGTTGCCGTCAGCTGGTAAAACTTGGCGCGCTGCTTGTTTTCCGAAATTCGCCATTCCGCCTTGATCCATTTCTGTTTCTCCAGTCGATGCAGGGCCGGATAAAGCGATCCCGTATCCACTTGCAGCAACTCTCCTGACCGGTTCCGGATCGCCACGCTAATTCCATATCCGTGCTGCGCTCCCCATTGCAGCGTGTGCAGAATCAGCAAGTCCAATGTTCCCTGCAAGAGCTCAATCCGATTCTGGTATCGCTCTCTCTTTTCTCCCATGTTCTTTTTACCAGTAGACCCTTCCGCCCGAATTGTGCTCCTCAGCTGGCTCTGCCGGCCAGCGTGCTCAGGCCTGCCCGTTACCTATTGACGACTGAACCCTGCCGTTTGTTCCATCCAAGGCTGTCGGCATTCTACCCCAGGCTGTAGACAACCTACTCCCTCATCGTGCAACTCTTGTACCGGTCCGAATCAACCCGCAAGTCCTTGTAGCCCAGTGTTTTATCCACATCGCAGCCTTCTCCTGCGCCTCGGGATTGCTCGCTTCCGCCATTGGCCATCCCAATTTCGGACATTCACTCGGGCCATTCCCTTCCAGCGAAGCGTTCTTCAATTGCGGTATCATGGAACTAGGAAACGATCGTAGATTTCTTCTTTTCGCGCCTTAGGAGAGGGAAGTGATTCCACGCTACACGCGCCAGGAAATGGGTCACGTTTGGAGCGACGCCAGCAAGTACGCAAAGTGGCTGGAAGTCGAGCTGGCTGCTACGGAGACTCTCGCCGAAGCAGGCCAGGTTCCCAAGGATGCGGCAGCTGCAATCCGAGCCCGCGCCAAGATTGATGTTCCGCAAATCCATCAAATCGAGTCCCGCGTAAAGCACGACGTCATTGCTTTCACCATGGCGGTAGGCGACTCGATCGCTGACCCTGCCGCCGCCCGCTGGCTGCACTACGGAATGACTTCGAATGACGTTGTTGACACAGCACAGGCTCTGCAAATTCGGGATGCTTCAAAATTGATCGAACGCGGATTGGTGATGTTCGGAGAAGTTCTCGATCTGCGAGCGCACGAGTTCCGCTACACCCCGCAAATCGGGCGCACTCACGGTATTCACGCCGAGCCCATCACCTTTGGTCTGAAAATCGCCAACTGGTTCGCAGAAAATCAGCGCAACATCGCGCGATTCCGCGACGCCGCCTCGCAAATGGCTGTTGGCAAGATTTCCGGTGCCGTCGGCAACGCTTCGCACCTCGGTCCGGAAATGGAAGAGCGCATCTGCAAACGCCTCGGGCTTAGCGTTGCGCCCGTTGCTTCCCAGGTCATTCAGCGCGACCGCCACGCGCAATTTCTCAGCGCTCTCGCGCTCATCGCCGCCACCCTGGAAAAAATCGCGCTTGAAATCCGCCATCTCCAGCGCACCGAAGTCCGCGAAGTTGAGGAGCCATTCAGCGGCGAGCAGCGTGGCAGTTCCGCGATGCCGCACAAGCGCAACCCCGTCAGTTGCGAACAAATCTGCGGCTTAGCGCGCGTCGTGCGCTCTAACATGCTTGCTGCCTTTGAAAACGTCGGCCTTTGGCACGAACGCGACATCTCCCACAGTTCCGTCGAGAGGATCATTCTTCCTGATTCCACCATTTTTGTGGACTACATGCTTTCCAAGATGACGGCCATCATCGGCCAAATGCGCGTTTTCCCCGAGCGTATGATGCGAAATCTAGAATCAACTCACGGTCTAGTGTACTCGGGTCAATTACTCCAGGATCTGATCGAAAGGGGTATGCCCCGTGATGACGCCTACAAGGCGGTACAGGAAAACGCTATGGCAGCGTGGGAGACCGACAGCGGTTTCCGCGAACGCGTTTCCAATGACTCGCGCATCGCGAAGTATCTCGATTCAAAGGCGCTTGCTCACACCTTTGATCTGCAGCGCCAGCTTCGCTATGTGGACGCCATCTTCCACCGCGTATTTGGAGCGCATCCTGCTGGCGAGAAATCGGCAGGGGCTTAGCCGGGAAACGCTAAACAGAAAACAAAAGCGTCCCGGTGCGAAACCGGGACGCCGTTCTGCCTCTTCTAATTCCGGCTTGCGCCGAAATTAGCTGCGGAGGCGGAAAATCGAATTGCCATCATCTATCACCCGCGCAGAAAAACAAAGAACTATGAATTACTCGACGCGCTGCACGTAACGCGCTTCCGATGTATCCACTTTGATTCTGTCGCCCTCATTCACAAACGGCGGCACTTGCACAACCAGACCCGTTTCCAGTGTCGCGGGCTTCATAACCGCGCTGGCTGTGGCTTTCTGCAGCGTCGGTTCGGTCTGGATCACCTTCATATCCATGGTATCTGGCAAGTCCACGCCAATGGCTTTTTCCTCGAAAAACTCCACCTTCACCTTGGTGCTGGGAATCAGGTAGGAGACGGTTTCGCCCAGCTCTTCGCGGCTCATCTGCATCTGCTCGTAATTTTCCGTGTTCATAAAATGGAAATCGTCACCTTCATTATAGAGGTATTCGAATTCGACCTCATCGAGGATGGCGCGCTCCACGAATTCTTCGGCGCGGAACCGGTAATCGATGATCGCGCCCGTACGGAGGTTTCTCATGCGTGTCTGCATCGAACCGCGCTTGTTGCCAGGCGTCCGGTGATCGACGCTGAAGATGGAGTAAAGCTGGCCCTCGTGTCGGATGACCATGCCGGGGCGGAGTTGTGTCGCTTTGACGCTGCTCATTTTTTTGCGGCCCCGTCTCGGTCGGGGCCGACTGCTCCCTAGAACGATTTGCGAATTTCGGAAATTCAGGCGGGCCAGGAACACGGCCGCATCCGGAATGACTCGAGGCACCTTAGGCGAATTGTTACGCCTAACGCGAATCTACAGTATAAATCGGCGCGTTTCCCATGGTCAATCCGCGTTATCCGCGGGCAGGGCCGTGTTGGATCGCCATTTTTCTCATCCCGTTAAGAACCTTGGAGCCGCGAGGTCGCTGGCATTCCAGAATAGTGGACGTGGACCAGGCGCCACCTGCCCTGTTTCCTTTGATAGAGTTGCGTTTCCCTGCCTTGGGTCGTGAGAGGGGAGCCGTCTTTTCTAAACTTGGCGCTGAAATCCCAATAGAACTCGGCCCAGGCTGCGTCACCAAGAATATGAATCGAAACATCATGAACGCTCAGTTTGCGCTCCGAGAAAGTTTCAGCCATTAGACGCATGTAGACATTCTGCTTTATTTGTTCGAAACCGCGTTCATGGCCCAACGGGTGAATAAAGGAGACGTCCGGCGAATCCAGCCACACTTGGGCGGCGAGATTGGTATCGGCGCCATCGACTGATTTTGCATATTTCTCAATCAACTCGCGAACATCTGCAGTATCAGTCGAAGATTCGGCTGACGAGGTATTTCCGCGGGCTTCGTCTTTTCCTCCTCTTGTGCGCGCCAATGCGCTTTGCGTCATGATTTTTTCGATCGCATCTGGATCGCGGGGCAGGCGTTCGCTCAGCAGCTTGGCCCCGGATTCCGTAATCAGGACATCGTCTTCGACACGCACACCAAGATTCTCTTCAGGGATGTAGATGCCTGGTTCGATGGTGATGACCATCCCGGGCTGAAAAGGCGTGCAGTGATCGCCGGAATCGTGGACATTTAGCCCGATGTGATGGCCTAGGCCATGAATGAAATACATTCCAAGCGCTTTGCCTTGGAGATCCTTTCCATGGGAGTTGATGTAGTTGTAAGCGATCTTGTGGACGTTTTTTTCGCCTTTGCTGCAGAAGTCCATCCCAGGTTTAACGGCGGCAAGCGCGGCGTTTTGCGCGCCAAGCACGATGTCGTAGACTTCACGCTGGCGCGCCGTAAATTTGCCGTTAGCGGGAATGGTGCGGGTGATATCCGCAGAATAGCCGGCGTACTGCGCGGCGACGTCCAGCACGACGATGTCGCCGTCTTCGATTTTGCGTGAAAGCTTGTCGTAGTGCAGCGCGGTAGAGTTCGGGCCGGCGCCAACGATCGGAGCATAGCCCTCCGCTTCCGAACCGCCCCAAGCGTGCACTTCGATCATTTTTGCGGCTACTTGATATTCGTAGAGCCCCGGACGCATCAATTTCATGGCTTCAAGATGCGAATCCAGCGTCAAGCCAATCGCTTCTTTTAGAAAGGCGATCTCTCCTGGCGACTTGATTTGGCGCGTAGCCCCGAGTTGTGCCCGGATATCTTTCAGCTTGGCCTGTGGCGCGGCGAGTTGCAGCCAATCAACAACCGCTCTTTCGTGCGGATAGCCTCCAAGTTCCTTCTGATACGGAAGAATTGTGTAGAAGGTTGGATACATTTTTGCGAGATTTTCGGCCGCTATGCGGAAGTCGTTGTCAAATGACTTTACGGCTGCAAATCCGGTGCGGGCTTCGATGCCTGGATCCGAAGGCGACATACGCACACCGTCCCATGTTTCCTTTTGCGGGTTCTTTGCGGGCAGGAAAAGAGTTTCGCCCGGAACGTTTGGTGTGCCGTGCCTCTGACCAGCAGGAAGGATAATCAGGCCGGCCCCCTCTTCGTTGTGGCCGGTAAGGTAGTAGAAATTCTCTTCCTGCTCAAAAATGTAGGTCTGCGAGTTTTCTTCGCGGCCCGTAAAGCCCCAAAGAACGATCGGGCCATCCACTTGTGTGGCGAGTTTGGCGCGGCGTTCCGTGTAGACGCTGTTCGGTTCGCGCTCACGGCGTTCCTGGGCGCCTGCACTGTCGAGAAGGCGAGCCAGACAGAGCAATCCCAAAAGAGCCCGCGTAGTCGGACTCAATACGCCACGCGACCGCACTGGCAACAAGCGACCACTCATTCGCGCACCTCGGAACCACCACTTTATTGTCGCGCCCACAGGGCATGTGGGTTTGCGGCATGCCGCTTGCAACCGGGCGATTGTAACTGAAAGAGGGGGGATTGCCGAAGTGCCTGGTTAACCGTTACACCTTTGGAGACTATCCTCGAGCAACGCAAACGCACGGCGAACAAATAACGTCCTAGCGACTCTGCGAATCTAACCTTGTATGCGAATACGGGGACTCATCGCGTTTGCCGGAATCATCCAGACCGTATTGTTCTTGACACACTTTTTCATTTACAAGACTTGGACGTTTGCGGCGCCAGGCAATGAGGCCACCGCCCTGTGGTTAAGGCTGACCGTGGGGGCGCTGTCCGTCAGTTTCCTGACTGCGACGTTGCTGGCGTTTCGCTACACCAATCCCGCGGTGCGAACTCTTTATCGCATTGCGGCTGTATGGCTTGGAATTCTCAGCTTCCTGTCTTTTGCAGCGGGTGCATCGTGGCTGATCTTTGGCGTCACGCGGCTTGCCGGGGCGGATGTAAATTTCCATGTGCTCGTGGAGGTCTTGTACTCGGCTGCAGTCTTGAGCGGAGTTGCGGGTGTGCTAAACGCCGGATGGACGCGCATCCGGCGAATCACCGTGCGGCTCGAGAATCTGCCGGAAACATGGCGGGGACGAAAAGCGGCGCTGATCAGCGACCTGCATCTGGGCCACGTTCGCAACGGAAGTTTCTTACGGCGAATCGTGGCGAAGGTGATGAGAGAAAACCCTGACGCCGTGTTCCTGGCCGGAGATCTGTACGACGGAACAGCCATCGACGCGGCGGAGGCCGCGGAACCTTTGCGCGCTCTGCGCGCTCCTCATGGCACATATTTCGTTGCCGGCAACCACGAACAGTTCGGCGACGATTCGCGATACCTGCGAGCGGTCAGCAACGCGGGTGTGCGCGTGCTACACAACGAGAAAGTGGAAGCGGATCAGCTGCAGATCGTGGGCGTGCCTTACAACCATGCCTCGCGAGACGAACACTTTCAGAAGGTGTTGCAACAGATCGGGGTAGACCGGAATCGTGCCAGCATTCTATTGACGCATGCGCCGGACCGGCCGCACATTGCCGAAAAAGAGGGAATTTCTCTGCAAGTGTCGGGACACACGCACGTAGGGCAGTTCTATCCGTGGACGTGGATGGCGCGGCGGATTTACCGCCAGTTCGTTTACGGGCTCAGCCGCATCGGAAAGATGCTCGTCTACACCAGCAGCGGCGCCGGAACCTGGGGACCTCCGTTGCGGCTGGGATCCAGCCCGGAGATTGTCTTCTTTCAGTTCGAGTGAGAACTGCGAGTCTGACCCATTTCAGCGAGTAAGAACGCGTCGCGCTCGCCCCACAAGATGCGCGTTGGAACGCGGACGGTCTTGTCTGGAAATTTGACGCGAGTGCGGAAAAGGGCGCGATACCAGTTGATCATGCCGGTTAACGCACCGTGTTGCGACCATGCAGCTCGGTACTGGTTTAGATCTTCCGCCGTGAAAGTTCCTTCACGGCTGGAGCGGAGAAGTGCGCGCGCGCCCATGCCGAAGTTGAACGCCGAGAAAAGGGCTTCTGGCAGCCACGGAATTTGAAAGCACACTATGTACCAACTGCGGAGCATCTGGCGCGGACGTGTGCTGAGGAATTTGCGCATCACCGATGGATGAGGGACGTTGAGTACGGCGAGCTTGGCGATGCGCTGCGGATGAAGCAAAGCGGTACTCCAGGCAACCGCGGCTCCCCAATCATGCCCAACGAGAAAGATTGTTTTCTGGCCGAGTTGATCGGCGATAGCAATGACGTCGGAAACGAGCTCCGTCAATGTGTATGCTGCCACGCCGGAGGGCTTACTGCTGAGATTGTAGCCGCGCTGGTCGGGCACGATGACGCGAAATCCAGCGGCAGCCAGGGGTTCGATTTGTCGACGCCAGCCATACCAGAATTCCGGAAAGCCGTGGAGAAGCACTGCGACGGGGCCGTCTTTCGGGCCTGCAGCAATCGCTTGCAATGCTACTGCGCCATTTTGGAATGAGAGGTGTTCCACGAAGGGTTCGCGCTGTCTATGCAGTGTAGCTTTGACCGCCACGTTGCACACGCAAAAAACTAACGGCACCAACCCCAGCGCAAGTGCAACTTAAGAGAATCAGAAGCCGGGCGCGCCCGAGGTAGCAGGGCGCATTTCGGGTGCGTTGACTCCGAAACGGAGACGAGCAAAATACGTTTGGGCGAGAGACATGCAGCCAGTGTACAGGTAGCCCCAGACAAAGAGCAGCAGGAATGGGACGGTGGCGTAGTTTTCGTTCCAGATGGCATAAACAATGGTGAGCGAAAAATAGAGACCGAGCAGTACTTCCGCGTAGGGCATCCATCCGGCTTTATTCCTGTAAGATTTTTTCGCGAACGTGCCCTTGCCGAGCAGCGCTTCGATCACCGCCTGCGCGTTGCGAACGGAAATGCCGATGCCGGTGGCCATGACAAACGGCATATACAGAAACGTTCGCCACCATGTTTTAGGCCGCAGCTCTCTTTGGGCTACTAGATAAAAGCTGGAGATGGAACAAGTGGAAGCGAGAAAAAGCGGCAGGTCGATCACCAGCATCTGAAACCAGCCTTGATAGAAGCGCACGATCATGGCGGGCAGCAGCATGGTGGAGAGCAGAATCATCAGCGGGTAGCTGATGTTGCCGGTAAGGTGGAAGAAGGCTTCGGCTTTGACGTGCCAGGGCGCATCCGACTTCAAGACTTTGGGCAGGATCTTTTTTGCCGTCTGCATGAGGCCCTTGGCCCAGCGCGCTTGCTGTGCTTTGAAGCCGTTCATGTCCACAGGAAGCTCGGAGGCGCACTCGATTTGCGGGAGGTACATGAACTTCCAGCCCTTGAGCTGCGAGCGATAAGAGAGATCGGTGTCTTCGGTGAGGGTGTCGTGCTCCCAGCCGCCGGCATCATCAATGGCTTTGCGGCGCCATACTCCGGCGGTTCCATTGAAATTGAAAAATGTCCCGCGGCGTGAGCGCGCGCCGTGTTCGACGACGAAGTGGCCATCGAGAAGGATCGTTTCCACGTTGGTCAGGAGGGAATAGTCGCTGTTGAGATAGGTCCAGCGCGTCTGAACCATGCCGATCTTGCTTCCCCCATCGGGATTCATGAAATAAGGGATCGTGCGTCGAAGAAAATCGGGCTCAGGGAGAAAGTCGGCATCGAAAATGGCCACGAATTCGCCCTTGGACGTTTTCAAGCCGTTTTCGAGCGCGCCGGCTTTGTAACCTTCGCGGTTGGTGCGGTGGATGTAAACGATAGGCATTCCCTGGGCGCCGTGGCGTTCGACGCAGGCGCGAGCGACTTCGCAGGTTTCGTCGGTGGAGTCGTCCAGCACCTGCACATCAAGCAATTCGGGCGGATAGTCGAAGCGGGAAACAGCTTCCACGAGCCTCTCGATGACATACCGTTCGTTGAAGATGGGCAATTGCACTGTGACCCGAGGCCAGTTTGTGACTGGTGGCGCAGCGGGGGGCACATTCTTGGAGTAGACAAAATAGTCGTAGACCAGCCAATAACGATGGAGGCCGTATACGGCTAGAACCAGCAGAACAATGAAGTAGGGAAGCATCATCGCCAAGTCGAAGGCATTGGCGTGGTAAATCCCCGCAAAAGTCCTATCGGTGATCTTGTGCCAATAATGGCTGATAGGATTCTGTGCCGCGAAAGCAACCGAGAGCGAAAGCGTAATGTGCATGATGCGAACGATTCCGGCGACCGCTAAGGCTTCTCTGCGTTCAGATGAGTAAACGCCGATTATACGGCATGTTCTCGCTGCCACGAACTCGGAACAATTCTGTCCGGAGGAGCGCCAGTCCACTAGGACACGAGAACGATCTTTCCCGCAGCGCCAGGTTCGAGAATTTCTTTGTGCGCGCGCGCAGCCTCGGCGAGTGGCAACTCCTTGCCCACGACCGGACGAAGGGTGCCGTTTTCGAGGCCGGCTATCAGCCCCGCGTGAATTTCAGTTTCTTCCGCGGGAGTAATGGCCCAAAGCGTGAAGCCCCGCGCCGAAGCGCGGCGAAGCATCAAGTCCCGAGGATTAATCGTGATTTCACCGCGATTGCCAATGATAATGACGCGGCCATTCGTTGCGAGAAGTTTCAAGTCAGAGGAGAGATTCACGTTGGCAAGCATCTCCAGAGCAATTGCCGACGCCGCCACTTGCTCCGTGTACCAGGACCGTTTCAGAAGCGCGCGCTTCCGCGGAGTGGTACAGCGCGTGATACGCGGTGCCGTAGGGAACCCACACGCCTGCGCCCTGCCCAAAACTGGTTTTTTCCGGAAGCGTATGCACTTGTTCTTCCAACGCGAGAGCATACTGCGCGTAGGCCCCCGTCACAGTTTTCGCCGTGTAGACGCGATTGCCCGGCTTCACTTTTTTGACGCCATCGCCAATCGCTTCGATTACTCCCGCTGCATCCGAGCCTGGTGTGTAGGGAAGTGGCGGCTTCACCGCGTAAGTGCCCGCGCGCATGTAGGTGTCGTAGGGATTCACGCCCGCCGCATGGATACGGACAAGAACTTGCCCGGCGCCAGGCTGGGGTGTGGGAATGTCTTCGAGCTTTAGAACTTCGGGACCGCCGAATTCTCGAACGAGAATAGCCTTCATTCTTTGACCTCGCGGAAAGAATTACCAATTATAAAATAGCCTCACGCGGCGTCTAAATTAGTCTAAATTAGACTAGTTCAACCGGCCAAAATTAAGACTAGAAATGGTCGTCCGCGACGACCGTGACTCCCTCTTTGCCGACCAGCCCCGCGGAGTGCGCCCAAGCGGTTGTCTGCCAATTGTCTTTGCCTTTTTTCTGGGGAATCCAGGGCGGCAGCGACTGGTTCAGATAATTGGCCAACGCAAAGATGTAGGGCTCGTACATCTTGCGAAATTCGGAGAGTTTGCGGTCGGCTTCTTCGCCGTCGTGGAGTTTCATGCCGTGCTGAGCAAGGGTATCGCGGATTTGGCGCAAATCTTGCGCTGGTAAACGGTCGTGCGGGAGCGGCTTGGGCGCTGTGCCGAAGACTTGAGACAGGTCCACCACGGCGTGGCGCGCAATTGCAAAGGTAAGCTCCGCCTGTTTTTCGCAAGCGCCCTCAATGCCCACCATGGCCAGCGCGCAAGTATCC
>WNFI01015015.1_pt1 | contig 10525 bp, 10 predicted proteins | sample 5400471 | NCBI WGS metagenome assembly WNFI01 (sample SAMN13153348, study PRJNA577476) | soil metagenome | isolation source: 100 cm saprolite on Douglas fir-dominated hillslope | place: USA:California | collected 2013-09-17 | reverse complement strand
ATGCCCTGAGCCGAAGAGGGCGTTCTACCCTTGCACAGCGGCCCTCCTCCATCGTCACCGTTGGTCCGATTCGTGTCGATTCGCTCCATAACGAAGTCATCGTTGATGGGAGAAAGGCCCGCATGACACCTACAGAAAGTAAACTCCTGCATTTGCTGGCCGTCAATGCGAATAATGTATGTACAGCCAGCCAGATTGTTTCTCACATCTGGGGGTTCGGTAATGATGGAGATACTTGCTTGATTAAAGCGCATATACGCCACCTGCGCCAGAAGATTGAGCCTGATCCAAGTCAACCGAGCTACATTCTCACGGTTCCAGGCGTCGGTTATACCTTGATACGTCATAGTTCCGAAGAAGTGAAGTATAGCGCCAAAGAATTAACACGCACATTGCACGCTGTTTCCGTATAGCGTAACTTTATCCGAGTACCTGATTACTGTCTCTATCAAATTTAGCTGGCCAGGAGACGAAGGGATCGAAAATTATCGTTTCTCTTTGTCTCTATTTTGTTTTTTAAGAAAAGTTAAGACTTCATCACTATTTAAGCCATTCTAACACCATAATTTCGTATGTATTACTATCCCGTCTGCACTACAATCCTGTACAATTTCTAAAGGTACAGGCCCCCAAAGATCAGTACACATGAGGCTGACCTCTTTGCTCTAAACATATGAGCTGCCTACGCAAGGGCGCAGGTAAAGATATCAAGAGAGGAAGACCATATGCAGTATGGGAAATATGAAGGATATTGCGGATAGCGTCCGTGGCAGCCTTATACCCCAGTTATACGTCTTAAGACATGTACCATTGCGTTACCGTCGAATGCTACCATTGCCAATTATGAAGAGGTTTCAGTGTATGGTGGTTGGTTCTGCGCAAGGGGTACTGACAGTAGCCATTACAGACCGGCAAAATACTTCTGCTATCGAGTCGCTCAGGAAAATTACCGGGCAAGCTATTTTCCCCGTTTTGATTGACCCCGCCAGAATGCGTCTACTTATTCAACGCATCGAGCGCTGTGAGCAAAACAGGCAAGCGTTTTACGCAACGACAAGGCAGGCCAGGGAGCAAGCATATTATTTCTATATAAGGCGTGAGTTGATGGTGAGTTCGATAATGATGTTACTTACGAGTCAAAGGATTAGTCGCACCTGATAGTTATATCGCTACCAGGTGCGACTAATCCTGGTGGAGCTAGTGAGTGAAGATTTTCATGCGCCTCCACGCCCCCAGAGCATGACCGGCACGGTCAGAGCAACAAGTTTGAGGTCCTGCAAAATAGATTGTTGTTGAAAATAGGCAATATCCATTTCCACCATTTCCTGAAAGGTTACCCTGCTACGCCCGTAGACCTGCCAGTTACCTGTCAAACCTGGTTTCCCACATAACCTTAGTCGATCACGGAGGCTATAGACTTCGACCTCATAGGGAAGAGGGGGTCGGGGGCCGACCAATGTCATCTCGCCACGCAGAACATTGATAAATTGGGGTAATTCATCGATGCTCATCTTGCGGATAAAGCGTCCAACCCTGGTGACACGGGGATCATTGACTAACTTATAGGGGTTTGCTGTACCGGCGTCACCATTGAGAGCTGCTCCGTTCATGTACTGTTTTATAGCTTCACGATGAGCCGAATCATCACAATTTACATGCATCGAACGAAACTTGAGCATCTCAAACTCGACACCATCCAGCCCCACACGCTTCTGACGAAAAAAGATGGGCCCTTCTGAGTCTAACCGTATCAACACTGCGACGATGACCAAAACGATACAAAAGGGAATGAAGATTAGCAATGTGAAAAAGATGTCAAGTATACGTTTGGCTTTGAGATAACTTAGATTAAACTGAACGGTTTCCTGGATTGGTGGTGAAAGAACGGCCATGAGAATTCTCCCTCTTCATACGGTTTACCAGCGGTAACACGCCGATAACGGCTTACCTCCACTGTTCCATGAATGAGCATAATCGATGCCGGTGTATACCTGGTGAGTAAAAGTATGTAAATATGGGATAAAAGCAGAGTAAATGGTGATAAAAGCTTACGCCAGATCCTTCTTATCTGCCTGGTTAGATATTCTGAACACGAGGAGAAGAGTTTCACCTATTCTCAACCTTTGCTACTATCGTCTCAGTACTTCCAACTTTTACTCTATCTAAGGGGGAGGATATCGTATGGGGATGGAGTTTTTTTCGTTCAATAGAGGAGGTTATTGAAGGAGCTAAATTGCGTATACAGATACCCTTAGTAGACTTACAAGCACAATACCAGTCAGTTAAGCAAGAAATAATGGCCGCAATTGAAGATGTACTTGGGAACATGCAGCTTTTTCTTGGTCCACAAAGCCAGGCTTTTGAGCAAGAATTTGCTCAGTATTGCGGATGCGGCTATGGGGTGGGTCTCTCATCGGGAACGGATGCACTCACACTTGCACTACGCGCATGTAACGTCGGCCCTGGTGATGAAGTCATCACCGTTTCCAATACCTTTATTGCAACGGTCGAGGCTATTGCCCTGGTAGGTGCAACGCCCGTTTTTGTCGATATTGACCCAGATACCTATACGCTGGATTGGCGACAACTTGAACAGGTGCTGACTTCCCGCACTCGTGCTATCATCCCGGTTCATTTGTATGGCCATCCTGTAGATATGCAGCCTGTGCTCGATTTTGCCCGTTTACACGGCCTGCGCGTCATTGAGGATGCCTCCCAAGCTCATGGCGCAAGCTACCAGGGACAGCGAGTTGGCAGTATAGGGGATATCGGCTGTTTCAGTTTCTATTTCAGTAAAAACCTGGGAGCCTATGGCGAAGCAGGCATGTGCGTAACGAATGACGCTGGACTTGCGGAGTCTGTACGGAAGCTGCGTGATCACGGCTCACTTATTCGTTACAGGCATGAGATTCTTGGGGTCAATGCCCGCATGGATGAAATCCAGGCCGCGGTGCTGCGCGTGAAGTTACACTACCTGGAGCAGTGGAATGCCGCCCGGCAGGCACACGCAAATTTCTATACAGAGCAATTGCGTGGGATAGTCGAAGCCGTACCCGTAGTTCGACCCTGGGCAACACATGTCTACTATACGTATGTCGTGCAAGTGGGGAGACGTGACCATTTCCGCAAGACATTGGAGCAAGAAGGGATAGCTACAGGTATTCACTATCCGACGCCAATTCACCTGCAGCCGGCCTGCGCACAGTATCATTACGTGCGTGGCATGCTACCTGTAACGGAGGCTGTTACGGAACGTATAGTCTCCTTACCTATGTATGCAGAGCTTACCACGGAAGAAATGCTGGTGGTTGTGAATGCAGTCAAGAGAAGTTTGGCTTTGGAAGTTCCTGGCTTGTAACAGGAGCTGTTTTCAAAATTTAAAAGCTAGAAATACTGGGGGGAATTTAAATTCATGAAAAATTTACGTTTCGGGGTCAACCATGGATACAAGCGACGACGCATGCAGAGGATTTATTTCGTTCGGATATCGATGCTGTCGTCATTGCCACGCCTGTACGAACACACTTCAAACTGGCACGAGAGGCACTGTTGCATGATAAACACGTGCTGGTTGAGAAGCCGCTCACTGCCAATGTTGCGGAGGCAGAGGAATTGGTTGCCCTGGCCCAAGAGCGGCAAAGAGTTTTGATGGTAGGGCATACCTTTGAGTATAACCCGGCGGTGAACGAACTACGTAAGCTCGTGCAAAGTGGCGACCTGGGAAAAATTTACTGCGTCGAAGCAGAGCGGGTGAACTTAGGGCTTTTCCGTAATGACATCAATGTCATCTGGGATCTTGCGCCACACGATATATCGATACTTCTCTACTTGTTTGACAAAAAGCCAGAGAGGATCAAAGTACAGGCACATGCTCATTTGCAGTCACGTATTGAAGATGTTGCCCATCTTGACCTGGAGTTTGCTGATAACATGAATGCGCATATCCATGTAAGCTGGCTGCACCCCTGTAAAATCCGCCGCGTCACGGTGATTGGTGATGAAAGAATGGTGGTGTACGACGACACCAACCCGGCTGAAATGATCAAAATCTACAATAAAGGGGCAGACGTACACGCTGACCCCGTGGTCTCTTATCGCAATGGTGAGATCACCATTCCCTATATTGAATGGATTGAGCCGCTGCACCTGGAATGTGAAGATTTCGCCAGGGCTATTCGCACTGGATCACAACCTCGCGCTCATGGTGGGGTTGGCTTGAGGGTGGTGCAGGTGCTAGCTGCTGCGCAGGAGGCATTAGAGCAGCAAGTGAAGCAAAATGCAACGATGACGGTGTTGGCATAAAGCGCCGGTTCAAGAGATAACAGAGATGGGGTTGGCAGAAAAACTGCCAGCCCCATCTCTGTTCTTAGCCCAGATGCTTATAGAGATATCCTCCCAATGGCCCTGCAATTTGCAATGGCAGGCGCTTCCAATTTGAAGTGAGCAAGCGGAATTTCCAACTTGTCTCAGAAGTAGATGCCAGGCCTGCCATCTGTGGGTAGTAGTAGTAAGGCAGAGGGTCCTTTATAGCGCCCCACCGACGCTTGAACTCCATTAATCCCTCATTGTCACACGCCGTTCGTCCCATATCTAATGTTTGATATCCTAGAGTACAACCCAATTTAATGGCAGTCCACATTAACAGGTTATTGGGAGCCAGATTCAGATGCTGTTCGTTGGAGGCACCATAGGCATAACGAATGGTTGTGCCAGATGCAAGTAGTATCATGCCAGCGATAACAGACCCTTCGTATTCTGCTAACAGGAGCTGCATTGCCCCTCTCTCAGCAAATGTGTCCCAAAGCTCAAAAAAGTAGCGCTGTGGTTGAGCTGGCATACCATGCTTCTTGCAGCGGGTCTGGAGATGTAATCGATAATAATGGGCCACGTCATCCCGGTGTTGCGCAATACGAACCCGCACACCCAGTTTCTGTGACTTCTTAACCTGGTGTTGCACAGGCTTACGTAAACCGGACCAGACGATATCAGGATCAGAGGAGAGCGGCATCAGCCAGCGTACATATAAATTTCCCTCTACCAATTCTGGACGTTTAGCAAGTACATCATTGCTGCCAGTACGCAGCTCCAGGTATTTCGCCTTTTGTTGTTGGGTGAGAAGAATTGCCTTGTCAATGAGGACGTTCGCACTGGATTCATCAACCGCAAGCACTGGACAGAGATCCGAGAATGGCAGTGCAACCAGGCGCCGGCCTGTCAGCGGACTATGCATAGAGCACAGAGGGAGAAAGCCGGTAATTTTTCCATCCGCACCTGTCGTCGTCAGAGGGATCACCTCATATCCGTAGAGCCGGGTGATCAGATCTAGCCATGGCCGGGTATAAGCAAATGAACCTTTTGCTTGTTCCCCAATAAAGGTACTGACTTTCGAATCGGTAAGGGTTGCATCTATCATGCTCTTTGAACTTGCCTCCCTTAAAGAGTGGGATTTTATACTGAGCTATGCGCCCAGAATATCTAATTTCATTTCGCGAGTATTAGCAGGCTCCATCCACCCAGCATGTGGGCCGCCAGATCCTTATCAATTGCAGACAAGAGTTTTCTCGGCAATCTCATCAGGTTTCTTTTGATTTCTTTAGATGGGAGTTCCAAAGACCTGGCAGTATAGCAGTAATCAAGTACTTCATAGCCGACATCATTTAGCATCTGAAGGGCTATCTCCTTGGTAAAGTAGTGAATATGCCCGTAATCCCAGCGAACTTTGAGCAATGCCTGTCTGCGCAAAACTGTTTGCACCGACAGGTCTAATGGAATGTGGAGTATTTTATATCCGCTTTTCGGCTTTATGGCCCTCAAAAAGCTGAAGTAGTCTTCTACATGCTCAATTACATCCATAACCAGAATGAGATCAAAACAGGCATCTTTTTCCTGCCTGAAGTCTGCCAGTATAAATTGGAGCCTGTCATTCGCTTTCCCTTTGGAAAGTTCAAAAGCCTGTGGAGAGATATCATATCCCCAAAATATGCACCCCTCATTCATACGCACTTGCAGTTGCTTGAGTACCTCACCGGCTCCAGATCCAACTTCGCAGATAGTTTTGGGCGTGAGATGATTGCGCGCTATCATGCGAATGACCTGCCTTGCCTTCCAAGGCGATTCTTCGATGTGCCAGGTGGGATTTTTCTGCAGGTACTCTCCAGAAGTATAGAGTTTATCAAGCATATTCACCTGCCTTTCCTTGTATAATCCTTATGCCCAAGAGTTCATTCTAGTATGACATGGTAGAAACCTGGTAACGCTCAGAGTGGAGAAAGGGGTGAGTGAGGTGAAGCCTTGTATATATTTCTGCAAATTTTTTGCCATTGACTACTGATTCGCAATACCCGTGTACATCCCTTCATCACCATCATGTGCTAAAGTGTTCTCCTGTTAAGAAATAATATACTGTTTTTATTCGATGAGCAGGGGGAACTGAAAATTCGTGACGCTTTGCCGCGCCTTAGAAGACGGGAGGAATAAAAGTGCGCAACCACTCAACTGCAAGCCCTAAAAGACAGAACAGGTTTTCTTCCATGCGAAAGGTATGGCTACTCGCCCTTTTTTGTTTTACCCTGGTTGCGGCATGTGAGATTTCTCCAACTCCCTTGCCGCGCGCTGCGCCTACTATGCCATCGCCTATCCCAACTTCCGGGCTTCTTCCGGGACAAGCACTCTGGAAAAATGGCGTTTCGTCGTTTCTATTTGGGACAAATGATACCCAGGAGTGGAGTGAAGATAATATCCAGACGGACCCCTACCATAGTATTCAGGCATCGCTGAAAAGTGCTCACTTCACCCTCATGCGTACGTTCTTCTTTCACTATAGTCTTTACGATGGTCATCGCACCACAATAGGTACAACGCCTGCAAACCATGATACGACCTATAAGTATGATCAACCCGCGCCGGTAAACAACCAGTTTCCATTTACCGGGCCGGTGTACGAGATTGAAAAAAGGCTGCAGACCATTGAGCAGAGCGGCATGACCTGCCTTGGAGTCATTGCGGATATCAGAACAGATGATAAGAACCAGGATGATCCCAACTGGACTCACAAGCGCATCCGTGACCCTGATAACCCGGCGGTTCTGGAGTCCGATCTCGCATTTGCGAAAAAAGTTGTACGGTATCTGGGAAATAGGTGTAACCTGTATGAAATCGGCAATGAGCCGGACCTGGATGTGTACCCAGATACTAGCGGGAGAGCCGTTCCTCATTTAAAAATTGATGAATATATGGAGAGATGGAACGAGTTTGTACCGGCATTGAGAGCAATCAACCCTCATGCGAAGTTCATAGGGCCTGTTACCTATAATGCCCAGGGAAATGATTGTATCTACCCAAGTGGCGATTGCTATATGAGGCTCTTTCTACAAAAAGCCAAAGCATCTGGTGTTCTGCCCGATGCAGTCAGTTTCCACTGGTATCCTTGCGACAACGTACAAGCTGATGCTTGTCTTCAACTGCTAACGCAATCTCTTGACCCACAGTACAACCCAACAACCTATGCTGATGTGGTACGGATGGTGAGAAGCTGGATTCGCGGGATATTGGGAAAGAATGTACCGTTAGGAATTACTGAGTGGAATTTCGATCCGGGTAGTAATCCCCTGGGAGAGAATGCGGATTTCATGACGAGGTTTACTAACCTGGCCCTCAATGGCCCTAATGGTATCATTAGCGCGGGTCTTGACTTCGCCAATCAATTTGATGCTCAAGACTATGGTGGCTATGGACATCTTGATATGTTTGATATCAGCAAGCATGATCAACCTAAGGCACAATACTACGTTATTAGAAGTGTCATTAGTCAATATAGAACATGACGAGAACCACCTGGGGGTGTGCAGTACCGACCCGCGCCACCAGCCTCGTAGCCCCCACTGCAGAGATAGAATCGCTTTTTTATTAACAACAAATTTAAAAGCCGTGCTCATAGGTTATTTAGACGAACGCTATGCTTATCCTTCTTTAACCTTCTATCTCATTTCTGACCCAAATTTACATCTAAATTCTCACCAGATTTACACCTACGACAACTATGATGTTTCATGGAGTACCGTATGTTATATCGCTAAACTATTCTGTGTATGTTTTTAAATTTATTTTTTTCGTTACTTATTCTACTTTCAACTATATTGTGTATCTGATCGTATCAATACTCAAAAGTTGAAAGAAAGGTACACACCATGATTACATTATTTGACAATTTGTGGCACAAGGCCACTAGAACCAGGAGTCGGCACAGCTTTCCAAAACAGCGTATCCTCCTGACCCTCTGTCTCATCGCCATCCCGCTCCTGTTCGGAGCGGGTGCCCTTTTCATCCCAAACCACAAGGCTTCCGCTGCCCCTGCAGCTCAGAACCCCATACAGATCGAGAACAGCAAGCCGGGTACTCCTGGCTGGAACGACTTTGCCTCCTCCCTGCAGGACGATCTCATATCTGGTTTCGGCTCCAAGATCAGCGTCAACCATGGTGATTCCATCGACTTCTATGTGACCACCACCGCTCCCAGCTTCACCATCGATATCTTCCGCACTGGCTACTATCAAGGTATCGGTGCCCGCTTGATTACCTCCCTGGCCAGTTTCCCCGGCGTCCACCAGGCCATCCCGAATCCCGATCCGGTCACCGGCATGATCGCCTGCACAGGTTGGACCAAGACCACCACCCTGCAAATCCCCTCCGACTGGGTCACCGGCGTCTACCTGGCCAAGCTGACCACCTCCACGGGTAACTCGAGCTTTATCTTCTTCGTCGTGCGTAACGACGGGGGCAGCGAAGATATTCTCTTCCAGACTAGCGTGACCACCTATGAGGCCTACAACCTCTGGGGAGGTATCAGCGCGTACGGTAAAAGCTCGACGTTTAAAGGTTCCTTTCCATATGCCCATGCCACCAAGGTCTCCTTCGATCGTCCCTTCAGTCCCGGCGATAGCAATGGAGCCGGCCACTACCTCTTCTTTGAATTTCATTTCGTGTACTGGCTGGAGTCGCAAGGCTACAACGTGAGCTACATCACGAACGTGGACACCGACACCAACGTCAACCCGCTGACCAACCACAAGGCCTTCCTCTCAGTTGGCCATGACGAGTACTGGTCCATGGCCATGCGCACCAACCTGAAGAACGCCATCAATTCGGGGGTTAATGTGGCCTTCTTCTCGGCCAATAGCATGTACTGGCAGATTCGCTTCGAGCCCAATGCGGCGGGGGTACCCGACCGCGTGGAGGTCACCTACAAGGATTTTGCCACCGACAACACGCCCCCGGGGCCTGATCCGATGTGGAATGTGAACAATTCGATCGTTACCACGAACTGGCGCGATCCGACGGTGAATTTGCCGGAGAATGCCATCATCGGGGTGATGGACGAGCAGCAGGTGGACAACAACTACGCCTACGTGGTGTCGGGCGCCTCGAGCTGGGTGTTTGCCAACACTGGCTTTGTGAATGGCTCGTCGGTGCCAGGCATCGTGGGCTACGAGTACGACAAGGTGTGGAATAATGGGTTGACGCCAGCGGGGCTGACGGTACTCTCCAACTCGCCCGTGCATGGCTGTTGTGGCGGCTTCAGTTCTTTCTCCAACTCGACCATCTACACGGCTCCAAGTGGGGCGCGTGTCTTTGCAGCAGGTACCATCCAGTGGAGTTGGGGACTCGCCAATGTCCTGGGCAACACCTACATGAACGCGGGCATCCAGCAAACGACCACCAACATCCTGAACAACTTCATTAGCGGCCCCGCGCCTGGCGCAGGCTTAAGTCCGAGCAGCCTGAGCTTTAGTGCCCAGGTGATAAACACCACCAGCGCGGCTCAGACGGTGACGCTCACCAACAATGGCTCGGCCTCTCTAAGCATCAGTGGTATCAGCATCAGCGGTACCAACGCCTCTGACTTCGCCCAGACTAACAATTGTCCAGCTTCCCTGGCCGTCAATGGCACCTGTACTATCAACGTGACCTTCACACCTACTGCTGCTGGCAGTCGCAGCGCCAGTGTGTCTATCAGCGACAACGCTCAAGGTACGCCGCAGAACGTGGCACTCAGCGGTACCGCCCAAAGTGCCCCTGCGCCTGTAGTAAACTTGAATCCGACCAGCCTGAGCTTCGGCAACCAGAACGTCAATTCCACCAGCGCAACAAAGACGGTGACGCTCACCAACAGCGGTACTGCTGCACTTAGCATCGGCACCATCAACATTACCGGCACCAATGCGAGTGATTTTGCGCAAACCAACAACTGCCCCGGTTCACTGGCTATCAATACATCGTGCACGATCAGCGTCACCTTTACGCCCGGCACGACGGGCAGCCGCAGCGCCAGCGTGAGCATCACCGACAATGCAGCAGACAGCCCGGAGAATGCCTCTTTAAGCGGCACGGGTGTCATACCCGCGCCGGGTGCCAATCTGAGTGCCAGCAGCCTGAGTTACAACAACCAGAACGTGGGCACGACCAGTGCCGCCCAGGCGGTAACCCTTACCAATAATGGCACGCTGGCCCTGAGCATCAGCAGCATCAG
>WNFI01697568.1_pt1 | contig 10526 bp, 5 predicted proteins | sample 5400471 | NCBI WGS metagenome assembly WNFI01 (sample SAMN13153348, study PRJNA577476) | soil metagenome | isolation source: 100 cm saprolite on Douglas fir-dominated hillslope | place: USA:California | collected 2013-09-17 | reverse complement strand
AAAACCGTTGCGGGTATCGAGCAAGTCCAGGTCCCAGGCGAACAGGAGAGTCGCTGCGGTTGCCTTGACCTCGGTAGCGACGGAGGGCTTCAAACGATCTCGACGGCCCTCAAGCGTCGCGAACGTTTGAGCGAAGTTGTCCGGCGTGATGCCGACCACGCGAATCTCCTTTTCCAGCAGACGGCGTAATTCGGTGAGACAGGTGCGATTCCACGGCTCGGTGCATGCAACGACGAGAACAAGACCCTCGGCGAAGAGAGGCAGAAATCGTTCACGACGGCACAGCGGGCGAAGTCGATGATAAGCCTCTGCATCCACCTGGTCGGCCCCGATTGTAAATGAAGGTACGCCCGCGATCGCGCAAAGGTAGGTGAGATAGATTTCAGCGGGCCAATTTCGAGGGTCGGTCTGGCCAAGCTCGGCCGGACCGTGAGCTTTGAGCCGGTTCTGCCAGTCGGTGCTCAGATCGACGTAAGAGGCGTTAATCACCCCTGCAGTTTAGCAGCGATTTTTGAGCGACCTTACCCGATGAACACCAAACCAAGTGACAGCGACTGCCCCGGAGTAGCGCGGTGCTTCAGCTCGCGTCCGACAGAGAACCAATCGGGGCTCTAATCTTGTTTTCCTCTGGAATCTTGAATCGCACGCCGCGGACGTAGGCCGACGCGTCCCTGCGACGGTTCTTCACGCCCTTTCCCACTGCAATATTTAGCCGACAGGACGACATTACATTATCTATAAAATAGATATATGAATAAATCAGGCCGCTCGGCAGCTGGGACGTTTTCCATGAGCTTACTCCACTATCTGCGCTCCGTGCCGTTTTTCACGCTACACTGGGGATGTGAATTCACTCAGATCAACCGAAGACAGTGCACGGCGCCAATGAGAATCTTCGTTTCCACAATTCTGGCATCCCGCGATTTTCAAGCAATCAGAGCATTTTTAATCTCAAGAATGAAACTTAGCCGACACACTCACGTTGCTTCGTTTTCGCAGGTCACAAGGCGACGCGCGTGGTCGTACATCGGATTCATTACGGGATTTTTTCTCGTTAGCGTTGTGGCGCTCGCCCAACGCATCCCGAGCGATCCTGCCGTTCGTTACCAAGGATTCACCCCACGCCTGGACACCTGGTTGCCGGGTGATCTTCCGCAGTATTGGAATTTCGACCCGACGAATCGCGCGGAAGCGCAAGATGCGTACTGGAGGATTTACTCTCCCGCAACTCGGGTGCCGTTCGCGTTCGTTACACAACCCGATTTGACGACCGGCGCGGGCGGAACCACGACACAAGCTTATAGAGATGCCGAACTTCGATTGCTGAATTATTTCCGGTTCGAGCCGAGTGGTACGAGCGTAATTTATCTTACCGAAGACACATCGCAAAACGCCATGGAGCAAGCGACTGCGTTGCTGATGTCGAGAAATGGCCAGCCGAATCATTTTCCACCGACAACTTGGATCGGTTATAATGCCCTCGCGGCCCAGGGGGCTAGTTTGAGCCTTTTAGCTTATGGTTACACCAATCCTATACGCGCTTATATGCGGGACTCTGGTCCAATGAACGTAACAACCGGGCACCGACGTGCAATAATCGGCCCCGGCACAAACTTGGCCGCGGTCGGGGACGTAGGCGCGACTTTTACTAATTCGAACGCGGTTTACCTTCATCACGATGCGAACTGGACTGTTGATCCGAATTATCGAAACGGAGATCCGGTTACCAGGATGCGGCCATATCCCTATGGCTGGGTCAGTTATGATTTGTTCGATAGCGCGGAGGCGATCAACATCGTTCAAGGAGGCGGACTTAGGATTTCAATTTGGTACGACCATAACGCGATTCCCAACACCTCAGCGGCCACGATTTCAGTCATTCGTAATGGGATTCCCATTACCGCCAACGTCGTAAATAATCAATTCGGAACAATTGTCGCAGAGATCCCAGATGAATTCGTGTCGGCACCAACTGATGACGTGGTCTTCGACGTTACCGTTAATGGTGTAGTTTTCTCGCACCCTATCGGTTGGAAACCTGGTCAAGTGTACGTGAATGGCAACGAGATCTATCCTGCGGACGTCGAACCTTCGGCCGGAACTTATGATACGCCTCGAACGGTATCGTGGCGATTTACGGTTTATGATCCAAACAAAGTAAAAGCGGCGGCCTATTCGCCTAAAACTCCGATCACAGGAATTTCTACCCGCGCTGTGGTTGGAACCGGTTCGAGCGTGTTGATCGCCGGATTTGTCATTCAAGGAACGGATCCCTTGCGCGTTGCCCTTCGCGCGAGAGGTCCCGGCCTCGCGCAATATGGCGTTTCCCAATACGCTACCAAACCGGTCGTTGATTTGTATTCCGGCTTGACGGATCTCGGTTCAAACCAGGGGTGGAAGAACTCCCCCAATTTCAGGCTACTTCAGAGCTTTCAACTGAATCCCGAAAATGACCTCGATTCAGCGGCTGTCGCCACGCTACCACCCGGAGCGTATACCGCTATCGTCCGAGACGCAGGCGGCGGTGGAGTAGGAATCGTTGAAGTTTACAATGCTGATTCCACGAGCAATAGCCGACTCGTGGCGATTTCAACGAGGGGCCAGGTCGGCACTGACGCGAATGTTATGATCGCCGGTTTCGTCGTTCAAAACGAGGCAAGAACAGTTCTCATTCGGGGCGTCGGCCCGGCGCTAGCAGCGGACGGAATTACCGGTTTTCTGGCCACTCCGCAAATTCAGGTATATTCGGGCCAGACAGTGATCGGCAGTAATGCGGGATGGAACAACGATCCCGCTGTAATTTCCGCCCAAGCGCAGACGGGAGCGCGACCCCTAGCTATGAATAGCAAAGACGCGGCGCTTGTGGTGACTCTTCAGCCAGGCGCCTATACTGCGATTCTGAGCGGCGTTGGCGGCACCACCGGCACAGGTCTCATTGAAGTTTACGACACGCACTAACCCAGCCGATGCAACCGCCTGTGAAACTATCTAGTTTCGTGCCTCTGCGATTCGTTATATTGTTATTAGTTGCGATCGCTACGGCATCCCAAGCGCAGACTTACACGCAGGCCATTAGTATTCCCGCAAACGGCAATACGACGATAAATGACACAATTCAGGCGAGCGGCGACGGCTCCAGTGGCAGTCCGCACGCGATTATCGAAATCATCGATAGTAGTGGGAATCAAATCGCACATGCCGATATCTATGGTCTAAGCGCATCATCTTACTCTGCGAGCATCGGCTCTTTCTCTGTGAGTGCAGCAGGGTCCCAGACATACAACGTGTCTTGGGTCGTTTCATTAGCTCCAGGAAATTACTCTGTCTATTTGTTTGACGGCATCACGACGCGGAGCGGAAACACATTGAATTGGAATCCGCCAGGTAGTCCCGGTTATTCAATTGTGATTCCGACCTTAACACTGCCGGACATGATACCGCCGACGAGTGTGGACGCCTCGATTACGGCCGGGGCGATCTGGAAGCCGACCTACGCAGGGGGCGATTCAGGCCTTCGACAAATTTTTGTAGTGGCCGGGGCGACTCCATGGCAATTTAGCTCGTGGAGCGCCATACCCGGAACGTGGCAATTTTATGTCGGTGAAATGAATCCGAACGATGGAACGTATAATTCAGGCCCGAATAATCTCTCACCGCAAGGAGCTCCCGACAATCTCTCCGGAAATGCATCCGCATTTAATGGTCCCTACACGCTCACCGTAAATCCGATCGCACAGTCCGTCGCCATTTCGCCGTCGTCTGCAACCATACTAGCTGGGCAATCCGTAGCGTTCACGGGAACGGGTTCGAGCACCGGATACGTTTTCCGAGGCTCAGCGAGCGGCTCCTCTAATCCAACCACGATCAATTTTCCGTCTGCTGGCACGTACACGATAACCGTTTACGCTCCCGCTGGCGGAAATTACGCGCAGAGCAATACCGCTACTTCTACGATCACGGTCGTTTCGACCTACACTCTTTCCGTGAACGCCGGATCGGGAGGATCTGCTTCAGGCTCAGCCTCAGGCTTGTTGGGCTCCGACAATCCTTCAATTTCAGCGGCTCCGAATTCTGGATACTATTTCACGGGGTGGAGCGGCGACTCGGTGGCCAATGCGGGCGCAACCACCACCACGGTGCCGATGAACAATGGGGATCGGAGTGTGACTGCAAATTTTGCGCCATCGAACTACAACTTGAATGTCTCGGTGAATGGCAACGGTTCCGCCTCCGGTGCGGGAGTATACACGGCGGGTAGCACTGCGAATCCCTCCGCTTCGCCCGCGGCAGGCTGGTATTTCAGCGGATGGAGCGGCGACATTGGGGGATCCGCCAATCCGGCTTCCGTCGTGATGGGCTCCAACAAGAACGTCGCGGCAAATTTCGCTCCGTATCAATATACGCTGACCGTGAACGCCGTCACGGGAGGCACGGCGACAGGTTCAACCGGCGGCTTGATGTACAATGCGAATCCGTCGATCAGCGCCACGGCGAATTCCGCATATTATTTTACGGGCTGGAGCGGTGATCCGGTTGCGAGCGGTTCCGCGCTCACAACGACAGTGCCGATCAACAGTTCAAGCCGCACCGTCACCGCCAACTTCGCCTTGATTCCGACCTACACGCTGACGGTCAATGCCGGTGTGGGCGGCAGTGCGACGGGGGCGGTGAGCGGGGTTTATGGCAATACGACGCAAGGCATCAATGCGACACCGGACGCAACGCATGCTTTCAACGGCTGGACCGGTGATCCGGTTGCGAACGCGAGTTCTCCGTCAACCACCGTCGTGATGAACAATGCGAGCCGATCAGTGACAGCGACGTTCATCGCGTTGACGCCCGGATTTCTGACGATCAATGGTCCAACTAATTTTGGAAGTGCTTACCGTGATACGAACGCCGGTTCACCTACGTCGACTACGCAGACGTTCACGTTCACGAATACCGGCCAATTGTCGCTGACGATAAACTCGCTGAGTTTCACCGGCAATTTCGCGCAAGCTTCGGGGATGGCGCTTCCCATGGTCATTGGCGGTGGAGGCTCCGCGCAGGTAACCGTGCGCTTTACACCCGGCAACACCATCGGCTCCAACGCGGGAACGTTCACTGTGAACACCGGCAACAACAGCCCATCCGTGAACCTGACCGGCACCGGGCTCGCTCCACATATCGTAATCACCTGGCATTGATTTTATGAAATCGAAAATTATTTCCTTCCTCGCGTTCTCGGCAATGTGCTCAGTCAGCACTTTTGCGGTAGACGGTCCAAAAATCACGCTTCCCCTGTTGAACAAGCCCGAGGCCGTCACTCAGGGCGATGCACCGACACCGGTTCATTTGGGTCTCAAGTGGGATGAGCGCGAGCGTGATTTCTCCGTACAAATCACAAACACGTCTGACCACGCTTTATCGGTTTTTGGCGTGAACACCTCGCACAACATCTTCGTGCGAAAGATTCCGGCGGACGTACCCGCTGGCGGTCGTGGTGAACTGCTACTCACTTACCTCGCCACAGGAACGAACTCTTCGAATATCGACATCGTGCGCGTCCGTACAAAGGACGGTGAAAAGCAATTTAACATTCTGCACGATCGCGAATCGGTCGCCAAATTGGAAACCGATCACGTGCAGTGGCAGGTCGGAGATGCTGCCGACGAAAAAATCGTTCGCCTTACCGCTGACGTAAACAAGGCCAAGCCGGTCGCAGTCCGGGCACTTGGCGTTGGCAACAAGGCAACTCTGAAGGATCTCGGCGGCGACCGTTTCGAGATTGCGATCAAGCCCGGCTCAACGTCTGCGCCGAACCAATTTCCGGTGATCCTTGAGTTCTCCCATGAGCTTCCTGGTGCGAACAATACGATCGTTTGTCTCGTGCTCCCGCGAAATTCCTAGCTCTCGATGTTTTTCAGTCGTCATTTCCGATTCTGGTTCGCGGGAACTCTTGCTCTCCTGGCGGCTGCGTCTTTCACCGGAAGCATCAGGGCGGATCTTGTGACCCCGCCATCACTGGACTATTTCAATTATCCGAGTACAGCGATCGTCGGCCAAGCGATCGGCATTTCCGCCGGAGCGCACGCAAATTACTCCGATAACTCGGATGGGAATGACTGGAATTCAGGGACCCGTGCAACGATCCTCCGGATCTGGATCCAGTACTACGCGCCAGACGGTTCCTCCGGGACAATCAATGATTGGATGCCTTCTTTCGTGAATCCGAATTCGGGTTCTTGGTCTTTCACTCCCAGCATGGCGGGATCATATACTTTCTCAATCACGCTGATGGACGGCCGTCCGTGGTACTCGGGTCCATACAACTATTCCATGACCGTCCAGACGGCACAGCCTGGAATCACATCCTCTACGGCCGCCGTGAACTTGGCTCAGAACCAAGGTTACTCTTATCAAATCAGCGGTAGCAACAATCCGACGTCCTACAACGCGACTGGTCTGCCTCCTAGCTTCAGCATCAACCAATCTAACGGTGTCATTTCCGGTTCATCTACAAGTCCCGGTTCGTACAATGTCACTTATTACGCTTCAAACGGCAACGGAACCGGTTCAGCGAGCACCACGTGGACCATTGTTGCAGCTTCGATCTCAAACAATAGCTCCGTTTCGGCCGGCTCGCTCACCTATGGATCGGGTCTCGTGCTCTATCCGAGTGGCTCCGCCAATTTCGGGATAGCTTGGACTGAGAATGTTATTTTCACTCCGAGTTCGGGAGGCATCGCCTTGGGGAACCAATATGGAGGCAATGCATTGAATCCGATTTCGTATACGCCGAGCAACGGTCCCGGCACGTATATATATTTGGTTCGACTGGTGGATAATTATTCGAACTTTGTGGATCACTCAACCGCCTTCACGGTGAGTCCCGCCCTCCAGAGCGTCGGGATTTCCCCCGTCGGAACTTCGGTAACCGCGGGCCAATATGCGTCGTTCTCCGCTTCCGGTGGCCAGAATGGTTACGTTTGGGGCGGCAGCTCCGGTGCCGCTGGAAATAATTCAACGAACAATGTTGGCTTCCCGAACGTCGGCACGTACTCGGTGACTGTATACTCTCCCGCGGGCGGAAACTACGCACAATCCAACACCGCCAACGTCACCGTGACCGTCAATCCCGCTGGCCAAAATGTGAGCATCTCTCCCACCGGCATGACGATCAACGCGGGCCAGGCGATTTCATTCACCGCGAGCGGTGGGCAAAACGGATATGGATGGGGCGGTACTTCCGGTGCCGGTGGCAATGGGACCACAAATTCCGTGACGTTCAGTAGTCCCGGTACGTACACGGTTACGGTTTATTCTCCTTCCGGAGGCAATTACTCACAGTCCAACACCGCAACCGCTACCGTCACGGTGAACCCCCTTGGACAGAATGTCGCGATCACTCCCGCAAGCGCCTCGGTCAACGTTGGACAATCCCAAACGTTCAGCGGGAATGGCGGAAACAATGGTTATATTTGGGGTGGGGTGGGAACGGGAACAGGTGTGAGCACGACGGTGTTTTTCCCGAATGCCGGTACCTTCAATGTTTCAGCCTACTCTCCAGCGGGCGGCACGTACGGCCAGTCGAACACAGCTATCGCACCGATAACCGTGAGCAAAGCCACGCCTATAGGCAGCGAGCGGCGTATACGCGTTCTCCGGGGGCGATTTGAATGCTACGTTTGCGAATCCTTATTCCGGATCAGCCACTGCTCCAGCGGGTGGAATCAGTTACACCATATCGGGAAATGGGATACAGGCTGGAACTCAGGAGACCCCCGGCACCTACAACGTCCAGGCCGCAATCGCCTCGGACGCGAATTACAACGCGGCGAGTGTAACAACCACGTTCACAATTCTGCCGACCGCACCCACTGTCACGAGTGGATCGACGATGACGGCTGTGGTGGGGCAAGTGTCGAGCTATCAGGTCACCGCAGCGTCTAATCCGACGAGTTTCGGTTTTGCGTGGATCAATCCGCCTGCGAGCAGCCCAGCTCCCTTTAATTCGAGTACAGGTTTATTCCAAATTACTCCGTCATCAGGAACGGCGGGCTCTTATTTGTTTGCCGTGAACGCATCGAATGCCGGCGGAACGGGTCCCAATCAAAACGTCGCGCTCACCATTTACGATGTGCCCTCCATTACGAGTTCGCTGAGCGTGAATGGCGCCCAAAACATTGTTTTCAACTATCAGATCACCGCGACCGGATCGCCCAATTCGTTCAACGCAACGGGCCTTCCACCGGGTCTCAGCATCGCTGCATCGACGGGCGTGATTTCCGGCAACCCGACGACTCCCGGCACTTACAGTCCGACGATCTCCGCTTCGAATCTTGGTGCGACGGGCAGTGCGAATCTGACGATCAATATCGCAACGACGTACTCTCTTAGTTTGTCCGCGAGCCCCGTGGCAGGTGGCAACGTGGGTGGCGCGGGAATTTATGTCGCGGGCACTTCGGCGAACATCACCGCTTCGCCAAACCCCAATTATCGCTTCGCCGGTTGGAGCGGTCCGGCCGTTGGTTCGGTTGCGAATCCGAACCTTGCTTCGACCACGGTCTCGATCATCTACAACGCATCGCTTGTCGCCAACTTTGTTGCGCAGGCGACTCTAACGGTCAATGGGGCGCCGGGAGGAACGGTATCGGGTTCGGGAACGTACGACGTCGGGACAAACATAGGAATCAATGCGATCCCCAATGCGAATTACGCTTTCGTTGGCTGGGGTGGCTCGGGCGTCGCCAACGCATCGGCTGCATCGACCACCGTAAATCTTACCGCGCCCACAACGGTGACGGCGAAATTTCTGGCCATCTCTGTTGGCCCTTCCGCCACAATCACGTTTTCGGACGCCGTTTCGCAAGGGCTATCCGGTGCCGCTGCCACAACGAGCACCCGCTCGGCGAACATCGCCAATACGGGCGTGAGTGCATTGACGATCACCTCCCTGGCCACTACCGGAGATTTCGCGCCGACCGTTGCTCTGCCTCTCACCGTTCCGCCGGGCTCGTCGACGGACATCGTCGTGAAGTTTGCTCCGGCAGCGGTCGGAACGCGCAAGGCGGCGTTTACGGTCGTGAACAACGACACCCCGAATACACCGATTCTTTTTTCGCTGCAGGGCAACGGAACAAATCCCAACGCGACGCCCGTTGTCACGATCTCCGCCGCTGCCACCGCCTACACCGGTTCTCCGTTTAGTGTGTCGAGCGGTGCGAAGCGGCACCTGGACCCTTCGCGCCGGCGCGAGCACGGACAGCGGCGCGACGTGGACCTACAGCCCCTCGATCAACATCACCGTCTCCGATGGCCTCTCAAACGTCACCGTTCGGACCATGGCCGTCCCCGATCCCGGCACCGAAGTCTGGTACACGCCCTCGTCCGTCGCCGAAAAAGTCTTCACCGTTCAGCGAAAAAACCCGTAGGGATCGTCGTGATCTTTATTTGGGGTAGGGCCGTTGTCCCTAACGGCCCTCATTGCGAGTGCACATTGTTTAAGCAGGAAGTCATAAACCTAGAAACGCGATTGAACCACAGAGGCTCAGAGATCACAGAGAAAATCAGGGAGAGCCTCCGGAAGGATTTCACCCGATAGGTGAGGCCCGGGGCTTCGGATTTCATCTATAAAATCATTGGCTCTGTGTTCCCTGTGTCTCCCTGCCACGCGAGCGCGGAGGTGGTTCAATTCCATTGCTGAATTTAGGATAATTCTTGGTTTCCTGACTTCCGACTTGACCTAAAAAAACGCAGTCGAACACGGAGTTCACAGAGGGCACGGAGGAAAAAAGGACAAAGGTAACGTTACCGAATTCTTCGCGACCCTCTTTCCCCTCAGCCGCCTCTACGTTCCACCTCGTCGTGATTGGGAATCCGTGGGCTCAGCGTTCCTTATTCGTCGTTCCTAGTTCGGTGCCCCTGGCTCCTAAATTCTATATTCTCGCTCCTCGATTCTCGCTTCTTTTTTTAACTCGTCACTCGTCCCTTTAACACATCACACGCCACATGATTGTGCCTTTGCGATTCTGTGAGTATCCGACACGGGCTGACGAGTTTGCTTTTTTTTCACTAGGGGATTCACCGCATGACTCGCTCCTGCATTCTAAGGAATGGGCGAAAATAGATGCGTGATTTTTAAGTGACGGAACAGAATTTTCTTGCTGCGAAAAATAATTCTGATTTCGAGAACACAACGAATTGAGTTTTTCAAAAAATAATCCTCATGGGTTTTTGAAGAGAGGCCCTGTGGGGTCGGTGTTGGTGAGTCGGCGACTCATTTCTCCTTTGGTAAGGCGAGCCACGGCGATTTTTTTTACCACAGAGACACAGAGAGCACAGAGCAACGATCCGAGTGCTCCGCCCACCGGGCTGGCTTCGCCCGTTTGTGGCTGGAGCCGTGTAGATAAGGGAAATCCGAGCGAAGTTGTCTCGGAAAACCTATGTCGATCGATGCTCCGATCGTTCCAGGGACTTCGAATTCTGGTGAGTCTCCTGGCTTTGACTACGACGTTACGCGCTCAGACCAATACGTTTCCTGC
>WNFI01621114.1_pt1 | contig 10526 bp, 10 predicted proteins | sample 5400471 | NCBI WGS metagenome assembly WNFI01 (sample SAMN13153348, study PRJNA577476) | soil metagenome | isolation source: 100 cm saprolite on Douglas fir-dominated hillslope | place: USA:California | collected 2013-09-17 | reverse complement strand
AGCGCCCATCAGCAGCGGGACCAGCACCAGCCAGTTCAGCAGGATGTTGCGGATGACGGTTGCCACCAGTGTCCAGGTGTCCGCCGAAAAAGCGCCCAGCTTCGGAGTGAGGTAGCTGTTATATTCGCGCAGGTGCCTGACCGGATCGGTGTCTGAGGGGCCGGCTGTGTGCGCCGCGCCGCTCAGTTGGGGGACGATTTTGTCCAGGCCTCCGGCCCGGTTGATCCACGAAATCAGCCAGCTCCCGATATAACCGCCGCCTGAAACCGTGGAGAGATAATCGAAGCGCTGAAGAACGCCCTGCTTCGCCAGGGCCTGCAGCGCGCCCAATGCGAAGGTGGCGCTGCGGATTCCTCCGCCTGAAATACAGAGAGCACTGAGAGGAGACTGTGTTCGTCCTGTCTTGCGGAAGAACTCCTCCTGATTGCCGGCGGCAACGTCGGCGCCTCGCAGCGTTTTGTATTCATCCGCCAGAACCTGTGTGAAGGGAAGAGGACGCTCTTCTTGCATCCGCAGACTATCGCTTTGCGGGGTGGCGGATGTCAAGAAAAATGAAATTAAGAGCCGCAACCAAAAAGACAAGACCTTTGCACCACGGAGGCGCTGAGACACGGAGACTGCGGGAAATCCGAATCACATCCCCGACTTATTCATCACTCCTGCGGGCTGCCCCATGGTCGCCTTGAGCGCTTCCACAAATCGCTCGTTCTGCTCTGGCGTGCCCACCGTGACGCGCAGGCTGTTGGGGCTTCCCCAGGGAACCAGCGAACGGACAAGCACGCCCTCGGCCTGCATGCGTTTGGCCGCCTCATTGGCATTGTCGGAAATATCGAGGTGAATGAAGTTTGTCCAGGTGGGCACCGCGCGAATCTTTATCTCCGCCATCTGTTCGAGGAGCCAGGCCGCGCCGACGGCGTTGTTTTCCACCGTCCTGCGGATGTGGGCTTCATCGCGAAGGGCCGCCAGCGCGCCGGCTTCGGCGGTCACGGAAACCGAAAACGAATTGCGCACGCGGCCGAAATATTGCAGCAGATCCGGGTGCCCGCAGCCATATCCCACGCGCAGGCCGGCCAGGCCATGGGCCTTCGAAAAAGTGCGCAGCACGAGGACGTTGGGGCGTCCGGCGCGCACGTGGTCCATTGAGCGGGACCAGGTTACGCCGCGCTGCCGCGCGAAATACTCGGCGAAATCGGAATACGCTTCATCCACCACGACCAGAACGTGGCCGGGAACCATATTCAGAAATTCCTCAGTGGCGTTCGCATCGAACATGGTGCCCGTGGGGTTGTTGGGATTGGCGAGGATTACCACCCGTGTCTGGTCGTCAATCCGGGCGGCGATGGCGTGGAGGTCATAGGTGTCGCCGCGCATGGGCGTCATGATCAGCCGGGCGCCGGTGGCCTGGGTCACGATCGGATAGCTGATGAACGAGCGCTCGCTGGTAATGCAGTTCAGGCCGGGGCCGAGCAGAGTGCGGGCCAGAATGTCGAGGATGCCCAGCGATCCGTCGGCGATGAAGATCTGTTCGGGCGCGAGGTTATGACGCGCCGAGAGAGCGTGGCGCAATTCCGTGGCGTCATTGTCGGGATAAAGATTGATTTCCCGCGCGGCCGCGCTGACCGCCTCGATGGCCAGCGGCGATGGCCCGAACGGGTTCTCGTTGGAGGCCATCTTGATCGTCTGTATGCCGGATTCGCGCTGCGCCTGTTTCATGGACTTGCCCGGGACGTAGGCCCCAAGCGCGCGTATATGCTCCGGAATCAGGTCGAAGACTGTTTTTTTCATTCGTCAGCAGGCGTTACGCCAGTTTGTTTTTATCACGGCGAGGGCCGTCTAAGCGAGCTTTTCGGGGCGGGCCGGGTTGACGGGAAGGTGTCCGCTCGTTCCGTTTTGGAGGCGCCGTCGCAACGCGGTTGCCGTCATAGCGGCGCAGCGCATCCACCTCGCGCTGCTTAAGCTCCCGCACCTGCGCCGGCTCCAGATCGAGCGACAGCGGGCCGTAGCGGATGCGTTTGATTTTTTCAACGTGATGCCCGATCTCTTCGAACATCCGGCGAATCTGCCGGTTGCGCCCTTCGATCAGCGTCACTTCATACCAGGGATTGTCGGCGTCTTTGGAAAGCCGTATCTGCGCGGGCGCGGTGACCAGTCAGCAGCAGCAGACCTTCGCTGGCATAGTCGAGCCGGCCCACCGGATAGATGCGTTCCTTCACCCGGGGCAGCAGCGTCATCACCGTGGGCCGTCCTTCCGGGTCGGATACGGTCGTGACATAACCCTTGGGTTTGTGCACCATGAAATACCGGAACGGCTCAGCGCCCTGCAGCAGCTTGCCGCCCACCTTGATCTGGTCGCGCTTAAGGTCGGCCTTCGTCCCCATTTCGGTAACCGTTTTGCCGTTGACGGTCACGCGTCCCTGGGTGATGAGTTCCTCGGCCTTGCGCCGCGAAGCGATTCCGGCGGCGGCGATAATCTTTTGCAGGCGTTCTTCAGCCATGGGCGTCAGCCTTCCTTGTTTTCTGAAGAAACGTGTTCTGAAGCGTGTTCCGAAGAAGCCGTCACACCGGTCTCTTCTTCGCTGGGCGAATCCTGAGGATCTTTCACGGCTGCCGCTTCCGCCGCCACTTCTTCGGACGCGGATTCTTCCGACAGAGCCTGCTCGGATCCTTCGAACGATGTTTCCGCGCTTACTGCTTCAGATCCCGCTTCAGGAACTTCCTCGCTGTCCGGCACTCCGGTGGCGTCGGCAATGGCCGCATCGCGGCTGTCGAAGAGGTCGCCCTGTCCGTCGCCGATGGCCAGCTTTTCGAACTCTTCGATGCTGGGCAGCTCGTTCAGGTCGCTGAGACCGAAGCGCATGAGGAAGTCTTTGGTGGTTTTGTAGAGCATCGGCCTGCCCACCACCGATTTTCTTCCGGCGGTGGTGACCAGTTTGCGGTCGAACAGCGTGCCGATGACTGCGCTGGAATCCACGCCGCGAATGTCGCTGATCTCCGGTACGGTGACGGGCTGCTTATAGGCGATCACCGCCAGCGTCTCCAGCGCCTGCAGCGACAACCGGATCGGCGGCTTGAGGCTCTTCGCGAAGGAACGCACCACATCGTGGTGCTCCGGCTTGGTTGACATCCGGTAGCCGCCCGCAACTTTGCGTATCTCAATGCCGCGGTCTTCGCTCGCGCAGGCGGCAATCACCTCGTCCAATATGGGCTTGAGCAGGTTGCGTAATTCGACCTTCTCTTTTTTCTCGGCGGCCTTGCGGTCGGCGGGCGCATCGGGCCGGGCGGCCTCGGGTTCGGCCTGGGTGTTGGCGGGTTGCGCCGCTTCGTTTTGCGGCGCGCTCGTCGGCGCGTCTTCGCCCGCGGCCTGGGTCTTTTCGGGCTGGGAGTCTTCTCCGGTGAGCGACGCGGAATCGGCTGAGGCCTCCGTTTGCGGACGGTTCTTCACCGCCTGCAGCTCGTCCTTCAGCAGAGTCGCCATGTGGTCCAGGCTGATCGGCTCTTCGGCGGCGTAGATCAATGCTTCGATTTTTGCTTTGATTGACATTGGGTTTTAGTGGTAACTGGTATTTGGTACTGAGCCGAAACCCGAGGGTTTTCACCGAGTGCCAACTACCAGGAGCCAGGTACCCGGCCTATTTCCAGTCGTCGCGGACCAGTGCGCCCTCACCCATGACCGCGTCGAACATTTCGTGTTTTTTGATCAGCACGTCGCCGAAAACCTTTTCCTGCCGCAGCAGAATGGCCTGCAGCCGCACCAGTTCCAGCAGCGCGAGAAAGGCGGAAATCAGCGCGTTGCGCGTCTTCAGGTGCTGCAACAGCCGCTTCAGCCGGATCGGGCCGTCTTCCATCACCAGCCGCCGGCGGAAATAAGAGACCATCTGCGCCACGGTGACCGTCTCTTCATCCACCTGCAGCACCGGCTTGGTTTTGACCCGCTCCAGAATCTGCTGGAAGGTTCGCACCAGATCGATGACCCCGGCGGCCAGCTCCGGCTCTGTGCCTTCGGCGTCGATAAACTCTTTCATCGAGGGATTGCTGACCACCGCGTCTTCAATGTGCTGTTTCTGCAACAGCATCTGCGCGGCGTTCTTGTACTTTTCGTGTTCCAAAAGCCGCTGCACCAGCTCTTCGCGCGGATCGCCTTCCTCGCCCGGCGCGGCGTCGGGATCGCGCGGCAGCAGCATCCTGCTCTTGATGTGGATCAGCAGCGAGGCCATGTAGATGAACTCCGCCGCCACGTTTACGTCCAGATGTTTCAGGTTCTCCACGTATCCCAGGTATTGCGCCGTAATCTGGGCGATGGGGATGTCGTAAATATCGATATCCTGTCTGCGGATCAGATCCAGCAGCAGATCGAGAGGGCCGTCGTAGATCAGGCCCACAGTTACGGAAAAAGGGGACTCGCTGGTTTGCTGCTTCGCGGATTGACGAGATTCTGACATTAATCGCTGCTCGAGTCCTGTTGGATCGGTGAAATCAGCGCGGCACACTTCCGGCGCGGTTTTGTCGCGGTCCGGCTTCAATTCGCGTCTGTGTTATTTATTCTAAATGCTACGGGCGTTGGTTGCTTGCAGGTAACACAATAGAAAACGATCCGTCCTGGGCCCATAGCTTGCGGAAAAATGCCGGCACAACCGTAGAAGAGGGCGGATTCAGCCGCCCGACTAACGCGACGCTCTCCCGGGCTTCAGCCCCGGTTTGACCCTCCGCTCGGTACACATGCCTCACAACTTCTCGAATTCTCGCAGCTTGCCTCTCCTCGTGAATTCCGGCGACGCGAAGCGTCAAACCGGGGCTGAAGCCCGGAAGCATCTCGCTTCGTCGGGCGGCTGAATCCGCCCTCTTCTACGGTTGTACGGGCATTTTTTCGAAGCCCCAAAGCCGTGCACTGTTACATGCAACATCGCCCCCGGACCGCCTCACTGCAATGCACTGTAATCGCCTTCATACTGCTGGATCGAAACGGGAACATCGCCTTTCAGGTTCAGTGCAACGTTACCCTCCGCATCCTTCCCGACCAGAATTTCAACGCGCTCATCGTTGCGCGGAAACTGCTTCGAGTATTCCTCAAGAAACGTGGGTGGCAGTACGTAAGCTCGCAGACACCGGTCTTTGTCCTCTGTGATCAGTGCCAGGACGTTCACTTTGCGGTCCTCAAACCGGAACTCCCATCCGCGAGGCGATTCCCCTGCCGCATGGACGCCGACTTTTCGTCCCTTGCGGGTAATGTAAACTTCGCGCCTGTCTTTCCTGAGCGGAGAAGTACCGCCGATGGCCTCGATCCATGTGGCTACCCTAAGGTCCCACCGCTCTTCGTCTGTCTTCGCATCCGCGATGGAAGCGGGCGTTCGCAAAAGATGCGCATCCGATTGCTTCCGCACCAGTCCCGCCACCTCGGCCACGTTCAAAAGCCCGATGGCCTCGCGGACCGCTACCATGGTTTCTTCCGCCACCTTCGCCGCGTTCGTTGTACCGTGCTCAATGATCTCTTTCAGCAGGCCTGGGTTCTGCGCCTTCTGCCGCCGCAGTTCCCGAATCTCGCCCAGATGCGCGTCCGTGCTTTGGGTCGCAAGGACTTTGCATTCCACGCAGGTAATCGTGGCCTGCGTGCAACCCTCCGTGATATAAACCAGCCGCTCGCGGTCGCTGAAGATCTGATGCAGGTTGCCCACCGGGCACCGGTCCGGACTTCCGTGGTCGGTCAGCTTCGGCCGGTCTGTGACGCTGTTCCTGATCTTTTCCTCAACCTGCGCCGCTTCGTCGCTCAGCAAAATTGAATTCCCGTAAGACTTCGACATCTTGCGCTTATCGGTGCCCAGCAGCTTCGGCGTGGCGGTCAGCAGGACCTGTGGTTCCCTGAGCAGAGGTACCGATTTCGAGCGCGAGAAAAAATGATTGAACCGCCGCGCGACCTCTCGTGTCAGTTCGACATGGGCCACCTGGTCCTCGCCCACCGGAACATAATCCGCCCGGTAAATGACAATATCGGCCGCCTGCAGCAGCGGATATCCCAGAAAACCATAGGTGAGCAGATCCTTCCCCTGAAGGTTTTCCTGCTGGTCCTTATAGCTGGGCACACGCTCCAGCCAGCTCAGCGGCGTGATCATCGAGAAAAGCAGGTGCAGCTCGGCGTGCTGCCTGACATGCGATTGCACAAACATTGTGCATTTTTCCGGGTCCAGACCGGCGCCCAGCCAGTCGAGCAGCACCTCAAGCGAGTTGTTCCCGACCAGAGATGTATCGTCATAGTCGGTGGTCAGCGCGTGCCAGTCGGCGATAAAGAAAAAGCACTCGTGCGAATGCTGCAGCTTCACCCAGTTCTGCAATGCGCCCACGTAGTTCCCCAGATGCAGTTTTCCGGTGGGGCGCATTCCGCTGAGAACGCGCGGACGAAGATTTCCTGTCTTATTTTCCATGGTTGTGTGAAATTTTCCGGCCGGCTGTTATGAAGATGTTATCACGCCCGGCTATTTCGCCTCGGGCGTTGTGCCGGGCGGGGCGATGGTCTTTACCCTGACCGGTTTGGCCGGAATACCCACGGAGATCGTGTACGGTTGCACGTCTTTTGTGGCAACTCCCATGGACCCCAGCAGCCCGTGCTCGTGAACGCGCACACCGCTCATCACCGTTGCGTGGTAGGTGATGCGGGCCTTCGGTCCGATCTCCGTTTTGTTGTTGGAGACGATCATCGCGTCATTCAGGTCGTGCTCGTGCGAATAGACGTTGGCATAGTCGGAAATCGACGAGCCTCTGTGGATGATAATCTCGCCGCGATCGTCGAGCAGCACGTACTTGTGGATCACGCAATCGTCTTCCACCGTCAGGTTGTAGCCGTAGGAAATCTCGACGCCGTGAAAGATCTTGATGTTGTTTCCGAAGTGCTTGAAAACGTGTTTGGCAATCATGGCGCGCACGCGAAAACCCAGCCAGTGGTTCAGCCCGAGGGGCGAGCGGTCGAACATCATCCAGAACCAGATCAGCGGTTTGCGTTCCCGGTAGCGCGCGGCATCCACGTCGCCGTAATACTCGGGCTCCAGCGTGGCATTGCGCGGATCGAAGCTGTGGACCAGCGCCTCCTCGGCGAGCGAAGTTCCGGGGCCGGGCTCCGCATAAGGCCTTCCCAGATAGATTTCATGGAGACAATCGCGGACGACAATCGAGCGATGCTCAAGATCACGGTTGGCAAACTGCTCATCCAGCTTCTGGATCCACTCCAGAAACTTCGCCTCAACATCATGCAACGGGTGCATATCTCGGTATTCGTAGCGGGGCATNNNTCGTTCGCATTCAGCAACCGCTTTTGGTTCTGACTTCAGGTTTTGATCTTTTGTCTTTCTTGTTCTTCCTTTGCGCCCTTCGCGTCCGTTGCGGTTCAATCTTTCTGTTCGAGCAACCCAAAGCCGGCAGCCAGTCGCCAGCCGCCAGAAGCTCTCAAGACGCCTTCACCCTGGGAATCTTATAAACCTCCGGCTGATTCAAAGTGCGCATCCACGTGATGAACTCCCGCATCGATTTGCTGACCACGTGCCGCCGGGCGCGCAGGTATCCGACGCGCCTGAACCCGTCGGGCTTGAGCGGAATGAGTTTGCATCCTGTGGCGTGCGAAGCCGCCATTGCGGGTAACAGTGTCACTCCGAACCCCGATCGCACCAGTTCGATGATGCTGGCCATCTGATCGGTTTCAAACACCGGGTTCATGCGTGAACGATGCCGGGTGCAGCCCACCAGCACGTCGTCATGCAGGCAGTGGCCTTCCTTGAGAACCAGCAGGCGCTCATCGCGCAGATCCTGAAGATCGAGCGACGGGCTGCAGGTAAGGGGATGTCCGTCGTGCAAGGCCACCAGCAGGGGCTCGCGGAACAACTCACTGCAGACGATGTCCCGGTTTCGGACCGGCAGGCTGGCGACGGCGATATCCAGATCGCCGGATTGCAGGCGCTCCAGCAGATTGGGTGTCGTGTCTTCCACGAACTGCACGTCCAGATCGGGAAACCGCTCGACAAACCGGCCTGCATGGGGCGCCAGCAGATACGGCATGATGGTCGGAATCACGCCGATCCGCAGATGGCCTTTGACTCCCTGCTGCAGTTCGAAGATGGCGGCCTGGGCCTCCGTGACCTGCTGCAGGATGGCCAGGGCGGGCTGATAGAGGGCTTCGCCATAGGCCGTCAGACGGACGGACCGGCCAAGGCGTTCAAACAGAGGGGTGCTCACCTGCTTTTCGAGCACACGAATCTGCTGCGACAGCGAAGGCTGTGCGATTCCGAGCTGTTCCGCGGCGCGGGTGAAACTTCCAGTCCGAGCGACGGCGCAGAAATAGCGGAGCTGGTGAATTTCCATTAGTGAACCTTAATAATGTTAGCCAAATTGGATGGAACGGAGTATGAACAATAGTACAAGTCCCGATTTCAGTCCATAGCGATTGCCTATTTCACGCATCGTCTTTACATGCTTGTTTGCCCCTTGGTCTCTCTGGCTGGAACGAAAGATGTTCTGATGTTCTGGCCATCATCCACGGCAAAACGGACACCATCCTTCATTTCTTGCGGCGCGACGGAGGCGGAGGCGTTGCTTTGATCTCCAGCTTGCCCTCAAGCATGAGTAAGGCATGAACCAACTCGGGGGTGGACGCGTCAGCCCGGAAGCACAGCACGTAGTCTTTAAGATGAGTGCAGGTGACTCCCGAATAATAGAGTCGGTCAGACCTGATAATGCTCATGATGAGTTCCTGAAAATCCAGCCCGGTCCACTTCCGCGGGGTCTCCGGTTCAATAACCTTTGTATTGGGATCAAGCTGCTCGGGGTGCCCAGGAACATGTTCGCCCAGGCGCCGCAGGCCGCGAACATACTGTCCTACATCAACCAAATGATAGCGTGTCCAACTGTCGGTAATAATGCTAAAGGTGTATGCGCCGCCTCCCTTCACGTCATGAACACATGCGAGCAGCGTGGCGGAACCCTTACCCTCGTTTACCGGTGTGTCCGGCGCGGGTTGACAAGGCGTCTGTGGCATACGGACAACGAATCCCGCATGGCCGTTCGAGTAAGTCTTGTTCTCCAGCTTGCCTGCGGCAATAAGGGCGCGGGTGTCTTCTTCATAAGGGTCCTTCTGTCCATATACAGTGGCAGATATGCTGAGAACAAGAGCCAGAGCGGGAAGGATTCGCATCGGTCGCCTCCTCGTATTAAAGCGCCTCAATAGTTAAAGCTTATCACTGACGAAGACGATGGCAACGGGCTTTGCCCTGCGGCTGGCAATCAAAAATAACTGAGTTTCTTTCGTAACGATTGTGGCCCTTCTTGAAACGCTGATATAAAAGCAGTATTCTTCCCGGGAATCAGCGTTCATCAGCGTAAATCTGCGGCAATTGTTTTGGTTTTCTTTGTGACTCCCGGTATCCCTGCTTTTGCGTCGAGGGTGACGTTATCGCTGGGTCACCGTCAGCTTGTGGTACCCGATCACCGCGCCATCGATCCGGTCGGTGAGTTCGAACTCTGAATCGATGCCGACATTAGGATATTTCGGGGTCAGGTACTTCTCCACGAAGAAGGCGAGCGCGATGTTGGGCACGTTGATGCCGTCGATGGAAACGCTGCGCACGTGTACTTTGCCTTTGCCGGAAACCCCCGCGGCATCGGCTTCGATATTGACGTTGTGCCGTCCGCTGAACATGGCCAGCAGCGGATTCGAGGAATGCTGCCCGGCGCGAATCTCGTCGAAATCGATCACCGCCAGCGCCCAGATGATGCCCGATTTTCCTTCGAGGGTGATTTTTTTCACTCCCGGCGGGACCTTCATGTTGCCCGCCGCGAAGTAGTCGTTGATCTCATCCTCGGTCATGACGGTGGGTGCGGGATTGGGCCGGCGGGACTGGCCGTTTTCATGGATGTAATCGAGCTTCTTCTGCAGACTCGCCGCCAGGCGGTGCTCCGAGGACGACTGAGTTCCCGCGCCTGCGACCGCAAGCATCAAAACTGTCAGAAATATTTTCATCGTGATTGTGCGGACGCAGCCTGGGCCGGCACCGGCCCTCCCGTCATGGACGGCTTATCCAGCGCGCCTGTAATCTGCCACTGCGCTGTGCCGCTGCCGACCTGGAGCCGGGTCTGCCTGTCGCTCAATGAGACTGTTCCGTCTATATCATAGATGCGGTTTGCGGTCCGAATTTTGCCTGGCTGCACCTTCATATTTCCCCGGTCCAGGGTCAGCGCCCCTTCGAGAAGCTGAAATTTCACGGGCTTGTCCGGCTCCGTTGTGAGGTAACGTGAGACCCCGTTGACGACCGAAAACTGCGCCTGGCCCGAAGTGCCGGTCAGCATCTCTCCGGCGGTCTTCCCGCTGATCTGCAGTGAATACCTGAGGTTGGTCCTGCCGCTGACCCAGTCAGACAGCAGCCTGGCGTCCGCCAGGGGCAGCGCCACTCGCTCGATGGTGGCGGCGGTGACCGTGCCGCTGCCGCTGTAGCGAGGCGTGGGGCCGCTCCAGTCCATGGTCCATTTACCGGTGGTTGTGCCATCGGCGATCTTCG
>WNFI01310288.1_pt1 | contig 10526 bp, 9 predicted proteins | sample 5400471 | NCBI WGS metagenome assembly WNFI01 (sample SAMN13153348, study PRJNA577476) | soil metagenome | isolation source: 100 cm saprolite on Douglas fir-dominated hillslope | place: USA:California | collected 2013-09-17 | reverse complement strand
CGAGGACTTCGCGATTCTGGGGGTATTGCTCGAGCGTCATCAGCGCCTGTTCCATCGCGGAACAGTTCTCTTCTGACTCGACGTGAAAAGATTGCACGATTTCCTGGCGATCGATATCCATGGCAACTCCCTTCTTCATCGCGACACCTCAATCGGTGCGTAGATGGTCGGTCCGATGCTACGGACGCGATGGCTCCAGCCGGTGAGGCTCTCGGCGTGTCCGAGGAAGAGCAATCCGCCCGGGGCGAGCCGCCGGAGCAACCGGTCGACCACGGCGTCTTTGGTGGGACGGTCGAAGTAGATGAGGACGTTCCGGCAGAAGATGAGGTCGAACTCGCCGGCGATCGGCTCTTCAGCCGTCAGGTTAATCTGGCGGAAGTCGATGAGGCTCCGGATCTCCGGGACCACACGCATGCGACCTTCCTCGGACCGTACGCCCCGAAGCATATACGCCTTGCGATAGTGGAGCGGGATGTCGCCGGCGCGCTCGACGGGCCACATGCCTTCGCGGGCGCGGCCGAGGACCTTGGTGGAAAGATCCGAGGCCACGATGTCGATCGACCAATCCGGCAGGCCGTGGGCCAGCGTCATGGCCAGGGAGTACGGCTCTTCGCCGGTCGAGCAGGCCGCGCTCCAGGCGCGCACGCGGCGCGGGAGACCATTCTCGGCGGCCGCGCGCCACTGTGGCATCACGCGCGTCTCGAGGAACTCGAACTGCGCCGGCTCGCGGAAGAAGCGCGTTTCGTTGGTGCAGATGGCGTCGATCATTCGCGTGCGCTCGGTCAGGTCGCGCTCGACGAGCTCGAAATAGGCGCTGTAGTCGCGCAGCTCGAGCTCGTGGATCCGCCGCGTCAGCCGTCCCGCCACGAGCGCCTTCTTCGCATCGATGAGGTTGATGCCCGCTTCCTGAAAGATCATTCCGCGAAACTGCCGGAACTCGCGGTCGGTGAGCGGTCGAAGCGTGTCGTGTGAGGTTGGCATCATGATGCGATAGTCCTCTCCCGGGAGAACGCAAGAGGCGTTCTCCCGGGCAGCAGTGGACAACGTGAGCGACGGAATCATCGGCTTGCCTTAGAAGCGCAGGTAGTCCGGATGGCCGGCGGTGGCGGTGGCCGCGGCAGCAGCGGCTCCGGCCACGAGGCGCGGGAAGTGCTGCTTGGCGGCCGGGGTCTGAGCAGTGGCTCTGCCGGTGACGCCGGCCACGCGGAAGTGTCCGATCGTCTGCTGCAGCGCCTCGGCCTGTGCGGCCATCTCCAGGAGTTTGCCGGAGTGCTGCGCGACTCCCACACTCGACGACGCCAGGCCGCCGATGTCCTTCGCCGCCGTTTGGCTGCGCTCGGCGAGCTTGCGCACTTCGGTGGCCACGACCGCAAATCCACGTCCATGCTCGCCGGCGCGGGCGGCTTCGATGGCGGCATTCAGGGCCAGGAGGTTGGTCTGATAGGCGATCTCCTGGATGATCGAGATCTTCTCGGCGATCTGGGTCATGGCCTCGACCGATTGCTTGACTGCCTGCGCGCTCTGGTCGGCGTCGGAGGAGCCCTTGACGGCCATCAGCTCCATCTGCCGGCTGTTGTCCGCGTTCTGGGTGATCGAAGCGCTCATCTGCTCGAGGCTCGACGTCGTCTCTTCCACGGACGATGCCTGCTCGCTCGTACCCTGTGACAGGGACTGCGAGCTGGCCGAGATCTGCGTGGCTGCCATCGTCAGGGCAGTGGCGCCGGAGCGCACTTCGCCGATGACCTGGGTAAGTGACGCGATCATGTTGGCCAGCGCGGCGCCGAGCGTGTCGCGCTCGGAGCGCGGGGTCACCTTGACGTCCAGATCGCCGCCGGCGATCCCACCTGCCGCGGAGGCCATCTCGCGATTCGACTCGATCATCTTCTGCATGGCCTGAAGCAGCATGGCTGCCTCGTCGCGACCACTCGCTTCGACGTTCTGCTCGCAGTCGCCGGCAGCGAGCTTCCGCGCGGCGTCAACCGCCTCGAGGATCGGCCGGGTGATGCTGCGGGTGATGAAGATGGTCACGAGGATGGCGATCAGGACCGCGAGGATCGTGATGGAGAGCACCACGCTGCGAGTCCGCTGCGCCGAATCGTGGACGAACTGCTGCTTGCTGTGCATCCGCTCGATGGCGCGATCCGCCAGGGAGTTGGTGTTGTCCTCAATGCGGTGCATCTCGTCCTTGAATTCAAAAATGGTGGCCAGTTCCTTGTCTTCCGGAACGACGACCACTTTGTCGATTCCATCGAGCTGTGCCTCGAGGTTCTTCCGAACGCCTCCCCACTTCTCCTCGTACTCGGCGACCTTCTTAGCGTCGCGGACGTTGAGAAAGATGTCCTTCTCGAAGCGGCGCATGCCCAGCGATGCGGCGCGCGAGGCAATGGCGTGCTCCATCAACGCGGCATCGCTATTGAGGATCAGGACGGTCGTATCGACCGAACGGGCGATGCCCCAGAAGCCTGCCGCCGCGACGGACACGACGAACGTCAGGACCAGCAGAAAGGCAAGGGACAGACGAGTTCCGATCTTGAGCTGCTGCAACATGGAATCCTCCTAGTGGGTTCAGGCCAGCGGGGCCGGTTGCGTTGGGGTTGAATGGTGTTGACGGCGTTAGAGGGTGATCATCCGATCTCCCGCACGTACGCGGCGCCGGTGTGAGTTTCGAAAAACAGGTTGCGGCCGCGTCGTCCGTCCGTCGACTCGGCGACGACGGCGATGCCGTGGCTGGCGAGCACTTCACGCGCCACCAGGACGTTTTGTCTGGACAGCGATCGCGGACCGCCGCCGAACGTCGGCATCATCGAGGCGCCGCCGAAGAGCTTGGCCTCCAGGCGCGACATGCGGCCCCCGCGAGCGATCACCATCGTGATGAGTTGTTCGGTGGCGAGATTGCCGTAGCGCAGGTCCGATCGGCTCGGGTCCTGGCGCGTCGGCAGAAGGAAGTGATTCATCCCGCCCACTCGCGCCTCGGCATCGAACAGACAGACCGCCACGCACGAGCCGAGGATCGTCCGCACCACCGCGGGCTCGGCGGTAGCGTAGATCTGGCCGGAGTGCAGGTAGACCGTGGGGAGATCGTCCATCGTGGCGAGGCCTTGCATTACCGTACCGCCTGCTGCTGAGAGTGCAGCCCAGAGCAGTAGAACGCCGTCGATGCGTGCGCGCCGAGGAGCTCGAACAGCTCGAAGTCGACCGGCTCGAGGGCGGGCTTGTGGGAGAGAAGACGGAAGATGGCCACGGCTCCGATCACCTCGCCGCCGATCTTGAGAGGGATGCAGGCGGTCAAGCAGTCGTCGCCGGCACCCTCGGGCGCGACGAAGGTCTCGCCGGACACGAGGGTGGCACCGATCGAGCCGGCGTTGGCTGGAACCTTCTTCCACTTCGACTCGAGGATGCCGAAGGAGCGAACGAGGACGAAGGCGTTCGAGGAACGGTCGCGCTCGAAGATCGCCAGCTCCTCGGAGCCGATCAGATTGATGACGATCTCCTGGATTCCGTCGAGTACGTCGGGACGCTCGACCGTCGAGTGCAGGCGATAGCTGGCAACGTAGAGATTGGCCAGGTTGCTGCTTTGGCGCTCGACGTCCTCGTACTGCACAGCGAAGCGCCGGTTCTCTTCTTCGATCTCGCGGATCTGTTCGTGCAGGCGGTCCAACTCGCGCTCGATCTGCTGGCGATGATCGGCCTCGGCGCGTACTTGCACCATCTCGAGCTCCAGGCGCTTCTTTTCGCTTTCCAGCGAGGCGGTCTCGGCGACGTTGGCGGTCAGCAGGTTCTGCACCTTGGCGAGCAACTCGACGGCGTTGATGGGTTTGGTGACGTAGTCCGTGCAGCCATTCGACCATCCGGCTTCGACGTTGGCGGCTTCGCCGCGCGTCGTCACCATGATGATGGGCGTGCGTTTGGTCTCCTCGATCTCGCGAAGACGGTGGCAGGCTTCGAACCCGCTCATCTTCGGCATGATCACGTCCATCAGGATCAGGTCGGGGCGCGCGCTCTGGGCCTTGACGACCGCCTCCTCACCGTTCATGGCGGTGATGAGGTCGTAGCCGCCCTTGGCCAGGATGAACTTCTCCATCATCAGAATCGTGTTGGAGTCGTCCACCAGCAGGATTGTTTTCCGTTTCATCGAATTGCTCCTTTCAGTTGTGCTTGAGAACCGGGGTTGTCGATGTCCGTCGTTGACGACGGTGGTTTGATGACTGAGTCGAGGAAATGCGAGCGGACGAGCTCCTCGGCGGGCATGCTCGCCGCGTAGAGCCAGCCCTGCACGCAGTCGATGCCGAGGCCGCGCAGGACGTCGAGGTCGTCCTGGTTCTCGACGCCCTCGGCGATGGGAGTGGCGTCGCAGGACTGGCTGAGCGTGACGATGGAGCGGAGGACGCCGACGCGGTACGGATCGCCGGCACAGCCTTTGATGATGTAGCGATCGATCTTGATGTGATCGGGGCGGCAGTCGACGAAGAGGTGGTAGTTGGAAGCGCCGACCCCGAGGTCGTCGAGGGCGATCCGAACGCCGAGGCCGCGAAGCTCGTCCAGGGTCTTCCGAAAGTTGTCCATGACCCACGGCGCGCGATGCTCGACGACTTCCAGCATCAGGCGGCGCGGTCCAATCGTGTGAGCGAGCGCGGACTCGACCAGGATGCCTGCGAAGTTCGCGACTTCGCTGAGCGTCGACCCATGGACGTTGATCGAGATCAGCGGCTCGCCGGGCAGCGTGCTCGCGGCGGCTAGTGCCTCGGCGATGCAAATGAGGTCGATCTGTGTCTCCTGCATCCTCCGTCGCGCGTACTCGAAGAGCACGACCGGGTTGGCCATCGTGGTGCCGACCGGGCCGCGCGTGAGCGCTTCGAGCGCATACAGCCGCGCACCGTCGTCCTTGACCTTGACGATCGGCTGGAACTCGATGCGAAGGGCACCGGGCCGGCAGATCTCTTCGAACTTCGTCCGGACTTTCATGCGGCGCTCCCGGTCAACTCGACGGCGACCCTGGCCAGCTCGACCAGTGGCTTCGGCTTGTAGAGCATCCGATCGCAACCGCGGCGCAACGCTTCCTTCTCGACGGCTGGCGAGCCATACCCGGTGAGGAGGACGATGCGTGTGCTCGGAGCGCAGTGATGGATGTAACGAACGATCTCCAGCCCTTCGGTTCCGAAGTTCTGGGACAGCGCCAGGTCGGCGATGACAAGGTCGTACCGGCGGTGTGTGACGAGGGCCTCAGCCTCTTCCAGTTCGCTCGCGCAGTCGACGTCGAACCCGAGGCGGGTGAAGTAGCGGGTGACGGCGTGGAGAATCGTGAGCTCGTCGTCGATGATCAGAATTTTCTTGGACACGCGGGCTCATAGAGCAACCGCACTGCCATGATGGCAAATAATCCAAGTTGTTGAAAACTGAAGATGTTAGCGGATTCGACGGAACCAGGCGATGGAATGCCGTCTTAATTCTGACACGTCAATTTCTAATCTTAGAAATCTGGATTCCGTGCTTGCGTGCCTTGTAGTAGACGGCGCTTCTGGAGATGCCAAGGCGATCGGCCACGCGATCGATGTTGCCATTCTCTTCACGCAGGATTTGTTCGATGTAGTCGCGCTCGACTTCGTCCAGCGTGCCGCCACGGTGCGCGACCGCGGGTGTGGCCTGCGAGGCCGCGGAAGGAAAGTCAAGCGATCTCGAATCGAGCACCTCGCCATGATTGCGAAGGAGAGCGCGCTCGAGGACGTTTCTGAGCTCGCGGATGTTACCCGGCCAGTCGTAGCGGCGAAGTGCCTGCTCGCCGTCCGGGCTGATGGTGACGAGTTGTTGACCGAGGTCGCGCGAAAGTCGATCGAGCAGGACGCCGGCGATGAGCGGAATGTCGTCGCCCCGCTCCCGCAAGGGTGGCACGCGTAGCTCGAGCGCGCTGATGCGGTAGTAGAGGTCCTGGCGAAAGCGCCGCTCCGCGACCAGCGTCCGCAGATCGTGGTGCGTGGCCGCGATCAGACGCACGTCGACGGTTCGGTCCCGGACGTCGCCAAGTCGGCGAAATCGCTTCTCCTCCAGTACTTTGAGCACGCTGGCCTGCACCTGCGTGTCCATGTCTCCGATCTCGTCGAGGAACACGGTGCCGCGGTCACCCACTTCGAGGAGCCCCTGCTTTGCGGCCGCCGCGCCGGTGAAGGCTCCCTTTTCATGACCGAACAACTCGGTTTCCAGGAACTCACGGGAGATGCCGGCGCAGTTGAGATCGACGAACGCCTCGTCGGCGCGGCGGGTATTGCGATGCACCCATTGCGCGAGGATGGTCTTCCCCGTTCCCGTCTCGCCCTGGATGAGGAGCGGACTGTCGGTGCGTTCGTGAAGAACTGTTCGGCGCCGAGCTTCACCGCTTCGACGGCATTGTCGATCGAAGCGTAGGCGGTCAATACGATGAGCGCCGAGGTGCCGGTGGCACGGAAGCTGGGAATGAGATCGAGGGCGCTGCCGTCCGGGAGCTTGAAATCGAGCAGGGTGACATCAGGGCTGAACACGCGAAAGGCTTCGCGCGCGGTCGCGCAATCGCCCGCTTCTTCCACGTCGAAGCCGCGCGATTTGAGAAACCGCCGCATGGCAAAGCGCGGCGCAGCCTCGTCGTCCACTAATAAAACCTTGTTTCGGAGCATTGACGCTCAGTTTAGAACGAATAGTGCTGAGTGCCACGGAGTCCTGAGTACTGAGTGCTGAGGACTCAGCACTCCGTTCGGCGGGACCGATCTGTGCAATACAATCAGGGCATGCGCCTTTTAACTGCTCTTGCTCTCGGCGCGTTCGCAACGTCCGCCTTCGCGCAAACGTCCGCGTTTCAGCTCCATGGGTTTCTTACGACCCGGGAGGTGTACGTGAAGGCCCAGCCGTCGTGGACCGAGGGTGGATTCGGCAGATTTGACGTCGGGGCGGACAAGGTGGGCGACCATCGTTCCGTCAACGTGGACATCGCTCAGGTTGGACTGGACTGGAAGCCGTCCTCGTGGTTCCTCCTGCACGCCGACGGCCTGGCGCGCCACGAGCCATCGGGGACCGTTGGCAAGAGCACCGGGCTGCTTCAGGCCTACATGGATCTCTCCAACGCGCATTGGCGACTGCGCGCCGGCGAGTTCTGGCTGCCAACCTCGCGCGAGAACGTCGACCCGCTCTGGACGTCGCGCTACACCATCACCTTCTCGGCCCTGAATAGTTGGATCGGTCAGGAAGTACGTCCGTGGGGCGCTGACCTCCAGTACTCGCCGAATTTCTACATCACGGCCGGCGCGACGGCGTTTCGCGGCAACGACACGATGGGTACGGAGCTCGCCGCGCGCGGCTGGACGCTCGGGAACCGGCTCAGCGTGTACAACGAAGACATCGCCTTGCCGCCGCCGGACACCACCGTCCGGCCGATCGGCCGCGATCTAGACGGCAAGAACGGCTACGCCGAGCGAATCCGCATCCAGCTTCCGGAGCGGGCCATGTTGCAGGTGACGCACATTGACAACCGCGCCCCGATCACATTCGAGCCCTATGCAGAGAGTCCCTGGAAGACGCGTTTCAACGTCGTCGGTGGCGAGGTGGGATCGTCCGGGCCGACCACGCTAGCCGCGGAGTGGGCATCCGGATCGACCGGCCTCGGCTTCCCCGGCGGCAGTTTCACCATGGATTTCGACACAGCGTACGTGCTTCTCTCACACAAACGAGGTCCGGATCGCTGGACAGTCCGCGTCGAGAGGTTCTCGACCCGGGACCACGCCAGATCGGCGAATGACGACAGCCGCGAAAATGGTCACGCCGTGACGCTTGCCTGGCTCCGCGACGCGGGCGATCGTCTCCGCGTAGGGCTCGAATACGTCAACGTCAAAGGCGATCGTCCCGGAGCCGCGAGCGCTGGATTTGATCCGAAGACCGGTGGGTCAACGATCTCGATCGAAGCGCGATACACCTTTTGACGCGATCGAGGCATGGCCTCAACCAAATCGCCGGAAGGTCAGATCGGACAAATCGAGAGAGGGGACGTAACCACAGAGGACACAGAGATTGCACGGAGAGCACAGAGAAAGGCAGAGGGTCGAAAGCAAATTATCTGCTTTCTCTGTGCACCCTCTGTTACGTTCCCTCGCTTGGAGGTCACGGCCGTTCTGGTAGCGGGATGACCGGAATCGTGACGTCGATGATCGCGGGTGAGGTGAGCTGCGCGGTACTCGGAGCCGGCAGCTCGATGGCGTCAACCGGCACCGCCACGATCTCGAGTTTCTTCTCCTCTGGCGCCTTCGGCATCGTCTCGCCGCCGCCGATCATGGCGATGAGCGTCTTGCCTCCGGGCAGCCGCTCGAAGCGGCTGACCTGGAGCGCAGCTAATGTCCCACCTGCTCCGATGAATGCCTGCTCCACGGCTTCCCGCTCATGGTCGGTGAATGCCTGGGCGCGGATGGCCACGACCGGCAATGGGACCGCCGGGCTGGTGTAGATGACGCGGAGGTCTTTGCCGAGGTGGGTCGCCGCGAACGGGTTGTGCTCGGAGACGAGCGCGGCGTCGGAGCCACCATAGACGACGTTCGCCGCGGCGGCGAGGTCGTCCGGCGCCGTGACTGTGCGAAATCCGCCCTCGCCGCGAAGGACGACCCGGCTCTCGAGCTCCGCCGCGCGAGCGCCTGCCGTCTGGATCTTGCTCACGGAACGGCCATGCAGATCCGCGAGCGACTTCGCGGCGTCCGCCGTCTTGACGATCATGATCCGGTGATAGGAGTCCTTCCCGTCTCGGGAGAACTGGAGAATCGGAACGAGGTCCGGGGAAGTGTCGGCCAGAAACTCAGGCGGCGCGACGACGATGGCGACGTTGCCGGCATTGGCGCTCAAATACGTCGCGCAATCCTCGGCCTTTCGGAAGAACTTCAGCTCGAAGCGCACTCCCGACTTGGCGCTGACCATCTGCTGCAGATCGGTCACGCTCTCGGCCAGCCTCTTCGACGATTCCGCGGGAGCATCGGGAAGGTAGACCACCAGCGTCCGTTCTGCGAATGCCGGCAAAGCGGCTAGCATCAGCAGAACGACAAGGCAGCACGTCCTGTTGCCGGAGACCCACTTCATGGCGAGGCTCCTTGCCGCTGCTGTGCAACCGCGAGGTTGGCACGGGCGTTCGTCGCCAGGGCGGGTGGCAATCCGGCGGCCAGCGCTTGCTGGAGGTCGTCGCGCGCCTTGTCCGTGTCGTTTCCGGCGAGAGCGACGTTGCCTCGAAGCAACAGGGCGATGGCCTTGGTCTTTGCGTCGAGCGGCAGTGCGAGCGCCCGGTCCAGTTGCGCGCGGCTTTCGGAACCGGCGCGTGCCGCTGCTCCGACGAGCGCTTCGCCGAGCCACTGCTGTGCGCGTGCGCAAAGGTCCGCGTCGCTGCCGAGGATCATGCCGGCGGCGAGTGTCCCTCTTGCTTTGCAGGCATCGAGAGAGACGATGGCAGCGGCGTAGTTCTTGTGCGCGAGCTCGATGGCACCGATGGCGACGCGCGGGGCCGTCCACTGCGGGAAGGCCTGGATGGCGGCAGCGAGATGCGGACGCGCCTCCTCGCCTTTTCCGGCCAGCCAAAGCGCCAGCCCAAGGTTTGCACGTGTGGCCGCGTCGCGAGTGGCGAATGGCTGGAGAAGTGCGGCCGCGGCCGCGCCATCGCCGCTGTTGAGTGCCGCCGCCGCGGCGAGAGCAGCACGCGTCGCTTCGAGGGCAAGCTTCACGCCGGGATCGACGGTTCCGTGCAGCGCTGCATCGACCTCGGTTCGTGCGTCGCCCGTGGCACCTTCATGCAACAGGATGGAGGCCAGACTGGCGTGCGCCTGCCAGAGGTTCTCGTGTTGTAGGACCTGCTGCAGGTAACGCTTTTCGGCGGGCGAATCGTTCTTGCTCCGCGCGATGCGCGCAAGCCCGAGGAGCGACGCCACATCGGCCGGATCCGCTTCGACTGCTTGTTTGTAGGCTTCCTCGGCGCCACTGGTGTTTCCGAGGCGAAGGCGAGCATGGCCCAGCGTCTTCAAGGCGTCATGTCGCTCGGCTTCGAGCTTCGGCAGCGCCTCTTCGAGTGATTTCACAGCGCCGGCGTTGTCGCCCTTTCGGAAGGCGATCAGGCCGAGATGGTAATGAGCCAGGGGCAGGGTCGGATCGATCTTCAGCGCGCTGCGATATGCCTGCTCTGCCCTGGCCATATCGCCGGTCGTGAAGTAGATGAAGCCGCTGTTGTAGTAGCCGGCCGCGTCCTTTGGATCGAGGCGCACTGCCTTCTGATAGGCATCAAGAGCCGGCTTCCATTGCTTCTGCTTGAAGTAGATGCCGCCGAGGTTGAGGTAGGCGCGGGCGTAAAGAGGCTCGACCGGCTGGCCTTTCGCGAAGGCCGTCTCGATGGGCTCGAGGGCCATTTTGTAGGCCTTGAGCGCGTCGTCGTACTTCTGGGTGTCGTACAGAACGGCGCCGAGGTTGTACCAGGCGCGAAGGTATTTCTTGTCGTGGTCGATGGCTTTGCGATAGGCATCGATCGACTCGTCCTTGCGGTCGAGCTGGTA
>WNFI01213066.1_pt1 | contig 10526 bp, 13 predicted proteins | sample 5400471 | NCBI WGS metagenome assembly WNFI01 (sample SAMN13153348, study PRJNA577476) | soil metagenome | isolation source: 100 cm saprolite on Douglas fir-dominated hillslope | place: USA:California | collected 2013-09-17 | reverse complement strand
GACGCCGGTCAGCATGCCGTCGCGGCCGATGTCGGTGTAGATCAGCGCCTCGATGCCGTACTCCTCGAATTTCTTCGCCAGGTCGACGACGTCGTGGCCCGTCATCTTCGACCAGCCCTCGACCGCCACCTTCCCGTCCTTGGCGTCCAGGCCGGCGATGACATGGCCGGGAAAGGCATAGCAGGCGTCGGACAGGAATCCCGGGTTCTTCACGGCGGCCGTGCCGATCACCACGTAGGTGACGCCCGCGTCGAGGTAGCTCTCGATGGCGTCCAGGTCGCGGATGCCGCCGCCGAGCTGGATCGGCACCTGGTCGCCGACCGCCGCGATCATGTCGCGGATCACTTTCTCGTTCTTCGGCCGGCCGGCGATGGCGCCGTTCAGGTCGACGATGTGGAGGCGCCGGGCGCCTTCGGCCGCCCAATGCCTCGCCATCGCGACCGGGTCGTCGGAAAACACGGTAGCCGTGCTCATGTCGCCTTGCTTCAGGCGCACGCAGCGCCCGTCCTTCAGGTCAATAGCCGGGATGATGAGCACTCAGTGCTCGATTGAAAATCAGGGACGCCAGCGCACGAAGTTGGAGAGAAGTTGCAGGCCCGCAGACTGGCTTTTTTCCGGATGGAACTGTACGGCAAAAATGTTATCCCGGGCAACCGCGCAGGTAAAGGGCATGCCGTAGACGCAGGTGGCGGCCGTCACCCCCTCGTCGCGCGGCGCCGGAAAGTAGCTGTGCACGAAGTAAAAGCGGCTGCGGTCGGGAATTCCTGCCCACAGCGCGTGAGGCCGCCGCTGCAGCACCTCGTTCCAGCCCATATGCGGGATTTTGAGATCCGAGACCCTGAAGCGCGGCACGTTGCCGGGGAGCAAGCCGAGACCCCGGGTGTCGCCTTCCTCGCCGCGCTCGAACAGCATCTGCAGGCCGATGCAGATGCCGAGGAAGGGCTTGGCGGCGGCCGCCTCGATGACTGCCTCGCGCGCCCCGCTCGCGGCCAGCTGGCGCATGCAGTCGGGCATTGCGCCCTGACCGGGCACCACGACCCGCTGCGCAGACCGGATCGCCGCAGGATCGGCGGTCGCTAGCACTTCGGCGCCGGGCGCGACATGCTCCAGCGCCTTCGACACCGAGCGCAGGTTCCCCATGCCGTAATCGACGACGGCAATCCTCAATTAAAGGGAACCCTTTGTCGAAGGCACGCTTCCGGCTGCGCGCGGGTCCGGCTCGGCCGCCATGCGTAACGCGCGCGCAAACGCCTTGAACATGGTTTCGCACTGGTGATGCGCGTTGTCGCCGCGCAGGTTGTCGATGTGCAGCGTGACCTGAGCGTGGTTGGCGAAGCCCTGGAAGAACTGGTGCACCAGGTCGACGTCGAACTCACCGATCAGCGCGCGGGTGAACTTGACGTGGTACTCAAGCCCCGGCCGGCCGGAAAAATCGATCACCACGCGCGACAGCGCCTCATCGAGAGGCACGTAGGCGTGGCCGAAGCGGCGTACGCCGGCCTTGTCGCCGATCGCCCTGGCGAACGCCTGCCCCAGCGTGATGCCGATGTCCTCGACCGTGTGATGCGCGTCGATATGCAGATCGCCCTTCGCCTCGATGTCGAGGTCGAGCATGGCGTGGCGCGCCACCTGGTCGAGCATGTGCTCGAGGAAGGGCAGCCCGGTCGACAGCTTCGCATCGCCCTTGCCGTCAACGTTGAGCCGCACCCGGATCTGGGTTTCCTTGGTGTTGCGCACGACTTCAGCGGTACGCATGTCAAAGCGCTTCCTGGAGGGCGGTGAGCAGTATACGGTTTTCGTCGGGCGTGCCGACTGTGATCCGCAGGCAATCGCGCAATCCTGGATGCAGATTCTTCACCAGCACGCCTTGCCGTTTCAGCGCTTCGTAAGTGCGCTCGGCCCGTGGAACTCGCACCAGGAAAAAGTTCGCCTGCGACGGAAACACGGTTACCCCGGGGAGGCCGGCGAGGGCGGCGCCGAGCGCTGTGCGCTCGGTCCTGATTCGCGCCGCCTGCTCTTCGAGCACCTCGAGCCGCTCCAGCGCGAAAAGCGCGGCCGCCTGGGTGAGCACGTTGACGTTGTAGGCCTGGCGTACTTTGTTGAACTGCTCGATCCATTGCGGCCGGCCGGCGAGATAGCCGAGGCGGATGCCGGCCAGGCCCAGCTTGGACAGCGTGCGCAAGACGACCAGATTCGGATGCTCGCCGAGGCGCTGCATGAAGGTCTTGCCGGCGAACACGTGATAGGCCTCGTCCAGGACCACGAGTCCTTCGGCGGCGCGAATCACCCGCAGGACGTCGTTCTCGGGATACAGGACGCCGGTCGGATTATTCGGATAGGCGATGAACACCAGCGCAGGCCGCTCGCTTTTCATGCGGGCGATGAACGCGTCGGCATCGAAGGAGAAATCCTCGCGCAACGGCACCGCCACGGCCTTCATCCCGCACAGTGCAGCATTCACGCCGTACATGACGAAGGTCGGCGCGGGATACATCATCGTCGTACCCGGGCGCGCCACCGCCAGCGTGATGATCTGGATCAGGTCGTCGGAACCGTTTCCCAGCAACAGCTCCATGCCCGAGGGCAGGTTCATCCGCCGCGCGAGCAGCTCGCGCACGCGCCGCCCCGTCGGCTCGGGGTAGCGATTCAGATCGACGCGCGACAGCGCTTCGGCCAGTTCGCGCCGCAGCGCGGGCGGCAGCGGGTAGGGGTTTTCCATGGCGTCGAGCTTCACCATGCCCTGCGCGTCCGGCACTTGATAAGCGGCGAGCGCAAGGATTTCCGGGCGCACCAGCTTCTCGGGGCTCATTTGAATCTCATCTCCGCCGAGCGGGCGTGGGCCGTCAGCCCTTCGCCTTCGGCCAGGACCGCGGCAAGCTTTCCGAGCTTGGCCGCCGCGGCCTGCGACACGCCGATGACGCTGGAGCGTTTCTGGAAATCGTAGACGCCGAGCGGCGACGAGAAGCGCGCGCTGCCGGCAGTCGGCAGAACGTGATTCGGCCCCGCGCAATAGTCACCGATCGCCTCCGAGCTCCAGCGGCCGAGAAAAATGGCGCCCGCGTTCTTCAGTTTGGGCAGCCAGGCCTGCGGGTCCTCCACGGACAGCTCGAGATGCTCGGGCGCGATGCGGTTGGCAAGCGCGCACGCCTCCTCGAGGTCTCGAGTCTCGATGAGCGCTCCGCGCGCCTCCAGCGACGCGGTGATGATTTCCCGCCTCAGCATCGCAGGAAGAAGTCTTTCCATCGAAAGCTCAACCTGATCGAGATGAGAGGATTGCGGGGAAAGCAAAAGCGCCTGCGCTGCCTCGTCGTGCTCGGCCTGCGAAAACAGGTCCATGGCCACCCAGTCGGCAGGCGTACGGCCGTCCGAAATCACCAGGATTTCCGACGGCCCGGCGACCATGTCGACGCCCACCTGCCCGAACACCTGGCGCTTGGCCTCGGCGACATAGACGTTACCGGGGCCGACGATCTTGTCGACGCGCGGCGCGGTTTGCGTGCCGTACGCGAGCGCGCCGACTGCCTGCGCGCCGCCGATGCCGATCACGCGGTCCACCCCGGCGAGCGCCGCGGCAGCCAGGACCAGCGGACTGGGAGCCGGGCTCACCATCACCAGTTCCCGCACGCCGGCAACTTTGGCCGGCAGCGCGTTCATCAGAACCGAGGACGGGTACGCCGCCTTGCCACCGGGCACGTAAATCCCGACGCGATCGAGTGCGGTCACGCGTTGGCCAAGGCGCGTGCCGTCCTGGTCGGTATATTCCCACGAGCTCTGCAGCTGCCGCTGGTGAAAGTCGCGGATCCGCTCGCCCGCCTCGCGCAACGCGCCGGCCTGCGCGCGGGGCAGCGCCTCCAGCGCCCTCTGCAGCTTTTCCTTTGGCACCTCGAGCTCGGCCAGCGAGCGCGCTGCGATGCGATCAAATTTGCGCGTGTAGTCGAGCACGGCCTCGTCGCCGCGAACGCGCACATCGGCGAGGATCGCGCGCACAGATTCATGCACCGCCGGATCCTGCAGCGCCGCGTGGCGCGTCAGCGCCGCCAGTTCAGCCTCGAACCCGGCGTCGCGCGTAGCGAAGCGCCGCAGCTTCATCGGCCGACGGCTTTCGAAAAGGCGTCGATCAGCGGCTGCAGCGCAGCTCGCTTGGTCTTGAGCGCCGCGTGGTTGACGATCAACCGCGCCGACACCGGCATGATTTCCTCGACCGGAACGAGGCTGTTGGCGCGCAAGGTGTTGCCGGTGGAAACGAGATCGACAATCGCATCGGCAAGACCGACCAGCGGCGCAAGCTCCATCGACCCGTACAGGCGAATCAGGTCCACATGCACGCCTTTTGCGGCAAAGTGCTCACGGGTGATGTTGACGTACTTGGTCGCAACGCGCAGGCGCGCGCCCTGCCGCACGGCGCCTTCGTAGTCGAAGCCCTTGCGCACCGCGACCATCATCCGGCAGGCGGCGATGCCGAGATCGACCGGCTGGTACAGCCCCTCGCCGCCATGCTCGACCAGCACGTCGCGTCCCGCGACGCCGAGATCCGCGCCCCCGCGCTCGACATACGTCGGCGTGTCCGAAGCGCGCACGACGATCAACTGCACGTCACGCCGGTTCGTGGCAAGCACCAGCTTGCGCGAGAGCTCGGGGTCGTCCTTCGGCCGGATACCGACGCGCTCCAGCAGCGGCGCCGTCTCGTCAAAGATGCGCCCCTTGGATAGCGCGATGCTGATCTTGGCCATAAACGAAAAAGGCCCCCGATGGGGCCGATAAGGCTCTGAATTTTACCGCAATTTCACTGAGTGCGCTCGATCCTGGCGCCGAGCGCGGCGAGCTTTTTCTCGAGCGCCTCGTAGCCGCGGTCGAGGTGATAGATGCGATCGACGACGGTCTGGCCCTCCGCCACCAGACCGGCGATGACCAGGCCCGCCGATGCGCGCAGATCCGTCGCCATGACGGCAGCGCCCTGCAGCCGCTCGACGCCTTTCACCACCGCCGCGTTGCCCTGGATCGAGATCTGGGCGCCCAGCCGCTGCAGTTCCAGAGCGTGCATGAAGCGGTTCTCGAAGATAGTCTCGGTGATTCGCGCGGTGCCGCTGGCGATGGTGGCGAGCGCCATGAACTGAGCCTGCAGGTCGGTGGCGAAACCGGGGTAGGGCGCGGTGCGCAGGCTCACGGCCTTCGGCCGAGCGGCCATTTCGATTTCGATGGACCGATCCGCCACTTCGATTCTTGCGCCGCATTCGCGCAGCTTTTCCAGCGTCGCATCGAGCGAATCGGGCGCGGCGTCGATCAGTCTCACCTTGCCGCCCGCGGCGGCTGCGGCCGCCAGGTAAGTGCCGAGCTCGATGCGGTCCGGCATGACACAGTGCGCGGTGCCCCGCAGCGAAGCCACGCCCTCGATCCGCATCACGTCGCTGCCTGCTCCCTCGATGCGCGCCCCCATCGCCGACAGGCACCTCGCCAGGTCCACCACCTCGGGCTCGCGCGCCGCGTTCTCGAGGCGCGTCTCGCCCTCCGCGAGCACCGCCGCCATCAGCAGATTCTCGGTGCCGGTCACGGTGACGAGATCCATCACGATGCGCGCCCCGCGCAGCCGGTCGGCGCTGGCATGCATGTAGCCATGCTCGACGCTTATCTTGGCACCCATCGCCTGCAGGCCCTTCACGTGCTGATCGACCGGCCGCAGGCCGATCGCGCAGCCACCGGGAAGCGATACCTTGGCGCGCCCGCAACGCGCGAGCAGCGGCCCGAGCACCAGCACGGAGGCACGCATGGTCTTCACCAGCTCGTACGACGCCGTCGGGTCGCTGATGCTAGCGGCGCGCAGCGTCAAGTGGCCGTCGGCCGGACGGTGGACCTCCACGCCCATCTGGCGGAGGAGCTTGCCCATCGTCGAAACGTCCACGAGGCTAGGCACGTTGGTGAGAGCCACGCGCCGGTCAGTCAGCAGCGCCGCACACATGATCGGCAGTGCCGCGTTCTTCGCACCCGAGACCCGCACCTCGCCTTGCAGCGGACGCCCGCCGGTGATGCGCAGCTTATCCACGCGATTTCCACTCCTCGGGTGTCAGCGTACGCATCGAAAGGGCGTGGATTTCCTCGCGCATGCGCTCGCCGAGCGCCGCGTAGACCAGCTGATGGCGCTGCACGCGGCTCCTTCCCGCGAACTCGCCGGACACGATCAGCGCCTGGAAATGCTGTCCGTCCCCGAGCACTTCCACATGCTCGCAGGCGAGCCCCGCCGCGATCCCCGTCTTCACGCTTTCAGGCGTCACCATTCAATACCTCAGTTTGTACCCCGCCTTGAGCAGCCAAAGGCTGACCAGGCTGACGAGCAAAAAGCTTACCCCGACCACCGCCAGGCTGGCATAAGGAGGCACGTCGGAAGCGCCGAAGAAACCGTAGCGAAAGCCATCGACCATGTAAAAGAACGGGTTGGCGTGCGACAGCTTCTGCCAGAAGCCGGGCAGCGAATGAATCGAATAAAACACGCCGGAAAGAAAGCTGAGCGGCATGATGACGAAGTTCTGAAACGCCGCCAGCTGGTCGATCTTTTCGGAGAGAATGCCGGCGATCAGGCCGAGCGCACCGAGCAGCGCGGCTCCGAGCAGCGCGAACGCGAATGCCCAGAGTGGCGCGCCGAGCCGCAGCTCGACGAACCAGAGCGTCACGACGAGCACCCCCGTACCCACCACCAACCCACGGATCACCGAGGCTAGCACGTAGGCGCTGAAGAACTCGAGGTGGGAGACCGGCGACAGCAGGATGAACACGATGTTGCCGGTGATCTTCGACTGGATCAGGCTGGATGAGCTGTTGGCGAACGAGTTCTGCAGGACGCTCATCATGATCAGGCCCGGGACGAGGAACGAGGTGTAGCGCACGCCTTCGTACACCTGCACGCGTCCTTCCAGCGCATGCCCGAAAATGATCAGGTAGAGAGCCGCGGTCAGCACCGGCGCGGCGACGGTCTGGACGCTCACTTTCCAGAAGCGCAGCAGCTCCTTGAAGAATAGCGTCCAGAAGCCGGTCACGACTGCCGCCCGGTCAGGCGCAGGAACACTTCTTCCAGGTCGGGCGGCTGCACCTCCAGCTCGATGATGCCGATGCCGCTCTCGCGCAGCCTCGCCAGCACCACCTCGAGCTCGCGGGCGCCCGACAAGCGCAGCGTGAACAGCGGTCCGTCGCGCGCGATCACCTGCGCCGGAAACGGCTCCGGCAGCCGCTCCGCTTCGAGCCGCACCCGCAGCTGCAGGCCCGAAAAGGTTTCGAGCAGGTTCTTAGTCGAGTCGAGCGCGGCAACGCGGCCCGCCTTCAGCAGCGCGATGCGATTGCAGTGGAGTTCGGCCTCCTCGAGGTAGTGCGTGGTCAGCACGATCGTGTGACCTTCGCGGTTGAGCCGGCGCACGAACTGCCACAGACCCTGCCGGAGTTCCACGTCGACGCCTGCTGTCGGCTCGTCGAGCACGATCACCGGCGGTTTGTGCACCAGCGCCTGCGCGACCAGCACGCGGCGCTTCATGCCGCCGGACAGCGCGCGCATGTTGGCGTTTGCCTTCGCCGTCAGATCCAGATGGTGCATCACCTCGTCGATCCAGGCGTCGTTGCCCCGGATGCCGAAGTAGCCCGACTGGATGCGCAGCGTCTCGCGCACCGTGAAGAACGGGTCGAACACCAGCTCCTGGGGCACCACGCCGAGCATGCACCGCGCGCGCCGGTAGTCTTCGACCACGTTCGCGCCCATCACGCTTGCCACCCCGGAATCAGGCCGCGCCAAGCCGGCAATCACGTTGATGAGCGTAGTCTTGCCGGCGCCATTGGGGCCGAGCAGGCCGAAGAACTCGCCCTGCCCGATCGCAAGGCTCACGCCCGCGAGGGCGCGCACGGCGCCGAAGCGTTTCTCGAGCTGCTTAACCTCGATGGCGTTCAGTGGTGCGGCGCGGCGACGGGCAGCAGGCGGTCCACGCCGTACAGACGGGCGATCGTCTGCAGCGATGCGGGAAGGTTGGTAAAGGAGACTTCCTGCTTGCGCGCTTTGGCGTCGCGCAACCAGGCGAGGAGCAGCGCGAGGAGAGAGGAATCCATTTCGGTGACTTCGCCGAGATCGACGCTCTGCACCCCTTCTTCCAGATGGCGCCCGCCTTCTTCGAGCAGGCGAGTGACGTTGGCCAGGGTCACCGGCCCGCTGACGATGAGGCGGCGGCCCTCGCGCCGGATCATTTCTGCGGCGCCCCGCCGGCGGCTTCGAGCGTGCGGTTCTTCGCGCTCAGGGTCTTGATCAGGCCCTCGATCCCCGACTCGCGCACGGTGTTGCTGAACTCGGTCCGGTAGTTGGCGACCAGGCTCACGCCGCCGACCATCACGTCGTAGACCTTCCACCCGGCGGCGGTCTTTTCCATGCTGTAGTCGATCGGCACCGGCTGCGCGCCGGGCTGCAGCACGCGCACGTTGACGGTGACGTCGGTGTCGGTCGGCTTGGCGCGCAGGGGCCGGAATTCGAGTTTCTGCTCGGCGAAAGCGGCGAGCGCGCTGGCGTAAGTGCGCAGCAGCAAGATCTTGAATTCCTCGGTGAGGCGCTTCTTCTGCTCCGCGTTCGCCTTGTTCCAGCTCTGACCCATCGCGAGGGCGGTCATGGCGCCGAAATTGAAGTGCGGCAGCACCTTCTCGTCGATCAGCTGGATCAGCTTGTTGCGATTGCCGCGGATCTCCTTGTCCTTGGCAATGAGCTCCACCACCTCGAGCGTCACGTTCTTCACCAGCACGTCGGGCATCAATTCCTGGCCCCGCGCGCTGCCGAACAGAAGAGCGGCGAAAAGATACAGGACGGCTTTAGCGATCGTGCGCATGTTTGGCAGCCATCATGGCTTCGTAGTTTTGGGGAATCACGCCATTAACGTCCGCAGCCGGCTCGTCGTTGACGGGCGGCCTGGAACTGCGCTCCTCGGGAATGCGTTCCTCACGCGGAGGCCGTCCATCATAGATCAGGCTCCTGCGCCGCTGCAGGTAGGCGTCGCGCTGGAATGTGTACTTGTCGAGCGCCGCCTCCTCCAACGCCCCAGCGGCCCAGGGTCTGGCCGAAATCCTCGTTGTGCTTCTCGATCCCCATGTCGGACGCCACATCGTGAATGCCCAGCAGCCCGATGGTGCTGTTGAAGGCGAAGCGCGCCCAGTCCTCCACGCCGTCCTGGATCTTGCCCTGCAACAGGTTGTTGACGCCGATGAAAAGGTCGGCGATGTTGGAAAAGAAATTGCGCACCCGGCTGCGGATCTCCTCGTGCAGCAGATCGCGATAAGCCGTCGCCACCGGCTTGGCGATCGCCGCGTCGACCGTCTCGTTGAATTTGTAGACACCGCGGTTGAATCCTTCGAACGGATCGCGTGGATCGCCGTCCGCGGTGGCGCATGCCGCCAGAACCGCAACGAGCACTATGCTGCCCAGGAACCTCACTTCGCCGGTTCCTTGGCCGGTTCCCTGCCTTCGGCCGCCTTGCTGAACAGGAACTGGCTGATGAGGTTCTCGAGCACCACCGCCGACTGGGTCAGGCGCAGGCGGTCGCCGTTCTTCAGCATCACGCCGTCCCCCCCGGCCTCGAGGCCGATGTACTGCTCGCCGAGGATTCCCGAGGTCAGGATCTTGGCGGTCGTGTCGCGCGGGAACTGGTAGGCGGCGTCGATGTTGACCGCGACGAGCGCCTCGTAGCTTTCGTTGTCGAAGCGGATGTCGGCGACCCTGCCGATCACCACGCCGGCGCTCTTCACCGGCGCGCGCGTCTTCAGTCCGCCGATATTGGCGAATTTGGCATACACCTGGTAGGTCTGCGCGGTGTTGAAGGAGGCGAGGTTGCCGACCTTGAGCGCGAGAAACAGCAGCCCCGCAAGGCCCGCCGCGACGAAGATTCCGACCCACAGATCGATGGCCGAGCGGTTCATTGTGCGTGACCTCCTCCGGTGAACATGAGCGCGGTAAGCACGAAATCGAGCGCGAGAATAGCGAGCGACGAGGTGACCACCGTGCGCGTCGTGGCGCGCGACACGCCCTCGGCGGTCGGCGGGGCGTCGTAGCCCTCGAATACCGCGATCCATGTCACCGCGATGCCGAACACGATGCTCTTGATGATGCCGTTGACGATGTCGTTGCGCAGGTCGACCGCGGCCTGCATCTGCGACCAGAACGCGCCGGCGTCGACGCCGATCAGCTGCACGCCGACCAGGTAGCCGCCGAAAATTCCCATCGCCGAGAACAGCGCCGCCAGCAGCGGCATCGAGATCACCCCGCCCCAGAAGCGCGGCGCCACCACGCGCGCGACCGGATCGACCGCCATCATCTCCATCGCCGACAGCTGCTCGGTCGCCTTCATCAGGCCGATCTCCGCGGTGATCGCCGAGCCGGCGCGGCTGGCGAAAAGCAGTCCCGCGACGACCGGGCCGAGCTCGCGCACCAGAGACAGCGCGACCAGCACGCCGAGCGACTCGGAAGCCCCGAAGCGCTGCAGCGTGTCGTAGCCCTGCAGGGCGAGCACCATGCCGACGAACAA
>WNFI01062373.1_pt1 | contig 10526 bp, 10 predicted proteins | sample 5400471 | NCBI WGS metagenome assembly WNFI01 (sample SAMN13153348, study PRJNA577476) | soil metagenome | isolation source: 100 cm saprolite on Douglas fir-dominated hillslope | place: USA:California | collected 2013-09-17 | reverse complement strand
GCGTTCGGGTGGGTATCGCTCCGAGTGCGAAAGATCGGATGGCGCGGTGTCGGGCTGAAGCTCTACCGAAACTGGAAAGCGACGCTGGGGCTTGGCATTGCTGCCGGACTCCTCATGGAAGGGTTCGAGCTCTTCGTCAGCCAACCTCTGCTGGTGAAGTGGCTGGGGAAGCAGCCGGACCTCGAGATGTTTCGCGCGCTGCATGGACACCTGATGATGTCGCTCATCGGTCTGGTGCTGGTATGGACGCTGGCGGCCTTCGGAGAAGAGATGGTCTACCGCGGCTACCTGATGAACCGGGTTGCCGACCTGCTGAATCGTACCCGGGCGGCATGGTGGATCAGCCTTATCGTGGTCCACCTCGCATTCGGCCTCGCCCACGCATATCAGGGAGTGACGGGAATCATCGACGAGGGCCTCATGGGCGTGCTGTTGGGTTTGATGTACCTGCGCACCGGGCGCAACCTCGCCGTGCCGATTGTTGCCCATGGCGTCGCGGACACGGTCGACCTCGTCCTCATGTTCCTTGGAAAGTACCCCGGCATGTAACTGGGGCCGAGCCCGGATCACACTGCCAAGTCGGACCTTCGACCGGTGTGAGAAAATGCCGGCGACATTGAGGACGACAAGGAGACTGGACCAGATGAGCGTATCGAAACGAGCGGCGGCCGGCATCACACTGACCCTCTTGATGGCGATGGGAGCCACGGCCGCGGAAACGGCCAAGAGCAAGGGCGAAACGAAGTCGGCGCCTCCCGCGAGTGCAGCACAGAAGGTGGATTCGGCGAAGCTGCTCGATCCCATGAAGCTGACGGCGAAGGCGCCGGATGTATTCTCGGCCCGCTTCGAAACGTCGAAGGGGCCGTTCGTCATCGAGGTGCATCGGGCCTGGTCGCCGCACGGTGCGGACCGCTTCTACAACCTGGTGGCCAGCGGTTTCTACGATGACGCCCGCTTCTTCCGCGTCATCGCCGGATTCATGGCCCAATTCGGAATGAACGGCAACCCGGCCGTCACGCGCGTCTGGAAGGTGGCGTTGATCGAGGACGATCCCGTGGCGCAATCGAACACGCGCGGGATGGTCAGCTTCGCGATGCGCGGTCCGGGGACGCGAACGTCCCAGCTGTTCATCAATTACTCGGATCAGAACGCACGGCTCGACTCGATGGGCTTCGCCCCGTTCGGCAAAGTGACCGAGGGGATGGAGGTCGTCGAAGCGCTGTACTCGGGCTACGGAGAGGGCGCTCCGAGTGGTGCCGGGCCGAATCAGGGCCGCCTCGAGTCCGAGGGCAACGCCTATCTCGCGACGGACTTTCCGAGGCTTGATTTCATCAAGACCGCCCGGATCGTGAAGTAGAAGCACCGACCGACCTCTGTAGGTGACATTGGTGTCCTCGGGGAAGGACGTTGGGTTGATTCCTGGCTTCAAACGATGGCTAAGTGCTTGAGAATAGGAGCAGCCGACTGGCTCAACCGTCGCAACAGAAGAAAGGGTCCCGACCCGCACCGCCTTCCTGTGGTGCGAAAGTGGCGGTGCCGAAAGAGAGAGTGGTGATGAGAAGATCGGTTTCCGCGTTGGCGATGTTTCTGCTCCTGGTCGCGATCCCCCTGTTCGCGGCGTCGACGACTCTCGTTGATGATGTGATTCGCATGTCGAAAGCTGGAGTCGGGGATGAGGCGATCCTGGCGTTCCTCCAAGCCACCCATGAACGTCCGGAGATCACAGCCGACGACCTGATCGCGATGAGTGAGGCTGGAGTTTCCAAGGCAGTCATTCAGGCCATGATGTCCAGCGTGCCGCCGCCCACGGAGGCGAACGGCCCATCCGTGGAGAGTCCCGCCAACCAGGCTGAGGCGCCTCCCGACGCGCCGCCATACCCCATTGACCCGGAGCCAGTCGGCATTGGCTGCTGGGTGTTCGACCCACCGGTTTACGTGGGCCCGTACTCCTATCCAGCCTCTCCGCTCTGGGACCCGTTCTGGTATCAGCCTCGACTCGATACCAGGAGCGGAGCGCCCGCGGGCAGAGGTCACGATGGCGCCTTTGTGCCGGCCGAGCGCGAGCAGCATCCGAGCGTTCGTCGGGAGAGGTCCGCGCCGCCGCAAGAGACTCGATCGCACGATTCATCTCATGAGTCCGGCGGTCGATCAAGCGGGGAAGGGTCTCACGGTGGAGGATCGCACAGCGGAGGGTCGCACGGAGGATCGCACGGGCATTAGCCCGCATTTCTCACACCATTGATGCGGACGTGATACGCGCGAAAGCGCGCATCACAATTCAGCCCGCGCTCCGCGCCAAGCGCGCACGAGAAACGTGCCGCGACAGCGGCACGAGGAGAGGGCGACCGAAACGGAGGAACGCGCGCGGGTCTCCGTTCCCAGGCCGTGGCGTTGCCTCTGGCGATTCCGCGAATCCTCCTCGTGCCGCTATCGCGGCACGGTATGTAGTCGCATTTCCTGATCCGGGGGTGTTCGCTTCGCTCGGCACCCCCGGCTACCCTCCCTTGGCCGCTGTCGCGGCAGGTGCCTTCGTTAGGCCAGCATCTCATTACAGCCATCGATCTCGGACCGGATTCTCTCGGTAGATCACCTAAAGTTAGCGCGTATCGCGCCGAGCCGGGGCTGGCTTGTGAAGGCGCGCCTTTGCGCGCCTTGGCGCCGTCTCTCTGCAACCCACCCCGTTAGCGATCAAGCGCGAAGGTTTGCGCGTATCCCCAACGAATTGGCCGCTCATTTCCGGCGAAGTCTTCTTGGGAGTAAAATAGGATCTCGTTCCCGGTCCAAAACCCCAAGAGCTGCTTCGGTCGAGCCCGATCCGAATCAGCGTGAAGACCTGTGAAGAGCCCGCTCGTCTCTGTCATTACTCCGTCATTCCAACAGGGTCCGTTCATCGAAAGGACCCTGGAGAGCGTGTGGCGTCAGAACCGGGACGACTTGGCCGGCCGGATCGAGCACATCGTCATGGACGGCGGCAGCACGGATGGAACGCGCCAGATCCTCGACCGTTGGAGCGACAGGCTGTCCTTCTCGAGTGAGCCTGACGGAGGTCAGACCGCGGCCATCAACGCCGGGCTGGCCATGGCACGCGGCGAGATTCTCGCGTATCTCAATTCCGATGACGTTCACTATGAAGGAGCGATCGCGTCCGCGCGATCCGTGTTCGCCAACGATCCTTCGGCGGACGTCGTATACGGCGACGCCGACCGGATCGACGCGGAGGACCGTCTCATTGGTCCATACCCGACGGAGGAGTGGTCATTCGAGCGGCTCAAGTTGGTCTGCTTCCTCTGCCAGCCGGCGGTCTTCTTCCGCCGAAGAGTGTTGGAACGATTCGGCCCCTTCGACCCCAAACTCAATTACTGCATGGACTACGAGTACTGGCTTCGCCTCGGCAGAGGGGGCGCCCGCTTTGTGCACCTGCCCGTGAAGCTGGCGGCCACCCGCATGCATCCGGCTGCCAAGACGCTCGGATCGACAGTCCAGGCCCACGCAGAGGTCAACGACATGCTCAAGGAGCGTCTCGGCATGATCCCTGACAACTGGTTCTCGAACTATGCCTATGCGGTCCTTGATGGACGGGGCATCCCGCGCGGGACGAGCCCAGAGTATTTGATCCGCATCGCGCGCCTCACGGTCGGCGCCGCCGTCCGATGGAATGGCCTTCCCACGGTGACACTCCTCCGGATGGTTGCATCGTCCTTTCGGCATGGATGGCGACAGGGTCGAGCGCAATCGAGGTCGATGGTAGCGTCGTAAACTGGAAGTCCATGAACGCGACGGTTCTTCCCACGGCAGTGGGCCTTCGCAAACGGTTGCGCAAGCTGGCAAATCCGGAGCGAGCCGAGGTATCGCGCGGTTATTTCAAGACTGGTCCCGGACAGTATGGCGAGGGCGACCGCTTCTTCGGGGTAGCGGTGCCTCAGATGCGCAAGCTGGCGAAGGAGCTTCAGTCGATGGCTCCGGAGGAAGTGATCGCCGCGCTGCGGTCACCGTGGCATGAGGAACGTCTCGTCGCGCTTCTGATCCTGGTGCGGCAATTCGGTCAAGGCGACGACCAGCAGCGGTATCGGATCTACCGGCTCTATCTCGAGCACACGGCACAGATCAACAACTGGGACCTCGTCGATGCCTCGGCTGAGCACATCGTCGGCGCATACCTCGTGAGTCGCAGCCGGGCGCCTCTACGGAAGCTTGCTCGATCCAAGCTCGTGTGGGAGCGGCGCATCGCCATCCTCTCCACCTACCACTTCATCAAGCACGGAGACGTAGCCGAGACGCTCGGACTGGCTGCTCTGCTCCTCCGCGATTCCCACGATCTGATCCACAAGGCGGTGGGGTGGATGCTGCGAGAGGTGGGGAAGCGCGATCTCGCCGCCGAGCAGGAGTTCCTGGATCAGCACGCGGGCACGATGCCACGAACGATGCTTCGCTACGCCGTCGAGAGGTTCCCCGAGCCATTACGGCGCAAATACCTCGCGATGGGGATGCGCGGTGGTTAGCTCTGAGACGTTGTGAAGAAACCCGTTTCACGCGGAGGACGCGGAGACGCGGAGTAGAGAAAGGCATATTTGCTGGTTCAGTGTCCAGTCTCGAGGGGTATCGCGCCTGCCCCGATAGGGGCGACGGACAATAGCCGGTGGGAAGCGCGCGGTAGCGCGCGCACCCACCGGATCGAAGGAACCGAAAAGAACCACCGCCCCGGCAGGGGCGTCGGACCTACCAAAGATACCGCTCGTCGAAAGCGATGCCGTGTCGCTCGGGGAGAGCTCGGTGCTCTTTCTGACGTGTATCGTTCTCACTTCATCAATTCCTTGAGCATTCTGTGTCGATGATTCAGGAAATCACGGGTGACGAGGTAGTGCTCGGTATCCTCGTACGTGACCTCGCGCAGACCGTCGTCGAGCAGGAGGATCGTGGCACCGGGATAGGCCATCACGATCGGCGAGTGCGTAGCGATCATGAACTGGGAGCCGAGGCGCACGAGCTCGTTCATGCGGGCCAGTAGCGTGAGCTGGCGCATGGGCGAAAGAGCCGCTTCAGGCTCGTCGAGAATGTAGAGGCCGTCGCCGAGGAAGCGATTCAGCAGTAGGGCCAGGAAGGCTTCGCCGTGTGACTGCTCGTGCAGAGAAACGCCGCCGTATCCTCTCGTGACGCCGAGGCGGTCGATCTCCGTGGCGACGTTGAAGAAGGACTCGGCGCGAAGGAAGTAGCCGTCGGACGGACGGCGGGGCGCGCGCGAGAGGTGGAAGAACAGCGGCCGCTCGCGCTCATCGTCGCGGCGGACCGTCTCGAACTGAAAGTTCTTCGAACCGCCCTCTTCGTTGAAGCCGGCGGCGACTGCCAGCGCTTCGACGATCGTCGACTTGCCTGAGCCGTTCTCGCCGACGAAAAACGTGACGGGCGTTCGGAACTCGATCCCGTCGAAGCCTCGCATGGCGGGAACGTTCCGCCGGTAGTCATCGGGCGCGTGCGGTCCGAGCTCCGCCGCCATGACGAAGAGCTTCGAGTCGATGGCTCTCATGGTGGTCACATCAAGTCATTCCCCACGGGCGGCCAGACCGTCGCGGTCGTCTGTCCCGCGGCTTTCTGCATTTCGGCGGCGATGGCGAGCATCTCGGAACGGATAGCACGGCGCCGCGCGATGAGCGACTCGACGGAGCCGCTCATGGCACCGCTGACGGCTCGGGCTCTGCCGATGATCTGATCGAGCTGTTCGCCGGCGCGCAGAGCGGCGAGCGCTGAGAGAGGAGCGACTATCAATGTAAGCATTGCCAGCCGAGCTCCTGCCCAATGTTCGACCCCCAGGGCGAGAGCGATCCAAAGCAGAGGGAAGAAGACCACCCCGCCAATGAGCTTGATCGTGGCAATGAGCTCGTCCTCACCATGAGCGAGCCTGACCCCGAGAAACCCGATCAGACGATAGAGCGGGTAATGAAGGATCGTGCCGGCGGCAGCCAGCGGAAAGAGGACGCTCCAGGTCAGCATCCATGTTGCGCTGGGTCGGACGTTACGCCGGGCGAAGTGGTCCAGGTCGTGCGGCACGAGTCCTGACTCGCGGAGCTCGGACTCGAAGCGCGCGATGTGGGATTCAACGGCGGCGAGCTCCTCGGGCATCCGCTCGCGGGCAAATGCATACGCCGCCACGAACTGCCTGCGCATTTCGAGCTCCGCGGCGAGCGACGCCTCAGACTCTTTCGTGGAGCGAAAGATTCGTTCAGCACGCGCCACCAGGGAAAGCGCCGAGCGCGAATCCGCCTGGAGAGTCAGCTCGCTCAGACTGGTTTCGATCCTCCTGGTCAGAGAAGCGACACGGTCCGAGCGCGGCTCACCGTCTGCTTCGAGCGCGGTCCCCTGAACGACCAGCGGCTCGCCGAAGGAGATCAGCACGGCGCTTCGAAAAGCCTTCTTCGCCGAGTAGTAGATGCCGGTCGGCACGACGCGTACTGGCTGCGATGCTGCGGCGATCAATGCCATCCGCGCCGCGCCGGTCTTGAGCGTCTTCAACATCGAATCGCTATGCGTGGTCCCCTCGGGGAAGATGGCGATCGCACCGCCCGACGTCAGCACCCGGTTCACGCTCGCGAACGTCTCGGCATTGCGCGAGAGGTCGACGCCGGGATCGACTTTGCGGTAGACCGGAATGGAGTCGAACGCTCTGGTGACGAATCCGATCAGCGGATAGTGGAAGAGCGGCGCCTTCGCCAGAAACGAGACCGGCCGCGGCGCCAGGGCGATGAGAAACAGCGGGTCAACGAGCGCGTTGGGGTGGTTCACGGCGAAGATCACTCCGCCCTCGGCCGGCACGTTCTCGGATCCGACGACCTCGATGCGGGGAAAGAAGACGTTCGTCGCGAGGCGCAGGAAAGCCGTGAGGAGTCGTCTCATCGCCGATCAGGCTTCCTCCAGCCGCCCGCCCCAGCGTGTGGCAGCCCAGCACCAAACGACTCCAGCGATCACGATCGCCGCCGGAACGACGAGGAAGGCGCGTTCGAGGGACGTGCGGTCCGACAGCAGACCGATGAGAGGAGGCGAGGGGATATCACCGAGCAGGTGCATGACGAAGACGGACAGGCCGAGCGCGGTGGCGCGCTCCGTCGGCGCGACGACGTTGACGATCGCCGAGTTGATCGGGCCCGTGCTCATGAAGATCAATACCTCGGCGACGACAATGGCCGGCAAGTAGACACTCTTGTTCGGAGAGGACACCGCGAGAAACGTGGCCGGCGCGGCCAGGAGAGTGGCGATGCCGGAGACCCAGAGATAGGACTGTCGCGAGAATTTGAGGAAGTAGTCGCCCAGCCAGCCGCCCGCGAACGTGCCGACGAATCCTGTCACCAGCGTGATCCCGCCGAAGGTGACCGTGGCGTCGTGGCGAGGCATTCCTCGGATGCGCTCGAGAAACGCCGGCATCCAGTACGCCATCCCACCGAGCGCGAAGGTGTAGGCACCGTAACCAATGGCCGAAAGCAGGAAGCGCTTATTGCGAAGCAAGTGGAGGTAGCCGCCGGCGATCGAACGTTGGGATTGAGCCCGGTCCCGCTTCTCGTCCGGTGCGTCATGAAGGCCGCGTGGCGGATCTTTCACACCAAGGATGAGGAGCGAGAGGAGAAGGCCTGGTGCGCCGGCGATCCAGAACGCGGCTCGCCAGCCGAAGTGCTGATCGACCAGGCCGCCGAGGACATAGCCGGCCGCGGAACCGATCGGGATCGCGGCGAAGAACACGGCGAAGACGCGGCCGCGCTTCTCGTAGGGGAAGTGATCAGACAACAAAGCTGGCGCAATCGTGCCGTAGGCAGCCTCGCCGACACCGACAGTCGACCGCGCCACGAAGAGTGAGGTGAAGCCTTGTGCGAAGCCGGCCAGCGAGGTGGCGATGCTCCAGATCGCAACGCCGATGGCGATCAGTGGCGGCCGGGAGCGACGGTCGCCGAGGGTTCCGAAGACCGGCGACGTCAGGGTGTAGACGATGATGAAGCCGGAGCCGATGAAGCCGAGCTCGGTGTCATTCAGCGCAAGCTCGGAGTGTTTGATCGACTCGACGACCGCGGCCACGACCCAGCGATCGAGATAGTTGAAGAGGTTGATGAGGGTGAGGATGGCCAGTGCGTACGTCGCGGCGCGGCGGGCGTCGTGCGAGTCGGCCGTCATCGTGAGAAGTGTAACGGTGTTTGTGGTCGACGGCTGGGCAATCAGTCATGGGTCAGTTCCAGTACGAAAGGCGTTTCACGCGGAGGCGCGGAGACGCGGAGACGCGGAGAAGGAGCTTGCGGAGAATTTATCTATATCTCTCTTCTCCGCGATCTCTCCTCCGCGTCTCCGCGCCTCCGCGTGAACGTCTTTCGAACTGATCGCCACGGATTTCGACCATCGATGCGCATCGCACACTTATCCGCCGAGGTGACCCCGTTCGCCAAGAGCGGCGGGCTGGGGGATGTCGTCGGCTCGTTGCCGAAAGCTCTGGCGGAGCTTGGCCACGAAGTGACGGTCTGGATGCCGCTATACCGGGAAGTGTGGGAGGCTTTTCGGAAGCGCGGGATCGAGCCCGAGGTGGCGTGTGAGCCCTTCCGTGTCGGGCTCGGCTTCCAGAGTCAGGAAGTAGGGATTCTGCGGACGCTCATTCCCGGCTCCCAGGTGCCGCTGTTTCTGGTGGCAGCCGACGAGTACTTCAACCGTCCACAGATCTACAGCCCGAGCTTGTCGGGATACGACGACGGAATCGTGCGCTACACCGTGTTCGTGCGCGGCGTGCTCGGGGCAATGCAGCGCCTCTGGAACGCGCCGGAGATCCTGCACGCGCACGATTGGCACGCCGCGCTGGCTCCGATGGCGCTGGCCTGGGACCAGCCCCGCGACTGGGTCTTCAACAACACCGCCTCGGTGATGACGATCCACAATCTAGCCTACCAGGGCATCTACCCTCACGAAGCATTCGCGACGCTGGGCCTTCCCAGCGAGGCGCTCCCGCTGGTCGACTGGGGTGGCGCTGTGAACCTGATGAAGGGCGGGATCGTGGCCGCGGACGTGATCACCGCGGTCTCGCCGACGTTTGCGCGGGAGATCATGACTCCCGACGGTGCCTTCGGACTCGATCCGATGCTGCGCCTGCGCGCCGGCGACCTGATCGGCATCGTGAACGGCATCGATCCGCTGGTCTGGAATCCCGCGGTCGACTCGAAGATCACGCATCCATATGACGCTGCCACCCTCGGGATGAAGCTTGAGAATCGGAAGGCGCTGCTGGCGATGACCGGGATGGATCCGGAAGATCGCGGCTTCGTGGTCGGCGTGATCGGCCGGCTGACCCATCAGAAGGGATTCGACCTTCTCTTCCCCGTCCTCGGCGATTTGATCGGCGAGGGCGTTCGCTTCGTGATGCTCGGATCGGGTGAGCCCGACCTGGAGCGCCAGGTGCATCGCTTCTCAAGCATCTCCGGCGGCCGCTTCTGGGGCTATGTCGGCTTTCAAGACGACGTCGCGCATCGGATCGAGGCAGGCGCCGACGCCTTCCTCATGCCGTCGCGCTTCGAGCCGTGCGGCCTCAATCAGCTCTATTCGCTCGCGTATGGGACGCCGCCGATCGTACGTGGCGTGGGCGGGCTGGCCGACACCGTGATCGGTTACGACGGCCGAAACCGCGAGAGCGCGACCGGCTTCTCCTTCGAAGACGCGACGCCCTCGGCTCTTCGCGACACGGTCCTCTGGGCGCAGAACTGCTATCACGATCCGGAGCTTTGGACCCGGATTGCCCGCAACGGGATGGCTCAGGACTACTCGTGGCACCACTCCGCGGAGCTTTATGCCGAGGTGTATCGGACGGTGAGGCGACACAAGGGGTTGGCGTGAGAAGGGTGAATAAACCCCGTTTCACGCGGAGACGCAGAGACGCGGAGAGGAGAACAGCATATTTTTTCGTTCTTGCCGGCCTGTTCCCCGCAATCGGCGACTCAAGGAACTGCCTTTCTCTTCTCCGCGTCTCCGCGTCCTCCGCGTGAAACGGTTTTTCTTGCACCCCACTCAGGACTCAGCACTTCGCGCCCCGGACTATCAATCGTGCGACACCCGCCGTTCGCGACTGAAGTCAGCTACACTCCCGGCTGATTTCCGAGTCGGTGAGTGACGAAGCAGCTCGATCCAGCAGTGGTGGCCTCCCTGGGCGAAGCGGTTCGCGAGTTGGAGTTGTGTTCGTGCGCCGAGGTCGTGGTCGAGGTCCATGGCCGATCGGGATCGTATGCACACGCGGATGGGCGGTTCGCCGCCATCCTGGCCTTTGCCGGCCTCCTGCTGTTGCTGTTCTCCCCGTGGCCGTTCCAGCCCGGCTGGGTGGCTGCCGACGTGGCCGTTCTCTATGGGATTGGGATTGCCATCGCCCAGCGTAGCGACCAGCTCCGCAGATGGATGACGACGGATGGCGATCGCAGCGCGCGCGTCAGGACGATGGCGGCGTTCGTGTTCTTCGAGCGCGGGATCGCCAATCTCGATAAGGAAACGGGCGTGCTGCTCTACCTCTCGCTGCTGGAGCGGCAGAT
>WNFI01464607.1_pt1 | contig 10527 bp, 5 predicted proteins | sample 5400471 | NCBI WGS metagenome assembly WNFI01 (sample SAMN13153348, study PRJNA577476) | soil metagenome | isolation source: 100 cm saprolite on Douglas fir-dominated hillslope | place: USA:California | collected 2013-09-17 | reverse complement strand
GCGTTCTGAAGTCACTGCCATGCGATATTTTCCTCGGTGCCCATGGCAGCTACTTCGGACTCGAGGAAAAGTACGCTCTCATGAAAGAGGGAAGCCCGAACCCTTTCGTCGATCCGAGTGGCTACAAAAAGTACATTGCCCAAAAGGAACAGGACTTCCGCACTGAATTGGCAAGGCAGAAACTCGCCGCCCATTGAAAGGCTGTCCGAGAGAGAAAGTTGGGATCCCCTTCGATTGCGGCGGATAACGCTGGCGCTTTCGCCCGGCGCTGCCTGTAGTGGCGAGTGTTGGCGAACTCGAACCGATTGCGGGTGGCTGAACCGGCTCGCGCGGTGTGGAAAACCGCCGCGTTCGGGCCAAATTCTGCGATCGTTGCTATTTTCAAAGAACGAGAATTCTGGCCAGCGTCAAGAGCCGGGATCAAGTGTCGCATCTGCTGCGCCGTGACTCGGGAAGACAATCAACAATCGAAATCGGCACTTCTCTCCATCGCTAAGCACTAGCCGAACTTCACAGGACTAATCCCGCCGTGGAAGCCGAATGCTTCCGGTTAGGCGACAATTCGCCCGGAATGCACCGGGCGCAAACAGATGCAAGAAAGAATCAGGTTATCGAGTTGTGTTTTCTTGGCTGGCTCAGCGTGGAGGAAACAGGTCAGGTGTTGAAATTCCCGCCAGGCTGTCATGTCCGGCCGGAACCTGGCGAAAGTCAGCCTCGGCCAGCCCTTGGCATCAAATATGGAAATTCCGATTGACGGAGGGCTCCGGAAAATATATATGTTCAGTCGTCTATACAACTATGCGGGAGAAGCGGGTGCGTGCGTGATCCTCGACAGGCAAAGCGTGGTGCCGTTGTACTACCAAATTCAGCAGCGGCTGAGCGACCAGATCAGGTCAGGTGAGCTCAAACCTGGTGAGTTAGTCCCTTCTGAACAGGAAATTGCCGACAAGCTCGGGGTAAGCCGCATGACGGCACGGCAAGCCCTCAAGTCCTTGTGCAGCCGCGGGCTGACGTTCAGCCAGCGCGGGAAGGGAACGTTTGTTTCGCGAATGAAGCTGGAAAAGAATTTCCGGCAACTTCTTTCGTTTAGCGAGGAAATGAAGGATCGCGGGTCGCGACCAAGGTCGAAGGTGCTGGCATTCAAGCGCATGCTCCCTGATGAGGACGTGGCGGAAGCGCTGCACTTGAGTGCGGAGGAGGAAGTTTTTTTATTGCGGCGCGTACGGATGGCGGATGCAGCGTCGCTGTGCATTGAGGCCACGCACCTGCCGGCGCGGATGTGCCCGGATTTGCTGGACAACTTCGAGCCCAGCGAATCACTGTACCGCGCGCTTGCCGAGCACTACGGATTGCAGATTCACATTGCAGACGAAGTGGCGGAGGCGTCGGTAGCAACCGCGGCGGAAGCGAAGTTGCTGCGAGTGCGCGAGAAGTCGCCGGTGTTCCGGTTCACGCGGACGGCGTATCTGCACGACGGGCAGCCAATTGAGTTTGTGAAGTCGACGTACCGGGGGGACCGCTGCAAGGTTGTAAGTCGTTTGACCAGGCAGGTTGAAATCATCAGTTAAGTTCAAGGGGGGTGGGTAATGCGAAGGCTATTTGTTTTGTTGTTTGTGGTTGGTCTGAGCGCCGGGTTATGTGGGACAGCAGTGGCGCAGGAAATCACGGGGTCAGTATTTGGAACTGTCATGGATAAATCCGGGGCGATTGTTTCTGGAGCAGCGGTGACTGTCGAAAATGCCGACAAGAATGATGCTGTGATGCGCGTGATGACGACGAATGATAATGGAGATTTCGTGGTGCAGTTTCTGCCGATCGGACACTATACATTTGTTGCGGAAGCCAAGGGATTCAAAAAGGCGGAACGCCGTGGAGTAACCCTTAACGTCAACGACAAATTGACGCTGAACTTCACACTCGAGCCGGGTGCGGTGACGGAAACCCTCACGGTTGAAGCCGACGCGTCACCGGTCGAACTTCAAACAGCAACCGCCTCCGGCCTGATTACGGGGACGGAAATTCGTGAATTGGCGATCAATACCAGGAACTACGAGCAGCTTGTGGCATTGACACCAGGCGTTTCTACAGGTCTCGCATCCGATCAATTGTACGTAGGCGTGTCGAGCCCGACAGGTTTATCAAACCAGATCAATTTCTCTGTGAATGGCGGACGGCCAACCCAGAACAACTGGTCAGTGGATGGCGCGGACAACGTCGATCGCGGAGCGAACCTGACTCTACTGAGTTACCCCAGTGTTGATTCGATCGAAGAGTTCAGGGTAGTTCGCGGACAGTATGACGCGGAGTACGGGCGTAGCTCGAGCGGACAAATCAACGTCATCACCCGTTCCGGCACAAGTGCTTTTCATGGCGGTCTTTACGAGTTTTTCCGCAATGACGTCCTGAATGCGAACTCATTTTTCAATAACCGTAGCGGGATTTCGCGGCCGCCACTGCGATACAATGATTTTGGGGGGACGTTTGGTGGTCCAATTTTTATTCCCAATGTGTACAACTCCGATAAGAAAAAAACGTTTTTCTTTTTCTCGGAAGAAGTGCGGCGCGTCCTCACGTATTCTACCTTTGATCCTATTCTTCCGTCGCAAGCCAACCTAAACGGGACCTTTCAGATGCCCGTTTGCTTGAACACTTCTTGTTCGCAAACGGGGACGCAGATTGCACCCGCACAGTTCAATTCGGGGGCCGCAGCCTATATCAAAGATATTTATTCCAAGCTGAAGCTGCCGGCGGTGGAAAATGCCGACGGAACCGGGGTTGATTCGCCGTTCGTAGCCCGCAATACTTTCAACCTCCATCAGGAAATTCTAAAAATAGACCACATCTTTGGCCCGAAATTCGCCCTGATGGGCCGGTTTGAAAACGACACCATCCCTACGATCGAACCCGGGGGACTCTTTACAGGCTCAGCGCTCCCGGGAGTGGCGACCACCAGCACGAATTCGCCAGGGCGCCAATTCACGATTCGGGCCACATCGACGTTTACTCAGTCATTGGTCAACGAGGCGGGGTACAACTATTCCTACGGGGGCGTGACCAGCGATCCCACAGGGTTTGGGGCCTCGAAGAACTCGCCCGAGGTCATCACCGCGATCACGCTGCCCTTCGCGGCGCAAGTGCCGCGTGTGCCGAATCTATCATTCAATGACTCAGAGGGTCTCTTCGGCTTTGGCTCCTACCGCGACTTCAATCGCAATCACAACTTCTTTGACAACGTCTCATACACTCACGGGAAGCACACATTTCGAGTGGGCTTCCAGTTCAACGCATATCAGAAGTCAGAAAATGCCGGCGGAGGAAACGAGGGAACGTTTGGCTTTGACGATACGGACCCCTCTGGAAATGCGACACTCGATCAGGAATGGGCCAATTTCCTCCTCGGAAATACGACTTCGTTCACGCAGACGAATGTTGATTTTCGTGCTGAGATTAGGCAAAAACAGTGGGAAATCTTTGGCCAGGACACGTACCGCGTTAAGTCGAACTTGACGCTAACATTGGGCGTTCGTTATTCGCGGTTTAATCAGCCAACTGACGCCAACGGCCACGCCACAGGTTTCGATCCCTCTCTCTATGATATCGCCAAGGCACCGCAGATTGATTCCGCGGGCCTGCTGGTTCCAAACACCGGTACTCCGCTTAACGGCGTCATTGTTGGCGGTATGAATTCGCCTTTCGGAAACGAGGCTGCCCGGCATGACACCAAAGATTTCGCCCCTCGAATTGGCATTGCCTGGGATCCTTTCAAAACCGGCAAGACGTCCATCCGAGCTGGCTTTGGGATTTTCTATGATTCGCCGAGCGTCGGGACTCAGGAAAACGGTGAGTTCAGCAATCCGCCATTCGCACAGAACATTACGATCAGCAATACCGTGCTCAATAATCCGGGCAGCGTCGTTGCCGACGTAAATCTTTCACCGCCTGCGTTGACCGTGCAACAGTCAGATTGGAGGCAACCCTACGTCCAGGAATGGAGCTTGGACGTTCAGCGGGAAGTCTGGCACAAATGGTTTGTTGATGCCGGCTACTTCGGAAACAAAGGCACGCACTTGGTTGGCGTAATTGATATCAATGAACCGAAGCCTCTGTCGTATGTTGCGGCCGGTATCTCGGCTCCGATCACCGCCGGAACCACGCAATTACTGAACAGAGTCCGGCCGTTCCTTGGTTACGATGCCATAAATGTCTTTTCCTCGCGGTTCGACTCGGATTATCACGCGCTGCAGGTCAACGTGCAGAAGCGCTTCACCGGGAACTCTCTTATTTCCATGAACTATACCTACTCTCATGGAATTACAAATGCGCAGAGTGATTTTCGCACTCCGCAAAATACCTATGACCTTGCCGCCGAGCGGGGAGAGAGTCAGTTCGACCGCAGACAAGTGTTTAATGTGAGTTACATCTACGAACTTCCTTTCTATAAGGGCCAGTCGGGTCTAGCGGGACACGCTCTCGGCGGATGGGAAGTGTCAGGCATTGTGTATGCTTATGCCGGCCTGCCTCTGACAGTGACGGGCGGACGTGCGATTGATCCTGCTGGACTCGGTCTTCTGGATGGGAACAGCTTCGCCGGCAGGCGGCCCAATGAGGTCAGCAATCCCAATAGTGGCGCGCCACATACCTTTGCCCAGTGGTTCAACACTGCCGCGTTTGTCAATCCGCCGAATGCGGCGGGACCTCCAGGAAATGCACGGCGCGGCGCGGTTCGTGGTCCGGGACTGCAACGCTGGGATATTTCGCTCTTCAAGAACACAAGAATTCGTGAGCACACGAGCCTGCAGTTCCGGGCGGAGGCATTTAACATCTTTAACCACACCAACTTCGACGGAATACGTCTGACGAGGCAGTCGGGCACTTTCGGGCGGGTGCTGAGTACCCGGGATCCGCGAATCATGCAACTGGCGCTGAAGTTCTACTTCTAGGGCGAAAGCGAAGTCACTCTTGGCTGCCTTTCTGGACAGTGTCTGGGTCACATTAGCGCTTGTGTTTTTCGATTGACTTTCACTTGCCCGATCTTAGAAGCTTCGGTGCGCAGCGAATCCGCCAATTCTGGACGAATGGCTGGCCCTCCGAAGCGATTGCGGCCCCCCAAAAATGGGCAACGGCTGGGTGGGATGTGATGACCGGATCGGCCACGTCGTCGAAAGAGTCTTCGGCAAAGGGGTAAGCCTTCTGTCCGAGCTGAGGCGGGAGAAGTCTGCTGAACTATAGGCTGCCAATGAGAGCATCTGGCTGCAACTGAGCAGCGCCTAACGCAAACAAAACACGTGAAAATCGGTCAGTGCGAATCGGGAAGGTAGAATTAGCAAACCGTCGCATTCAGCCGCTCTGCCAACTCTCCGCGGACGGATAGCACCAACTGAATTCACAAATGGGAACGGTCTTGACTGAATTGAATCGCTCTGACTGACCATTTGCCCCTTCTTTGCGTCAAACAGAGTGGGTCGGTTGTCGGCCAGGACTCCTGCCTTGGTGGAACGGGATTCTTTCCTTTCTGTTGTTTTGAACATAGAATGGAAGCCAGGGCTAGCCGTGCTTCTGCCGAGGGGCGGCCTGGTGCCGGCGGAGCTGCCGGTTTCCCCAGTAAGTCCCCTGGTTTGAAGCCCGGACCGCGAACGTGGAGCAACCCTCCCGCGAAACATTTCGACCCGAATGGGCGTATGTAGTGTAGCGGCAGTTGGACGGACAGATGTGTCCCTCGTGGGATTGACCGATCTGGGGATGTATTGAAACTAAAGCGCACAATGGGAGTTCAGAAACACGGCTGAGGGGTAACTCGAAGGGGAATCGAATGAAGACGTGGCATAAAGTAGCGATTGGAGCGGGCGCCGTGGTCGTGCTCGGCGGAATAGTTCTGTTCAGCGTGAATCAGGCGAACAAGGGCGTGGTCACCGTGCAAACGGCCAAAGTGGCGAACCAAGATAGCCTGGTGTCCCTGGTGACGGCCTCCGGCGAAATCAAGCCGACAACCTATACAAATGTGACCGCCCAGGGCTTCGGCAGAATTACGGCGATTCTTGTGAAGGAAGGCGACCACGTCAAGAAGGGCGACAAATTGCTACTGCAGGAAAATGTGCAAGCGACTGCGGACGTGCAGGCGCAATCGGCGGCAGTCAATTCGGCAGAGTCCGGCGTGGAAGCTGCAGGGGCCAGTTACAAGGCCGCGCAATCGGACCTGCTCTCGCAACAAGCCAGCCTGGAAAAGGCCAAACTAGACTACGAACGGGGACAAGGCCTTTACAAGGACGGCCTGATCCCTAAACAGGATTTCGATCAGCGGAAGACAACCTATGATGGTGCTGTAGCTGCGGTCGAATCGGCGCGCGCGCGCGTGCTGTCTCTAAAAGCGCAATTGGATCAGACGAGGTCACAGGTGAACCAAGGCCGTGCGGTGGGGATGCGCTTGAAGGATGTTTTGCAGAAGACTACCTACACTTCTCCGATCAACGGGATCGTGAGCTATCTCCCGGAGCGCGTGGGCGATTTCGTTGTCCCGGGTATGCAGAACGCGAATGGCAGCTTCATAATGACGCTTTCGGACATGTCGATTGTAACGGCGGAAGTGAAGGTCGACGAGACGGACATCGTCAACGTGAAGATGGGCCAGGACGCCGACGTGACGATCGATGCGGTGCCTGGGAAAATCTTCAAGGGAAGAGTGACGGAGATTGGATCGCAGGCCGTGCTGCGCAGTTCCGGACTTACCACTACGCAAACGACGACGAGCACCCAGGAAGCGAAGGATTTCAAAGTTGTCGTGACGCTGGCGAATCCGCCCGAGAATCTACGTCCAGGTCTTTCCACGACGGCGAAGATCAAGACGGCGGAGCGAAAAAACGTGGTCGCGATTCCGATTCAGGCGCTGGCGGTGCGGACGCGCAAGGATTTGGAAGAAGCGGCCAAGAACGCAAGGAAACAGGGCAGCTCCAATGTGACGTTGGCGGCGCCACCGCCTCCAGCACCGGGCGATCCCAAGAAGGATGAAGTGCAGGGCGTATTTGTGGTGAATGGAAAAAAGGCCGTGTTCCTGCCCGTCGAGACGGGTATTGCCGGCGTAACCGATATTGAAATCACCAAGGGTTTGAAAGCCGGTGACGAAATCGTGGTCGGCAGCTACAAGGCGTTGCGCACCCTGAAGCCGGAGTCCCAGGTAAAAGTGGACAACAGCGCGCCGAAGAAGCAGGACGATCAGCAGAGCTGATGCGCACAGCCAAGGACGAGGGAGACTCGAATGCCTGTCGAGACAGCAGCCCCTGATTCATACCGCGAAGACCTGGTCAGCTCGGGCGTAGTGATCAAGACCGAAGCGCTGACCAAGGTCTATGAGATGGGTGCGGAGAAGGTGCACGCGCTAAGCGGCGTGGATGTGGAAATCCGCAAGGGTGAATACGTGGCCATCATGGGGCCATCCGGGTCGGGAAAGTCTACGCTGATGAACTTAATCGGCTGCCTGGATTCACCGAGCGCGGGAAAATACTGGCTGGCGGGGCGGCTGGTCAGCGATCTGGATGATGATGAGCTTGCCTACATTCGAAACAAAGAGATTGGCTTCGTTTTCCAGACGTTTAACCTGCTGCCGCGTGCCACGGCGCTTCACAATGTGGAATTGCCTCTGATCTACAACGGTACGCCCTCCGAAGAACGCATTGAGAAGGCGAAAAAGGCGCTCGAGCGCGTGGACTTGATGGACCGGATGAACCACAAGCCGAATGAGCTTTCAGGCGGCCAGAGGCAGCGTGTGGCGATTGCGCGAGCGCTGGTGAATTCACCTTCGATTGTGCTTGCGGACGAGCCCACCGGAAATCTCGATTCAAAAACGGGCGAAGAAATCATGGCATTATTTGCAAATCTGCACGGTCAAGGGAACACGATTATTCTGGTGACGCACGAGCACGACATTGCGCAGCATGCGCATCGGATTATCTTCATTCGTGACGGCAAGATCGCTTCCGACGAGGCCGTTGCGAAGAAGTAAGCGGACAATTCGGCTCTTTCATTCCAGCGAAAATTGAATAGCGTATTTGCGTGGGCAGGATGAAGACGCGTTGCCAACAGGTGTCTTTTGTGTGCGGAGAATTGCGATCAGAGCGGAAAGGAAGAGCCCAATGCCGAATGACATAGGACCGGGAGGACCATCGCAGAACAGGGACCTCCTGGCACTTGCTGCCGACAAAGCGCAAAGATACGTCCAGAACGTTACTGAACGAAGAGTGGGTCCTTCTGAAGCCGCGGTGTCTGCACTTGCAGAACTCTGGGAGCCTTTTCCCTCGTTGCCGAGCGATCCTGGCGAAGTAATCGCCGGACTCGATCGCATTGGCTCAGCAGCCACGGTGGCGACAACCGGGGGACGCTACTTCGGCTTTGTGAATGGCGGAATGCTCCCCGCGGCACTGGCTGCGAATTGGCTAGCTGCGGCCTGGAACCAGAATGCGGCGCTGCGCGTGATGTCTGCCATCGCGGCGGAATTGGAAGAAATAGTCCTGCGCTGGATTTGTGAGGCTCTGGTATTGCCTCCGGAGTGTTCAGGGGGCCTGGTGACGTGCGCAACGATGGCGAATTTCACGGCGCTGGTTACGGCACGTCATGCGCTCCTGGCGCACGCGGGCTGGGACGTGGCGTCAGACGGGATGTTCGGTGCGCCGCCCATCGAAGTGGTCGTGGGGGCGGAAGCGCATGCATCGATTTTGAAGGCGTTGAGTCTGGCGGGATTTGGGAGAAGGCGCGTCACCCTCGTGGACGCAGATGGCCAGGGACGCATGCGTGCTGATAAGTTGCCGCGCCTAACGGAGCAGACAATTGTGTGCATCCAAGCCGGAAACGTAAACACGGGGGCGTTCGATCCCGCCGAGAAAATCTGTGCAGCGGCAAGAGAGCGAGGGGCGTGGGTGCACGTGGATGGCGCATTCGGATTGTGGGCCCGGATCTCGAAGAAGTACGACCATTTGACAAGTGGATTCGAGCAGGCTGATTCGTGGGCTACCGACGCCCATAAGTGGCCCAATGTTGGTTATGACAGTGGCGTGGTTATAGTCCGAGATGGCGCTGCGCTGCGGGCGTCGATGGGCATAACGGCCGCCTATCTCGAGCCCGGATCGCGCCGCGAGCCGATGCACCACACTCCTGAAGCGTCCAGACGCGCGAGGGGAGTGGAGCTGTGGGCGGCGCTAAAATCGCTGGGCAGGTCAGGATTGCGCGCGCTGATTGAGCGAACGTGCGCCTGCGCGCGTCGCTTTGCCGAGGGGCTGCGCGAAGGCGGATTTGATGTGCTGAACGATGTCGTGATTAACCAAGTGCTGGTGTCGTTTGGCCCCCCTGAAGTGACTCGCGAGGTGATACGACGCGTCCAGGAGGACGGAACTTGCTGGTGCGGCGGAACCGTGTGGCAAGGAAAGACCGCGATGCGAATCAGCGTGTCTTCCTGGGCGACAACGGATGCGGATGTGGAACACAGTCTTCTGGCTATCGTCCGCATTGCGAATGAATGCGGCGCGATGTAGCCCCGGCAAGGACAAAGGGGCGGCGCGAAATATGTGAAACTAGCGGCTTTGAGCTACGCTCGAGTTTTCAAGGTCGGCAAGAGACTGCGCCGCGCTCAGATGCGTGCGCGATAGCCGATCGTGCCAGGTGAGTTCGTGCGAAGAAACATTTGTCTTGGTGTCGGTGGTTCGCCTGAAAAGCTGACCACCTGCAGGCCGCGCATCATCATGCCTGGAGTGGTGCCGCCGAAGATGGTAAAGAGCGCGGAATACTGTAGATAAACAATGGCAAAAGTCGTTGTATAAACTGCCGCATTCAGCTTACTCAACGTAAATTGCCCGCCGAGCGAGCCGAACAGCGCCAGAAAGCCGCCATAGGCGAACAACAAACAGCAGAAATCGATCAACGCTGCAAGGCGTCGGTCGTCCATAGACGCTAGCGGATGAAGGCCGGGCAGAGACTTCCTTTCGTCTAGAGTACCCTGAGCTTTGGGGTTCGACTCTGAATCTGGCGGCAGGGAGACGTCGATCACCATTCGCGATTCTTCAAGAATGGCCTTCTTTGCAGGGCGGCCAATGGCGATGCTAAAGGAAAAGTCTTCTTCAACGGATGCCGGAGGATCCTCAACCGCCAGGGAAGTCCGCGGCCGCATCTTGCCGGGGGGCGTATCGAAAGAAAACTGAGATTGAGCTGCATTTGGCGCGAGCTTTCGCCGCCGACTTCGGTAGGCATCAAGACGCTGGGCAAGTTCGCCGCGCCAGGCGGCGTCTTGCTCTATCTGAGGGGAGACGACCAGCGGTCGCTCGGAATGATCGACGCCGGCCGAGCCAAGATCGACGCGCTCCCTTACGGAAACATTCGTGGAATCTTCCCAGGCGGAAGGACCGACCGAAAAGGATGAGTCACAAAAATCACAGGCACGTACGCTTGAAAGCAATACCGCGCCACACTGCGAGCATGTTTTTGTCACCGATGAGTTTTGCGCTGCGGACGCATCCACTCCGGTGAGGAGGGAACATTCCGGAGAATAGC
>WNFI01179797.1_pt1 | contig 10527 bp, 10 predicted proteins | sample 5400471 | NCBI WGS metagenome assembly WNFI01 (sample SAMN13153348, study PRJNA577476) | soil metagenome | isolation source: 100 cm saprolite on Douglas fir-dominated hillslope | place: USA:California | collected 2013-09-17 | reverse complement strand
CCCTGACTTTGAGAGGCAAATATCTTCAGTAACGATTTTATATGATATTATAGTACATAAAAGATAGTCGAGGGGATATAGTAGTATGCTCCCTGTTCAGCCTATTCATCCCTTTCCCGCTCGTATGGCTCCTGAGCTAGCGCTGAGGGAGATTCAGCAGCTTCCTAAAAGGGCTACAGTGCTTGATCCTATGATGGGATCGGGAACCGTTCTGAGAGTAGCCATTGATTGTGGGCTTCGTGCTATCGGGCGCGATGTTGATCCGCTGGCAGTGCTCATGACCCGTGTTTGGACTACTCCAATTGACACAAAGCTATTTCGCGAGCGTGCTGTTCACGTTCTTCAGACTGCCAGAAACATGTGTGCAGAACACATCTCTCTTCCCTGGATCGATGAGGATCCCGAAACGTCCGCATATATTGACTTCTGGTTTGGGAAGCAGCAGAAGGTTGATTTACGCAAACTCAGTTCGCTCATTATAGGGATCCCTGGGCCCGAAGGGGAAGCATTGCGTATTGCGCTCAGCCGCATTATCGTCACAAAGAAGGTAGGGGCATCGCTTGCTCATGATGTTTCACACAGCCGCCCCCACAAAGTTCTGCGTGACAATTCCTTTGCTGTTCTCGATGGTTTTTGGTATTCCGTCTCTCAGGTTGCTAAGCGGCTCGAGACCTATCCCATCCAAGAGCAGGCAGATGTGCGCCAGGAAGACACGCGCAATTTGACCTCGATTGCAAGCACCTCTGTGGATGCGGTAATTACTTCTCCACCTTATCTGAATGCAATTGATTACCTACGTGGACATCGGCTTGCACTAGTCTGGCTCGGATATCGTGTGAGTGAATTGCGTCCCATTCGTTCAGGTAGCATTGGAGCTGAGCGAGCTCCGGAGGGGCAAGCAGATACACACCTCGCCGAGGAGATTATCGATCAGATGGGTCTGGGAGAGCTTCTACCAAGGCGCGAGCAACGTTTGATTACTCGCTATATTCTCGATCTATTTGCAATGCTTCTGGAGATACACCGTGTTTTACGTCCGGGGGGAAGGGTCGTCTTCGTGATTGGCAATTCATGTTTGCACGGTATCTTCATTAGAAACGCCCTGGCAATCATACTGCTCGCAGAGCGCATCGGATTTGAGCGCGTTAGGGAGGAGGAGCGAGAATTGCCTCCCAATCGTCGTTATCTGCCTCCACCCAGTGTTTCAGAACAGACTGATTTAAACAAGCGGATGCGCACCGAAACTGTCCTAACCTTTGTACGTGAGTAGCGATACCGGGTAGAAGTTACTTTGCTCTTTTTTTGCTCATGCTGTATCATCCGGAGGAAATAGAGCGAAAGGGAAACACGCCCTAGTACAGTATGGGTGATGGTACGACAGAACGTCCTCTAGTCACACTGGAATGAGATTAGCGAGGTTATTCATGCGTCCATCAGCGTATCAGGTGAATGTTATCTATCAACGCTTACTTGCACATGAGGCAGATGCGCCTGGAGATTTTATTGAATTACTCCTCGATCCGCTTATCGAGGAACTCCGCAGGCGATTCCCAGCACTTCCTCTGCCCGATCTTATTACCGATGTCGTTACTGATACGCTTTTAGCGTTCGTGCAATCACCAAATAGCTATCAAATGGAACGCGGCGATCTGTGGAAATATTTGCTGATGGATGCATGGGGGGATTTGCTCAATGAGTGGGACAAAGAGCAGCGTCGGCGAGCAAAGGAGGTCCCGTTCAATCTTGTCGCACATGACAGATCAGATCGGAATAGTAATGTAGTAGAGGAGGAGGTCATGCAAAGTTTGGGAATGACGTTCCTTCCGGAAGGAATGGATGCGCAGACAGCTGTCAGCCATTTGTATATAGCCATTCCCGATCCGCGAGATAGGCAAGTGCTTCTCTTAATGTACAATGGAGAGCGTCGCACCAGCGCCTTCGCTGCAGTACTCGGCATAGAGCACCTGCCTATTGAAGTGCAGCGTCAGCGCGTGAAGCAGGTCAAAGATCGCCTTCGCCTACGAGTAAAGCGATACGGAGGAAAAATCCATGAGCTCCAATAAACCATCGAATGCACTAGCACATGCAGCGCAGCGTGCAGTGCAACACGAATTTTTCCTCGCAGGCATACTTCGTGAATATCAACAAGCTAACCAACTCGACGACGATGCACTCGCCAAATTGCTTGGATGTCATGTAAATGATCTTGTGCGCTTAGCACTCTGTCGCCGCCCAGCCACTGAACAGAAAGTATTTATACAGGATATCGAGCATCTCGTGCAGCGTTTCCATTTACACGGGGACCAATTAGCTAGCGTCATCCGCCAAGTTGACTCACTACGTGCATTGCGGCAACAATTAACCTCTACTCGTAATGCTCAGCAGATGCCGGGGATACTCCGCGCAGCTCGTGATCGCGATCAAGATAGTGCGGATTCGTTGGAGGAGCTCGATGATTGAGGGTTGGTTAGCACGTGTCACGGAGCACTTCTGGAACCAAATAGGCAGTGAAATCACATATCCTCTTGACCTGAGCTACATTATTAGTCGCAGTTTCCCTTTGAGCGTCATTTTGTTGCCCCAATTAAGGGTGACCCGAGTTGAGTCTTGGTTTCAACAGCAAGGGATCCCTTTTCGTTTCCTCTGCCAGGATCGTTCTTTATGCGGATGTATCATCGCTGTGCGTGGCTTTGGCTTTATTTTTGCTGATTCCTCTGACCCAGATGATGAGAGGCGATACACCATCGCTCACGAAGTCGCTCATTTCCTGTTGGATTACTTATATCCGCGTCAGAAAGTGCTTCAACTTTTTGGTGACTCAATCCGCCCCGTGCTGGATGGCGAGCGCACACCTACCGAGACTGAAATGCTCGATGCATTGCTCAGTAGAGTCAAACTTGGTACTTATGCAGACTTGATGCCACGCTCCAACAAGGGAGATATTGATCAGGCTTACATTCTACCAGCTGAAGAGAAAGCAGATCGCTTTGCGCTGGAACTGCTTGCTCCTGCTGATCAGGTCTTGTCCCAAGTCGCTCTTCAAGACCCAATGACTGTCAATGAAAGTACTCATATTACAAAGCAGGTGCTTACTTCGGTATACGGCCTTCCTCCTGCCGTAGTTAAGAAATATGGTGCATATCTGTTGCGAAATTATACTCAGAAGACCATGGTCGAATGGTTTGGTCTCTAATCACACAAGCGCAACTCTGGTTAAGTAAACAACGTCTCCTGCAAAAGGAGGTAACCATTATGAAATATGCATTCTGTCTGCCGATTCGCAGAAATACTTATGAAATCAAAGAGTGACCTGTCGCACTTTCATAAAATTTTCGGAAATAGTAGCAAATGCACGGATGTGTTGCAAGAGAGACCATTAGGGAGAGTAAAGTTCGATGGCCAACTCATTTATTCAGGACGATGAATTCTTCGTCGATCCGCAATCTTTTACCGCTGCTTATGGCGAATCGATCGATACTACGCTAAACATTGATTCGTGGCAGACAGGAGGGGACCTTGAGGGACTTTATCAACGTTTAGAAGCCGAGGTGCAGAGCGCTGTAGAGTTCGAAAACGCGCAACGTGAAATCATCCGGCGCGACCTACTCAAGCGTATACGCACACGACCCGGGGCACCTCGCGGCGCAGGATGTTATCGGGCAACCAGCGATGACCTCAAACGCATCCACCATTCTCTGCTCTTTAATGGAGCGGTGGAGGCTTGTGATGGCACCAGTGTTGTGCATGATACTCTTTGGCAGGCGTGGTAGTACCGACGTTGATGAACGCGGCAAACTAAGTCAGCTTGCACGACGCGGCATCATGGCCTACGCAGAACGTGCTATCCTCACTCGGAAATCCCAAGCCCCTTGGCGTCTGGGGCATGGGTCACCTATGCCATATGAACTACTCACCGGCTCAGGCAGTATGGAGCTACTCCAGCGCGCCATAGACTTGATGGAAGAGCTTATGCTGCAGCATCGTAAAGTGATCTTCGTACCAAGCGCTCCCTCAGATCGACATTGGTTGACCCTGGGACAAGCTCTCAATCCTCTTGAGTTTGTCATTCTTGAGACAATTGAGGAGCGCATGCTCAGAATCGTTGATGGAGGCCATTTCAGAAGCTATGAGGGGATGGTACGCAATTTTTGCAAGAAGGTAGGCCCCCAGTTCGTACTGGGCATTTACCGTACTGCATCAGCAGCTCCTCCTTACCTTTTTTTCAGCCATATCGATCATGCTTGTGAGGCCGCATTGATCGCAATGGCTGATAGCGTCCTACAGGGACATCGTGGCTTTCCTATGCTTATCGATCTGGCCGATATGATCTGCAGCACCACCTTTGGAAATGACATCTTCAACCATGCTGTACAAATGGCATATACGCATGCCGGCGAGCCATTCCGCTTTTTGAACGAGCGCCAAACACGCGCAAGGGGGTAAACAATGACCAACAAACATGATCACGCTAATGAGGAAGGAATGCAACAGTTGTCTCTCACTGACGCTTCTTTCGCTAAAGAGGCCGAATTAACTCATACCCTCGACGGGGATGATGGCTTCAGTGCTCTCCCATCCGAGGTGTTCATACGCATCGATGCTGATGCTGAAAAGGCCGGCGGTCCCTGGGATGAGCCAGCATCGTATAAGGACTCCATCGGGCGTATTATGTTCGATACACCCTCAAGTGAAGATAATAGCGTGACAGTATTGCTTCCACGCGAGAGCATCGAACTCGTCCCGGCACAATCGCTGGTACGCATCCATAGCTTGCCTGATGATCGCTTCTATCTTGGCGTGGTTGTGCAAGGACCGTTCGCCGAGCCGGACGGTATTCGTGGTGACGCGCCTATCGTCGTGACGACGACCGTCAAAGGAGGCATTTTCATGCCGAAGTTCCACGGACGAGTACAGGTCGAGTTGCTGGGCGAGGAGACAGGTACAACACTCGTTCCACCACGTTTTCGCCCCTTGCCTAATAGTCCTGTGTTCGCACTCGGTTCGGCTGAGACAGCCACTGTGCTCCGCGTGCAGGGGGACATTCCGCTCGGCCTAGCGGTTGGCCATGAGAACCTGGAGGTAAGCATCTCTTCCAGTAAAAAGTCAGTACTGTCTTGTCACCTTGGCATACTGGGAACGACAGGAGGCGGCAAATCGACCACGGTTTCAGGATTGGTGAGTAGATTCCAGCGTGCAGCGATGGCCACCATTCTTATCGATACCGAGGGTGAATATACGATGATCAATAAGGAGACGATAGACGAAACAATGCTCGCAGCATTGCAGCGGCGCGGCCTGTCAGCTGCTGGTGTCGAGGACACTAACTTGTATCATCTAGTGGGGCGTGATACCACCAATCCGGGGCATCCGCATCGCAATAGCTTCTGCTTGACCTTTGAGAGGCTCTCGCCGTATCTCGTAAGCGAAGTGTTAGAGTTGAATGAGGCGCAAGAACAGCGCTACCTCAAAGCGTATGATATCACAAAGCGTATCCTACAGGATCTCAAGGTCTCGCCCCAGCCGAATGAAGATATGACCAGGTTCTTCGATTTGGACGAGATGGAGGAAGGTTATCCCCGCATGCGGCTTACACATGTGTATGACATCATCCAGGCCTGTGCTCAAATCATAGACAAAACTGAGGATGGTATCCAGTTTGCCGATCCCGATTTCAAAGGCCGCCGTGATATCGTACTCGCAGCGATTAAGAAGCACTCTGAAGGGCTGCCCAGTAACGTCTCAAGCTGGCGCGCTCTTCAGGGTAAGCTGGGTCGTGTCCGGCGTATGAACATTTTCGACAACCCATCTTCAAGGTCATTAAACTATCAGGAATTGCTTCAGCAGGGCAGAGTTTCGATCATCGATCTCAGTGATACCGATTCGCCAAAGATTAATAACCTTGTTATTGCAGAACTATTGCGTGGCGTACAGGAACAACAAGAGAAGAATTATACCAGGGCCGAAAAATTAAAACAGCAGCCGACTCCCACTATGGTGATCATCGAGGAGGCACATGAGTTCCTCTCAACTGAGCGCATCCGACAGATGCCAATGCTCTTTCAGCAAGTTGCGCGGATTGCGCGCCGCGGACGGAAGCGCTGGCTAGGATTGACATTTGTGACGCAATTGCCACAACATTTACCAGACGAGGTGTTGGGTCTAATCAATAACTTCATCCTGCATAAGATCGCCGACGCCGGTGTGATCAATCGCTTGAAGCATAGCATCGGTGGAATTGACGAAGGACTCTGGTCGCGACTACCCAGTCTCGCACCTGGACAGGCGATCGTTTCTATGGCAGGTATGACTCGACCCCTCATGGTCGCTATCGATCCGACGCCGTGTAAACTGCGCATGGTAGAGTAACCGTTCAGGGTGGCTTCTATAAATGAAGCCACTCCTAAATTAAAGAACAGCATATGAACGACTTTGTTTTAAGATTGCATGCCTGGAGCGAATGCCATGAGCAGCTGATCTATGAGCATCGGATAGAGGCATCTCCAGCACGCACACTCTCGGTTCCATATCAACTCCCGTCTGGCTATGACACCTTATACAGCCATCAGGAAGAAGCTGCGCGAGCAGCGCTTAACGGCCAGCATGTTGCGCTCGCGACCCCAACTGCCTCTGGCAAGACACTCGCTACAGCCCTTGCCTATCTCGAAACGCGAAGAAGCGAGCCAGACGCGACGCTGCTGTGCCTGGCTCCCACTCGCGCGCTTGTTGAACAGTGGCACCAGACGCTTGCTTCCTGGAATCCAGACACTGTCGTTGAATGGTTTACCGGGGATACGCCGACTTCGGAGCGCGCGGCGCTCAGAAAGCGCGTGCAGATTCTGGTGACGACGCCTGATATGCTGCACCGCTCCGTTCTTCCATATCACCGTGGCTGGCACCGCTTTTTGCAACATCTGTGCGGGGTGATCGTTGATGAGAGTCATACCTACCGCGGCGTTTTTGGCTCGCACATTGCACTGATCCTGCGACGACTTCAACGGGTTGCCTCTCTCTATAACGACCGCCCTTTCCCGTTCCTGCTCGCCACCGCGACTATCGGCAACGCGGAAGAACATGCTGCCAAACTGATTGGACAAAATGTGACCACGTTGACACAGAGCGGCGCACCGCGCGGCGAACGGACCATCGTCTTGTGGCAGCCACCTGAAGGCCGTTCTCATAGCGATGAAGCGGCAGGCATCATGGCCTTTTTTGTCTCGCAAGGCGTCCGAACGCTGCTCTTTGGACAACAACGACAATCGGTCGAGCGCATGGCTTTGGAGGTGCAGGATCACCTTCCTATCAACCTGAGAAATAAAGTTGCTGCATACCGGGCAGGATTCCTGGACAGCAAACGGAAGGAAATTCAGCGACATCTCAGCTCCGGAGAGCTTGTAGGAGTTGTCTCAACGAATGCGCTCGAACTGGGTATCGATATCGGCGAACTGGATGTGGTCATTCTCGATGGCTTTCCCGGCTCTGTCGCATCCTTTTGGCAACAAGCGGGACGCGCCGGGCGAGGAACACAACCTTCCCTTGTCGTCCTTGTTTTACGACAAAACGCGCTTGACCAGTACTTTGCAGCACATCCATCTCACTTATTCGAGGCAAGTTCAGAGCAGGCCATCATTGATTTGGGTAACCCCTATATTCTTCCCGATCATTTACGCTGTGCAGCGCATGAGCGACGACTGACCGCACGCGAGCTATCCTTGTTTGGCGATCAGGCGCAGGCAGTCGCCGATCTCCTCGTCAGCAAAGGGCAACTCGGCAAAGTAGGCACTGTCTACGTCAGCCAGGAAGCGGAAAATCCGGCTTATACCATTCCTCTCAGAGATCGTTCGCAGCAGCTGCGCATATATGCCGAGACCAGAGAACAGCTTGAAGAGATTGGCAGCGACCAGGCAGTCGCGGAATGCTATCCAGGGGCGGTTTATCTGTCTCAGGGCACGAGTTATCAAGTGACAAAGCTTGATCTCGCCGAAATGCGCGTTGACTTGAAGCGATTTGAAGGAAACTACTACACGAAGCCTATTGGTTTCAAGGAACTCACGTTATTAGACGGAGAGCCGCTCCAAAGAGAAGTGTCGCATGCAACGCTCTTTGCTGGTCGCGTGCATATCATCGATCACATCACAGGCTATGGCCATTTTCATAAACGCTTCCACACTAAACTAGAGGAGAGAGCGCTGGCGGCCCCTTTGACCACGGAGCTGGAAACCCAGGCGTTCTGGCTCACCATAGATCGCTGGCTAGAAAAGCGGCTGGCCGAGGGCGGCGTTCATCCGTTAGCGAGCCTCCACGCGGCGGAGCACGCCATGATTGCTCTGCTTCCGCTCTGCGTGCTCTGCGACCCGCGAGACATGGGGGGAATCTCATTCAATATGCATCCACAGGCGGAAAGGCCGTTGCTCTGCATCTACGACGGCTATCAAGGGGGCGTCGGCTACGCGCGACAGGCGTATCAGCAGTTCTTCCGCCTCGCGGCGGCAACACTAGACCATCTCAAGCATTGCCAGTGTCTTTCAGGCTGTCCGGCCTGCGTACAATCGAGCGCTCCTAACAGTTGAGGGAGGCACCGATGGATCAGACATTTCTTTGTGACTTGTGTCTTCAAGAAATCCCATTTGCAGACCGCTGCCGGGATGAAACGATATTTGAATCAGGCTGGGCTATTTGCGCTCGCTGCGAACCAGATCTCCGACAACGCCTTGCCCTGAGCATAGCTAGGTCCCTCAGCATGGTTGGGCAGCAGGTCAATGAGCGTCTAGTGCGGACTGGCTCAGTACTTGAAAACTCTACCTTAGCGCAGAGTGCCATCGCCAAGCCGCGGTACATTACTCCGTCGCTAGAAGCGCAGGGAAAGCAATGCCTCTACCAGAATGAGAGAACTTGGACTTTTCCCCACATCGTAGGAAGTGGCGATCAACCTACTAAGAAATATCGAGGTTTGATTGACACCTACACCGCTTCCTATATGCGTTGGCAGAACAAAGCCCATGTCCTGGCATGGCTTGACTCCTTTAATCACCAACATGCATTACGACCTGTCTTTCTCGATACCGAGACCACAGGCACGCAACGCTTTTCAGAGATCATCGAGGTATGCATTGTTGATGAGCATGGGCAGACGCTCTTTCACTCGCTCGTCAATCCCACGACAGAGATCGAGCCGATGGCCTCAGCTGTTCATGGCTTGACGCGCAGGGACGTCAAAGATGCCCCTCGATATCCAGACATTCATGAAGTGTTAATGCGTTATATGCACAATCGTGTCGTCATTGCTTACAACGCTTCCTTTGACATTCGCCTGTTGAAGCAGACGGCGGACTGTTATGAACTGGCATTTCCCAATTTGCATGTAGGATGCCTCATGTACGCCTATGCAAAATACCGAGAGGAATATGTAGAACTAACCAACGGGCAAAGAAGATGCAAGATCCATCGCCTTGAGGAAGCAATAAGAGTCGAATGTCTCGATCTTCCTCTATTGCACCGAGCGGAACGAGACGCATACTGTGTCCATCGGCTCTTCCAAGCGATAAAAGCGCACAGTTTGCAGAACCGATAAGCAGCGAGCTTCCTGGTCAAATCCGCTTTCAAACCCTCTTGGCGGCTGTGTTGAAAAAAGAAAGCTGATCTGGTATAGTCAGCGAAAAATGCAAAAGAGAAATAGTTTCATGAGCAAGCAGAGTCAGAATCCGTTCAAATGGCGCTACTTCCAGTCCGACATCATTCTGCTCTGTGTCCGCTGGTATTTGCGTTACTCATGGAGCTATCGAGACCTCGAAGAAATGATGCTGGAGCGAGGCCTGCACATTGTTCACACGACGATTTACCGTTGGATGCAGTACTACGCACCAGAATTAGATCGGAGTGGCGGCCTAGACTGAACCAGCCGAGCCTCTTCGTATCCATCTTCTTTTTCTCACGATTTTTGCAACGCAACTGGAGGAGAGAAGAATGAAGATAACCGAGTTACTTGCAGAGGTGTCGGGAAAGTTGCAGCTGGAAAGGGGATAAGGAGCAGCCTTATACATACTATTTCAGCATTGTAGGTAGCACTACCTATCGTATTACCCGCGCAGTTCAGGAGGTGAATGTGGCTCAGTTAAGGAGGTCTGTTAAGGATGGTCATCTATTTATTTTAGCCGGCCAACGTCAGGGTACCTGGCAGGTTAGCGAGAAAGGCGAACAGTGGCTGCGGCAGAATCATTACTCTATTCCAGATGAGGATGAGTATGTTGATATTGATTCTGGTACCTTCTCCTGGCTAAAGAATAAAGACTATCTATTCACTTGGGATATTCCATACGATCATAGCGGCAAGGGTACAACGTTCGACGTCGACCAAGTATCTGCAAAGATTGCTGGGGGTCTTCCATTGCTCTTACATCTGAAAGAGTGGAAAGAACCCGGCTGGGAATTATTTCTGGACCTGTCAGAGCTGAATGAAGAGGTATGGGAGGAATTGCATAGTCATCATACTGATTCTGTGACCGCTTCAAATGCATTGGCTTCTATTTCACT
>WNFI01072839.1_pt1 | contig 10528 bp, 14 predicted proteins | sample 5400471 | NCBI WGS metagenome assembly WNFI01 (sample SAMN13153348, study PRJNA577476) | soil metagenome | isolation source: 100 cm saprolite on Douglas fir-dominated hillslope | place: USA:California | collected 2013-09-17 | reverse complement strand
GTAAGAGTCCATGCTTCGCATGGTCTCCTACCCTCGCCGCCCGAAAAGCGGACATATCACTTGCTATCTCAACCGGACATATCATCTGCTACCGACAGCGGCAAAATAGCGCTTGCCAAAATGGGAAACATCGGATAGCCTAAGGCTCCCCCCCTATTGCTGCATGAAATAAGTTCACAGACAAGTTTCTGTTAGCCCGTCTGAGCATGCTTTGATCCGCTGCATGCCTTAAGGAATCGAACCCAGGGAACCCAGGGAACCAGGTTATCAACGTGTCTTGGGGGAGCCAATGGAGCACAACCGCGACAGGCATGCTGGCACGATCCGTGTACTCGTTGCCGACAACTCACCGTTCCATACGCAGTTGCTGGTAGAAGCTCTCGGCCGCGATCACAATTTGCAGGTGATTAGTTCGGACTTGAATGCAGCGAGTCTGGTGGCCGCTGCCAGCACCCAGCGAATCGATGTTTTTGTCCTCAGCGCTTTCGCAGAAGAGGATGCTCAACGTGGCTGCGAGATCCTGCGCCAACTCCGCGAAGCGTATCCTCATAGGGCGATCATTCTTCTGGACTCTTCCAAGCGCGACTCGGTGCTGGAAGCCTTTCGAGCCGGGGCAAGGGGGGTCTTCGATCGCCACGGATCCTTAGACATGCTCTGCAAATCCATTTGCCGGGTCCATGAGGGACAGGTCTGGGCCAATTGTGAACAGATGACGCTGCTGCTGGAAGCTCTCGCCTCCGCGCCCAAAGTGCGGGCAGTGGACGCACGCGGCTTGAACTTGCTTTCCAAGCGCGAGCTGGAGGTGGTACACAATCTGGCGGCGGGGCTGACCAATCGAGAAATCGCCCAGCACCTCGGTTTAAGCCAACATACCGTTAAGAATCATCTGTTTCGCATCTTCGATAAATTAGGCGTTTCTAGCCGCATCGAGCTCCTCTTCCTGACGCTCAGCCAGAACACGGCCACGCCACCACTCCTTCAGGGTTTGCTAAACGATCCGGCCGACGGTTACGACGAGGCGACCTTCGCCTTGTGTCAGAAGGCCGCAGAACATGGTGTGGTCTCCGCCCAGTTGGCATTGGCGCACATGTTCTGGACTGGACGAACAAGCGACAGCGACGTCTTCCGTGCCTACATGTGGTTCTATGTTGCGATTGACCACCTCACCCGCACCAAGAATAGCGTGAACAAGGCAATGAGCCCTGCGCAGGTAGTCGAGGCCGAACGCCTGGCGCGTGAGTGGCTGACAAACTCGCGAGGCAAGGGGCCTTCTTCCGTCAAGACAGCTTCAGATTGGGGACGCACCCTGGCTGCGGGCTCCTCTGTTTAACGCGGGGAAAAGAGACATGCTCGAAGGCAGAGGATTTGCTGCTCGAATTCGCGGCTATGCCAAGAGCCCCGCCGCGTGCCTACCGAGGACAGGCTAGAGAGCTGACCCAGGTCCGTTACAACTTCAGATATGAAGGGAAAGGAGGGACTTAAATCGGTGCATTCAACCGCTTCTGCCGCTGACGTTTAGCCGTGATCGCGCAGAGGCACGAAACGCCAGTGATTCCTAAATACACAAAAGGCGAGCCACCTTCAGGAACTCTCTTGTGACGCTTTTTCTCAGGCTCCTTCAGTGGGTAAACCAAAAAACCGGCAACTTTTCCCATCCCAATCTCATTAGACACAGAGGTGGTCGTATGGCTCCACGCCGTGGGCGCCAAACAACTCGCCAGGGCTAAGGCTGCCACCCATCTCGAAAATCTGCCTGTGTTCCTCATTTAATGTAGCTGTCCGATGATTACTCTAACGCAAACTCCCAATCCGTCAAGAATGATAATTTCTGCGACCTGTTGCAACCGCTTGCAACCTCTTCCAATGACCTTTATATATGAATAAGATACACTCCATCTTCGGCTTTCGTGAGGTCGCGAATTTCTTGAAAGACAACGTGAACGAAAGGGCCGTTGCCATTCTCAAGCTGTCTCCTGCCCGCCATTTGTCAGTTGAAATGAAAGAGGGGGCATGGGCCGAACCGGGGAACTGATCGACGGAATTCAGAAAAGACTGGATGATATTGAAACTGAGGCGACGAGACTAATGGTCTTTGCCAATAGCACACCCGATGCCGCCCTCGGGATTCGTCTCAAGAAGATTGCCAAGATCATATTTCGGAATGCCACCGAGATTGAGGGCCGCTTGAAGAAACTAATTGAGCTGCATTGAATCTTACGGCGGAGGTATCACCGCCTGCGCGATGTTCGAATATGAGCTCTCTGCGCCGGTTGAATCCACAGCGCTAGTCGCGTAGCAGTACGTCACGCCGTCGATCACGGACGAGTCCGTATAAATAGTGCCGGTATTCAGCAAGGAATTGATCTTCGAGTAGGAACCGCACGAATTTACATAAACGGCGCGATAAATGTTGTATCCCGAGATGTTCGGCGAGGTGCTGGCTGTCCAGGACAGATTGACGCTGTGAACAGGTGCCGGTGTGCCAGTTCCTGTCAGGGATTCGGTCGTCGAAGAAGGTGAGGCATTGCTCGTGACGGTGAGCGTAGCATTGACCGTAACCGCCGTTTGCGGACTGAATGTGATTGTGAACGGAACGCTCTGGCCGGCCGGGATCGTCACCGGCAGTGACAATCCGCTTACGGTGAACTGCGCGTTGTTCGTGCCGGCGGCCGCGACGATCACACTCGCCCCGCTGGCGTTGAGGCTTCCGGATGCGATTCCGCTGGTTCCCACGACGACGTTGCCCAGGTTCAAGGCTGTCGGAGTTGCCGCCAACTGCCCTGCGGTTGCGTTGCCGGTGCCCGATAAAGGAATTGTCAAAGTCGGATTCGAGGCATTGGAGGAGATCGTGATGTTACCGCTTACGCTCCCCGGTGATTGTGGAGTAAAGGTGCCACTGAAGGTTGCGCTTTGTCCCGCCGCGAGCGTCACAGGCGTGCTGATTCCGCTCACCCCGAAACCAGCCCCGCTAGCGGCGACCTGAGATATGGTCACGCTCGAACCACCCGTGTTGGTCACGGTTTCCGGGAGCGTTTGAGTGCTACCCACATGGACGCTGCCAAAGCCAAGACTTGTTGGATTGGACCCGAGCGCGCCCGCCACTGCGACTCCCGTACCGCTGAGCGGTATCGAGAGAGTCGGATTGGACGCGTCGGACGTGATTGTCACACTGCCGATTGCGGTCCCTGTTGCTTGTGGAGCGAAAGTGATCGTGAATGTCGTGCTCTTTGAGGCGTTGAGCGTCAGCGGCGTGGTAAGGCCACTGAATTGAAAACCCGGTCCGCTGACGGACGCGCTTGAAATGGTGACGTTCGACGCGCCGTTGTTGGTTAGGGTCACTGACTGAGAGTGCTGACTTCCCACCGTTATGTTGCCGAAGCTTTCGTTTGTGGGATTGGGAACCAGTTGCCCATCCGCAACCCCGGTTCCCGTGAGGGATAGAGCCGGCGGTTGGGTGGACGCATCGTTTGTAACCGAAAGCGTAGCCACAAAGCTTCCAGCGGCATTTGGCGTAAAGACAATGCTCGCTGTGGCGTTCTGACCTGCCCCAATCGTGACCGGCAGGCTGGGAGCACTCAGAGAGAAATTCTTGGTGGAGACTGTGGCGCCACTGATTGTAATTGCGGTGGTTCCGGTGTTCGTCGCGGACACTGTGAGCATCTTGCTCGTCCCCGCCGTGACGTTGCCGAAGCTGAGGCTGGGGCTCCCCCATGATAAACCGCCAGTGGGGGGAGGCGAGCCGGTGCTTACCCCTTGGCAACCGAGCATAGCAGCCAGTGTGAGGAAGGTCGCAATCGCGTTCCCGCATGTGGCAATGTGCTTCATAAGGGAAGTTGTTTTACGTCTTGCCCGTCTGCGAGTTAAAGGGCTAGTGTGCCTCTAGGCAGGGAACCTTGTAAGGTCCCAAAAGGGCATATCTGGGTGGGCCAGAAGGACCTAGTTCTCACGATTGGCTGTGGATGCCATGGCGCCGCCGGAGGCCATTCCCCGGGGTTGGACGTTCATCTGGTGCGGTGGTCGTAAGCGGCGGGCAGATCGTTGGCCGCGGATGGAACCGCAACATCGCCGATCGCGATCCATCCGCACATGCGGAGATACTGGCATTGCGCGAGGCGGGTACAGCAGTTGGTAACCATCGCCTGGGAGACTGCGAACTGTTTGTTACAATTGAGCCGTGTGCGATGTGCGCGGGCGCGCTGGTACAGGCCCGGATCAAGCGCCTGATCTACGGTGCCGACCATCCCAAGGCAGGCGCGGTGCATTCGGTGATTCAGGTATTGAATCATCTGGCATTGAACCATCATATCGAGGTTCGCAGCGGAGTTCTGGCGGGCCGTTGCGCAGAGATGGTGCAGGCGTTTTTTAAGAACCGTCGATAGTTGTGGCGTTTAGCGGGCGTGAGCGAAACGCGAGCCCGCTGCCGAAATCCTGAGCGCGCTCTTTGCGCGAAGGACCCATAGTTGAAAGCTGTCCGGCGCGGAGAGGTGCGTGAGTGGTTGAAACGATCCGCCTCGAAAGCGGACATACCTTAACGGGTATCGTGGGTTCAAATCCCACCCTCTCCGCCATTACCTTTGTAATCTGGCAGTTACACGTCGGTGATACCTACACTGATACCGATCTCTCAGTGGAGGGTCATTGATGGCAAATCGCGAAGTAAACCTCACCAAAAGAATTAATACGCCCGAGGGCTGGCGATACTGCAAGGTTGTGCTGTCTAGCAATGGCCGCGTTAAGCCCGACGCAGTTGTCGTAAAGGGACAGGAAGAAAGGCACCCTGAAGGCTCCTATTACTTAGAGTGGCGAGAGGGCGCGAAACGAGTCCGCCTGTCGGTTGGCAAAAACCCAGCGGACGCAGCGGCCCGTCGCTTACGAAAAGAAGCGGAACTCAATGCAGTAAACAACGGCGTGACAGTCGTTCCTGAAAGCGATAACGTGCAGCGATCCCTCATCGCAGCCGTATCTGAGTTTCTAGAGGAAACCAAACTGTCGAAAAAGCCGCGCAGCTTTTCGGCCTATAAAACGGCCCTCGGCTACTTCACAGAATGCTGCACCAAGAAAACTCTAGACGACATCAACCGTAAAGACCTACTGATCTTCTCCGCGTTTCTTCGCGATGAAAAAGAGCAAGCGCCCCGCAGTGTGTACAACAAGTTCGAGATTGTGATGTCTTTCCTGAAGGCACAAGGGATTCGCGGCTTGGTTGGTAAAAACGACTGGCCTCGATACACCGAAGAAGAGCCTGAGATGTACGAGGACGAAAACCTTGACACGCTTTTCGCAGCTTGTGACGCGGAAGAGCGGCTGTGGTATGAGTTCTTTCTAATGACAGGCATGAGAGAGCAGGAGGTCATGTACACCTACTGGTCTGACATCAACTTCAAAGCATCCACTGTTCGCGTCAGCCACAAACCAGACCGAGGCTGGACTCCCAAGGCGTACAAGGAACGAGAAATTCCGATTCCGGCAAAGTTGGTAAGCAGCCTGAAGGCGTGGAAGGCGAAGGCAGACAAGATGTGCGACTTAGTGTTCCCCACTTCGGGATGCAATGTGAAGATGAACTTCCTCGATGATCTGAAGGCCGTCGCCGAGCGTGCGGAACAGAACCCTGAAGACTTTCGGCTTCACAAATTCAGGGCAACTTTCGCGACTCGGTGCCTTTGGGCGGGAGTTGATCTTCGCACCGTGCAGCAGTGGCTCGGTCATTCTGACATGGAATCGACGATGCGGTACTTGAAGCCATCGCGGAGTCAGCAGGTGCGGGAGAAGGTGAACGAGATTTTCGCCTCGACAAGCTAAGTGAACTGTAGCAGAATCGCTGACTGCCTTCCCCCACAGGAGGCACTCTCGATGAAAATGCGCGTGGCACTACTTTTGCCTTTGCTTGTATGTCTTGCGTTTGCCGCAAAAGCACCTGAACTTCCCACGAGATCAAAGATTTTTCTTGAAAATAGAGGCACCTCGGACGAATCGCAGATGTTTACTGAACTACTGCGTGAGAAATTGAGCAAGGACGAGACTAGCCGGAACTATGTCAAGCCGGGATTTCCGGTGGTTGACAAAAAAGAAGATGCAACCTACACCCTGAGATTCATCTTCGTCATGCGCGAAAGCGAAAGGAGTTTCATGGAAGGAGCGCAGGAGCACGCCCGAGTCAACGTCTGGCTACTCGACTCCACTGGTACAGTTGTTTGGGAGCATAATTACGATTGCGTTCGCGTTTTTCGTGAGCCAGCGCGGGAATGCTACCAGCACATTTCCGATGACCTCAAGGCCGCTCAGGTAAACTCCGAGGGTAAGAGAGCAGGAATGCTGGGCTGGCGGAAATAGGACGCCTCTTCAATTACTGCCTACGAAGCCAATTCGCAACGGCTCTTGGGTCAAATCGAACGCAGGTGCCGATTCGGAACGAAGGGATGCGGCCAGCTTTTGCTTGTTTAAATATCGTGATTTTCGAGACATTCAGTATTTTTGCCAGTTGTTCTGCTGTCATCGCGCTGTCCATTCGCTCGATCCGTTCTGCTACGGACAACGGTTCTAGCGGGTTTACTGGTGGTTGAGGCGCGGCAATGATCGTCTTCGCCGTCGTTCTATCAGCTTTTCTCCTCTTCTGTTGGACGATCAATAACGGCTGTGTGGGCAGACTGCATCCCACGGTTGAGTGTGCGGACATCGTGTTCCTATGGGCTTGCAGTCGAACGCCTCATGGTTTGCGCGGGATCAGGTGCAAGCGCCTGTCTCCCTCCGGCTGAAGCGTGATTTATAGCCTCCGGCCAGACATCACCGAAAGGCGTGGCTTTGGGGGCCACAAGGGGCTAGTAGGGAAGCCCGTTACTGCTTTGAAGGGGTACTACGAGGACGGCGACAGCGCCGGAAGCGATCTGGCTGCTCTCAACTGATTTGATGCTTTGGGCCACTCTTTTGGTCCGAGAAAAATAAAGTGTTCGGCGACATGCCTTGCAGGACGGGGTTCTTAGGCCGATGCTTTGCCTAGCCTAGCCTAGAACAACCGCTGTGACCCCCGATTCGTGCGAATGACATCTTTGGGCGACGAGTTGTACGGTCTCCAAGCGTCTAATAAGGCAAGGGGACTGTCAGGGTACAACCCCCTCGCTAGCGGCAGGCAGTTGTGACTTTTTCCGAAGAGATTGCTTCGCTTTAGCATACTAATGTAATGCGGGACTGGCACCACCAGCCCTCGCCTAGCCGTTCAGCAGTTCCTCCCGAAAGCGGCCATCAGCGGGTGAAGACCCGCAAAATCCAAAAACTAAGGAGACGTTAATGTTGTACGACAAACGTCTGAATGAATTGTCCCGATCAACGGGATTTCCCACACTCGTGCTTCGTGAGTTCGCCGAGTTCGGTTTACTGCCCAAACTCCGAGAAACGCTCGACGGCATGGGCCTACTTCGTAATCTCTTGGAGGCAAAGGCTGATGAGTAATACCAAGCCGCAGGAGGAAATACGAGACGAAGTCAAGTCAAAAACTGACGAGCGACCAGCAAGTGACGTGAGCACTTCCGACACGAAGAAGGAAGTGATCACAAAAGAAAAATTGCAACAGGGACAAAAGGAGTTAGCTGAAGTCGAAAAACTGGTCACAGAGACTCACGACCGCCAACTCTGGCTTGCTTCGAAGACGGCAATCGCAGTTGCCGCGGCAGTGTCCATCGATCAAAGGGCCAATCCCCTCGTCGTCATTTTTGAGGGCGGTTCTGGTCGCGGCAAATCTTTTGTCATCAATCTGATTGAGCCAGATAGGGACGCAACGCAAGAGCGTTTGATACGACTCGACTCGTTTACCCCGAAATGTTTCGTGAGCCATGCAGCAAACCGCAAGGCGGAGGCACTAGCGAAAATTGACCTACTGCCGAAGTTGAAAGACAAAACACTTCTGGTGAAGGAATTAGCCCCGATCTTCCGTGGTCGGGAGGATGCTCTGCGAGAAAACTTTGCGATTCTGACATCGGTGCTCGATGGTCGAGGTTTGTTGTCGGCCAGTGGCACGCACGGAACCAGAGGATATGAGGGGCGATACGTATTCAATTGGGTCGGCGGTACGACTCCGATTCCGCCTGAGACCGACCGAATCATGTCCCAGCTTGGAAATCGAATGTTTCGTTATGAAATTGTCGCAATTGATCACCCGGAGGAAGACTTGATTGACTTCGCTGAAAACTATGAACCGAAGGAGATAGAGAATCAGTACAGAACGGCAGCAAACTCCTTCATCGAGGGGCATTTCAAGCGATTCCCCGTCAATAGCGTCCAGCCAAGTGAAATTCGATTCACAAAGCCACAGCTTCAGCAGCTTGTTCGGTGTGCAAAGTTGATGTCTATTGGTCGCGTCGAAGTTACAATGACCAAACCGCATTGGGCATCGGAAGTCGAGTACGTTTCTGGAACACCCGAAGGCGAACACCGCGTGATCATCGGGTTAAAGCTACTGGCACAGGCTCTCGCCCTTATCAGTGGGCGTTCCGAAATCAACGACGAAGACCTTGAGATCATCCGCCACATCGCGTTCTCGTCCATTCCTCAGAACCGGAGATTCATACTTCGGGCGCTGCTGGTCAAGGACGGGGTGCTAACATCGGTGGACGCCGAAAAGGAACTACGGATTAGCCGCCCTACAGCAAGAAACTGGATGAAGGAACTCGGAGCTACCGGACTCGCGGACTACCAGACGGGACATGAAAACCAGCCGGACCGTGTGACGCTATCCAAACCGTTTTCATGGCTTCTTGAAAAAGGGGACGATCCGAAGGGCGAAATTCCCGAGGACGAAGCCTTCAGCGAGGCCGCGCCGATCCAGCAGGAGAACGCTGAAAGTCATTAGTACCTGTGAGAGGCAATCAGTCGGGAGAAAGGAGTTGGGGGTGGATCAGGTTCCGTTCCATCTCCGGCTCTCTTCTATCGCTGTTAAATGGGGAATGATGAAGAATTAATAAGAAAGAAAAAACAAATTAAGACAAAACGAGCACGCGCACACACCTACGAATCGCTTTCAGCGGTGCGCCTCAGCCCATCGATCAAAATTTAAAAGAATCCTTCCGCATTCCGCCAAGAAGTAGTGAGAACAAAGAACATCAGCGGAAAACTCTTTCCGATGACAGGGACGCTCAGTCTCTACAAGCGCCTGATCCAGCCAGCGTTTTGGCTCTGGCACTCCGGGTACTGCAAATCCACCATGTTGTCTGCGCTTCCCGGCAAAATCGCTCGTAAGCCACAGAAACAGGAGTAAATCCAATGAATAATCGAACACTTTTTGAGAAAAATATCGGCCCTAAAACCCCGTCTAGTATCGACAACATTAATCAGGACAAGCCCAAGCCGATCCGTGAATGGCAGCAGAAATACGAAAACTACCTCTTTCTGATCGGGAAAAAAGCCACGCGAGAGAGGTATGGTCGGGCGCTAGAGCGATTCCTCGGCAAGCATCCAGGCAAGACGTATCCCCACCAGTTCCTCCGGCCCGTCATCAACGATTACGTCGAGGCCCGACTTTTAGAGGGTGCCAGTGTCGCCACACTGCGGCTCGAATTGTCAGCAATTCGTGGGCTGTTTCAGTTCATGATGGACATGAATGCCCCGGATGTATTTTTCAATCCGGCGAGGAATGTGAAAGTTCGCCAATCCAAGAGTGGATCGGTGGAAGCTGATCAGAACGAAGTAACCGAATCTCCCGCATGATCTCTCTACGCCTGACCCACCGTATTCGGTACGAGACCTCATCAACCTCATGGGTCGTGTATCGACGGTAGGTTTGGGCTTTGCTCCCCACGAGGTGTCGTGACGGGGTTTTAGGGCCGATTGGGTCACTGAACTTACTGCTCAAGAGATGCTTTTGAGAGAAGGTCGTTCAGTTCTACTCGAATCTCAACCGGACATCCACCCACCGCAATCTCCCGAATCAGATCAATGAAGTCATCGGTCATCTGTCTGGCCCCGCCGCCGATCTTGTCGTAGTTCTTGATCACCAACCTGTAAGGGACTTCCACTTGATTGATCGAGCCACTGACGATGCTGTCGTTGAGGGCATCAAAGTTTCGGCCATGCCACTCAGGTGCGCCCACAGCCCGAAAGAAGGCGTCGAACACGTCGTCCTTGGTCTGCCAGCCTGCGCCGTCTAGGAGGAGTTCTTTCATTCGGCAGGCACTCTCTCGTAAGCCACCACAGTGGTCTTCATGCCGCCCAATTGTCCCACCGATCCCTCCAGCGGCCAACAGGCAGGCTGGTGAGGCATCGGCCTAAAAACCCCGTCTAGTAATTGAAGTTCTAGGAGCGTTTGATTCGCAGCATCAACACCGCGAACCAGCAGGTGCAGCACTGTCTGCGGGTGTTTCGAGCATCCGTTGCCAAATCTGCCGCACGAGTTCCTGTACCAGCCATTCGGGTGTAGAATATCGGGCCGACGGCAGTCCCTCCATCCCAAGATAATTCTCTCGTGTGGCGACATCCTTGTTGGGTCTGCCGCAATCGACGTAGAGAGGTGACCTATGAAAAAACTGCTTGCTCTCCTGCTCTT
>WNFI01443065.1_pt1 | contig 10529 bp, 8 predicted proteins | sample 5400471 | NCBI WGS metagenome assembly WNFI01 (sample SAMN13153348, study PRJNA577476) | soil metagenome | isolation source: 100 cm saprolite on Douglas fir-dominated hillslope | place: USA:California | collected 2013-09-17 | reverse complement strand
CGACGTCGTGAACCAGTACCTCAAAACGGACACCTTTGCCGTCAGCGTCGCCCAGGGCGGGCCGCTCTCCGACTACTTGAACACGCATCCCAGCGCCCTCCCGGGCGCGGGCGTCCGAACCCAGCTCTCTGGACTTCTGGGTGGCAGCGGGACCACCACCAAAGCGTCAGCGGACGCTATCAAGCAGTACCTGGGGGCGCACGTCACGATCACACAGCTCGGCCCGTCCGAGCTGGTGCTCGCCGTAACCGCGCCGACTCCCCAGCTGGCCAGTGGCACCGCGAATGCCCTCATCACGCAGCTCACCTCCGCCGAGGTGGCGGCCAAGACGGCGGCCGGTCAAGCGCAGCTCGCCCTTTACCAGAGCCAGCTCCAGGACCAGGCGAAGGTGCTCAGCGCCGACCTCGCGGCCGTTCAGCAGTACCTGGCAAGCCATCCAAACCTGGCGAAGGATCCGGCCGCGGCGGCGTCCGACGCCCAGCTCGCCGTGCTGCAAGATGCCGCGACCGTGGCTCGGCAGACCTACCTCGCGCTGCTTGCGAAAATCGATCAGACGAAGTCTGACCTCGCGCTGGCGGAACAACCCAAGCTGGCGCCGTTCAGGGTCGTCGACGCGCCCCAGACCCCATCAGCCCAATCACTCTTCTCGAAGCAGGTGCTGCTTGCGATCGCGGCGGGTCTTGTGGCCGGGATCTTGCTGTTGGCGGCACTGGCCGCCCTGCTTGTGCGGCTCGACACAACCATCCACGATCCAAGTGAAGTCAGGTCGATGGTCGGGCTGCCCGTAATCGGCTCCACCCCGCTCTCGGCGAGGGCATGAGGTGCTAGAGGTCAAGAAAGTGGCGAAGCCACCCCCCACAGGGCCTGCGTGGCCGTCTTCTCTGTACGCCACGCCGCGGTTGCCCACGTGGCAGGCTCCGCCCAACGAGAAGTTCGTCGCCGAGGACATCATGGAAGGCTGCCGCCGCGCGATGCAGCAGCTCGACCTCGAAACGCTCACCGCGCTCGGAGTTACCAGCTCCGTGAGGGGCGAGGGGCGCACGACGCTTGCCCTTGCCACCGCTCTCGTGCTCGCCGAGTACGGGCTCAACGCGGTCCTCCTCGACCTGGACTTCCTCCACCCCGAGCTTGCACAGCGTTTGGGTGTCACGAAGAATCCCGGTCTTGGCGATCTGGCCGAAGGCCGCGCCAAGCTGGAAGACACGATGCGGCCCATCTCCACCGGCTTCACGGTCGTCCCCGCCGGCCAGGTCCAGGGATCGATACCGCGCGCGATGCGGCAGCTGGCGGCGATCGAGGTGTTCGAGAGTCTTCAGTCTCAAGGGCACGTCGTCGTGGCCGACCTCCCGCCCCTCCTGGGCAACAGCGTCGGACACCAGGCAGCCGGCCTCATGGCGGATTTGGTCCTGGTCGTTCGCGCCGGCGTCGTGTCCTCGGGGAGCATCAAGGACGCGGTGGCGGGACTACATGTGACACCGAAGGTGCTGCTCAACGGAACCAACACCCGCGTACCTTCCTGGGCACTCCGACTGGCCGGAATCTAGGCCCTACATGACCTGGGGGCTGGTCCTCATCGCGGCAGCTGCCGTCATAGGATGGCGCCGGCTCCGGATCGATGCGACATCCGTCGTGACCATGCTGGTCGCGGTAGGCCTCGCGCTCGCCTATACGTACAAGTCGCTGGGCGGCTAGCCGCCGCATGGCAGTTGAAGCTCCGTTTGACACCTATGCGGTCATGGACGCGCGCCGGTCACAACGCCGGCTGATCGCCGCTCTCGCTGCTCTCGCCGCCGCGATCCTGGGCATCGCGATCGCACAGCTCATGTACGGCAGTGCCATCGGGCTGGCTGTGCTGGCCGCGATCGCCGCCGGCGTGGTGGTCTGGATCGCGCCGTGGATCGGAGTGATCGTCGTGGTTGCGGGTGCCGCCCTGATCGAGCAGTTCTCGCTGGTATCCGAGGGCACCTTCTCTGACGGAACCGACCGGATTCCCTTCTTTCAGAGCCTGAATGCCGCAGCGGGCCTTGGCGGTATCTACGCCTCCCCGTTCGAGCTCTTCCTCGCCCTGATCCTCCTGGTCTGGCTCGCCAAGGGGTTTGCCAACCGCACCCTGGCTCTCCCGAGCTCACCGTTGAGCGTGTCGCTGGCTGCGTTCGCATTCCTCGTCGCCATCGGTTGGATACGCGGCGTGCTGGGCGGCGGTTCGGTCCAGGACTCGCTCCTCGAGCTGAGGCCTTGGCTCTATCTGACGATCGCCTTCGTGGTGACCTCTCAGCTCGTCACCTCGGAAAAGCACCTGCGAGTTCTGCTGGGCGTCCTGGCTCTGGGCATCGGCATCAAGGGAATCCAGGGAGTCATCACCCTGCTGACACATTCCGAGCGCCCTCAAGCCATCCTGGCCCACGAAGAGTCGTTCTTCTTCGGTGTCTACCTGGCGATCCTTGCGGGCTTGTGGCTCCTGCCGATCAAGGGCAGGCTTCGCACGCTCATGACAGTGTTGTCGCCTTTCGTCCTCGTGTCGGACATCGCTAACCAGAGGCGCACCGCCTGGGCGATTGCTGGGGTTGTCCTGGTGACTGTTTTCATCCTCTGTTACGCGGGATTTCCTGAACGGCGCCGGACGATCGCGGGGTTCGCCGCGCTCGGTTGCGTCATGGCCGGCATCTACTGGGTCGGGTTCTCGAACGATCCAGGCCTACTTGGACAACCCGCGCGCGCGGTGCTGTCTCAGCTGGCTCCGTCCGCGCGGGATCAGTCGTCGAACCAGTACCGAACCATCGAGGACGTGAATCTTGGGATCACCATCAGGCAATCGATGCCGCTCGGAACCGGCTTTGGTCATCCGATTCCCCAGACCGTTCCCAACGTCGACATCAGCAACATCGACAGCTTCATCAACTACCTTCCGCACAACGGGATCCTGTATGTCTGGGTGCGGCTCGGGCTGGCCGGAATCGTCGCGTTCTGGTTGATGATCGGCATCGCGGTCGCCACGGCGGCAATGACCTTCCGCAGGCCGCCCAACCAGATCTCTCTGCTGATCAGCATGGCTCTGCTGGTGGCCGTCGTCGCGTACGTGACCCAGGGCTTTTACGACATGGGCCTTTACTGGTTCCGGATCGCCATCGTCATCGGCTGCTTGATGGGCGCACTCGAGGCGGCGCGGCGGCTGGGCCCGAGTCAGATTCCGTCGAACGTCCCCGCGCCTGCCCCGCGATCGGCCGCTCGAGGTGAAAGGCAGGCCAAGCTTGGACACGCTGCCTGAGGTTTCGGGTTTGGGCTCTAGGTCGCTGGTTGCAGCGCGCGGGGGCCGGCCCACGCACTGGAGCGCCCTCATCGCCGCCAACTTCCTGAACTACGCCACCAACCACGTGGTCAGCCACGTCCCCTCTTACTCTGTCCGTCGCGCGTGGTACCAGAAGGTGATGGGGATCGAGATGGGAAGCGGCAGCGCGGTCCAGCTTGGGTGCTATCTGTGGTCCTACGGTCCTCGGAGCACCCGGCGCCTCAAGTCGACGATCGGGGCCAGGAGCGTCATCAATCGAGGATGCATCATCGACGTCCGCACGGGCCTCACGATCGGCGCGGACGTGAGCATCTCACCCGAGGTTGCCATCCTCACCACCCAACATGACCTGAACGATCCCGAGTTCGCCCTGCAGGGCCGCCGGGTCGTCATCGAGGACCACGTCTGGATCGGCATGCGTGCGATCGTGCTCCCGGGCGTCACCATCGGACGGGGCGCCGTGGTCGCAGCCGGTGCGGTCGTGACCAGGGATGTGGCTCCGCTCGACATCGTCGCGGGCGTGCCCGCGCGGCCGGTGGGGCGGCGCACACTTGATCCGAGCTACGAGCTCCAGCGTCCTCCGCGGTTCGAGTAGCGGCGACCCACTCAGCTCACGGCTACGGTTCGGATCAGTCCCTCGGCCGCAAGGATCCGCGCGTACCTGGCCGCAGTACCCGGGGTTACGTTCACGAGCTCGCCGGAAGTCCCGCCCTGTGCCATCCACCGGCACATATCCCGCAGCTCGCGGCCGCGGTCCAGCACGTGGCCGCTGAAGGTCCACAGGCAGGTGTCGATCCCGCCCAGCAGCCAGCCAGGTTTCTTCGATCTCAACAGGCGCCGCTCGGCGCGCACGAGGTCTGACAGCCCGTTCACCGTTTCAAACGGCGTCCACCCATCCCAGCGTCCGGCCGTGTAGTTGAGCGCGGTCAGGCCGTCGATTCCGGTGATGGCGGTGGGCGGCGCCCCGAACTCCGATTTCGTCAGGGCGTATTCGAAGCCGGCGGCACTGACAGCCTCAAGGACGGAGCGAACAGGGCCTCCGGGGCGGGATCCGTCGAACGTCCTGATCGGTTCGAAGAGAACGCCCAGGGGCGACTCACGAATCCGCGACCGCAGGTCGGGACGGCCGCCCGCTTGGGACAATCCAGGGTCGGCGGACAGTGCGCGCCGGCGGTAGCGCAGCCTCACGGAAGGTGGCGACGCCTCAATCTTGACCCGCCCGATCCTCCGGGGCAGCAGCGGCGCGTCCATCACCCCCCACCATCCCGTTGGAACCGCATCCTTGCCACCAAGACGGTCAGCCAGGGCGGCCACGCTGTCGGCGAGGTTGCGAGCAAAGCGTTCCGGCGGGGAGGCGGACTCGATCATCCCGCCCGAGCCCGCGCTGGCCAGCAGCGTTTCCACCTGCCCGCGCAGCCCACCCAGGTCTCGGGCCACCGAAAGCAGGCCGAGCGGCGTGAAGTCCACAAACTTGAAGCTCTCGACGGTCAGGGCCAGGCCGCCTTTAAGGCCGGTTAGGCCCAGGATCTCAGACAGCGCGTACAGGCATTCCAGCTCTCGCACCATGCCTGTCCAGAAGACCATCGTGCTGACCACCCGGCGCTCCCGCGCCCAGCGCCTGAGCTCCTCGTCGTCAGGGTGCTCGACCGACGGCGGGATGATCCCCGTACGGCGAGAGGGCAGCTCACGCAGGACCGGAAAAGGCGGCCGGCCGGGATCGACGAGCTGAAAGGCGACGCCCGCTTGCGAAAGCTGGAGGAAGTCCCAGTCGTCCTGCTGGCGACCCCAAGCGACGGGCACGGTCTGGAGCTGTGCGGACAATCGCGTCACGAGGTCGGCTTGAGGGATGCCGAAAACGGGAGCCCAGCCGCTGCGGATCGCGGAGGGGATCCAGCGTCCGGCGGCCTCGGGGTCGGCGAAGAGGTAGGTGTTGGTGCGCCGGCCCCATCGCACGGCCATCTCAAGCGAGCGGTCGGCGACCGATTCAGGACCAACAGGTGTAGTGGGCGCGTCCCACAGGCGCTCGACCTGAATGGAACGCTCGGATCGAAGCTTCTCGAGCGCCGCATCGTCACCGCCGGCGATCGCGATCAAGCGCCGCTCCACGATCTCATGGCACGCGTAGGGGACGAGACTGAGAGGGCCCTGACCGTTCCCGACGACCAGGAGCGTTTCGGGCATCTTCACCTTGCCGGCCTTGAAGACCTGGCTGTAGAAGGCGGCTACGTCCGAGGAGCTGGCGCGCACCCGAACTCCGGCCTCGGCCAGGGCACCGTCAAAGATCGTGGGGCCCAGGCAGGCTGCCTCGCACTTGAAGCGCTGCACGACCAGCTCGAACTGCTCTCGGTGGCGGCCACCGTTGTACGTCCCCCCCAGCAGATCTGCTCGATCAGCCCGCCAGGGGAGCCCTCCGCCGTAGTGGACGCCGGACGGGCGCCCGTCGTAGTAGCACTCGAACAGCAGGCCCTCGTCCGCCGCCAGCCAGGCGAGCGTTGCGCACACGGCGTCCCGATGAGGGTGGTCTACCGGGGCAAAAAAGACGAGAAGGCCAGGTCTTGGCGCAGTCACCCCCGGGAATGCCAGGGCCTCCGCCGGCCGGGCCCCACTGATCGAGGATCACCGGCCGCCACCTCGAAGTCGCCGGCCAGGCGCAAATGCTCCGGGTTCAAGCCCCACCTGAGGGCAATCGCCACTCCGGAGGGACGGTCCGGCACGATCACGATCGCCGACCTGCGAGCCTGCAGCTTTTCGAGGCGGCCGGCGAGCCCGCCTTTGGGGGCTACGGCGTCGGAGTGATCCGCGATCGAGACCAGGCGCCGGCTGACCGAGCGCTTGACGAGGGCACCCAACCCGCCACGCAGGGGCAGAACCACGTTGCTCTCGCCCTCGGCGCCGAACTGCCAGCGACCGCGTATTGCACGCATCAGGGCATGGATATCGGCCACGTGGTCAACGATATGCGCTGGTTCAGGGGGGCGGAATGGGCATGGCGACAAAAGCCGGGACTCGAGTCCCAGGCCGCCCGGTGGATTCAGGACGAGAGCTTCAGACCATGGGCGGCTCTCCCATTCTTGGCGCGGCCGGCCCCGGCTAGACTCCGAGGATGGGGGTCGAAACCACGATGCCGCCTGCCGCAACGCCGGAGGCGACCCTGCCGATCCCGACTCCGATGGTGCAACCGGCCGCAAGCGCCATGAGCCGGTTGGCGGGCGTCGACGGACTTCGGGCGGCTGCCGCCGTGTGGGTGGTGCTGTTCCACATCAGGGTGTTCAGCGGTGCGCACCTCCCCTTTCAACCGCTCGACTTCTTTGTCCGCAGCGGGTCGACCGGCGTCAGCCTCTTCCTGGTTCTCAGCGGGTTCTGCCTCTACGTGCCGTTTGCGGGCGGGCGGTCGGGCCGCTTCAAGACCTGGAGCTTTTTCGTCAGGCGGGCGCGCCGGCTCTTACCCGCGTACTACTGCTCCCTAGTTCTGGCACTTGGCTTGAATCTCATCGGAGGGGCCAACCTCGGCTTCCGGCCCATGTCCGCAGGCGATGCCGCCTGGGAGCTCGGAACCCACGTCACGATGCTCCACACGCTGTTTCCCAGCACCTTTTACGCGCTGAACGGCGCTTACTGGTCCCTGGGACTCGAGTGGCAGCTCTACCTGGCGCTGCCTCTGCTCATCCTGGGGATGCGGAGATTCGGTTTGGTGCCGACCCTCGGGGCGGCTGTTGTGCTGAACATCGTCTACAGGGTCCTGGTGGCGATGGCCGGCAGCCACAGCTGGGTTCCGGCGGGCGTGCTCCAAACGGTAGTTCTGCCCAATCTCCTACCGGGCCGCTGGGCCGAGTTCGTATTCGGAATGGTGGTCGCGGAGCTCTACACCAGAGGCACGCTTGACCGCCTACCCCGGCTCGCCCGATACGCCTGGGTGCCGATGACGGCGATCGGGGTGGTTGTGGTCGGCCTACCCCTCGCCCACCTCGCCTTCGGGGCGGTGTTCTCACTGCTGTTGATCGGAGTCCTGGCCGAAAAGAGCCTGATCAGCCGGGTCTTCGCCTGGCGGCCACTGGTCGCCCTCGGGATCATGTCCTACAGCCTGTATCTGGTTCACCAGCCGCTGGTCCAGGCCCTGGCCTATCTCTTGCGTCACGACCTGGGCCTGTCGTCCACCCGAGCCTTCGGAGCCTTGATCTTGCTTCTGCCGGTTGTGCTGGCGGTTGCCTGGCTACTTTTCGTGCTGGTCGAGCGCTACACGCTCACCTCGCGCCCGGTCGAGATCTCCGGACGGCTCGCCGCGATCCTGTTTCCGAGCTTTGGCCGGCGTCGGGCGGCGCTGCAGCCTGCTGCGGTTGCCCCGCCGGCGGCTTAGCCGTGCCCGCACCAAAAGTTGTTGGACAGGGATTGGCGTCCGATTGGTCTGGGACTAATGACCCATATGCCCGGGTAAATCCCTATTCCTAACGAAGACGGCAACGGGCAACATCAGGATGTGGCAGTAGAAGTCAGCGACGTCCAGCTCATCCAGGCGCCGGGCGCCGGGCACGAGGCGCCCCCCACGGGCCGGAGGCTCGGACAAGTCCTGGTTTCCGAAGGCTTGATCACCGACGACCAGCTCAATCGCGCCCTCGCCGCCCAGAGGAGCACCCTGGCGCTGCTGGGTGCGGTTCTCGTCAACCAGGGCGCGGTGCGCGAGGACAGCCTTACCGAGGTCCTGAGCAGCCACCTCAACGCACCAATCGCCGATTTGAAGCACGGAGAGGTCGATGCCGAGGTGGCCCGGCTGCTGCCCGAGGACTTCGCCCGCCGCCACCTCCTGCTTCCGTTGGGTCGCCAGGACGGCCACATCCTGGTTGCGATGAGCGATCCGAGCAACCTCCCTGTCCTCAACGACATCCGGCTCATCACAGGACTCGAGGTCACGCCCTACGTCGCGAGTCCTTCCGACATCCTCGCCAACCTCAGCCGCATCCACAGCATGCGGCCCCGCCTCCAGGAGGCAGCGCGATCGCTCGAGGAGTCCCGACCCCAGCTTGGTTTCGATCGCGTAACGACCCTCGAGCTCGCAAGCATCACCTCCAACTCGCCCGCCGTCGAGATCGTGAACCTGCTCATCACGCAGGGGCTCCGCGACCGGGCATCCGACATTCACATCGAGCCTCAGAAGGATTTCCTGCGCGTTCGGTTCCGCATCGACGGCGTGCTCAAGGACATGGCCCATCTGCCGAGCGCAACCGGGGCGGCGCTGTCATCCCGGGTGAAGATCATGGCCGGCATGAACATCGTCGAGCGGCGCCGCGCACAGGACGGCCAGATCAGCGTGAACGTGGACGGCCGCGAGCTTGACGTCCGGGTCGCGACCATCGAGACGATCCTGGGCGAGAAGCTCGTCATGAGACTCCTCGATCGCAGCCGCTCGCTGATCACGCTGCCGCAACTTGGATTCTCGCCCGGCGCCTACTCCGAGTACCACCGCATGCTCCACTCGCCGTACGGAATGATGCTTGTCACAGGTCCCACAGGCAGCGGCAAGACGACAACGCTTTATGCCTCGATCCACGAGCTCGATCAGCAGGTGCGCAACATCATGACGATCGAGGATCCCGTCGAGTACATGTTCGACAACATCAACCAGAGCCAGATCAACAAGCTGGCCGACATCAGCTTCGCCAACGGGCTGCGAGCCATCCTGCGCCAGGATCCGGACATCATCCTGGTTGGCGAGATCCGAGACCGCGAGACGGCGGAGATTGCGGTGCAGTCCGCTTTGACCGGCCACATGGTGCTGTCATCGCTCCACGCCACCGACGCGGTGGGCGCATTGCTGCGGTTCACCGACATGGGGATCGAGGGCTTCCTGATCGCCTCCTCGGTGATCGCGGTCGTCGCCCAGCGCCTCGTCAGGAAGACATGCGAAGGCTGCCGCGCTCCCTTCGAGCCTAACGCCGAAGAGATCGAGTTCGCCACCTCCCTCGGCCAGCCGGCCCCGCAGGTGATGTACCACGGGCAGGGCTGCAGCCGGTGCAACATGACCGGCTACTACGACCGGATCGGGGTCTTCGAGGTCCTGACCATGAACGACGAGATCAAGCGCCTGGTGATCGCCAGGGCCAGTCACCATGACCTCCTCGACGCCGCGGTCCGGGCCGGCATGGCGCCGCTCAGGGCTGACGCTTGGCGCAAGATCGCGGCCGGCGTCACCACCGTTTCCGAAGTCCTGCGAAGCGTCTACATCCTCTAGCCGAGGTTCTGAGCCATACAAAAATTCGCCTATCGTGCCTATTCCCCAAGGGGCGGCCTTGAAGAGCGTGTGATCGCGGGGAACACGGCCGCCACCGTCCACCGCGGTCTGATGGACCGCGGTTACCGGGTGGTTTCCGTTCGGCCCGCACGAAACGGCTGGCGGTGGATCTACCGCGAGCTGCCCACTTTCTTCAAGGTCCGCACTTCCGACCTGGTCTTGTTCTCACGCCAGCTGTCGACGTTCCTCAGGGTCGGCGTGCCGATCACCGATGCGATCAAGCTGCTGCAGAGCGCAACAGGGTCCGGGGCCCTCGACAAGGTCCTGTCGCAGGTCGCCTCGTACCTGCAGCGCCAGGACACGGCGCTCAAGAAGCTGCGCAGCGCGATGATCTACCCGGCCATCATCCTCGTGCTGGCCCTGGCTGTATGCACAGTCCTCATCGTGTTCGTGCTGCCGAACTTCGTAGCGATGTTCAAGGAGTTCAACACCGACTTGCCGCTGCCGACGAAGGTCCTGCTCGCCGTGGGCAGGTTCGCGCAGGATTGGCGCTTCGAAATCGTAATTGGGATCTTTGTCGCGATCGTTGTGATCCTCGTCTTCATGCAGAGCAATTTCGGTCGCATTTTTTGGGACTACGCCATGCTCCGCATACCAGTGCTCGGCGGCATCGTGCAGTACGCGATCATCGAGCGCTTCACACGTACGCTCTCAACGATGCTCAAAGCCGGCATCCCGATCAGCCAGACCTTCGACGTCGCGATTGCAGCGGCAGGAAATATCAAGTACCGGCGCGGCCTGGAGTCGGTCAGGCAGCGCATGACCACGGGCGACGGTTTCTCGGCGCCGCTCGAGGCCACCGGGCTTTTCGCGCCGATGATGATCCGCATGATCAAGGTCGGCGAGGAGACAGGCACGCTCGACACCAGCCTCGAGCAGATCGCCGACTTTCTCAGCGATGAGATGGATTACAAGGTCCGGAACATGATCGCCCTCATGGAGCCTGCCCTGGTAATCGCC
>WNFI01156146.1_pt1 | contig 10529 bp, 9 predicted proteins | sample 5400471 | NCBI WGS metagenome assembly WNFI01 (sample SAMN13153348, study PRJNA577476) | soil metagenome | isolation source: 100 cm saprolite on Douglas fir-dominated hillslope | place: USA:California | collected 2013-09-17 | reverse complement strand
TGCCGCCGCCGGTGTACTTTGTCACGAGCGTCGGGAAGAACGCGGAGCCGTTCTTCCGGCCGCTCCAGCGTGCGCCCTGGTCGGCGCAAACGAGCGCCTGGCGCCGAGCTGCCAGAACGCCCCGGCTCAGTCCCTCGCGCAACGCCGCCTCGAAGCTCGTCAGTGCCTGGGGCACGCGCTCCATGCGCGCTGCGATGATTTCCCAGTCCCGCTCCGTTGCGGTCGCCATCAGGTCGAAGCATTGCCGGATGCTCTGGAAAGGGCTGCCGATGATGCGCAGGTCACGCAGCCGCTCGCCGGCCTCGTCCTGGTCGACGGCCACCTGCAACCGCTCGCGCATCACGTCCGCCGCGATCCGGTCAGGCTCGGTGAGCGGCCGAATCTGCGACAGCTCGGCGAGCGTCGTCCGGTCGAGCGCCGTCCGCGCCGCCTGGCCCTCCGGGGAGTAGTCCGTCATCTCGGCGTCGTGACCGCTGACGCCACGCGACGTTGCGGCGATCGGATCCAGCACGGCCGACCGATCGACGTAGTCACTCGCCAGCTCGTGAACGGCGGACACCGAGTCGGGCCTAGCGATCGGCGAGCAACTGGGCCAGGTGCGCCATGACGCGCACGCCTGAACCGGTCGGTCCTTTCGGCACCGTCTTCAACTCGGACGCATGCTGCCAGGCACTGCCGGCGATATCGAGGTGCACCCAGGGGCGGCCATCGACGAACTCACGCAGGAACAGCGCCGCCGTGGTCGCACCCGCCCAGGGCACCGTCGCATTCTTGATGTCGGCGATCTCGCTGTCGATCAAGCCATCGTAGTCGGCCCAGGTGGGCAGCTCCCAGAGACGCTCGCCGGCGAGGTCGGCGGCGCGCCGCACCAGGTCCATCAAGGCCGGATTGTTCCCGAAGGCGCCAATCGCCAGCGGGCCGAGAGTGCGCGCGATCGACCCGGTCAGCGTGGCGATGTCGACGATGTGCGTCGCGCCTTCGTTGACGGCATAGGTGATCCCATCAGAAAGGATGAGTCGTCCTTCGGCATCGGTGTTGATGATCTCGATCGTCTTCCCGCCCGAGCCGGTCACCACGTCGCCCGGCTTGATCGCCTTGCCGGATGGCATGTTCTCGGTGGTCGGCACGATGCCGATGACGTTGATCTTCGGCTTCAGCTCGGCGATCGCCAGCATGGCGCCGACCACCGCCGCGCCGCCGCCCATGTCCGACTTCATCATCTCCATGTTCTGCGCCGGCTTGATCGAGATGCCACCGCTGTCGAACGTGATCCCCTTGCCGACGAGCGCGAGTAGCGGGCCCGCCGGCCCACGCGAGCCGCGCTTTAGTGCGATGCGAGCGTTTGAGGCGTTATACCGGATCACGATCATCTTGGCCGGCTCGTCCGAGCCCCGCGCCACCGCCAGCAGGGCACCCATCTTGAGGCGGCGCATATCCTCGACTTCGAGGACTTTGAGATCGAGGCCTGTGCCCTTGACGGCCTCCTTCACCTTCTCGACGAAGACGGTTGGTGTGAACGCATTGGCCGGCGCGTTGATCCACCCCCGGATGCGATTCGTCGCCTCGGCGAGGACCAGGCCGTCCTTCACGGCCGCCGCCGCGCTCTTTTCGCCGTCGAGGCCGATGATGCTGAGCGCGTCGATCTGGCTGACCGCGTGCTCGTGCCGCGTCTTCAGGGAGCCGGTGTCGAAGTTGCTGAGCCCGATGCCTTCGGTGGCCGCCCGGGCCATGTCGGCGGCGCCGGCGTTGGCCGCGACCGCCTTGGGCAGGACGACGGCAACCCGGCGATGCCCGCGCTTGCGGAGGACGCGACCGGCGGCTTGCAACGCGTTGCGGAGCCGCACGAGGTCGAGCTCCTCGGGCTTGCCCAAGCCGACCAGGACGGTCCACTTGCTGGGCGCATTGCCGAGGTTGTGGACGGGCACCAGCTCCATGAACTTGCCGCGGAACTCCCGATCCGTGAGCAGCTGCGTGATGGCGCCCTTCAGCCTCTTGTCGAGGGCGACGGCCTCCGGCGGCACCTTCGATTGCCCTTCAAAGATCGGCAGGATGAGCGCGTCCGCCTCCGCCTTTTCGGGGGCAGTGTTCAGCAGCCGAGCCTGCATGCTTCCTCCTCGCCCCCTCGCAGACGTTCCGTATTGTACGTGCCGCGATCGCGGTTGACTTATATAACCGCTGAGTTATATAATTCCCGACGTGCTAAAGCTTGACGGCGCCTTCGCCGCGCTGGCGGACCCGACGAGACGGGAAATCTTGCATCGGCTCAGTCGGCAACCACAGGCGGCCGGAGCCCTGAGTCGCGGCTTTCGGATGAGCCAGCCGGCGGTGTCGAGGCACCTTCGAGTGCTGCGGGAGGTGAGCCTCGTGGAGGTCGAGGAGAAGGGACGGCAGCGGATCTACCGGTTATCGAAGCGCGGGATGGACGACGTTCGGGACTACGTTGAGGAGGTCAACAAGACATGGCAGACAGCGCTCGCGGCGTTCAAACGGTACGCGGAAACTAGGCCTTGACGGTTCGGGAGTCGATCACGGTAAATCGGGGCGTCGCCGATGCCTTTCGGCTCTTCACCGACGGGATCGGCGAGTGGTGGCCGCTGAAGGGTAGCAACTTCTCGTACGGCGGCGAACGGGCTGACACGATCTTCCTGGAAGCGAAGGTCGGAGGCCGGTTCTACGAACGATTCAGCGACGGCGAGGAGTTCGAGGTCGGTCGCGTGAACGCCTGCGAGCCCCCAACGCGCATCGTCTTCACCTGGAAGGACCCCAGCTGGAAGGCGCCGACCGAGGTCGAGGTCCGCTTCTCCCCTGCGGGGAATGGCACTCGAGTCGACGTCGAGCATCGTGGCTTCGAAGCCGCCGGCGTGGAGGCGGGGGAAGCCGCGGGCTGGGCAGATGGCTGGAAGATGGTGCTGGCGCCCTATGTGGAGGCCGCCAACCGGACCAATAGCAGCGGCTAGCGTGCCGCCGCTCCATCTCGACGAGGTCCGCGTCGGTGTAGCGGTTGCGCCCCAACTCGTCCTGGCGGCTTGCTGTCGCGATGCCAAGCCGGATCCAGGTGGCAATCGTCGCCGGGGACACGCCAAGCTTGGCCGCCGCCTCGGTGATCGAGTAGAGGCGCTCTTCAGCCATCGGCCGGAGGGCTTATCGCGCCGCGGCAGGCTGCCGCAGACCGGCGAGCGTCTTGCCTGCGAGTTCGATCGCCTCCGGATCCTCCATATGCGGCATGTTGAAGATCAGACCGTCCAGGCCCGCATCGAGGAACTGCTGCGCTTGCTCCGCGACGCGGTCGGGTCCGCCGACGATGAACCCAGCGCGGGCCCAGTCCTTGTTGATCCCGGGCCGGTTGAGGATCTGCTCGAAGATGCGCTCGGCCTCCGCGTCGGTCTTGTGGATGATCAGGCTTCCGAGCCGGGTCTTGACAATCGTGCTGGGGTCACGCCCAACCGTCTCGCAATGCCGCTCGAGGACGTCCATCTTGTGCCGCACGGTGGCCGGGTCGCCGAAGATGTTGCACATGTCGGCGTACTGCGCGACCAGCTTGAGGGTCCGCTGCTCGCCGCCCCCACCGATCATGATCGGCGGACCATTCGGCTGGACCGGTCGAGGGAAGTTCAGCGCGCCCTGGATGCGGTAATAGCGGCCCTCGAAGGTTGGCTTTTGCGAGGAAGGCGGGGTTGCGGTACGTCACGCCGGTGACCAGGGTGCCAAGGCGGACCGTCTTGGTTCGCGCGGCGATCCCCGCCAGAACCGTGTAACCCTCGAGCATCGGATCGGTCCTGGGCCCGATGCTGGGCAATTGATAGAAGTGATCCATCACGAAGACCGAGTCGAAGCCGGCCCGCTCGGCCGTGCTGGCCAGCATGGCGACGTGATCGAAGAGCTTGTCGTCGGTGACGCCCGGAAAGGTGTAATTCGGAATCTGAAATCCCAGCAGCTTCATTGCGAACCTCCTGACGCACGCGATAGCGCCTGCTTCCCATTATCGAGTTGATCCGGTTGGTCATGTCGGATTGATCGGGGCCGGTACCATAGCTCATGCATGGAAGCACTCCGTCCACCGGTGCGATGCCCCCATTGCAACGGCGAGCCCAACTGGCAGGAAGTGCGGCAGCCCTTTCTCGATGAGGACCCGCCCGGGCGGTTGGGCGTTCACCCCTTGATCGGGTGGCGGTGCAACATCCGCCCGTACTTCCTCGCCGTCTCCCAATGGGAGAGCTGAGCTCGCTGTTCGTTCGCAACGAGCGGAACCATTAAGCGTCGAGGACCAGGCCCTGCAGCGGCCCGAGTAGCAAGCGTGAGCGCCGGGAAACGCCAGGCAACATGGTCAGACGGTGGGTCGCTCGTTCTCCTCGCTTTCGGCGTTCCGCCTGTTCGCGCGCGATCGGTTTCCACAGCTCATCGATAACAGCCGTGGGATCGCCAGCTACCTCGCTCCCCGGCCGCTGCACGTGCTCCGCCCACAGGCGCAGTCGGGTTTGCTGGGCGAGCCGCCGGTCGTGGGTGACGACGTTCATCTCGGTGTCGTTGAACAGCGAGTGCTCGTTCAGATTCGCCGATCCGATCGTCATCCAGGCATCGTCGACGATGCCCACCTTGGCGTGGACATAGACCGGCCAGTCCTTATTCCCACCGATCGCGTAGAGCGTGCATGCCAGCAGCCGGCCCCCGTCGCCGTCGGCCTGGACCAGGGTTCCCAGCTGGCCGCGGGTATCGTCGCCTCCTGTGTCCGGCTTAGCGGGAAGGACGAGCAGCAGACGAAAGTCGGGGGTGGGGGGCCGGGCCAGCTTCTCGCGCAGGACCGCCAGGATCTCGGGCGACCACAGAAACTGGTTCTCCAGGTAAATGAAGCGCTGGGCGGCACGCAGCCCGCGCAGGTAGGACTCGAGGATGCGGAAGTCCCCTCGGAGACGCTGCGGGTACATGCCGTCCGGCACCGTGCGCACGACCTGCAGCTCGATGTCGCCCGCGGGTGGTGGTGTCGCAACCGGCGGCAACCTCTCGCCCGTAATGGCCTGCCAGCGCACCGCAAAGTTCTCCGCCACATCCTGCACGGCGGGTCCGGCGATCCGCGCCGCGACATCGTGCCAACCGACCGCACCGCGCGGCGGGTGAACCTGCGTATCCCAGCGGTCGCCATTGAAGTTGGTCAGATCGATACCACCGACGAAGGCGATCCGATCGTCGATCACGATCGTTTTCTCGTGGTGACAGTGCATCGGTCGCTCCCGGGCATCCATCGCGCACTCGATAGGCGTCCCGGCAATCAGCTGCTCGCGAATCTTGCGCACGTCGCCGCGCCAGGGGCGAAGAACGGGAAGGGGCGCGCCCGCCCAAATCAACGCCCGGACGCGAACACGCCTGGCAACGTCAGCGAGCAGCCGCCGCAGGATCGTCGGCGGATCGTCCCGCGTCAACGCGAAATCCGGCGTGAAGTGCCAGCCCGTAAGGTGGACGTGCGAACGGGCTTGCGCAATGCCCACGGCCATCGCCTTGAGCGCGTCAGCGCCATCGATAAGCACCGTGAGCGCGTTCCCCGGTCGTGGCGGGGGCTCTCCGTCGGCCCATCCGCCCGGCGTGGGATCGATGGCTGCGGCCCATTTCACACGCGCCAGGCGTCGCCGGTGATGTGATGTGGTCAGCCGCTCGACCAGCTGGCCGAGCGCGCCATCGGCCACGTCGAGTGGGCTTTTCGCCGCCATGTCCGGTAAAGGCTAACTGCTACGCTTCGCCGAATGTCGCATCAGCTCATCCAAATCATCAGCGCGGGCGGCTTGCTCGCGATTTTCCTGACGATGGCCGCCGAAAGCGCCGGCATCCCGATTTCCAGCGAGATCGTCGTTCCACTGGGAGGCGCACTGGCCTCGCAGGGCAAGCTCTCCTTCGCGGGGGTCGTCATCGCCGCCAGCGCCGGCAACCTCCTGGGGTCGCTGGTCGCCTACTTGCTGGTCAAGCGCTACGGCGAAACCTTGATCCTCGGGCCGGGCCGGCGCGTCGGCCTCACGGCAGGACATCTCCGACTGGCGAACCGGTTCTTCGCGCGCTGGGGTCTGCCGGCAGTCTTTGCCGGCCGCCTCCTTCCCGTCATCCGCACCTACATCTCGTTCCCGGCGGGCCTCTCGCGAATTACCGTCGTGCCATTCACGCTGGCGACCGTGCTGGGCGCGATCCCCTGGAATCTCGCGCTGGCCTACGCCGGCTTCAAGCTGGGCCAGAACTACGAGCGGGTGGCGAACACCCTTGGCCCGTTCACCATTCCGATCGCGATCATCGTGCTCCTGGCGATCGTGGTCGCCTACTATTACGGGCGACGCATCGGGGAGGCCGAGGGTCCCGCCTCCTCAGCGGGCTAGCTCCGTGGCCGGCGTGGGTGACAACGAAGATGACGATGGCGAGCGGGTGGGCGCGGCGAGGGTCCGAACCCGGTTGTAGCTGGCAAGGTTGCGAAGGACCGCGTAAATGTTCAAGAAGAAGCTGGCGAGCCCCCACCAGCCCAGCATCAAGTTCCAGTTTTGCACCTTGCGGAACGTAGCCGTGCCGCAATCCCGGCACCATCTTCACCTGTAAGTCATCTGGTGCCACGCCAGGAGAACGCCGGTGTGGCGAACGAACGTTGCATCCGCGGCGGGCGCGGCCTGACACACACGGCATAGCTGCCGGTCGGCGGCGCCGATCGTTGCCGCTGACGGTCGTGACTCCACGTCCACGTAACTGAGCGTACAAATCCCGAGTGCTCGCGGGGAAGACGGCGAATTTCAAATACTCCGCTGAGGCTGAGCTAGCGGACGGCGGCGAGGATCTCCTTTTCAAGGCCGGGATACTTTTGCAGCTCGGCGACCCGCTCCTGCTTGAGGCGCCGGACCAGGGCGCGGTACTCGTCCCCACGACCCGTCCGCTCGTAGAGGCGCCGCGGCTGCAGCACCTCGATGTCGTCGATGCCCGGGACGCCCTGCGCGACGTCGTAGCCGAAGTCTGAATCCGTGGTCCAGGTGATCGTGCCTTCCGCAATCGCCTTGACAATCGCGCTCGAGTACTCGATCGTCAGCTTCTTGCTGTTGGGTGACCCCTCAGGGCCACCGACCCGGCCGGTGTTCATCAGGTAGACCTCGAACGGGCGCGAGCGGTGCAGCTCGAGGAAGCGGTTGCCCTGCTGCTCGTGGCGCAGCGGGAAGAAGGGGTTGGTACCCGGCACGCGCAGAGCCTTGCCCATCTCGTCCCTGCCGCCTGCCGACGTCCCCTGCGTTTCGCCGAGCATGAAGTAGGCGGCCGCGTGCTCGGAATCCAGCCGCGCCACACCCGGAATGATGTTGTCGTTGCGGTTGAGAATCAGCAGGATATCGGCCGGCCCGGTGTTCCGGGCATCTTCTACCCACCCGAGCGCCGACAGCTCAAAGGTGGCTCGGCCATTCTGCGTGTAGCTCGCGTCGAAGAAGTCGACGGGCCCACCGTCCTCTTTCTGCGACACGTTTTCCAGGTACGCCTCCCGTTTGGTCACCGCTCCATAGATGGTTGGCTCGTGTTTCGGGTCGAGGCTAAAGGTCTTGGCAAAGCAACCGTTCTCCGTGCCGTAGATCTTCCCCTTCGGCATCAGGGCGATGAAGTCGTCCTGCACGGGCTTGGAGTTGTTTTGCCGCGTGAAGGTGGTGGTCGTCTTGCCAGTCCCGCTGAGCCCCACGATGAGGACGACGCGCTGCTGCGTTCCCACCGGGATGACTTTGCAGCCGGCGTGCATGGCAAGCCCGCCTGCGTCGTAGACCTTCTTGTTCCACATGCGGAGTCCGCCCTTCTTCGACTCACCGAAGTAGTCGGAGTTGAACACCCGCGTGATGCCGGCGTCGAGGTCGACGAGGATCGCGCGGTCGTTGGGATAGCCGGGGGCCAACAGGTTCGGCGTATAGATCATCGTGACCTCCGGCTGCTGGCCGGCAGCCGGCGGATAGTAAAGATGCCGCTGCATTCCGGCGATGTTGGCGTTGCGGGCCTCGATGATGAGACGGGCCGGCGTCAGGAAGGCCGGGTCGTTGCCGATGACGCCGTCGAGGAGGACCATTTCCTGGTCGTGGATGTACTCGTCCTGGAGCCTGGCCCATTTCCGGCCCTCTTCCGGCGTGACGGTTTGCGCCGTGTGCTCCTCAGGTCGATCCGTGACGATGTAGGTGCTCTTGGTACTGCGTGAATCGACGCGGGTGTGGACGTTGTAGTTGTCGTAATTGGTGCGCCGTGCGTTCGGCATCCGGGCGGTGAACTCTCGAAGCTGTTCGGCGGTCGGGTTCTCGATCAAGCGCTTGGAGCGCGGGATATACCCGCTGCGGATCTCGATGGTCACTGGCTACAGGATACACGCGGGAAATCCCGCGACCCTGACAACTCGGATACACGCGGGAAATCCCGCGACCCTGACAACTGACACGCGGGAAATCCCGCGACCCTGACAACTCGTAAAGACAGCCGTTGTCTAAATACCCATGACGCCGACGAGTTCTTTGACGGACTCGGCCGATCGCTGCAATGCGGCACGCTCATCCTCGGTGAGCTCGAGCTGGACGACCTCCTCCGCGCCGCCCGCGCCGAGCTTGACGGGCACGCCCACGAACAGACCACGGATGCCGTACTCGCCTTCCAGCCGCACGGCACACGGAAGGAGGCTTGATCAGCATGCTGATCGGGATGCCGGCGACCGTGCACATGCGCGCCAGGGGAACAATCGTATCGCCGTGCCCGCCGAGGACGTAGGCCTGCACGTCGCGCACCGACACCTTGAGCTCCTGGGCGATGAAGGTGCGAAACCGCGCGGTGTCGAGCACGCCGGCCATTCCGATCACACGTGCGCGCGGGAATTTGCTCACCTCGTAGGCCAGCTGGGCCATCGCGTCGAGCGGGTTGCTGACGACGATGAGAATGGCGTCGGGCGATCGGCGCACGAGCTCCTGCGTCACGCCCCGGACAATGTTCTGGTTGGTCTTGACCAGGTCGTCCCGAGACATGCCCGGCTTGCGGGGGACGCCGGAGGTGATCACGCAGACGCTCGAGCCGGCTGTCTCCTCGTAGCCGTTGGTGCCGACGATCACGGAGTCGTAGCCGACGATCGGCCCGGCCTCGAGTATGTCGAGCGCCTTTCCCTGCGGCAGGCCTTCCACGATGTCGACCAGCACGATGTCGGCATAGCCACGCTCGGCGAGGCGCTGGGCCAGCGTGGCGCCGACGTTACCGGCCCCGACCACTGTGATCTTGGAACGAGCCATCCGCCCGCTACCGTAGCAAATCGACCATCGACGTGGTTACACCGTGGTTACTCTCCGCGGGGGAATGGGAAGGATCGAGGCGGGCGAACGCCGCGTGCTGAAGACGCTGCACGAGTCTGCGGTGCGCAGGCACCTGTCCTGGCGGAGCATGCTCGTGCTCAGCTCGTTCTGGTTTGCGATTGCCTACGTGATGCAGCCCCTGGGCGGCACCATCATCCCGCTGCTCGTGGCGCGCTTCACCCATCCGATGACCGCCCACCTCGGGCCGATCGCGTTCCCGCTCGATGTCAACACGTACGTCTCAATGCTGGACACCATCGGCGCCGCGTTCGCGATCGTCTGGCAACCGGCGATCGGCGCGATCAGCGACAACAGCCGCTTCGAGCTGGGTCGGCGGCGCCCCTTCATCGCGATCGGAGTCGTGGGCGACATCATCTTTCTGATCCTGATCGCGTTCGTCACCTCGTACTGGGCACTGCTCCTGGTCATGCTGGGCACGATCGTGGGTTTCCTGGTGGTCGGCGCGCTGTTGATTCCGACCCATCATGTTCGGCTCGCCATCCTGACTCTGCCGTTGGTGATCGCGATCGCCGGCGCGCTGGTGATCTTCGGCGTGCCCGATCGCCGGCGCACCGCCGCGTCGAGTCAGCGGCTGCGGCGGTCGGTCCTCCTGAGCGTCGCCATCGACGCCAAGCGGTACAGGGACTTCGCCTGGCTGATGGTCTCGCGGCTCTTCTTCCTGATGGCGCCGGTGGCGATCGGGACCTACGCCTTCAACTTCATCCGCTACACCTTTGACTACTCAGAGGGAAAGGCGTCGCTTTACAGCAGCGCCCTGCAGGCGACCATCCTGGTGTTCGCGGCGGTGCTTTGCATGACCGCCGGCTTCCTCGCCGAGCGCTACGGCAAGAAGCGGTTGATCGCGGGCGCCTGCGTAATCGGCGCCGTGGGCTCGACCCTGCTGATCTTTGCTCCCAGCCTGCCGTGGATTCTGGGGTTCGGTCTGATCGTGGGCATCTCCCTCGGCACCTTTCTCTCCGTCGACTGGGCGTTCATGACCGATTTGATCCCCAAAGCCGAAGCCGGTCGCTACATGGGGGTCTCGAACATCGCAACGGCGAGCGCCGGACTGATTGCGCGTCCGATCCTGGGGCCCATCATCGACGCGTTCAACAACAACCGCTCGAGCGCGGTCGGTTACCGCGTGATGTTCGGCATCGTCACCGGCTTCTTTTTGATCGCCCTGCTGACGCTGCAGCCGGTGCGTGAAATCAAGGTCGAGTAGCCCCC
>WNFI01680781.1_pt1 | contig 10530 bp, 10 predicted proteins | sample 5400471 | NCBI WGS metagenome assembly WNFI01 (sample SAMN13153348, study PRJNA577476) | soil metagenome | isolation source: 100 cm saprolite on Douglas fir-dominated hillslope | place: USA:California | collected 2013-09-17 | reverse complement strand
CAGGGCGCTGGCGGCTGCAGTCACCGAGCCGAGACGAGCTACCAGCACGAAGGCGTTCAGCTGAGTTAGCGTCATAGCAGTGTCCAGTGTGACCCATCGGGGAACTTGGAGGCCATACCTGTAGCGGTTACCACTGATTTGCCCTGAAGATCGGCAGTTTGGGTTTCCAGGGGTCGTCGGAGGATCTTCCCCCGGCTTGTAGGAAGGACGGCCAGCTTGCAGGTGCCCGCGCAGGTCGAGTACGAGAAGGCCATAAGCATGCAGCACGCCCTCGCGTTGCTGGTCAGGTACGGGTCGGCGGCCCAGATCCTGGCAGGCGGGCACAGCCTGATCCCGATGATGAAGCTGCGGCTGGCGCAGCCGGAGGTGCTGATCGATATCAACGGCCTCACTGACCTTTGCTATATCAACGTAACGGGGCAGGAGCTGCGGATCGGCGCGCTCACCCGGCATGCTCAGTTGCTGGAGTCTCCGGCCGTGGCCGAGCATTTCGCGATTCTGCGCGACGCCGAGCAGGTGATAGCCGACCCAATCGTCCGGAACTGGGGCACGGTGGGCGGATCGCTCTGCCAGGCAGACCCGTCCGAAGACCTGTCTGCCGCGTTCGCCGCAGTCAAGGGCACGATGGTGATCCAGGGCGAACAGGGCACCAGGGAGGTGTCCGCGAGGGCGTTCCACACCGGTCCTTACGAGACGGTGATCGGACCGGCCGAGCTGCTCACCGAGATCAGGCTGCCGATCCGGAAGAGGGGCGGCAGCGTGTACCAGAAGGTGGCACGCCGGGCAGGTGACTGGCCGGTCGGGGCGGCCGGGGCAGCGGTCTGGCTTAACGGCGATGTAGTAGCCGACGTGGGGATCGGGCTGACCGCCGTGGGAGCGAGCCATTTCACCGCAGTCGAGGCTGAGGAATACCTGCGCGGCAAAACTGCGAGCGAAGAGCATCTGGCGGCGGCGGGACAGATCGCCGCTGAGCACTGCCGCCCGGTCGCTGACCAGCGCGGCCCGGCGGACTACAAGCGGCACCTGGCCAGAGAACTGACCACCAGGGCGCTACGCGAGGCAGCGCTGCGTGCACAGGCCGAGTCCTGAAATGCCTGCCATCCTGAGAGACAGCGCCATCGTGGGCGACAGCGCCATCGTGGGCGTCAGCGCCATCGTGGGCAACAGTGCCATCGTGGGGGACAGAGTATGAGGCTGGCAGTCACCGTCAACGGGACCGAGTACGCGCGCGAGATCGAACCGCGACTACTGCTCATCCACTTCCTGCGCGACGATCTTGGCCTGGCAGGCGCATCAGGACGGTAGAAGGTCTCGCGGCGGGGGCCAAGCTCGATCCGGTCCAGCAGGGCTTCGCCGAATGTCATGGCCTGCAATGCGGCTTCTGCACCCCAGGCATGATGATGACGGCCCGGTGGCTGCTCGACCGCAACCCAAAGCCAACCGCGGCGGAGATCCGTGAGGCTATCTCCGGGCAGATCTGCCGGTGCACCGGCTACGAGAACATCGTGCGCTCGGTGCTGTGGGCGAGCCGGAACGCTGAGGTGCCCCATGCCTGATCACGCGCCGTACGGCTCAGTGCCGCGCAAGGAGGACGCCCGCTTCATCCGCGGCCGCGGCCGTTACGTTGACGACATCACGCTGCCCGGCATGCTTCACGGCGCCATCCTGCGCAGTCCGGTCGCGCATGCCCGGATCAGCTCGGTCGACGCGACAGCCGCACGGGCACATCCCCGTGTCGAGGCCGTGATCACCGGCGCCGACCTCGCTGAGCAGCGCCTGGCCTGGATGCCGACCATGTCCGCCGACGTCCAGGCTGTCCTGGCTACGGATAAGGTGCGGTTCCAGGGCCAGGAGGTCGCGTTCGTCATCGCGCAGGACCGGTACGCCGCGCGCGATGCGCTCGAGCTAATCGTGGTCGATTACGAGCCGCTGCCGCCCGTGATCGACGCTCTGACAGCGCTTGATCCTGGTGCGCCGCTGGTCAGGGACGACGTGCCCGGGCGGGCCGACAACCGCATCTTCGACTGGACCGCCGGTGATAAGTCGGCCACCGACGCGGTGTTCGCTACCGCGGACGTCGTGGTCGGCGGCGACATGGTCTATCCCCGTTCCCATCCCGCGCCGCTGGAGACATGCGGAGTCGTGGCCGACTGGGATGCTATCGCCGGGAAGCTGACCATCTGGTCGACAAGCCAGGCGCCGCACGCACACCGCACGCTGTACGCGATGATCACCGGGCTGCCCGAGCACAAGATCAGGGTCATCTCGCCTGATATCGGTGGCGGCTTCGGCAACAAGGCGCCGGTCTATCCCGGCTATCTGTGCGCGATCGCGGGGGCGATTCTGACCGGCAGGCCGGTCAAGTGGGTCGAGGACAGGTCGGAGAACCTGATGTCGACCTCGTTCGCCCGCGACTATCACATGCACGGCGAGATCGCGGCGACGCGCGACGGCCGGATCCTGGGCCTGCGGGCTTCGGTGCTGGCCGACCACGGTGCGTTCAACGCGACCGCCCAGCCGTCCAAGTTCCCGGCCGGCTTCTTCCACATCTTCACTGGCTCCTATGACCTGCGGGCCGCGTTTTGCGAGGTGACCGGCGTCTATACGAACAAGGCGCCGGGCGGGGTCGCCTACTCCTGCTCGTTCCGCATCACCGAGGCCGTCTACCTGGTGGAGCGCCTGGTCGACATGCTCGCCCGCGAGCTGGGCATGGACCCGGCCCAGCTGCGGATGCGAAACCTGCTGCGGCCCGAGCAGTTCCCCTATACCTGTGCGACTGGCTGGCAGTACGACTCGGGCGATTATCCGCGGGCGCTGCGGCTAGCGCTGGACATGGCCGGCTATGAAGAGCTGCGCCAGGAGCAGGCGCAGCGGCGGGCACGCGGCGAATACATGGGGATTGGCCTCAGCTTCTTCACCGAGGGCGTCGGCGCCGGGCCGCGCGAGCACATGGACATCCTTGGGCTTGGCATGGCCGACGGTGCTGACCTGCGGGTGCACCCGACCGGGAAGGCGGTACTCGGACTTTCGGTGCAGACCCAGGGTCAGGGCCATGAGACCACGTTCGCCCAGATCGTGGCGCACGAGCTGGGGCTGTCGCCGGACGACGTCGAGGTTGTGCATGGCGACACCGACCGCACCCCGTTCGGCCTGGGCACCTACGGGTCACGGTCGACGCCGGTCTCGGGCGCCGCCGCGGTGATGGCCGCCCGGAAGGTCCGCGACCGGGCCAGGATCGTGGCGGCGGCAATGCTCGAGGTGGCGACCGGCGACCTGGAGTGGACGGACGGCCGTTGGCGCGTTCGCGGCGATCCTGAGCAGGGCTACGGCATCGCCGAGATCGCGATGGCGGCGCACTCCTCGCTGTCGCTTCCAGAGGGTGTCGAGGGTCATCTGGATGCGTCAGCCGTGTATAACCCGCCGAGCCTGACGTTCCCGTTCGGCGCCTACATCTGCATCACCGATGTAGATCCAGGTACCGGCGTGGTCAAGGTGCGGCGGTTCATCGCGGTCGACGATTGCGGCGTGCGGATCAACCCGATGATCGTGGAGGGTCAGGTACACCGCGGGCTGGCTGACGGCATCGGGATGGCGCTCATGCAGGCCATCGTGTTCGACGAGGTCGGCAACTGCCTGGGTGGCTCGTTCATGGATTACCTGCTGCCGACATCGATGGAATGCCCGTCCTGGGAGCTCGGCGCGACCGTCACGCCATCGCCGCATCACCCGATCGGCGCCAAGGGCGTCGGGGAGTCGGCCACTGTCGGGTCGCCCGCCGCGGTGGTCAACTCCGTGGTGGACGCGCTGGCCCCGCTGGGCGTCCTGCATGCGGACATGCCGCTGACGCCGGCCAACGTGTGGCGGGCCATCCAGGGCCGCCCGGTCCGACCGGACCTGGCGGCCGGCTGATGTCGACGATGTCGGATGATGGGGAAATGAGCGATCTCGCCGAGCAATTGCCAGACGTGCAGACCTTGCTGGCCGCACTGGACGAGGTCAGCTACCTCGCGGACGAACCTCTGGGCACGGCGCTGTTCCTCGCCGCTCGCATGGGGCAGCCGATCTTGCTCGAGGGCGAGCCGGGTGTAGGCAAGACTGAGGCAGCCAAGGCGCTGGCTCAGGTGCTGGACACGCCGCTCATCAGGCTGCAGTGCTATGAGGGCCTGACTTCTGCCGAGGCGCTGTACGAATGGAACTATCCGCGCCAGTTGCTGGCTATCAGGCTCGCGGAGGCTCGTGGCGAGGCGCCGCGCGAGGCGGACCTGTTCAGCGACGATTACCTGCTAGAGCGGCCGCTGCTAGCCGCACTTGATCATCCCGGTCCCCGGCCAGCGGTGCTGCTGATCGACGAGGTCGACCGGGGCGATGACGAGTTCGAGGCATTCCTGTTCGAATTGCTGGCCGAGGCCGCCGTTACGATTCCCGAGCTCGGCACCCGGCGGGCCGCTTATCCCCCGGTTGTCGTGCTGACCTCCAACCGGACCCGCGACCTGCACGACGCGCTGAAGCGCCGGTGCCTGTACCACTGGATCGAATATCCGGGCACCGACCGGGTCGCTGCGATCATTCGCCGGCGGGTGCCGGAGGCCACCGCGCAGCTCGCGAGTCAAGTGGCTGCCGGGGTGGCCATGCTGCGGGGACTTGACCTGGCCAAGCCGCCGGGCGTAGCAGAGGCGATCAGCTGGACCAGCGCGTTGCATGTCCTTGGCGCCGCCGAACTGGACGCGGCCAGGGCGCAACAGACTATGGGCGCTGTGCTCAAGTACGCCGACGACATCCGGACCGCACGGACTGCCGATTTCGGCGGCTTGGACCCGAGCCACGCGGTCGACACCGGGCGCGATGCCTGACGAGCCAGCCGCCACCGGCACCGCACTCGGCGACCTGGCCGAAGTAGCTGCCCGCTTCGGCGCCGCACTGCGACGGGCCGGGCTGCCTGTTGGTCCCGGCCGAAGCCAGCGGTTCGCTGCTGCAATCGCAGTTGTCAGGCCGGCTACCAGGCATGACCTTTTCAACTGCGCGCTCGCGACACTCGTGTCCAGCCGGGACGACGCCGCCACGCTGCGCGCGGTATTTGCCGACATCTTCGGCTCGCCAGAGGCGACCGGCTCGCCGCCCATCCCGGCCGGGAGCCGGTCCGATTCGGCCAGTGTGCCGGCGCCCTGGGCAATGCCCGATGCTGCTCAGGTGGCGCGCAGCCACTCAGCCGTCGGCTTGACCAGGGATGCTGACAGCGACGCCGCCGATGCCGCAACCGAACGGACGATCGCCACGCCGTACCTGGGCAGCCCGGCCGAGCGGCTGGCGGGCACCGACTTCGAGGAACTGTCAGCGGCCGAGCTGGCGGACCTGGCCGTGCTCATGCGCCAGCTAACCCTCGCGGTTCCGGCGCGCCGGTCGCGACGCCGCCGACGCCGCCCCGGTGGCAGGCGCACCGACATGCGCTCGACCCTGCGCCAGGCGCGCCGCACCGGCGGGCACGCGTTCCGGCTGATCGGCGAGGTGCCGGAGAAGCGGCCAAGGCGTCTTGTGGTGCTTTGTGATATTTCCGGGTCCATGGAACCCTACGCACGGGCCATGATCCAGCTGCTGTACTGCGCTGCTGGCGGGGCCGACGCTGAGGTGTTCACCTTCGCGACCCGGCTGACTCGCCTGACCACCGCGCTGGCGCGGTCATCACCGGCCGTGGCACTGGCCAGGGCCGCCCAGACCGCGCCGGACTGGCATGGCGGGACCAAGCTGGGGGCTGCGCTGAAGGAGTTCAACGACAACTACGGCCGCCGCGGCATGGCCAGGGGCGCTGTGATATTGATCATTTCCGATGGCTGGGATACCGGGGACCCCGAGGTGGTGCGTCGCGAGATGGAGCGGCTGTCGCTGGTCGCGTTCCGCATCGTGTGGGTGAACCCGCGGACCAAGAGTGCCGCCTACCAGCCGCTCGCGGCCGGAATGGCGGCGGCCTGGCCGCACATCGACGCCGTCGTTAGCGGCCATTCCCTGCAGGCGGTCGATCAGCTGGTAGCCGCGCTAGCCGATCCCGTCCGTCGCCGCACCGAGATCCGGGCTAACGGCGGCCGAGTAAGTCAGGCGGACGGCGTTAGCCGAGCTCCAGCGCCTTGAACGAGCTGCGAGCCTTGCGCTTCACCTCGAGGCCGCCCAGTACACAGGCCCCTTCGATCCGCAGCACCGGAGCTTCCGGGCTGGCGGACTCGTCCGCGTTCCCCGCAATTTCCCGTCCGCCCAGGATCGCGATGCCGTTATCGACCACCCTCATCTCCGGCGGAACGGTGACTTCGACTCCGCCGAGCACGGTGGTCGCGCGCAGGACCACTTCCTTGCCGGGCATGATGGCGTCCCGGAAGTCGATCTCCACGCCGCCGAACACGGTCAGCACGTTGATGACTGGCTCAGCATGCCAGGCGCCCTTGCGGCTGGCGCCGCCGAAGATCGCGATGATCCGGCCGCCGCGCCTCGGGCCGCCGGGCAAGTCGACGTCCCGGCCCTGCTCCGGGCGGCGGACCTGGATCGCACCGCGAGGTTGCGGCAGGTCTTCCACCAGGGGAACGAGGTCCGCGTGGGTCTTCGCCGCGTAAATCGCATCGAGTCGGTCTGAGTGCTCCTCGGCTGTGAGACGGCCCTCGGCCAGGGCGTTGTTGATCACGGTTGCCGCCCCGTCACGGTCGGCGTCCGAGGCCCGCAGCCGGGAAATCTCGTTGAAGTCCTGGGGGTCCATCCAGCTATTGTCAGCCATACCGGCCGGTAGACGAAACCTGGCAATCGCAATAGGAGACCCTGATGGGCCACGTGGAGGCAGCGCACCTGAGCCATGCGCTGCCAGACGGCCGGGTTCTGCTCGATGACGCCTGTTTCCGGGTCGGCGACGGCGTGGTTGCGGCCCTCGTCGGGCCGAACGGCGCAGGCAAGACGACCCTGCTGCGGCTGGTGACCGGAGACCTCACGGCGCAGTCCGGAACCGTGACCTCCAGCGGCGGCCTCGGCGTCATGCGGCAGTTCATCGGCGGGATCCGCGACGAATCGACCGTCAGGGACCTGCTGCTGTCGGTTGCTCCGAGCCGGGTCAGGGAGGCGGCCGCTCGCCTTGACGCCGCCGAGCTGGCCATGATGGAGCGGGACGATGAGCCGACCCAGATGCGCTACGCGACCGCCCTGGCCGAATGGGGCGACGCCGGTGGCTACGACGCTGAGGTGCACTTCGACGCGTGCTGCGTCGCTGCGCTAGGCATCAGCTACGACCGGTGCCAGTGGCGCGAGGTGGGGACCCTGTCCGGTGGCGAGCAGAAGCGGCTCGTGCTGGAGTCGCTGCTGCGCGACAAGGACGAGGTCCTGCTGCTGGACGAGCCCGACAACTACCTCGACGTGCCCGGCAAGGTCTGGCTTGAGCAGCAGCTAGCGGCCACGCCGAAGACGGTGCTGCTGGTCAGCCACGATCGCGAGCTGCTCGCGGCTTGCGCGCAGCGGATCATCACGGTCGAGGATCAACACGTCTGGGTGCATGGCGGCGGTTTTGCCAGTTATGCCCAGGCCCGCCGGGAGCGCAATGACCGGCTGGACGAGCTCCGGCGGCGCTGGGATGAGGAGCACGAGAAACTCCGCCAGCTGATGCTGATGTACAAGCAGAAGGCGTCTTACAACGACGCGATGGCCTCGCGGTACCAGGCGGCGGTGACCAGGCTCCGGAAGTTCGAGGAAGCCGGGCCACCCGAGCTGGCGCCCAAGGAGCAGAACGTGCGGATGCGCCTGCGCGGCGGCCGTACCGGCAAGCGCGCGGTCATCTGCGAGCAGCTCGAGCTGTCCGGGCTCATGCGCCCATTCGACCTGGAGGTCTGGTACGGGGAGCGGATCGCCGTGCTCGGCTCCAACGGCTCGGGCAAGTCGCATTTTCTCAGGCTGCTGGCCGGCGGCGACGTCGCCCACTCAGGTGTCGCCCACTCAGGTGTCGGCCGCCTGGGGGCCCGGGTGGTTCCTGGCACGTTTGCCCAGACCCACGCGCGCCCAGACCTGGCCGGCCGGACTCCGCTGGAGATCCTGATGACCGAGCACGCGCTGCTGATCAACGAGGCGATGTCAGCGCTGGCCCGGTACGAGCTGTCCGCCTGTGCCCGGCAGCCGTTCGCGACACTGTCCGGCGGGCAGCAGGCCAGGCTGCAGATCTTGCTACTGGAACTAGCCGGCTCCACATTGCTGCTGCTCGACGAACCGACCGACAACCTCGACCTGGCTAGCGCGGAGGCGCTTCAGGAGGGCCTGGAGTCCTACTCGGGGACGGTGATTGCGGTGACGCACGACCGATGGTTTGCCAAGTCGTTTGACCGATTCCTGGTCTTTGGTTCCGACGGCGGCGTCTACGAGTCAGCCGGCCCAGTCTGGGACGAGAGCCGCGTGCAGCGACCGCGTTAAGCCTGGTCTTGCTAGGCTGCTTGAATCTCAAGGGGGCCGTGCGCCAGTGGTGCGGCCTTCCCGGAAGCCGTCGCCGGAGGGAATTTCACGCCGTGAAGAAGCTGCTCGTAATCGTTGTGCTCGTACTCAGCGCGTTTGCTGTCTGGCGGAAGGTCCAGGCAGATCGGGCTGAGCTCAACCTGTGGACCGAGGCGACATCAGCCGACGAGTGACCACTGGCTACGGGCCGCATCATGACTGACAGGCCGGGCATCACCCTGGTGTGCTGTGGCGTGCTCGGCACGCTGGTGGCCGACGACGGCCTGATCGAGCGGTCATTCGCTGAGGCCATCGCGACGCAGGGAGTGGTCAGCGGCACCAGCGCGTACGCCCGGCGGATGGCTCAGGTGCACCGGCTGCGCGGCCAGGGACCCGGCGATGTGCTGCGGGCACTTTTCCCGGACAACGAGGCGCGGGCCCAGGCGGCGCAGCTGGCCTTCGACCGCGCGCTGTTCGATGCGATCCGGCGAGCTGAGGTGCGGCCCATCCCAGGCGCGCGGCAGGTGCTGGACACGCTGGCCACTTCTGGCTGCAAGGTCGGGGTCATGACCACCCTGCCGCGCCGGATCCTGAAATTGGTCCTGGACACGGCTGGTTGGCAGAGCCGATTCGACGTCGCGCTCAGCGCGGAATTCGGGCGCCCGGCTGCGCCAGGCCGGGGCAACGAACGTCCTGCGCAGCATTGCTGAGCTGCCCGGCATCCTGGCGACGCTCAGCCAGGAACCGCGTAAGGAAGGTAACGCGGACGGGCCTGCCAAGCAGCGCGCGCCCGAACGCGACAGCTCAGGGTTCGCACCCGCGAGTCGGCCGCACGGCAGGCCGGCCAGCGTCAGCATTCCGGCGCAGGTCGGCACGGAGCGCCGCACGTCCGGGCGGTAAGCCGTCCGCTGACCTCTGACCAGCCGGCCGCGGCGCGCCCAAAGCTAGCAATTGGGGTTTGTGCCGCCCTGCGACAGGCAGCTCGGCGTCCCGCCGGTTACCTGGCTTAGCAAGTGGTTCTCGTGCGAGACGCCGACTGCTACGGGTCGTTCCTTATCGTCGGCGGCGGGCCTCTGTTCCGGGAGCGCCGTGCGGACCTGTTGGACCGCGGTGAAGCTGCTGGCCACCCGGCGACTACATCGGCCACGCTCGCGTTGGCCCTCTCCCGGTTTGAAGCGAGCGCCCCAAGGCGGTGCCCGACCATCTGACCAACGCCCAGGCTGTCTCTGCTCTGGCTGCGATCGATCTGCCACCTTTGGCCTAGCCAACCGAGTCAGAGTCTCGGTGGGAGTTTCGATGGTCGGCTCAGGGACGCCTCGTTCGGGACGCCCATCGGCTGTTGCCGCCGAGCTGGCTCCCGTCCCGCGGTCAGAAGCTTGGACGTCTAAGCGTGGCACTGCCCCGATGTCCCGCGCTCGGCATGGGCCTCGCGCTAGGGGCCTTAAACGAGGTGTCAGTCGGGCGCGGCCTTGTCCGACGATGGCCGCAGTACTCTGACGGACCCAAGTACCCAGAGCCGATCAGCACTAGCCAGATGATCAAGCGCAACCAAGCCGTGAGCCCTCTGCCGGGCGCGTTTGCTGCCGAGGTCAGGGGAGAATAGGCGTACCAGCCGAACGCGACCCCGGCTTTACCCAGGCTAACGAGGTAACTGCCCACAGCCCCGAGCGCAAGGCCGAGGGCGATTACTACAACGACCCGCTGAGCTTTGCACAGCCCGTCAATCCAGCGCATAAGCCGAACCCTGTCAGATTCGTTGCACTGACACCAGTAAAGGCGCACACCTGGCAGGCAGCTCGCCCGGACTGGCAGCCCAAGGCCAACTCACCGGCCAGTCCCCGTCATCCGGACGCTTTGCCTGTTAGATTGAGTGAGTCAGTCAGCCTGCCTGTCTGTGGAGCTAAGGGGACTCGAACCCCTGACCCCCTGCTTGCAAAGCAGGTGCTCTACCTACTGAGCTATAGCCCCAGGAAACTGCAGGTCAGGAAGCTCTTCGCGGACGCTCCGGTTGGCCCTTCCCGGCCGGCACCGCCGGCAGAGGCCCACCCGGGCAGGTGCGTCGGTGAAGGACCTCCTGATTTCCAGCTAGATGCT
>WNFI01370698.1_pt1 | contig 10532 bp, 5 predicted proteins | sample 5400471 | NCBI WGS metagenome assembly WNFI01 (sample SAMN13153348, study PRJNA577476) | soil metagenome | isolation source: 100 cm saprolite on Douglas fir-dominated hillslope | place: USA:California | collected 2013-09-17 | reverse complement strand
CTTCCATGCGCCAGAAAGGGGTGTAGTCCAACGGTCATTGGCGGTCGATTTGCCTGGCGCATGGGCGACCCATTTGGGTTATTGAAACACATTCTGCCTTTTCGGTTTTGCCCAAGTCTGCGATGTATTTCATCGCTATTGCCAAATCCTTCCCGGCGTTCGGCGAATTTTAACTGTCAAAACTTTTTTGATGAGGTTCTAGTCAGAGTGAGGTAGGGAATGCCACGCAGTAATTCAGCAGCACGGAAAACCAGGCATGCATCGGACAATCCGCGCAAATTGGATGCAATCCAAATTACCGGGATCGTGATCGGTGTTCTGATCGTGGGCGCCCTGATCTGGGCAGGAATCACAACCCTCAGCGCGCGAACGGCTGTGAGCCAACCCACGACGCAGGTCGGTGCGAAACAATGGGCCGTCGCGCCTCCGATGACGATCGACACCTCCAAGAAATATTTTGCCACTGTCAAAATGGCAAAGGGCGGTCAATTCGTCATCCAGCTCTTCCCGGATAAAGCCCCCATCACGGTAAACAGTTTTGTCTTTCTCGCCCAACAGAGGTTCTTCGACGGCGTGACATTTCACCGGGTGCTTGATGGTTTCATGGCCCAGGGCGGCGACCCTCTGGGCACCGGTGCGGGCGGACCTGGATATCAATTCGCCAATGAAGATAGCGATCTAAAGTTCGACAAGGTGGGCGTGGTCGCAATGGCAAACGCCGGCCGTGATACAAACGGGAGTCAATTCTTTATCACCTTCGCTCCTCAGCCGCAGCTCGATGGCGGCTACACGATCTTTGGCCAGGTGATCAGCGGCATCGATGTGGTCAATGGATTGACAAGACGGGATCCGGATCTGCAGCCGACCTATCCCGGAGATGCGATCGCGACCATCACGATCAACCAGCAATAAGAGCAGGCTCTGCAGGCTTAATCATCCAGGGCGAGGTCGTCGAATGATCGAGCCCGGTGGCGCGAACTAATGGAGCAGGTCTATCTTTGCCTGCTCCGCCTCAGCATAGAGGCGCGTCACATCCTCCCTCATGAGATCGGTGGTGGTGGGCGAGAGAGGGATAAATTTGACCAGATCGCGCGCCTGCCTCAGCAGATCCCGGACCTGAGCGATGTAGGAAAAATTACTGCGGCCGCCTTCAGCGGGTAGCGGCAAGTCGCGGGCGCGCTGGATCAGTGCACGCGCCTGCAGAATCCTTTCAGCAGCTGGGATCAACCGAGACATCGCAACTCCTCCTCTTGGGTAGGCTTACGATATTATACTCTCAAAACCGAGATCCAGGTTTTCAGGGACGGAGGTGTTCATGAAGCACATCAGCAGCCGGGTCCGAAGAGGCGTTCATCGTGAAGGTGCCGATTATTATGTCAGGTTACTTCTGGTTGTCTTTGCCACAACGGTGGCTGTGACCCGCTTGTATCTGACCCTCACGGGTTTTCCGCAGCTGGGAAATGGGACGCTGCACATTGCCCACCTGCTGTGGGGTGGATTGCTCTTATTTGGCAGCGTCATCCTGACGATCATCTTCGCCAATCGCTGGGTCTATAGTCTGGCAGCCGCCCTGGGAGGCATCGGGGTCGGTCTTTTTATCGATGAGGTTGGAAAATTCATCACACGCACCAACGATTACTTTTTTCCGGCTGCCGCGCCAATCATCTATGCTCTACTGCTGCTCGTCGTTTTGATCTACTTAGAAATCCGACGCCCGCCGAAGCACGACGCCCGCTCCGAACTCTATGGGGCCCTCGATACCCTCCAGGAAGTACTCGATCGCGATCTGGATGCCCGGGAGCGCACAGCCTTAAGTGCACGTTTGGAGTATGTGATCGCCCGGGACGAGGATCCGGATTTTACGCGGCTCGCACGGGACCTGCTTAATTTTATCAATTCCAAAGCCGTGTTCCTCGTCAGGAAAAAGCCGACCTGGATTGAGCGGATCGGCACGACTTGGAGCAATTTTACAGAAACGCGACTCGGTGAGCCGCGCCTGCGAGCTATTCTGGCCGGGGGGCTGCTCGTGTTGGGCATCTGGTCCATGAAGGACTTTCTTCAATTGCTGCCTATTTTTTCGGGATCCTCGAGCCTGGCGGTGGGTTTGGCTGCCTTCGTCGGGGCAAACCGAATCACGGGACTGACCAGCCTGCGCTGGGTTCTGGGAGATATTGCCTTGAAGGCAGGCTGCGGTCTGATCCTGGTAATCGGCGGGAGCTTGCTCATAGCAAAGCAGCGCATTCGCGCCGTGCACGTGAGCTATCTGGGCCTTCTGCTCTCGCTTACCGTGGTCGATCTACTTGAGTTCTACTTCGATCAGTTTGGCACGATCGTGCCGTGCCTGATCCAATTTGGGCTTTTGGTGCTCCTGCTTGATTACCGCCATCGATATCTTTACCCCGGCGGCCATCGGCCCGTGCTCACACCAAATGTTTAGCCGCAGGCAACGATAGAGGCCGATTTTCGTTCCGGGGATTAGATCCCGGCGTTATTCAGGGAGGCCAATAGGTCTGAGATCGTCTTGGTGAGGGCTGGATGGGTAAGTTCAAAATGATCGATCGCTGCCTCTAGGCGTTCTGTAGTTGAAGGACGAGGCTGCACGGCTGCGTCCCCCGATCGACCGAGAAGTTCCTGGATATCCCGGCCCAGCTCCTGCAGAAGCTTCTTCCCTTTCTCGTCAACAGATTTGGTCTGCTCAATTTCCGAGTGAAGTTTTTTGAGCAGTGTTCGCAGCTCTTGTTCTGGCATATGTCAACACCTCAACTCAATTTTTTTTAGGATTTTGGCTACACGACAGCCCACTCCGTGATTGTCACCAATCTATTTTACGACATCCGACTTGGAAAACCCCTGCCCCGATCCAGGGATGCGGGGCTCCGACGCTGCGGGCACTAATTTGCGGGATGCCGATAGAAAAAGTAGAAGCCCGATCAGCACAGTGAGCTCTGCATAAATGGATTTATTCAGCAAAAGGAAGTTTAAGACTGGCAGCGTATTCTCAGGAACCAGCAGCAGCAAGTATCCGACAGTCATGATCCCGAAGGAAATCTTTTCCCCCATCTTAGACAAGTCAGGATAAATCGACGCCAGCACCACGCTGAACGGCAGGACCCAGACCGTATTCATCACCCAGGTCAATGGGGCAGTCAACAAGATCACCAGGAACGGAATTTGCCAGTAGAGAAACTCTGCTCGCCCGGACGTTCCGGCATGGGCAACCTTGCGTTCCCAGATCCAGATCAGCAGAAATAAGAAAGCAAAAAAAACAACCGACAGAAGCGTGCGGGAGACGAAAATTTTCTGGCCCGCCAGGTCGTAGTACACGGGAGCGACGAGGCTTACTTGCGCGAGCGAGCTGTATGTAGAGCTCTGATAGATCTGGCCATCCTGCACGGTGGAGTCCACAGGTACATTCGCAATAAGTGCCTCGAGGACTGTTTTGTTCGCCTTGCCAAGGGTATCGTCCGGTGAGGTAATTCCGGATATCCTCGGCAGTTGATATCGAACATAGTCGTAGAGACTTCTGAATCCTCCGAGGAGGATGACGCTCGCGGCAAGGATCAACAAGCCGCCATACAGGAACCCGGCAAAAACATGCCACTTCCTTCGGATGAGTAAGAAGGGCAGAACGTACGCGCAGTGCAGCTTCAGAAGGGTTGCGAATCCGAGGAGCAATCCGGCCGCGAGATCAGTCTTTTTGGTCTGTCTATCGATCCAGCCCACTGAGAGCACAATGAGGAGCAGGATGATCAGATCGATCTGTCCTCGATCAAGGTGGGTATAGAGCGGATAGTAGAGACAAACACCAATTCCAACGATCAATGACTGATTAAGCGTCCGGAGAGGGAAAAGTCTGGAAGTCAGAAGTAGGGAGAGACCCAGGCAGACCAGGGTCAGCAAGACCCAGAGAATCTTCGCGATGGAATAGGGTAGAAGGGCGAACGGCTGAAAGAAGACAGCCACCAGGGGCGGATAGAGGAAGCGGCTGTAGCGAAAATGGGCGATGCCATCCCACAGCGGCGGGATATTGGATAAATTATTCAGGTACGGTGATTGCCCGTAATTCAGAGCCTGACCGGCGGTGTAATATGCGGAAAAATCCTGGAGCAGGAGGTTCGTCGCCGCCCGGTAAGCAAACTGAAGTAGCTGCGCCGCCGAATACAGGAAAATCACAACGAGCGCGACTCGAATGAGCAGTGATGGCAGGTGAGCTCGTCTTAGCTCCACAGCGGCGTTCCCTCAAGCCCAGGGGCAGAACGGGTATCCTGTTTTTGAGGCACCCGGCCTGCACCAGCGCCAAAGGCTAGGGGATGCTGCCGTCGTGCCGACGGACCCGAAGCCGGTCCTAAGATCCTCAAAATTTTCTCCTCCAGCGCGCACCGATACTTGCCCACTGGTCGCGCCGCTTTTTCCCTCTCATTAATCCTTGCGCTCTGCCCGAAAGCCGGTGGCAACCTATTCTAAACCACATCCCCCACCACTAACTGGACGCGGAGCGTAACCAGGCCCGGTCCGGCTCACGACACATTCTCTCGCCTGAGCGGTCGAAAGACCCCAGAACCCTCCAGGTACCCACATTCCGCACCTGAAAAATGGCTGGAAAGGGAATTATTTGGTAAGCTTCAGGGGTAGAACGCTATGAGACACGGCGGATCGATCATTCGAGGATTGTGGCCAGGATTTGTTGGGAAAAGCGGACTGATTGAGCAGTTGGACCAGCGGGTTAAGGCAACCGAGCGAAAAGTCACTTGTGGAAACACTGTCGAAGCAGTGGTGTTCAACGCCTTGGGTTTTTTCCAGCCGGGCCCTGTATCTGGTGCCGGACTACCCGTAGGGTGCAGAAACTTCATCCAACGGATTGTGTACCGCGCGAACTTTCGGCCTTGTCTTTGAAGAAAGTAATGCGAGCTAATGAATTCATCAAATTCGTCGTACGCGAGGGAGAGCGAATGATCAAAATCAATTTTTTTTCCCGAATCGAGAGCGGTCGTTACCTTTGACGGCGAGGTTCTCGAAGTCTTTAAGGACGAGCACAGTGTACGCCTGTATGTCATTTTTATCACAGGCATTGAGGTTGTTACTGATCGGAATGGGAATCATGAATTACACGTTGAAGAAGCTCTGGGACACCTGCCTTATCTGCCGTTCAACCCAGAGCTTTTGCCTAAGGTGAATGAGTTGACTGCCGAGGTACAAAAAGCAAAGGCGTCTTTCAAACTATGGTAATTCTTTATTTAAGCGCGTTTGCCCAAGCGCCCCGCTGGATGCTGGACCGTCTTCGGAAAACTCACCAGGTCGCTGCTGGAAGGCTCCGTCAAATCTAGTTACATGTGATTCTCGGAACAAAAAAAATTACCCAACAGAAAGTCTGTTGGGTAAACGAAGGACGATCGGACCTAGCATTCGCTATAGCCGCATGCGTAACACTTACGGCAGCCCTCTTCATTGACCAACGCAGCTTCACCGCACTCAGGACATAGATCACCGATCTTCATCGGCATCGGACTGGTTTCCGCGGAAGCGTCCTGGGAAATCTCCCCATGCCCGCCGCCTCCATTTCCGTTTCCATTGAACTTTTCCTCGTCCGGGGCTGTTCCATCCTTCTCCTGCAAGTATAGGTCCAGCACCTGCCCGACTCCATCCGGCAGGGATCGAACGCGCTTGGGGCCGAAACCGAGCGAACGCCCACCGCCGATGCCTATCAATTGGCGCACAATTTCCCGCATGCGATCCAGGGGTGCACCCGGCGACGCGAGTCTTAGAATATACGAGATCAAGCGGCCGATCGCCTCCGAAACGGCGGCGGTCTCTGAGCCGGCCTTGGCTGTATTGATGAAGGCCTCGAACGGCTGAGTTCCTCCATTTTCGTTGATGGTGATAAAGGCCCGGCCGGCCGGCGTCTCGATATTAAAAGTTTTTCCCGAAAGTGCTCGTGGCCGCGGCTTTTTCCCATCCTGCCACAGCAAGGGCTGCTCAACCGAAGGCGCGGCGGGAGTTCCCTGAGCCAACTGCTTCTTCGTGGAGGTCGCCCTCGTTTCGAGCACGACCTTTTCGCGCGAACCGGTCACATAGACCGTGATGCCCTTACAACCCAATTCCCACGCCAGCATATACGCCTCGGCAACATCGCCGACGGTGGCCGTCTCGGCAAAGTTCACCGTCTTCGAGAGTGAATTGTCGACAAAGGCCTGCATGGCAGCCTGCATCCGAACATGCTCCTCCGCCGTGATATCCGCGGAGACCACAAACACGTCTCGAACCGCCCGGGGAATATCGCTGATATTCTGGCATGTCCCATCGCGCATCACTTGCTCAACAATCTCCTGCCGCTTCTCTTCCCCGAGCCCAAGTTTCTTCAGTGCTTCGTCAAACCGGGGGCTGGCATAAGTCAGGGTCAAGTCCTTACCATTGTCGTTCACGTGCCGGAAATAGGCCAACGCGAACACCGGTTCGCAGCCATAACCCTCACAGCCCGCAACGGTGGCAATCGTTCCCGTTGGGGCGACCGTCGTCTGGGCTGCATTGCGAATGCCATGTTTCTTGATACCGCTGACGATCTCCGCCCAGTCCAGCTTCGGAAGGCCCCAATCGTGGTCATACTTTACCAGGGTCTCAGGCGGAGCCCAGGTCATATTTTCACTATCGTAAATCGATCCTTTAATCGCCGGAAACGGCCCGCGCTGCTTCGCCAGCTCAATGCTCGTTTCCATCGCATGATAGCGGACGAATTCCATGACCTGAGCGCCGAATTCCTGCCCTTCCCGTGAGCCGTATCTGACGCCCACATGGTACATCAAATCGGCCAGACCCATGATGCCAAGTCCAATGCGGCGGGCGCGGTGGGCCGCTTCCGTGAGCTGCGGTACGGCTGGGACGTAGGCGTTGGCCTCGACAACATCGTCAAGGAAGCGCGTGGAGAGCACGACGCTTTGGCGAAGCGATTCCCAATCAACGGTTCCATCCGGCCCGCAGTGCTCGTTGAGATTCACGGAACCGAGGCAACAGTTTTCGTAAGGCCCTAGGTATTGCTCTCCGCATTGGTGTGCAACAAAACCATTCGCAATCAGGCTATGGGTTTGGATTTCGGTGAGATCATAAACATCCGCAAGGCCCGCGGCGTCCACAGAAACAACTTCCGTCACGAAACCTTCAGGATTCGATGGACGAACTTTCTTGGAAATGAATCCTTCAACCCTAGCCTGCTTGGACGAGTCAAGAAAACCGATCTCGGAGGCGAAGGTATCGCGGTTTACCTTATCCATCACCAATTCATAATCCGCGTGAGCAAAGTATTCCTTATGGCCCCCGTTGCCATCTGGAAAGTTGCGCAAGCCGGCCCCTCGACGTTTGTAGATCCGACTGACAATTCCAAGATTAAGCAGCAATATCTGCACGTCGTTCAGAAGTTGTATCGAGGAACTTGCAAGCCGTACCCGACAGGATTTCTCGTGATTTCGAAGCCCGACCGTTCCATCGCAGGTGAATAGACCCTGCAGGAAACCCACGACAGCTTCGCGCGGAGCGCGCCAAATTGAGGCAGGCACACGCTTTTCATGTGCCCGCGCGTGTGAAACACCTAGAGATTCAAAGAAAAGGTAAGGCAATCTGCCGAAAGTCAACTGCCGAACTGAGCCACGCTCATGGAGATGCCCCCCGCCAAAATAGGATCGCGTTGACCCTTGAACGAGGTTAAGCAATTGATCGTCGTGGCAATTGAAGACCATCCCCACCGGTGAATTACTGGTTGGGCTTAGCCAACCGTCCCCCACCAAAGCCCCGAGCACCACGCCCAGCTCATGTGACCATTGCAGCGGGAGGTTCGAGTATTGCTCGGCGAAGTCGGAGCGAGGAGTGGTATGCCCAGAGGCATGATCTCCACCGCGCGCCATTACAGCCATCTTTTGTTGCACGTATTCGATGTTTGGCAATGCAAAGTTACGATTCCATACTCCTTCCCCAGACTGAAGAAGCAGTAGTTCACCCTGCCTGAGCTCGCCAAGCTCAACATACCCGCGATCGATCGTAAGGAATTTATGGTCGGGCGTGGCGGTTACAACGTAACCATGTTTGGTCGTCAGCTTTAGAGTGCGGACCTTTTTGCGCGTTTTCCAAGCCGGAGACGACGCTCGATACGTCACCCCCAGATTTTCGCCAGCAAAACCGATTCCTCCGTGCGGAGCACGCAGGTCAGTTGCCACCAGGAATGAGCTTTCCATCTCAGCCAGCTCCTGGATGGTCAGCAGCCCCAAATCTGTCGCAATCCGCGTGGATCCAACAAAGCATGGGTTCGTAGCTTCAAGAGGATACAGATGAGGCACCGGGATCGATCGATTTGCAGCATCAAGGAACAACACCCCTGGCTCGCCATTGTGATGCGCCTGATTCACGATCTTATCGAACAATTCGCGTGCGCGTACTTTCTTGTGGGTTTGGATGTTTACACCCGCCGCTTCCATCTGGTCGAGCGTACCGCCGACTTCCCTATATCTAGGATCGTGCACATCCGGAAATCGCAATTCCCATTGCTGATCATCGCGGACCGCGCGCATAAAGGCGTCTGTGATGCCTACCGAAATGTTGAAGTTTGTGATCTGATTCTCATCCGTCTTGCAGGTAATAAAGTCTTCCACATCAGGGTGGTCCACCCGAAGCACGCCCATGTTCGCGCCGCGGCGTGTGTTATGGGTCACCATGCCGGAAGCAAGATAGGTATGATTATCGGAGACTTCCAGATCGAGCGTAAGCGAGCGGCCGGCAGGCGCAACTTTAGCCACCTTCACAAACCAGAGCCCGTCTATTGCGGGAGCCGCGCGGAAGGCCTCGGCATGTTCGGACTTCAGTCGGCTGTATCCAGAGAGGGTGAGGGCGCGCTCATCGCGGAGATAGCGAAAAACCTGGCGGCGCAGGGTGGGCTCCGTAGTGCGAAAGTTAATCTTTCGTCCGCGCCCTTCCTTGTCTACTTGTTCAAGCGTGATTCGATCAAGTACAGGTTGCAGCCAGAATTTGCTGTTTGGTAAAACGTAGGAGCCTTCCCGCCTGAGATCGCTCTCCCGCGAGTTGACTGAAACAAAGCGGGAGCGCGGGTCGGACCCGATCTGCGTGCGCCAGGCCTGCAGACCCGCGCTCGATGTGATCCGCACCTGATAGGTTTCCGATTCACCCGACCGCCCGAGTGCGGCAGATAGGGTGCGAATCTTGGCGGGCGCGCCCAGCCCAATTAACAAGGCGGCAACCTCCCGAGCGAGACGAGAGGAGTTTGTGGTAAGTGCCGGATACCCATCTTCAACACTCCCATCCGCCTCGAAAAGTCCACGCAAGTAAGCACCTACGATTTTTGGGGGGGACTGTCGAACGAGGCGCGGGACGGAGACCTCCTGGTTGTGTGATCTTTGCAACCCGTTAGCGGTCAGGTATTCCTTCAGGGCCCGATTATCCATGACAAATGTTACGGATCGATCGTTTGGCTTTTGGTTCCGATGGACCCGAATCTTAAACAGGCGCTCAAGAAGCGCAGGCATCTCCTCGATCAAGTATGAAGAATGCGGAACGCTCACACCCACCCGTTGATCGGAATCGCCCCGGGCGATAAAGACCTGGCCCGCCAAGTAACCCAGAAAGAAGGCGAATTCTTCATCCAGGACGGGCGGCAGTTCCGGCATGATGTGGTCTCCACGCGCCCCCAGCGGCCTCTTCAAGGCCTGAATGCGGCCCTTGTGCTCCCCGAGACGCAACACGATCCAATCGCCGCGAGACAAATCTTGAAGCTCCCTCCATTGCGGTCCCTGGTCAGTCATGACTTTTACTCGATGGTTCGGGGTTCCCGTCAAGCTCAGACCCTCAAGGGTTTCTACTTTTAACACATCCGCTATTCCGTTGTTGAATCCCCGCGGGGATGCTTTCATGCCTTCATCCGTTGGAACCGATAGAAGGTGATCGTGCCAGCCGGAAACCTCAGGGTCGATCATTTCATCAAGGCGCAACAAGCCCCTGTTTGTAAATACAAGCGTTTCCGGTACAAGACATCCGCCTTGGGCGATCTCCCCGAAGGCATGATCGTAAACGCGCAGAAATCCCACCGGACCAGTCGCCTGTCCGGCTGATGTTTTCACGAGTGCGCCCTTTGGCCGCAGACGCGAGAAAGAGAAACCGTTGCCTCCCCCGGTCTGTTGGATCAATGCGGCATCTCGCAAAGTCTGGAAAATTCCTTGACTGTCCCGCCCCATGTCATCCGTGATCCCGAGAACGAAACAGGCCGCAAGCTGCCCAAGCGGTGTCCCTGCACCCGTAAAGGTTGGAGAGTTCGGGAAAAATTTCTTGCTGGTCAGCAGCAGATAATACTCTCTGGCCCGCTCCAGCGCGTCACCATTCCACAGCTCCTCCACCCGCGCAACGTGATATGCGACCCTCCAGAACATCTCTTCCACAGTTTCCGCGGGCTTACCATCATCTCCGCGGCGCACATACCGGCGCTCCAGCACCTGCCGGGCATTCTCTGTCAACTGAGCTTTGGGAAGTCCCTTCGGCAAGGCCGG
>WNFI01158187.1_pt1 | contig 10532 bp, 11 predicted proteins | sample 5400471 | NCBI WGS metagenome assembly WNFI01 (sample SAMN13153348, study PRJNA577476) | soil metagenome | isolation source: 100 cm saprolite on Douglas fir-dominated hillslope | place: USA:California | collected 2013-09-17 | reverse complement strand
ACGCGCTGCGCGCCGCGCGCTATGTGGACGCCCACGCCATGGCCCGGATCAAACCGAAACGGGCGTAAAGGGGTCAGACCCTATTTCGTGGAGCATCCGGGCTTGCGGTAGCATCACGCACATGAATTCGGGTCAGACCCCATAGCGCCCAATGGCCGTCAACCTCGAGCCACCCAGGCCGGAAGACCTGCTCACCATCGCCGGTGTGCGCCTGGGCGTTGCGCGCGCGAATATCCGCAAGCCCGATCGCAAGGACCTGCTGGTCGTCGCGCTCGACAAGGGCGCGCGCGTGGCCGCCGTCTTCACCCGCAATCGCTTTGCCGCGGCGCCCGTGGTCGTGTGCAAGCGCCACCTCGCCGAGAAGGGTGCCATCCGCGCCGTGGCGGTGAACACCGGCGTCGCGAACGCGGGCACCGGCGAGGACGGCATCCTTCGCGCGCAGGCGACCTGCTCGGCGCTCGCGGGTCTGCTCGAGATCGAGCGTACGCAGGTGCTGCCGCTTTCCACCGGCGTGATCATGGAGCCGTTGCCCCTGGAGCGCATCCAGGCGGGCCTGCCGGCCTGCGTGGCCGACCTCGAGGCGGGCCACTGGGCTTCGGCCGCCGAAGCGATCATGACCACCGACACGGTGCCCAAGGCCGTGTCGCGCCAGGTCGTGATCGACGGGCGGACCATCACGGTCACGGGAATCTCCAAATCGTGGGCGAGGGGACGGCGGAGTTCGCGACGCTCTGCGACGCCGTGACCGAGGTCGCGCAGCTGCTGGCGCAGGCGATCGTGCGCGACGGCGAGGGGGCGACCAAGTTCATCACCATCGTGGTGGAGGAGGGCGCCACCCGCGGCGAATGCATGCGGGTGGCGAAGTCGATCGCGCACTCGCCCCTGGTGAAGACGGCCTTCTACGCCTCGGATCCCAATCTCGGCCGGATCCTCGCCGCCGTCGGCAACGCCGGCATCGAGGATCTCGACGTATCCCGGGTCGGCCTCTACCTCGGCGACGTCCTGGTGGCCGAGAACGGCGCCCGCGCCGCCTCCTACACCGAGGAGCAGGGCCGGCGCGCGATGAAGCCCGCGGAAATCGCCCTGCGCGTCACGCTCGGGCGCGGCGTCGAGACGGGCATGGTGTGGACGTGCGATTTCTCGTACGACTACGTGAAGATCAACGCCGATTACCGCAGCTGACGGAGCGACCATGGCCGAAGCCGGATCCCCCACGCCGCAGATCCAGCACTACTACTCGAAGCGCGCCGCCGAGTACGAGCGCATCTACCAGAAGCCCGAGCGCCAGCACGAGCTCGAATGGCTTCGCGGCCGCGTGCCGCAGCTCTTCCGCGCGCGGACGGTGCTCGAAGTGGCGTGCGGCACCGGCTACTGGACGCAATTCATCGCCCGCTCGGCCAAGCGCGTCCACGCCTGCGACATCAACGAGTCGGTGCTCGAGATCGCCCGCGAGAAACCGCTGCCGAAGGGGAAGGTGGACTTCTTCAAGGCCGACGCCGTCTCGCTCGAAGGCGTGCCCGGCGGATGCGACGCGGCCTTCACGCCGAGGGCAACACCTACCAGAGGCGCAAGCTCGCCAACGGAGAGGAGTACGAGGTGCTGAAGAACTTTCCGAGCGCGCAGGAGCTCGCGGAGGCGCTGCGGCCGGTGGCGCGCGAGGCGCACCTCGAGGCGCTCACGTATTACTGGCTGCTGGTCTTCCGGCCGCGATGAGCGACGACTGGAAGCGAGTCGCCGTGCGCCTGGACGAGCTGCTCGCACGCATCGAGAAGCTCCTTCCCGCCTCGGCCGATACCCTCGACTGGAAGGGCTCGATCGCGTTTCGCTGGCGCAAGCTCGCGCGCGGGGGCTACCTCGAGGCCGTGCGCCATCCGCACACCATCCGCTTCGAGGACCTGAAGGACGTCGACGAGCAGAAGCGGCGCCTGCGCGAGAACACGGCGCAGTTCGTCGCCGGGCGGCCGGCCAACAACGTGCTGCTGACGGGCGCGCGCGGCACCGGCAAGAGCTCGCTCGTGAAGGCGGCCCTCGACGAGTTCGCACCGCGGGGGCTGCGCCTCATCGAGGTGGACAAGCGCGACCTAGTCGACCTGCCCGACATCGTCGACCTGGTGGGCGATCGCCGCGAGCGCTTCGTGATCTTCTGCGACGACCTCTCCTTCGAGGCTTCGGACGCGGGCTTCAAGTCGCTCAAGGTGGCGCTCGACGGCTCGATCGCGGGATCGGCCGACAACGTGCTGATCTACGCCACCTCCAATCGCCGCCACCTGATGCCGGAGTTCATGAACGAGAACCTGGAGGCGAAGCACGTGGGCGGCGAGATCCACCCGGGCGAGACCACGGAGGAGAAGATCTCGCTCTCGGAGCGCTTCGGGCTTTGGCTCTCGTTCTACCCATTCGACCAGGACCAGTACCTCGAGATCGCCGACCATTGGGTGAAGACCCTCGGCGGCAAGGCGGACGACGCGTCGCGCAAGGCCGCGCTCCTCTGGGCGCTCGAGCGCGGCTCGCGCAGCGGGCGCGTGGCGTGGCAGTTCGCCCGCGACTACGTCGGGCGGAAGAAGAAGTGAGCGTTTGAAAATCACTGAAGTTGCCGCAGCGGTCATCGAGCGTCCGGACGGATCGTTCCTGCTCGCGCAGCGTCCCGAGGGCAAGCCCTACTCGGGGTACTGGGAGTTTCCCGGCGGCAAGATCGAGCCGGCGGAAGACGCGCGCACGGCGCTCGTGCGGGAGCTGCGCGAGGAGCTGGGGATCGAGGTGCGCGAGGCGACGCCGTGGATCACACGCGTCTACGCGTATACCCATGCGACCGTTCGCCTGCATTTCTCCCGCGTGAGCGCGTGGGACGGCGAGCCGCAACCGCTCGAGGACCAGGCGATTCGCTGGCAGCGGGTGGCAGGAACGCCGCCGAGATCGGCATCGACACCTGGATCGAGAAGCTCGCCGGGCGCGCGTTCGAAGAGAAGCTCCTGGTGCAGATCCGGGAGAAGGAAGCCGGCGCCCAGCGCCTGCAGCACCTGCTCTCTCGCGCGCTCGCCCGCGTGCAGCCGCTCGGCTCGCGCGTGGTCGTGAACAGTGACTGCGGCTCGTTTCCCCAGTGTCCGGGAGCTCACCTCACGGCGCGCGCACTGATGCTCGCTTCGGCTCGGCCCGCGGGCACGCTCGTGGGCGCGTCGTGCCACGGCGAGCGAGAGCTCGACCAGGCGGCGCGGCTCGAGCTCGACTACGCGGTGCTCGGGCCCGTGAAGGAAACTCCGTCGCACGCCTCGGCGCCGCCGCTTGGCTGGGAGCGCTTCGAGGCCCTGGCGCGCGAGCGTCCGATGCCGATCTACGCGATCGGCGGGCTTGCGCGCGCCGATCTCGGCGAGGCGCGCCGGCGCGGGGCGCACGGTCTCGCGCTTCGCAGCGCCGCGTTTCGCTAAGGCGCCAGCAAGGCCGATACGTCGAGGTGCGTGGCGAGCGCTCGCGCGTCGGGTGGCGAGGCATGGGGGAGGCGACCGATGAGCGGCGCCGCGAGGCGCTCGCACAACGCCTCGACGTTCTCGTCGACCGCGGCCATCTCCGAGTCGAGCGTGTTAGCGATCCATCCCGCGAATCGCAGTCCCGAGCCGGCGATCGCGCGTGCGCTGAGCAGGGCGTGATTGAGACAGCCAAGGCGAAGGCCCACGACCAGTACTACCGGGAGACCGAGGGCGCGCGCGAGGTCGATCGAATCGAGCTCGTGGTCGAGCGGCACGAGGAAGCCGCCGACGCCCTCGGCGACGATGAAGTCGCCCGTTTCGGTCAGGCGCGCAAAGGCCGATTGGATGGGCTCGAGCGCGATGCGTCGCCCCTCGCGTGCGGCCGCGATGTGCGGCGCCATCGGCTCGCCCATCAGGACGGGAGTCACCAACGCTGCTTCGTCAGGATCGCGACCAGCGGCTTCCAGCAGCGCCAGCGTATCGCCGTTCAGCCACCGCCCGCGGTGCTCGGTCGCGCCCGCGGCGACGGGTTTCATGGGACGGGTACCCACGCCGCGCGCGCGTAGCGCATGGATCAATGCGCACGCCGCTAGCGTCTTCCCGACGCCGGTGTCGGTGCCGGTGACGAAGACTCCGCGGCTCATGGCCCCTCGCGCGAGTGGAAATCGATTATCTGGCGCCCGTCGGCGAGGCGCTTGCGCGCGCCCTTCCAGGCGTGCCCGTAGATCACCTCGTAAGTGGCCGGAAGTCCTCCCGCGCGCCGCGCGCCCTCATAGCGCTCGGCCATGGACTTCCAGCTTCTCGCCGCCGAAAGCCCGCGCCGGCGCTGCGGATGCGCGTTGTGCGCGCCGGCGCCCTTCAAATCGCGGGCAAGGCGCTCGACCGACGGATATTCCATCGTGATCGCCTCCATCTCCATCACCGGATCGACGAACCCCGCGTGCACCAGCTCGTCGCCGATATCGTGCATGTCGACGAACGCGTGCACGTGGTGCCCGGCCCCGAACGCCGCGCGCAGTTCCTTGAGGGTATCGGGCCCGAGGGTGGAAAAGAGCATCAGTCCGCCCGTCTCCAACACGCGCGCGGCCTCGGCGAGGAACGCCTCGGGGCGGCACCACTGCAGCGCGAGGTTGGAATAGGCGAGGCCGCACGAGGCGGCGGCGAGCGGCAGCCGCTCGGCATCGGCGCAGACGAGGCGCCGCGAGCTGAATGTCCGCTGCCACCACGAGCCGCGCGCACGTGCGCGCGCGAGCATGGCGCAGGCGATGTCGATCCCCAGGATCTCGGCGCGCGGGTAGCGCCGCGCGAGTGCCTCGAACGAGGTGCCCGTACCGCAGCCGAGGTCGACGACGCGCGTGGGAGCGGCGCGGATCGGATCGAGGTGCTCCAGCAGGCGGCGCTCGACCTCGCGGTGCACGACGGCGTGCTCGTCGTAATTCGCCGCGGCGCGCTCGAACGAGCGGCGCACGGCGCGCTTGTCGGGAAACGCGATCTCCCTCAAGAGCCGAGGCACCCCGCGAGCGCTTGCGCGAGTGCGGCGATCTCCTCGGGGGCATGCGCCGCGCTGAGCGAGATCCGCAGTCGCGAGGTGCCTTCGGGCACGGTCGGCGGGCGGATCGCGGGAACGAGGAAACCGCGCTCGAGGAGGGCGGCCGAGGCTGCGAGCGCACGATCCGCCGTGCCGACGATCAGGGGCTGGATGGCCGTGGAAGAGCGGGTTGCGCGCACGCCCGCATCGTCGAGCGCTAGCGCGAGCTCGGCGATGCGCGCGCCCAGCCGCGCGACGAGCGAGCGGTCCTCGTCGATCAGCCCGAGCGCGCACGTCGCCGCGGCCGCCGCCATCGGCGGCAGCGCCGTCGAATAGATGTAGGTTCGCGCGCGCTGCAGCAGCCACTCCAGCGGCTGCGCCTCGCCGGCGACGAACGCGCCGTATCCCCCGAGCGCCTTGCCCAGGGTCGCCATGTAGATGACGCGTGGCGAGCGCACGCCGAAATGCTCGAGCGTGCCGCGGCCGCGCGCGCCGAGCACGCCGACGCCATGCGCGTCGTCGAGCACCAGCCAGGCGTCGTGCCGCTCGCACAGGTCGATGAGCGCGGGAACGGGGGCGATGTCGCCGTCCATGCTGAAGACAGCGTCGGTCGCGACGATGCGCACAGCGGCCCTGGAGGCGCCGAGGAGCGCGTCGAGTGCCGCAGGATCGCAGTGCGGATAACGCGTGATCCGCGCCCGCGACAGGCGCGCGCCGTCGATCAGGCAGGCGTGGTTGAGCTCGTCGGAGAAGATCTCGGATTCGCGATCGGCGAGCGTGGCGAGGATGCCGAGGTTGGCGGCGTAACCGCTGCCGAAGAGCAGGGCGCGCGGCAGCCCGCTGAAGGCGGCGAAGCGCCGCTCGGCCTCGCAATGCGCCTCGAGGTGTCCGGAGACCATGGGCGAGGCCCCGGCGCCAACGCCATACTCGTCGATGGCCCGGTGCGCCGCCTCGCGCAATCGCGGATGGTTCGCGAGCCCGAGATAGTCGTTCGAGGAGAAGTTGACGAGCGCGCGCCCGTCGATGCGCACGTGCGGTCCCTGCGGCGACTCGAGCACGCGCCGCGAGCGGCGCAGCCGCTGCCGGTCGAGGCCTGCGAGCCCCTCGGCGAGTCGCTCCGCACGCGCGCTCATGCGCGTCGGCCTACGCCGACTCGATTCCGAGCGCCGCGAAGAGCTGCTGGTCGCTCGCCACGCCGGGGTTGCCGGTGGTGAGCAGCTTCTCGCCGTGGAAGATCGAGTTGGCGCCGGCGAAGAAGCAGAGCGCCTGCACCGCCTCGCTCATCGCGCTGCGGCCCGCCGACAGGCGCACCATGCTGCGCGGCATGAGGATCCGCGCGATCGCGATGGTGCGCACGAACTCCACCCACGGCAACGCCGGAGCGTCCGCGAGCGGCGTGCCCTCGACCCGCACCAGGTCGTTGATCGGCACGGACTCGGGCTGCGGGTCGAGGCTCGCGAGCTGCGCGAGGAGGCCGGCCCGAGCTTCGCGGCTCTCGCCCAGGCCGACGATGCCGCCGCAGCACACCTTGAGTCCGGCCGCGCGCACGCGCTCGAGCGTGTCGAGGCGGTCGCGGTAATCGCGCGTGGTGATGATCCGCTCGTAGTGCTCGGGCGCCGTATCGAGGTTATGGTTGTAGTAGTCGAGCCCGGCGGCACTCAACTGCTCGGCCTGTCCCTCGCGCAGCATGCCGAGCGTGCAGCAGGTCTCGAGGCCCAGGGCCTTCACCGCCCGCACCATGTCGAGCACCGGGGCGAGGTCGCGCGCCTTCGGTCCGCGCCACGCCGCGCCCATGCAGAATCGCGTCGCGCCTCTCGCCTTCGCGCTACGGGCCGCGGCGACGACATCCGCGAGCGGAAGGACATCCGTCGCCTCGACACCCGTGTGATAGCGTGCCGCCTGCGGGCAATAGCCGCAGTCCTCGGGGCATCCTCCCGTCTTGATCGACAGGAGCGCCGAGCGCTGGACGCGGTTCGGATCGAAATGCGCGCGATGGACGGTATGCGCCTCGAACAGCAGATCGTTGAGGGGAAGGGCGTAGAGCGCGAGCGCATGACCGCGCAGCGCCTGTTGCGCGGCGTCGCGAACCGGGGCTGCGTGAAAGTCGACAACCGAGTCCATTGGACCTTTCCTAAGGCGCTGATAATTCGTGTTTTTTGTGGGGATGTCAAATCCATTTCGGGGCGTGACCTTGCAGTTGCCTAAATCGTGGGCAAGTGCATTTCCATGGCTGGAGCAGGATTGCCTGCTCTGCGCGGGGCCCGCGCGCGGGGCGGTGATCTGCCGGGAATGCGAAGCGGCGCTGCCGCTCCTTGCTTCGCCGCAGTGCGCGCGATGCGCGATTCCGATTCCATCGCCCGGAATCTGCGGCGCGTGCCTCGCAAATGCGCCCACTTTCGACGACGCGGATGCGGTCTACGCGTATCGCTTCCCGCTCGATCGGCTGGTCGGCCGCTTCAAGTACGCGGGCGATCTCGCGGCCGGGCGCTGGCTCGCGACGCGCCTCGCCGCGCGCGTCAGGATGCATGCGCGCCCCGACCTCCTGGTCGCGCCACCGATCACGTCGGCGCGGATGCGCGGGCGCGGCTTCAACCAGTCGGTCGAGATCGCGAGAATTGTCGGCCGCGCGCTCGGCGTGCCGTGCGCGACCGGGGCGCTCACCAAGGTGCGCGAGACCGAGCCGCAGCCGGGCCTGCGCCGGCGCGAGCGCCGTGCCAACCTGCGCCAGGCGTTCCGCTGCCGCCTCGCGTTTTCCGGCGAGCATGTCGCTGTGGTCGATGACGTCATCACGACGGGCACGACTGCCGACGAGATCGCAAAGGTGCTCAAGGCGCCCAACACCGGCAACGTCATCCGCCTGTGCGCCAACGCCGGCGCGCGCCTGCACCTGGTGGAGCCGCTCGGATTCTCGCTGGAGGATCGCGAGCTGCGTCGCGCCGGGCTCGACTATCACGAGCTCGCGGTGCTGAGGGTCCATCCGGGTTGGGACGCGTGCCTCGCGGCGCTGGGCCCGCGACGCCTGTTCGCGTTCACGCGCAACGGCACGCGCCGGTACGACGAGGAATCCTTTCTCGAAGGCGACGCGTTGGTGTTCGGCCCTGAGACTGCGGGCCTGCCCGCCGACATCCTCGCGCAGTTCGCGCCCGAGCGCCGCCTGCGGCTGCCGATGCGGCCGGGCAACCGCAGCCTCAACCTCTCGAACGCGGTGGCTGTAGTGGTGTACGAGGCGTGGCGGCAGCGAGGGTTTCCGGGCGCCGCGGAAGAATAGCTTCCGGCGCCCGCCAGAGGTACTTGCGGAAAAGCCGGATGAGCCGCAGCGGGTAATAGAGGAAGAAGAGCGCGCCCGGCAACTGCCATTCACGCCACTCACCCCAGCCCGGAGTCAGCACGGTTTGCATGAAATGGCGTATCCGCGACGCCCGGTCATCGGATAGACGCAGGTTCATCCGGAAGGCTTCCGTCACGGAGTAGCCGCCGAAGTCTCGAGTAAAGGAATCCTGCTGAAGGCGCCGCGCGATCGCCTCGATCGTCGGGTCCGCGATCATGGCGTGGAGCGATTCGTGGAGCGGAGCGCGCAACAGCTCTTGAGCGAGGCGCAGGCCGAGCGCCACTCGGCGGCGGCATCGCAGGCGCCGCGCAGCCTCGGCGATCCAGCGCCAATCCAGATCGCCTCGGGAACGGATCAGCTCCGCGATGTCCACGAGCCAGCCGAGGCTGACCCAAAAGTGTTTGCTTCCGTGCAGGCATAGCACCAACAGGAGCTCGTGGGGCGGGAGTGATCGGACCGCGGCGCCCTCGAACCTCGCGGCTGGAAGGCCACGCCACCAATTCTCGTCGCCGAGCGCGACAGCCTCGACATCCGGATCGGGTCGCCAATGAAGCTCGACCATGAGTCCCCGGGCCCTGTCTACCAGCGGCAGCTCATAGAGGTGCCTCGTGCGCAGCAGTCGCGCCTCGAGCGCCAGGGGAAGCGGATTGGCCGCCTCGTAGCCGCGCGTTCCCAGGATCGCCTTGGCGCGCGGCACGTCGCGGGCTCGAACAAGCAGGTCCAGATCGCCGAACTCGCGCAACGACAGGTCGCCGTAGACGGCGAGGGCGAGCGTCGGGCCCTTGTAGGGAATCGTCTCCACTCCTTCGCGCTCGAGCGCCTCGTACACCGCCGCGAGCTCGGCCGCCATGACACGATTCCTGCGAACAGTCACCGCGTTGCGCGCCCATAACGCAGCGACTACCGGCTTCGGAACGCCGACCCACCCGAGCGAGGCGAGGTGGCGCTCCATCAACGGCGCGACTCCATGCCTCGCGGCGAGCGCGATGAACTGCGGCCAATCGATCCCCTGGCGCAGGATCGCCAATGCGGCATTCCGATCCTCCGGATCGACCCGCAGGCGCGCGAGCGCAAGGAGGAGGGAGTACTCGGGGCTCGGCATCGTCAGACGAGCGATGCCTCTGCGGCGCGCATCTGCGCGCGCCAGGATTGGGCGTACGCGCCATCGCGGGCCAGCAGCTGGGCGTGGCTGCCCGACTCGGTCACTCGCCCGTTGGCGATCACGTGAATGACGTCGGCCTGCATCGCGGTCGTGAACCGGTGCGTGATGATGATCGTCGTGCGCCCTCGGGCGAGCGCCCTCAGGCGTCCCATCCACTCGGCCTCGGCCCACGAATCCATCGCCGCCGTCGGCTCATCGAGGATCATCAAGGGCGACGGACGAAGGAGGGCGCGGGCCAGGGCGAGCCGCTGCCATTCGCCCACGCTGAGCTCGGTACCGCCGGAAAACCAGCGCCCGAGCAATGTGTCGTAGCCATCGGGAAGGCGTTGCGCCATGGCGTCCGCGCCGGCAGCGGCGGCGGCCGCTTTGATCTGCGCGCGGCTCGCCTCGCCGCCCATTGCGATGTTCTCCGCGACCGACGCGTTGTAATGCACGGGCTGCTGGAACACCACGCTGACCAAGGCGCGCAAATCATCCAGGCGCAGGTCCCGTACGTCAATGCCGCCCAGCGTGATTCGTCCATCCTCCGGGTCGTAGAAGCGGCACAGCAGCTTGAGGAGCGTGCTCTTGCCGGCGCCATTGGCCCCGACGATTGCCGAGATCTGGCCGGCCGGAACGACGAGGTGCAGATCACGAAGCGCAACCCGGTCGGTGCCCGGATAGCGGAACGTGACCCCCTCCAGGCGCACGTCGAGCCCCGAGCCATTGGCGAGAGGAGGCGATCGTGGAGAAGGGGGATCGGTGATCGCCGGCTGCAAGTCGAGGAACTCGAACAGGCTGCCGACGAAGAGGATGTTGTAGTAGGTCTGTCCCACACCGGCGAGCAGGGACCGCATCAGGCGCTGGCCCTGGCTGAAGGCCAGGTAGAAGAGCGCAAGGTCGCCCAGCGTCGCCTGGCCATGCATCGCGCGCCACGCCATCCAAGCGATGCAGGCCGCTGCGACCGCCAGCGCAAGGGCGGCGGCGGCGACCTCGGCGAGCGACTGGAGTGCCGCGAGGCGGGAGTGGGCGCTGCGCAGGTGTCCGCGCAGCGCCTGGTAGGCCGCATGGAAT
>WNFI01647046.1_pt2 | contig 10533 bp, 14 predicted proteins | sample 5400471 | NCBI WGS metagenome assembly WNFI01 (sample SAMN13153348, study PRJNA577476) | soil metagenome | isolation source: 100 cm saprolite on Douglas fir-dominated hillslope | place: USA:California | collected 2013-09-17 | reverse complement strand
CGTGATGACACCGCCGCGTTCGCCAGCGACGAACAGCAACAGGTTTTTCAAATCCAAGTCCTTTTCGGCGTCTTCCAGGACATCGCTCACGCGGAACCGAATCCCTGCACCATGCTGCGCGACGGCGTACCCCAGGAATTGTTGAATGGCGGCGCGCTTAGGATCGTCCGCGCGTGCTTCCGCCATCGAAACCACCGGGTCGGCTTGTCCAAGCCAAATCAGCGGGCCACGAACCATTCGGCTCCACTGATCGTATCCGTTCAACGTGCCGTATTTGGCTGGCGCACCCGCTGCCAGATAGCCACGAATGATCGTCAGAATTGCCGCGATGTATTCGCCCCGATTTGCACGCACCATATCTACCGGACTCTTTGTGAACTGTTCCTCCTCCGGCCGCTCAACACCATGATTCAAGTTGCACATGAGAGTCCGGCGCGTCATGTCACCGAACACACCCACATTGTTGCCGGTGGCGACGATGGTTGCGCGGTTGTCATAACCGGGCATCTCGCTAAGTCCAAGGATACGGAACGACACCCGCGGCTGAGACAGCGCCACGCACAGGATGTTGCCGCCAATGTCCACATCGCAGTTGTCGAGCGAGATAATCGGCACGCTAGCCATGATCATAGCGCCGAGCCGCTTCTCCATTTCCTTTTCGTCCGTCGTAAACGTCGTGACGGGACACAACGCACCTGTGGCGACGGTCGACATGATTTCCACCAGATAGCTCTTGCCGCTCCCGGGCGTGTGAGCACGGAAGAAAAACAGGGGTGAAACGTCGATCACCGGTCGCACCAATGGCGTCATTATTGCAGACAACGCAACAGAGCGACTGACGGCGCCGCTGTAGGGATCGACAAACGGAAACTCGTCTATCAGGTCCAGCAACAAATCCCTCGCGGCGTTTACCTGATCTTGGGTCGGCTTTTCTGGAATCGCCGGCAACTCGAGTCCCGGCATGTAGTAAATGCCGGTTGCGTCGTCGTAGCGCGGCTTGTCGCCGGCAATCAACGTTCCGTCCTGTTTCAGGATTGGCACGGTGGTGATGCTTGAAATTCGCTTCACCTTCCAGTGCCGCGCATTGCCAAGGATTAGGTGCGCTAGCTCTGGCGGCGCATCCTCCGGGTTGGGCTCAAATATCTTGCCATTCATTTTCCAGGTGACGAAGTGCGCGGAATGCTCGATATCGATCCGCATTGAAGGTCCCGTATAACGGCGCAACGTTGCGAGCGTGGTTTTGCGGCCTTTGCCGGCGTCGAATTCCTCCGGCTTGGGATGCACCAAGACGCCGTTGCGCTCGTACATCGGGACACCGGCCTTTAGAAGTGCTTGTTCAGTCTGCGTTAGCATCCGCGTCAACTGGCCTTTTGCAATTGTGATTGCTGGCAGGTTGTCGCGAGCCGGTTCGATCTTGTCCCAACAGCGTTTCGCTTCCTCGCGGACGCGGCCCTTGTACTTCAACGCGATGCCGTCCGGGTACTTCTCGAACAATGCAACGATGGAGTCGAGCGGCCAAAACTTTCGCTTTAGCTGCGACACCACTTTGAAGAATTCTTTCGAACGATCTTCGTCGTCATCAACTCCCTTAGTGATCGTCGCCCGTAGCTCGGTAGGAAGCGCATCTTCGCGAGCCCATGCACGGCTTTGGAAATAGTCTTCACCTTCGCCATAACCTTGGCTGTGTCCATCGTCACGCTTACGCTTTCCGGCCTCGGGTGTTGACTAGAATGTCTCGCGCAATTCATCGGCGGTGTAGAGCTTGCCACTGTGCTCAATCATGAGTACCGCTGCGACATAGCGGCCACGCGCCATTTTTTTTGCGTCGGGATAGTTCTGTCGTTGTCCGCGTCGATGACAAGCGCGAACACCCATTCCGTGTCCTCAAGCTCGCCGCGTTTGCTGCCAGTGACTTCGCGCTTGACTGTCCTGCCTTCGATGTAGCTGTTATGTCCGCCCGCGGCGTCGCCGAGTGCCACCCTCAACATTCGGTCAACTTCGCCGAGCGCGAACCGCGACGGAATGGTCCCGCGCTTGTCGCCTGGATAGAGGCGTGACAGTTGCAACAAGCCGGGCCGGTCCGAACCGCCAGCCGCTTCAATCGCGCGCGCGGCCTGTTTATTGATGATTTCCAAGAATTCGCGAACCACCGGCTCGTTCGCGATCCCGTCGTCGTTCGCCGGGTCAAGCGTGATCCGCACCGGTCCGCTTGGCACGTTCTCGGCAAGGGTCAGTTGCGTCGTCTGCAAAGCGCCGTTCGGACGGCGTTGCACCAACGCCAGCATGTCCGCGGTCGGAATAATGGTTGCGATTAAGTGGTTGCTTGGCTGATCGATGACGATAATTAGTTCCGGCGATTTGGCCGATATTTTCGCTTCGTCGAATGTAGTAAATACGTTGGTGACATAATCAAACATAATTTCGTTTCCTTGATTTGTCCGTCCGCCAGGACGTGCGCAAGTATGCGCGGCGGTAATATATTCGGTTCGCAATGCATTGCCAAGCACGTTAATGAACGCGTCCGGGTAGCGCTGTAGCCACTCGGACGTGTCTAATTCGTGAACGATCTTCGTCAGGTTGGTGCCGACGACGACTAGCCACACGGTGCCGCTTCCCGGCGCTCCTCCTCCTGCTCGGCGAGCCCTCGCATCACGTCGGGAATGGCCTCAAGGATATCCCAAGCCACGCTTGAATTTCCTTTCGCCGCGCATGCAATCAACGTTGCAAGCAATCGATCTTGAAATCCCTTTTCCGTATTTGCGATTTGTCTAACGCACATTTAGAAAAATCACTTTGCACAATTATGCGGCCGGACAACCCGGCCGCTGGTTTTCACTTCGGTGGATCATTCGACAAAATTTGATTTGTACGCGTCGCGCGCAACCTCACCACCCGGACTCCTGTCGCTGTTAATCCGATCAGGCCGCGGCTGCGCGACGGTGCCGGCTGGGATAGTGTCGGTTTTGACTTCAGCGGGAATACTCATTTTGATTTACTCCAGTACGCCGTGCGCGCTCGCGCGGCGTTGAAAATGGGTTGCCGGCGGAGCGCAGCCGGTCGTTACTTTGAAAGAAAGAAAAGAGCGGCGCCACCAATAGCCACGATCCGGAGTCGTGATTGGTTGGTGGCGCCGCAAGTAGCGCTCAAGCCGGCCGCACGACGACCAGCGAGCGCATCACCGCGCGCCAAAGGAGAACGCGCGGGATTCCGTTATGCAGCTCGCCTCGTTGGTCGGCTGTCGAGCACCCACAGCGCCTCGGTGGCATTGATCTTGCCGGCGCCCGCGAGCACACTGGCGAGGCGCCGGATTTGTGCTATGCGGTTACGAGATAAATCGAACGCCTTGATGTACGAATTTTGCACACAGGGCGAGCGCAATAGAGCGGTCGCAGCCGCCCACTTTTTTGCGGTCGGCGCGATCTCTCGAAGGACGACGGCGCCGAAGCACAATTCGACGACGGTGCTGCTCTTGAGCCCACGCAACTGCGCAGCGATTTCGGTTTCAATCTCGGCGCGCGCGGCGTCGAGCACCGCATCAGGGTCCGTCACGTCGAGCACGTCGGGTCGCCGCTCGGTCATATCGAACCGGGCGGCGAGCCATATGGCAGCGGGCGAGCGGGTACTCATCCCGGCACCCGCGGCAAGAGCTTGGACACGTCGCCGCTCGGGTCCGCCTTGAGCGCAGCGGCCACGTCGGGCCAAGAGTGGCGCCACTTGATTTCGACGCTCTCTGGCTTCCCATGGGTGGCGATCCCGAACTTGCGCAACGGTTCGCACAGACGTTCGAGCCCCGCCAATTCAGCTCTTTTGCGGCTAAGAGTTTCCAGCATGCCGCTCGCGACTTCGGCAACAGCGTCATTCAGGAATCCGCGTTCAGCGTCCGCGAGGCGGTTGACGCGAATTCCGGCGACTTCGATTTGCTTATCCAACTCGGCGATAGCCGCTTCCGCCGCCTGGGCCTTGTGGGAAGCCAGGGCGAGTTCGGCGTCAAGCGCCGCACGGTCGATGACAGGTTCTTCGGTGGTGCCACCGAGAAGCCAAGCCTTGGTCCGGGCGATAGCTTCACTGATCTTGCTCTGTGTCTTTGCAGGTGCATTTACGAATTCCTGGAATCGGTCGCGACGGGTTTCGAGGTTCTTAAGCGCGGTCCGCTCGCGGTCCCGGATAAGACCAAACATTGTGAGCTTGTGGCGGGCCGAGTCGCTGGTGCCGGCGATGGCTTCCAAATCACTATCGAGATCGGCAACGGTGCGTTCCTCGAAATCGCGGCGCCGCCATTGTGAATCACGCTCGGCGTACTGAGCGCGGGTCATGCCGTGCTTAACGAGAAATTCGTGGTCCCTGATAACCTTCGGATCGTAAGCGACGCGTCCGGCTTCCCTTGGCGCGGCGTTGTGCGCGATGTCAGTCAACAGAATATTACTAACTAAACCCATGTGTTAATCTCCCAATAAATCGAGTTGCCGAAGGGACGCCTTCACCGCAAATCTGGATTCGAGATCCGTGCCGCGCTCTTTGAAGTGCTGGTCCAGGTCCGCCACCGAGATCGGCGACGGGCTATCGCCGATATCTAATCCGTGCATCCTGCACAGCGCGTCGATCTGCGGCGGAACTTTGCGGGCTGCCGCGGCAACCGGGACGCCAATAATGCGTCCCGATTTGATTTCGGTTTTGAGTTCAAATTTCATGATTTAGTTTCCACTCACAACGTTGTAATTCGTCCCGTCAGAAACCAACGTCGCCCATTTGCCGATGGTCGCCGCGAGTATCGCGGTTCCAGCCGTGCGGCTGTTGAGCGGAATCACGTTCGAACTCGCCGAGTTCACTAGCGCGGCTTGCACCGTCGAGACGGTTATGGGCTGCCCAATCATGCTCGCCGGGCTCGGCAATGTCAGGGTGACGGTGGACGCTGAATTGACGACTTGGTTTGTCGACGTGAGTGAACCAGTCGCCGTTATAACTGTCGGCAACGCCGAGAGCGCCGAGCCCGACAGGCCCACGAACTGTAGCAACTGCGACAACGTCGCCGCGTCCGCGGCTCGACGGCCGTTGATATCGTTCGCCGCGTTGCCGGCTATGCTGTTGAGCAACGCCGTGACGTTCGCCGAGCTAATAAATCCGGTCGTCGCGTCCGCGACTGCGGGCAGCGTGAGGCCATAATTGCTAAGAATAGCCGTGATTTGTCCGATCGCGCTTTGGTAATTCAAAGACGTCTGGACGCCGGCTAGAAGAACTGAAGAAGCCATTTATGCGAGCCTTTCGATTAGCGAGGTGAGGGAATCCGCCGCGGCAAATTCCTTCGCCGCTGTGGCGTCCGCGGCCACCGACTTGAGTTGCTGGACGGCCGAGCCGATATGGCCAGCGGCTTGGATAAGATCGTGACGGGGATTGCGGCCCATGCTTGAACCGCAGCGCTGCGCTTCGCTGGGAAGCGTGAAGTCGAGTAGGGCAGTAAGGACGCCGCCCATAGGTGTCGGGTCGACGGGTGCGGTGGACTCTGTTGCCGGTGAGGTCGGCAACTCCCACGTCTCCGTGACGCCGCACACGTCGGGCGGCGCGGGATCGCGTTTTAAAGAGAACTTGCGCATTACTTTCCTTTCATTGCGGCTTTGATTTCGTCAACGACATCGCCGCCGTCGATTATGTTTAGGCAGAATTCAACGAAATCTTTAACGACTATCGAACGCGGCACATTGAGTTGAGCGCACCGCGTCTCTAATCGGTCGATGGTTTCGTCGGAAAGGCAGGTCGTCACCATATTGCGACGAACCACCCGTTTTGAGTGATTTATTAGGGCTGGCATTTTCTTCTCCCTGCCACGGGTTAACTTGAAAACGAACCACAAATGCATTATGTTCGCTCCCTACAGTATATCGAATGTCAAGGGGTAGCGCTGTGATCAGCACAAGTCTTTGAAACAGTGGAATAACTTGAATTAGTATGATTTGTATGGGGGAAGTTTCGTGACAAAACGTGCCAAAACCGACGCAGAACGGCAGCGGGAACACCGTCGCCGGAAAGAATTACTTGTGGATAGGCGCTGTCGGGTGGTTGTCGCCACACCTTGGCCGAAGCTCGGGCGAGCACCGCGGCTTGGGATGTGGGAACCTGTCTGGACGGGAAAATTGGCTGAATATGAAGCCCGATGTCGTGATTTGAATATCCCGCTGCTCGGCGTCAGGAAAGAGCCAAGGGCGTTTGGCGATATGGATCTGAGACGCGAAGAATATCAAACTCTCGAATCCGCCGTTTCGGAAAATGAAACCACCGTCTACGAAGGCGGAAGAAATCGCGAATCCTTTGTCCCGGAAGGCGAAAAGGATATCCATGAGGCGCGGGGCGAACGGATTCTAATGTTTCAGTACGGCCATGATAGAAAGCAGCCCAAGGAACCCTGGAAAATACTGTGGCGCGGCGAGTTCGTGACACTTGACGATTACTATCGCTTCAAACGCTGGAGCAGCGGTCCGCATTGCATGCGTCAAGTGCCGAAACCTGTATTTCGTGACTTGGGGGTACTGGTCGATATCGTTCCCAAGGAAATCATCTTTTGCAATTGGATACACGCCATGGACGGCGTCACCTACAATATTGACGGCTGGAACGAGCGCGCCGTCGTCAGCGAATGGACAACTCGCGTTGCTCGGGGAGACGTTACGAGCGCTTATGTCTCGCAACCGTTGACGCAGGTCACAGGACAACCATTCGAGTGGGAACCGGGGCCGCTGTACCCATATTCGCAACCGCAGCCGTACGCGAAACGTAAGCCGAAACCGCTGGTCACAGCGGAAGATCGTCGGAAATGGAAAAGGAAAGATCTGCGAACGCCGGACTGGAATGCATTGCTCGATAAGACGGCGAGCTTGATGGCGCTCCGGGAGGCGGCCGGCATCCCATTGAGGGGTGGCAGCATCCGAAAGAGCGAGCGCCACGTATCGGCGGCATACCGCGCAAGCATCGCGCCGCGCGAAATGAAGATGGCGGCGTAGGCACCGCGGGCGGGCTCGCCTTGACGGCGGCTATAACGCAGGTTATGGGTGGCGCATTCTACCCTGTGGAACTCTCCACGACACGAAGGCCATAAACCCGCGACGGCGATAAGCGCTGAGGAGAATAAGTTCGGCGCGGGTAGTTGGGGATCGTCACTGGTTGGACCAAAGAGCGCAGGCACACATCGAAGCCGCATAGCGGCTCAACTGTGCTGGTGCTCCCATGTCCGAACGTACTTTTCACCCACTCGCGAATATATTCCCGCTCCTCGAAGGCGCCGAATTCGACACCTTGGTTGCTGACATTAAGGCCAACGGGCTACTTGAGCCTGTTGTCGTGTACGACGACCAGATCCTAGACGGCCGCAACCGGTACCGAGCATGTGTTACCGCCGGAGTGGAACCGGTGTTCGTGCCGTATCAGGGCGACGACCCGCTCACGTTCGTCATCAGCAAAAACTTGAAGCGCCGTCACCTGGACGAATCCCAGCGGGCGATGGTGGCCGCAAGGCTGGCTACGCTGCCGAAGGGAGCTAACCAGCATGCTTCAATTGAAGCACCCTCACAAAACAATGCTGCCGACCTATTGAATGTCAGCCGTAGCGGTGTGCAGCGCGCTCGCAAGGTTAAGGAGAATGGGACACCAGAATTGGTCGCTGCCGTCGACCGTGGCGAGGTGTCCGTTTCAGCAGCTGCCGAGGTGGCGACGCAGCCGGCCGAAGTTCAACAGGAAATCGTTGCAGGTGGCAACGTGAAAAAGGCCGCGAAGGAAATCCGCGTCAGCTACAAGAAGGAACCAAAAAAATACAAAGACGCCATTGTCACAGTTGAGACGCAATCAAAGTCAGCCGAAGAATCGGCAGAAGAACGCAAAGCGTTTTACACGGTAGAACTATCACCAAGAACCAAGAAGAACATGGCGGAAGCGACAGCCAAGTTGCTGTCCGATGTTTTGCCAGAGGACTCTGCAACGCAATCGTTGCAACAATTCATCGAGCGAGTCGAGACGATCCTTCGGGATGCGCGCAAGATCGAATCTTTCGATGACATCCAGGTAAGCGACAGCGCGAAGAAACGGGCACGAACCGCGCTCAACAAAATCACTCACGCCCTTGATCGGGGAAGGTCCGAGCTTCGAAAAATAGCGGAGCTTGCAGAGAAGAACGCAGCCGCCAAACGCTAGTGGCGCGCCATGTGGTTCGTCATCTTCTTCATTTTGGCAGCGGCTGCCATTGCGCTCTGTGGCCACTTCGGCCTTTGGCTTAGCGACAGTCGGGAGCGGCGGCTATGAGCGCCGCCCTATCCCACACCCGTCCTGTGCCGCGCCGCGGGCTCTCGCACGACGAAGCTTGCCAGTATGTCGGCGTGAGCGCCACGATCTTTGACCGCATGGTGAAAGACGGTCGAATGCCTGGACCGAAGCGATTTGACGGTCGACTTGTTTACGATCTACACGCCCTAGACCGGGCCTTTGATGCAATGCCCGACGACAAGCCGATAGGCACCGGGTGGGAAGATGTCGCCTAGAATCAAGCTGCCATACCTGCAAGCCTACCGGAGCGACGGCAAGCTGTACTATTACGTGCGCCGCAAAGGCCGCCCAAGGGTGAGGTTGGCAGCAACTTTCGGCACTGACGCCTTTATGGCCGAATACCAAGCGGCGCTCGATAGCGCGCCGTCGACGCCGCAACCACGGCATGGCGCCGGCTCATTGGGTGCCATCATTGTCGCGTTCTACGGGTCGGCAGACTTCGCCAACCTGAAGCCGAACTCGCAGCGTCTCTATCGCATCGCGCTCGACAGCATCGCCGAAAAGCACGGCCATCGGCCGGCGCGGACGATGCCACCGGAAGCGGCCACAAAGATCATTGAGGGCATAGGCGCGACGCGTCCAGGCTTGGCGAACCTGACCAAGAAGGTGATGCACCGGGTAATGAAGCACGCGAAGATACGGCCGAACCCGTTCGCGGACATCACCAGCTACAGGCAAGGCACACATCATACCTGGAGCGAAGCCGAGCTAGCCGCGTTCGAAGCACGATGGCCGCTAGGAACGCGAGAGCGGCTTGCCTATACGCTGTTGCTGTACAGTGGTCAACGTGGCGGTGATGTTGTGCGGATGCGCCGGCAGGACATCTCCGGAGGCGCTATCCGTGTTGTACAGGAAAAGACGGGCGTCGAGCTATCGATCCCGATTCACCCGAACCTGCAAGCGGCGATGAAGGCCGGACCGTCCAAGGGAATGAACTTGGTCGGCGACACGAATGGGCAGCCCATCTCGCGCAGGGATCTCACGTACCTCATGAAGCGCGCTGCGACCGCAGCCGGTCTTGGTCCCGAATGCGTGCCTCACGGTTTGCGCAAGGCCATCATGCGCCGCTTGGCAGAGAGCGGTGGCACCGCAAAAGAGCTTCAGTCGATATCAGGCCACGCAACGCTGACGGAAATCGAGCGCTACACCCGCGCGGCTGATCAAAAGAAGCTATCGGCTGCCGCTATCGCAAAGCTCAAACGCAGAACACGAGTGTCTAACCGGAAAAAATCCTAGACACTTTTTCGTGATAATTAGTTGAAATTGTTGTGTTATATTTCTAGTTACCTTTACAGCTCGTTAAGGCGCTCGACGTAAAGGGCGGTATGCGGCTTCAAAAGCGACCGAACCTCCGTGAGCGCCGACGTGCGGCCTCCGGGATTGCCTGAAACGCCTGATAGAAAGTGCCCGTGGGCGCCGCGTGTAGCGGGTACAGTCATCGCGATACCTCCTCAACATGCTGTCTCGCGCGCCCTTGATCCGCACGCGGTGGCATGGGCCGCTCGCGGTGGCGTGGCCCGCACCGGGGGTCGGCCGATGGTGACGCTTGTGACGCTTCTCCCCTTTCCAAGGGTATAGAGCTATATAAGAGGTAATTAGGTGCGCCCGAGAGACGATAACCCCTGAAAAGGGGATAAGCGTCACAAGCGTCACCACCCCATTCGGTTACCATTCGACTTTCCCCGGTTCCTTAATTCTCAGTCCGAGAAATCCACGCTCTTTCTTCGTCCGGTGCGGCCTAAACCGCGCCTCAAGTTTTTGACAGAACGCCCTCTGCGACCCTGCGGGCTCCTTCGCGAGGTTCGCCCATGCCGACCACGATCGGAACAACTCCGTGCTGCTCTCCCGCGCGTCGGGGTCGATCGTGCAGCAATCGGCCAGCCACGTCGCAATAGCGTCTTCGGCTTCAAGGTATTCGGCGGTAGCGTCACGCACTGCGGCAGGTGGATTGAGGCCGTCTCGTTGCCATGCGAGGCAGCCCTCAATCATCCACTGCAAAATCCCCGACCGCTCGACCTTGAGCTTTTCAGTAAGGTTCTTGTCGCGCTTCTCGGGTGGGATTGTCGTCAGGAACGGTACAAGGTGAAAGCGGCGCCGGATTGCCTCGTCAACGGTGCGCAACGACGGTTTGTGATTGCCGGCGATGACCAGCTTGAACTGCGGCGTGTACTCGAAAAAGTTCCCACGCATGAAGCGCGCTGCGATCTTGTCGCCACCAGTGAGGGTCTTGAT
>WNFI01130328.1_pt2 | contig 10533 bp, 9 predicted proteins | sample 5400471 | NCBI WGS metagenome assembly WNFI01 (sample SAMN13153348, study PRJNA577476) | soil metagenome | isolation source: 100 cm saprolite on Douglas fir-dominated hillslope | place: USA:California | collected 2013-09-17 | reverse complement strand
CCACCTCCTGCGTTGCAGTTCCTTCTCGGATGGCTTGAACGAGGACACGCCATTGCTCTCTATAGTTCAGCTTGATCCGCTGTCAACAAACTACCGCTACAGCGGCTGGCAGAAAGCTTGAGCCAATGATAGAATAGGGAAAAGGAACGAAGAATCGAGCACAGACGGAAAGGAGGGAACAATGAGAGCCTACTCCCTTGACTTGAGAGAACGAGTGGTGCGAGCAGTTGACCAAGGATACAGACAGACAAAGATCATCAAGCTCTTCGGGGTATCGAGAGCGACCATCAAACGGTACCTCAAGCAACGGCGTGAGACGGGTCATCTGTACAGGAAACCGATTCCTGGCCGTCCCTCCAAGAAAGGCACTTCCCTGCAAGCTGGTGTGGTGGCGCAGTTAGAGACCCACGCTGATGCGACCTTGGAGATGCACTGCGACCTCTGGGAACAGACCTCTGGAGTGCGCGTCAGCACGAGCACTATGAGCCGGGCCATCCGGCAGGTGGGCTGGACCCGCAAAAAGAAGACGGTGGGGGCGACAGAACGCGATGAAGAGGCACGAGTAGCCTGGCGGGAGCAGTACCAGAAGCTGGATGCCACGCGGATCATTGTCATTGATGAATGTGGTTCCCATATCGCTCTCACGCCGTTGTATGCTCGTGCCCCAAGGGGAATTCGGGCGTACGGCAAGGTGCCCCGGAATCGAGGGAAGAATACTACGTTGATCGCGGCGCTCTCATGGACGGGAATGGGTGAGTCCATGATCATTGAGGGATCAGCCACGACCGCTGTTTTTGAGCAGTATGTGGAAAAGATCTTGGCCCCCAGCCTCTCCGCTGGACAGATTGTACTCATGGATAATCTGGCAGCTCATAAAAGCCCAAAAGTCGTGGAGCAGATTCAGGCACAAGGTTGTTGTGTGCTCTTCTTGCCAAGCTATTCACCAGACTTTTCCCCTATTGAAGAAACCTTTTCCAAAATCAAGACGTATCTGCGTCGAGTCGGAGCGCGCACACGTGAATCGCTGCAAGAAGCTATTGCGCAAGCGTTACTGACTGTGACGGCACAGGATGCGCAGGGCTGGTTTCGGCATTGTGGCTATCTTCCGCAGGAGGCAAGGAAGTCGTCTTGAAACCCTTGATAACATGGCATTCCAAAGAACGTGTTGGGAAGCGGTGCGTGCCTGATGGCAGAAATGATGAGGCATTTGACAATCGCAGGATGCTCAAATAGAGCAATCGCGTCATCCACAGCAAAGGAGTACGGGATGATGAACGATGGAGAGAGAACCGATAACGACCAGGAGCCTGAAGCTTCGCCGCCCCTCGAGCAAACAAGCCTTCCGGCTCTGACGCCTACTCCAGCGGGAACGAGCAGGTATGTGATGATCGAGGATACCGCGCCTACTGTCTGGGAAGTTGGTGATGTCATCCTTGGTCAGTACGAAGTAACGGCCAGGCTTGGCGAAGGCGGTATGGGCGTAGTCCACAAAGTTCATCATCGCGAGTGGAATATCGACCTGGCGGTAAAGAGCCCCAGACCAGAGATTTTCAGGAGAGCGGGCGGCAAGGAGAATTTTATTCGCGAGGCCGAGACGTGGGTAAAGCTGGGAGACCATCCTCATATTGTGCGTTGCCGCTTTGTGCGCACGCTCGGAGGGATTCCGCAGGTCTTTGCCGAATATGTGGATGGAGGGAGCCTCGCCGAGGCGATTCGCAGCCGTCGTCTCTACCAGGGAGGGCACGAGCAGGCGTTAGAGCGCATCCTCGACCTGGCGATCCAGTTTGCCTGGGGATTGCACGCAGCTCACGAGCACGGACTGGTCCACCAGGATGTCAAACCCGCCAATGTGATGCTGACTTGGAAGGGGATGGCTAAGGTCACCGATTTTGGCCTGGCCAAAGCGCGTGCGATGGCCGGAGAGGAAAGGGCGCCAGAAGGAGGGCAGAGTATCCTGGTGAGCGCGGGCGGCATGACTCCCGCCTACTGTTCACCTGAACAGGCGGCCCACCAGCCGCTCTCCCGCAAGACAGACATCTGGAGCTGGGGTGTGAGTCTCTTAGAGATGTTTGTGGGGCGCGTGACCTGGAGGGCTGGCGTCGTAGCCCGCGCGGTGTTAGCCAGTCATCAACAACAGGATGAAATGATCCCGGTGATGCCGCCCGCAGTGGTAACACTACTGGGTCGCTGCTTCCAACCCCGGCCCCAGGACCGTCCCGCGACGATGCTGGAAGTCGCAGCCGACCTGCAAGAGACCTACGAGCGCCTGTTGGGACGCCCTTACCCACGCCAAGCGCCCAAAGTGGCTGAGAAGCATACTGGAGCGGATATCCTCTCTGCGCTGGTTTCCCTTGGGGAACTCGATGAGGCATTGGCCATCGCTGACGAGGTGCTCCAGCAGAATCCGGCTGATGCTCGTGCCCATTTTCACCAAGGTCTGGTGCTCCAGGAGCTTGGGCGGCTGCCAGAAGCGCTGACCGCCTATGACCAGGCGATCCGCCTGGCTCCTGGCAATTCCACTGCCTATTACAACAAAGGGCATGTCCTGATGCTCCTCGGGCGGCCAGCAGAGGCCCTGCTCGCTTATGAACAAACAATCCGCCTGGATCCCTGGGATGCCGGGGCCTACGTGAACAAGGGGAATATGCTCCGCGAGCTCGGGCGGCCCCAGGAGACCCTGCAGGCTTTCGAGCAGGCGATCCAGCTCGATCCTACGACTGCTGACGCGCACTACAACAAAGGGCTTGTGCTCCAGAAGCTCGGGCGGCCACGGGAGGCCCTGGCCGCTTTTGAGCAGGTGATCGTGCTGGCTCCCAGGAATGCCACTGCCCATCTGAGCAAAGGGGAGGCGCTCCTGGACTGTGAACAGCCCCAGAAAGCGCTGGAAGCCTTTGAGCAGGCGATCCGCTTCGACCCGGGCGCCGCCACTGCCCACTATGGCAAAGGGCGCGCGCTCATGTTCCTCGGGCGGCTACAAGAAGCACTGGCCGCCTATGAACAGGCAATCCGGCTTGATCCCTGGTTGGCTGGCGCGTATGTGAACAAAGGTCTGATGCTCGTTCAACTCGGACGGCCACGAGAAGCCCTGCTCACGTTTGAGCAGGTGATCCAGTTCGCACCCGGAGACACCAATGCCCATGTGAACAAAGGGCTTGTGCTCCAGGAACTCGGACGATTCACTGAGGCGCTGGCTGCCCTTGAGCAGGCAATCGTGCTTGACCCTGCTGCCGCGCTTGCCCATTTGAACAAAGGCATTCTCCTCCGAAAACTCGGGCGGCCCCAGGAAGCGCTGGCTGCCTATGAACAGGTGATCCGGCTTGCTCCCAGGAATGCCGACGCTCACTATGGCAAAGGGAAGGCGCTCCTGGATCTTGGACGACTGGCAGAGGCCCTGGCCGCGTTTGAACAGGCGGTCCAGCTCGATCCCACCTGGGTTGATGCCCACCTGAGCAAAGGCTTTGCACTCCTGAATCTCAAACGACCAGCGGAGGCGCTCGTCACCTCTGAGCAAGCGATCGTGCTGGCTCCCAGAAATGCTGCTGCCTATCTGAACAAAGGTGCCGCGCTCCGAGACCTCGGGCAGCCAGAGGAGGCCCTGGCCGCTTTTGAGCAGGTGATCCAGCTTGCTCCCAGGGATGCCATGGCTCACTATGGCAAAGGGGTAGTCCTCCGAGAACTCGGGCGAGCGCAGGAAGCGCAGGCCGCCTTTGAGCAGGCGAGCCGCCTTGGCTGGCGCTAGGACTGCTCCGGGAGTTTCTCCAAAGCGGATGGGACTCAAGCCTGCAGGCAAGCGCGTTGTTTTGTCATGAGTAGTCAAAAAGTCGGTTCCGTCAGAGGGTTGGTCGAGCCAATTGCATTGAAACGGCCAAAGAAGGCAGGCTTTGCGAGAAAAGCGAGGGACGACGTTGAACAATGGTCGCGAATGGTTGAAGTCTTGCGTCTTGCTTCTCAGTATTCCTGCTCTCCTCGCGGTCGTTTTCGTATGCCTCGCTCTCATGCAGGACACAACGTGGAGCGATGTTCTCGGATGGCTTGGGCGTGTCATCCTTTTTGTCAGTATTCCCATTGTCCTTACGGTACTTACCATGGTGTTCATGCCTCTCGTGATGGAGGTGTGGTCTAACCTCTCGAGTTCCTCACACTTCCACATCAGATGCCCCGGGGGCTGAGGGCTATTGCGTCAAACGTTGAGCGCAACTTCCGCCTGGAGGAGCCAGAGCAAAACCGGGGAGTGTCTGCACCAGCCATCTCGAAATCGACTCTCTTGAAAGAGCCAAACGCTCATTGGCAATGGGTTCTTGCCCTCAACTTCATGGGTCTCATTACTTTATCTCAACATTACCCCTTCATGGCTCAAGCTTTCTGCCAGCCGCTGTAGGGGAACTAGCAATGGATGAGGAGGCATTGCGTAAGTTGTTTGGGTTCTGTCAGAACTGAGACAACTTCTTGGCACCGAGTTAAACTTCTGTTATCTTATCTCTAGATAAGAAATGTGAAAGGGAAGCCGAAATTCATGAACTGTCCCTATTGTGCCGTATCCACAACCAGAAAGCGAACGAAGGAAACAGCGCTTGGTTATGCCACCTTCTTTTGCCCCACATGCAGGCGCGTCTTTAATGAACGAACTGGAACTCCTTTCAACTATCTTGAGGCGCCCACAGACATCGTCCTCCTTGTTGTTCTGTGGCGGCTACGCTATAAACTGAGCTTGCGGGATGTAGCAGAGATGTTTTTGGAACGTGGCTTCGTTTTTATACATGAGACGGTCCGGGACTGGGAAGCGCGGTTTGCACCCTTGATGGCCGACCAATTACGCACAAAACGGCGCGGCCAAGCAGGAAGATCCTGGCATGTTGATGAGACCTACATCAAGGTTCAGGGAAAGTGGTGCTATCTGTATCGGGCCATTGATCGGGACGGCAATCTGGTTGATTCACGGCTAAGTGAGAAGCGGAATATGGACGCGGCAAAACAGTTTTTTCAGCAAGCTCTTGCTCTCGTCGGCCATGCTCCAGAGCAAGTCACGACAGACGGGCATCGTTCTTATCCCCGCGCAATATGCGAGACGATGGGAAATGAGGTGGTACATCGGACAAATGTGTATCTAAAAAACCACCTGGAACAAGATCACCGAGGCATCAAACAGCGATACTATCCCATGTGTGGCTTTGGAAGTTTCGTGGCAGCAGCTTGCTTTTGCCGTGCATTTGATGAGGTTCGTCAATTCTTCCGGGTTCGGACCACCGTGAAGCAAAAGGTTTCCTTGGCCCAACAACGCGAGGCGTTCCGCCAGCGATTGGACATGTTGAAGACGTTGGCTCTTGTAGGTTAGCGGCGAAAGCTTGCGAAAAGAGCAGGGCTTGCGCGCTTTCTTAACTCTTTGCGTTCTCAGTTCTGACATATCCCTGTTCAGCGAAGGAGTCACACATGCGGAAGATCGATGCGTTCGCACACATCCTGCCTCGTTCGTATCTCTCTCGGCTGGAGCGGCAGCTGGAGGAAACCATGGCTCCGAGCCGGCTCGACTACTACCGCGAGGGCGTCTTCTCCTTCGATCCGGTGCTGACCGACCTGGACGCGAGGTGGCGGAAGATCGAGCCATACGGCGATTACGCACAGGTCCTGGTGCTGGCCGTGCCGCCGCTGGAAGAGGTCGGGCCGCCGCCAGTCGCGGCCGAGTTTGCCCGCATCGCCAATGACGAGATGGCGGAACTGGTCCAGCGCTTTGGAGACCGCTTCGCTGGATTCGCAGCCGCGCTGCCGCTCTCGGACGTCGACCTTGCCTTGCGCGAGCTCGACCGCGCTCTGGCTCAGCTCGGCGCGCTGGGCGCACAGCTCTACACCAACGTCCTGGGCGTGGCGCTCGACGATCCGCGCTTCGAGCCGCTGTTGGGCAGGCTCGAGGAGGCCGGCCGCGCTGTGTGGCTGCACCCGACGCGCAGCGCGGCGTGGGCCGACTATCCGGCCGAGAGCCGGTCCGACTTTGGCCTGTGGTGGTCAATCGGCTGGCCCTACGAGACCGCCGCCGCCCTGGCACGCCTCGTCTATTCCGGATGGGTCCCGGCTATCGGCAGGTCAAGGACCGACTTCCGCGGCCGCCGCTGGACTACTTCCGCAGGTTCCACGTCGACACGGCGCTCTTCGGCGCGCCCCACGCGGTGCGCTGCGTCCTCGAGTTCTTCGGCCCGCGACACGTGCTCTTCGGCACCGACATGCCGCTTGGACCCGCGAACGCGGTCGAGGCGACGATCGCGGACATCGACGCGGCCGGTCTTTCCCGAGAGGACAGGGCTGCGGTCTACTCCGGGAATGCCGTGCGCCTGCTCGGGCTGCCGACTGGCTAACGATCACTGCATGTGTCGTCCGGGTGGCTGGTGTTCCCGAACTCCATTCGGTCACGCACGACGCGGGCCCGCGTCGTGCAGCCGCGAGCGCTGGACGGCATCCTCGCGCGATCCGGTTGCGGCTGGCGTCTTACGCAAAACTTGTTCCAAGACCGTTAGAAGCAGCAGGAAGACTCAATCTTCCCAGTCACCGCTATAGGGAACAACACATAGACCTTGCTCTACGTCTTGTGGAGCATCAACCACCTGGATGAGAGGCGCAATGACAGATTCAACGGATTGGGAGATCGACTCGAACGGCTTCTACGTGGCCACCCGCTCCTTCCTTGTGCGGCGGGGCTTCTGTTGCGCCAACCAGTGCCGCAACTGCCCCTATATAAACTGGCACAACTCTCCAATATGGCAGCCTCTTCCAGCAGAGGCGGTCAAGGTGGCCGCCGTCTCACTAAAGGCGCTGGAGGGCGCGCGGAAAGCCCTGGCGCAGCATGAACGGCAAAGCCAGCAGCTGGGTCCGAGCGAAGCAGCGTATCACCGGGCGATGATCGCCCACTATCGCTTGCTCCTGGAAAGGTGGGAACCAGCGGAGGGCTAGCCAGGGCATCGATTTCCCCCAAGAACTGCCTTTCCTCAACGAATCACCTCCACGATCGGCGGAATAAGGAACTTCAATCCCTCGTGTGTCCATGTGGAAAGGAAATGGAGCCAGATCCCGCGATTCTCACAGAGACCCCCGGAGGGTTGACAAAGACGAGGGAAACAGAGCAGAATGGAAAGGAAGCTCCTCTTTGTCTGAGATTTCAGCAGAGCATAGGTAAAGAATTCCAGATGTTCCAAGAACGGAGGACGCAGCAAGGACCGATGGCACGCTATCTTTTTCGGAACGCACAGATCCTGGATGCCGAGCGTGGAGATTATCTTCCTGAGAGCTCGGTCCTGGTCGAGGGAGACCGCATTCTGGAGGTCGGAGGGGCCGAAATGCAGGTCAGTGATGCGCAGAGCCTTGACCTTGCTGGCATGACCTTGCTGCCCGGCTTGATCGACGTCCATGTCCATGTGGGTGGGCATGCTGCGGCGCGGCTTCACGACGGTGCGCGATGTGGGCGGAGCCGATTACGGGCTGGCACAGGCCATTGAGGAGGGCTACCTGGAGGGGCCACGCCTCCTCTTTGGTGGTAAAGCGCTCTCGCAGACGGGAGGACATGGCGATGTTCGCGGCCCGGGCAGGCAGGCGTACGATCTCGGTCACTGCTGCCCCAGCCTGGGAGTCATCTGCGATGGAGTGGATGAAGTGCGCCGGGCAGCCCGCGAGGAGATCCGACGCGGCGCCCACCATCTCAAGCTCATGCTGAGTGGCGGGGTCGCTTCTCCCACCGACCGCATTGATTCCACCCAGTTCTCGCGCGAGGAGATTCGGGCCGCTGTTGAGGAGGCCGAGGCCGCCAACCTCTATGTGGCCGGACATGCCTATACCTCGCGGGCCATCAATCGGGGCCTGGAGTGCGGCGTGCGTAGTATCGAGCATGGCAATCTCATGGACGACAGCAGCCTGCCCCTCTTCCAAGAGAGCAGAGCCTTCTATGTGCCGACCCTTGTGACCTATTCCGCCCTGGCCGCTCGCGGGCGCGAGTTCGGGCTGCCGGAACAAAACCATCGCAAAGTGTTCGATGTGCTGGATGCGGGCCTGCATGCCCTTGAGTTAGCGCACCGGGCGCAGATACCGATCGTGTATGGGACCGATCTGCTGGGCGGCATGCACGAGGAGCAACTCAGCGAATTCGCGCTCCGCCGTCAGGTGCAGCCGCCCGCCGATCTCCTGCGCTCGGCGACGACGGTGGCAGCACGCTTGTTGCGCCTCGAAGGGCAGGTGGGCGTCGTGGCTCCTGGAGCGTCTGCCGATCTGCTCGTGGTTGATGGAGACCCCCTACAAGATATTGCCGTCCTCACCGATCCGCCGCGCCGGCTCAAGCTGGTCATGGCCCGTGGTCGGATGGTGGTCAATCACCTCGGGTAGGCGCGCTCGCTGTCCTCCTGCATGCTCCACCAGGGCTGTCCCAGAAGGGAGATAAAAAGCCAGAGGATGCGACGACCGTCCAGGAGCGGGTCGAGCTGGCCTCTCGGTGTTTTTTTGACGAAAAGATACCTGGACTTTGCACATTTCAAGGAGAGAAACACGCAGCCGTAACCAGGGGTACTTCCCCTCACAGTGGTGGATAATTCAGTCTTCTCTCCTATCGGCTTGACAATCCTGCTTGATCCTGAGTATCTTTCCTCTTAATCTTCCCATACTCCAACTTTCAAGCGGTGAGGATCCTTATGACGCTTCATGTGTTTTTGTTCCTGCTCTTGTCCTTCCTCTTGCTCTGCCTGGTACAGCTTTGCCATTGGGACTGGACCCATCTTCAGCCTTCCCACTCACAAGCAGGAGCTGTACGCACCACAGTGCAACGGCTTCTTAAGCCACGCACCCCACTTGACTGCCCTTCCTGTCGTCTCTCCTGCACCCCTTCGCTGGGTGTGAGACCTGCTCGTGCTCTTGTACGCCCCTGGCGTGAGGGGAAAAGCCGCCGGGGAGCACCCAAGCGAGTGAACACCGAGGGTTTCGCCTGCCCCAATCAGCAGTGCGCGTACGCCGGGATCACCGATGCTCAGATCCATGCCTTGGTCGGAGATGGCAAGCATGGCCAGGCCGAGCGCATCCAGGCGTTTCGCTGTCAGGCCTGCCACACCACGTTCACTGCCCGACGCCACACCCCCTTGTATCGTCTGAAAACCCCATCTCACCAGATTGCCATGGTACTCTCTGCGCTGGCCGAAGGGCTGGATGCTTCCGCCGCCGAACGGGTCTTCGGCTACCGTCAGGCCACCATCACCTTGTGGCTCACTCGCGCAGGTGGGCACGCAGAGATCTTCCATGAGCGCTGCTTCCGCAACCTGCACATCCCGCATCTCCAGTTGGACGAACTGCGAACCAGGCTGCGCTGCTCTCAACACGTGCTCTGGCTGTGGCTGGCCATCGATCCTCTCACCAAGATTCTGCCCGTGCTTCAGCTCGGCCCCCGAACACAAAACATGGCACATCTGTTTATCCACTCCCTGCGACAGATCCTAGCTCCCGGCTGTCTCCCACTCTTCACCAGTGATGGTCTCAATTTCTACTTCTATGCTCTTACGGCTCACTTTGGTCAGTGGCTACAGGTGGGTCGTCGAGAGTGGATCGTGCGCCGATGGCAGGTGGCGGCAAACCTGATCTACGGCCAGGTGAAGAAAAGCTACCGATGTCGCAAGCTCGTAAAAGTCACACACGTGATGCGTCTTGGAACAGAGGATGCTCTCAAAGTCGCCTTAGGACCTCCGCCAAAATAAAAGGACCACTTAATCCCTCCTCGGTTGTGGTATGAGAAATCAGTTCAATCATGGTCTCAAGAGACGTGAGCGGTTTCCCACGCCAATTGATGGAAATGTAAGAAAAGAGTCGGTGCTCGATCTTGTTCCATTTGCTGGTGGCTGGAGGCAAGTGGCAAACGGTGATGGCCAAACCGGTCTCAGTGGCCAGGGATTGCAACTGCTGCTTCCACAGCCGATTGCGCGCCCCATTCGAACCCCCACCATCCGCCACGATGAGCAGTTCCCGACTGCTGGGGTACAGTTTGCTGCCCACGCTCTTCCACCACCGCCTGATGCTCTCCACCGCAAACTCAGCGGTCTCATGGTCGATGCCAACGTTGACAAAGCCACTGTTGTGCACCAGATCATAGATGCCATAGGGAATGGCTTTCCCATCCGCAATGGACAGGTAATCGTACACATTCACGCTCGTCTCTTGCCCTTTGGCTTGCCATTCTCTGCCGCCATTCTTGAAAGTGCCGAGCAACTCTTTCTTCTTACAATCGACAGAAATGACCGGCTGCCCTTTGGCTTCAAAAGCTTTGCCGGTTCCATTGATGTGCTGAAATTGGGCAGCGCGGTCGGCATGCGATGCTCCCTCAATGCTCTTCTTGTTGGCTTTGAGGGAAAATCCCATCTCGTGTAACATCCTACGGATGGCGGTCTCCCCAATCGTATGCCCATGACCCGTGAGAGCTTGCCTCAGCTTGCTCACCGATTTACTCGTCCATCTGACCAGGCTCTCGGGATCGCCTTTCGGGTCCAGCATCCCGTCCAAATCGGCTCGCAGCGTTGCATCCGTGAC
>WNFI01467051.1_pt1 | contig 10534 bp, 8 predicted proteins | sample 5400471 | NCBI WGS metagenome assembly WNFI01 (sample SAMN13153348, study PRJNA577476) | soil metagenome | isolation source: 100 cm saprolite on Douglas fir-dominated hillslope | place: USA:California | collected 2013-09-17 | reverse complement strand
CCGTCCGCCTTGTCCGCGCGCGGGCCGCGGCGCGCGTCCGCCTTCAGCTCTTGGACACGCTCCTTCATCGCGACGCGTTCCTCGTCCGTGAATCCCCTGACCGTCTTGCCGCTCGCGGTGGTGCTCTTGGTGGCCTTCCGCGTGTCCTTCTTTGGGCTCATGGAATGGTCCTGATGCTGACTTGAGTGTGGAAACCTCGCCTTCGACCGTTAGTTAGGCGGGCGCCACACTAGCGGGTGGGAGGCTGGACGGCTGCCATTGGCGCGATGTGGTTCGCCAGGAGGAACGCGGCGACGGGCGGTCCGTTTCGAAAGCCTGTGGACCGGAGGATGTCCAGATAGGTGCGAACCAAGCGGCCCGCCCGCGTATTACCATGCAGTAGGAGGAAGCGTTGGTAGCTAGTGTGGAGATCCGGCATCAACGTCTTCTCGAACACCGGCGAGTGCTCCATACCTGTGAAGTAGGTGGATAGGTACCGATCATACCACCCCTGTGCCTCCTGCCTCGCCACAAAGACAGGATATGAGTGGAGCAGGCGCTCCCACGCGGCAACGCGCTCGCCAACAGAGTCCCAGGGAATCAGAAGCGCGCCGTCCTCAGAGAAGCCTTGGGCTTCGTCGTGCTCGCGCAGCGCGAGGAAGTCCCTGAGAGCGGAGGTCAGGAATGGCCTGACGGTCGCTACGAGAACCCCGGTGTGCTCGATTGGGTAGGTGCTACCCTCGCTCAACGTGAGAGCAAAACCGCGCGCGTCAAAAAAGCGTTCGGCCGAATCCGACGCGGCTGTCGAGGAGATGAGCCAATTCTGGAAGGGAGCATCGTCCCAGGTCTCGCGACCGATGGAGTCGATTGCGGAGGCGTAGCCGTCTCGAAAAGCGATGAATAGTGAATCGGCGCTGGTGGTGCCTGAGTCCTGACGCAGCATCACGATAACGGAGTCGCGCCGACGCACGAGGGGCTGCAATCGTGCATCGATCCGCGCGAACCACGGGCTGACCATCTCGGGAGTCAGCATGGGAAGGGACCCCTCGTGACTGGCCGACGGTGTGCCTGTGACCTGGGGTTGTTCCGTCCCGCGCGCGGCCGGTTGGCGTTCGCGGGTGCAAGCCGCGAGGACGACAAGCAAGACGAGAAGAAGAGGCATGGTCGAGTCTGCCACCTCACGGATCGCGCTTAGGCCGCGGCGCGCTGAAGAGAGATTCATTCTTTAATCTACGCGCGCCGCCAGCTTCAGGCGCTTGGTAAGCGGCATGGATCAGGCACCGCCGCTTAACGCACCGCAGTTACGCTGGCGATGGTCAGGTTGGTCGAGACTGTGGAAGGCCTGGCCCGAGTTGCATCCTATCATGCGGCGCCAGTCCCCGTGTATGCAACGGTGGTGACCGCGATGCACCAGTCGTCTGAGTCCCCTGAAAACTAGAATCCCCTGAGCGCGTCGGCTTCCGTTGCGAACACGGCGAGAATCGTCGAGAACCCGGAGATATCGAACACCTCACGGACCGTCTCGTTCAGGCCGAACAAACGCAGCGCGCCCCCCGCCCCCCCCGCCCCCCCCAGCCGCTTGGCCGTACCGAGCAGGACTCTGAGCCCGGCGCTCGAGATGTAGTCGAGCGCCGTGCAATCGACCACCATCTTCCGCGCGCCGGCCGCGAGCATTCCGTCGACTGCTTCCTGGGCTTGGGGTGACGTGTTGCTGTCGAGGCTCCCCGCGAAGGCCACGAGGGTGACGCCCTTCTCGGTACGCGTGGTGATGTCCATGGACGGTCCCCCAAGGAGCTTCGCTAAGGTGACGACGTTGCGATCGGCCCGGCGGTGATAGGCGACGTCGTCCATCATCCGCCGGGCCAGGTGAATGCCGAGCCCGCCGATCTGCCGCTCCTCTACGGAACGCGCGGTGTCAGGGGCAGCCACGTCCAACGGGTTGAACGGCTTGCCGTTGTCGGTGAGCGTGACGCACAACCGATCCGTGCGCAGCTCCACTTCGATCCTCACCTCGCCGTCCCCTCGCCCCGCGAATCCATACGCGATGGTGTTGTTCAGGAGCTCGTCGAGGGCGACGCTCACACTCCGCCGGATCGCGGCCGGCACCGCGTGCGCGTCCGCGAACTCGGCGAACGCCGAGCTCACCCCGGCGACCTGGCCGGGATCGCTGCCGATCGTCATACGGAAGCTGGGCCGCATCTCGCCCTCCGCCGGGCCGCTGAATGAGACCACCGCCGCTCCAATATCGCCAGCCTGCCCCGCCTCGGCGGGGGGGTCGGGGGCCGCCCTCGGGCACCGGGGATCCCAGATCCAGGGCCCGGCATTGCAGGGAGGCCCCCCGCGGTGCACGTTCCCCCGCCCCGGCGAGGCCTGTCGGGTGGACTCCTCCAACCTTTGACGCTCTGAGTTGTAATTGAAAGAGATCCCTCTTGCGACAGACGAACAGGACCGCGCGCTCGTCAAGCGGTGCCTGGAGAATCACCGGGACGCGGCGGGCGCTCTCGTCGAGCGCTACCAGCAACCCCTGTTCAATGTCGCGCTGCGGATGCTGGGCAACGTGCAGGACGCCGAGGACGTTACGCAGACGGTGTTTCACAACGCATTTTACAATCTCCGGACCTACGACCCGAAGTACAAGTTCTTCAGTTGGATTTATCGCATGACGGTGAATGAGTCATTGAACATGCTTAAGCGCCGGAAACCGACGGTCACAGTGGAGGACGATCTTGACATCCTGGCGCCGGGCGCCGCAGCCGATCGTGCGGAAGCTGAGGACCGCGTCGGGAGGGCGTTGATGGCTCTCAAGCCGGACGATCGGGCCGTGGTGGTGTTGAGGCACTTCGTGTCCTTCTCCTACCAGGAGATCGCCGACGTGCTGGAGATTCCGGTCCAGACCGTCAAGTCGCGCCTGTTCACCGCACGGGAACGGCTGCGGCTTGCGTTAGGTGAAGGAGTCCGGTAACGATGCTGACCCGCGACCAGGTCGAGCTCATCCAGCAGGAAATCGACGGCGCGAACAGTCCGGAAGGGAGTGCCGCGCTCCGGTCGCTGCTGGAGCGGGATCCGGAGGCCCGGGCGATGGCGGCCGAGCTCCGCCGTGTCGCCGGGGTCTTCGCGCAAGTCGCCGAACGCCAACCGTCGCCGCACCTGAAATGGGCGATCCTCGATGCGCTGCCGCAGCCGGCTCGCGCGTCGCCCGGCGTACTCCGGCGGTGGGCCGCTCAAACGCTGCGACTCGTCACAAAACCCGTAGAGGAGGCGATCATGACCAAGAAGGCACTGCTCATCGGAAGCGCCGCGGCGGCGGTCGTGATCGTCGCCGTCGGGCTCATCACCGGCTTTCCCCCCATCGGCCGCGACGCCGGCACCATCGGCGGGGTCGAGCCGGCGGCACGGTATCATGGCCGGGTCATGACCGCGGCAGACGTGTCGCTCAAGAATCCCGAGATCCAGGCGCTGTTCCAGAACGACCAGGTCCTGCGCCTGGTGCAGAGCGACGTATTCCGGCAGGTGATGCAGAACCAGGCGTTTCGGGGGCTCATGGCCAGCGACGCCTTCCGGCAGCTCCAGGCCAGCGACGCGTTCCGCCAGCTGATGGCCAGTGATGCGTTCCGCCAGCTCCAGGCCAACGACGCCTTCAGTCAGCTCCAGGCCAACGCGGCGTTCCGTCAGCTGCAGGCGCAGGACGCGTTCCGGCAGATGCAGTCGTCCGACGCGATGCGCCAGCTGCAGGCGAACGACGCGTTCCGTCAGCTCCAGGCCAACGACGCCTTCCGCCAGGTGCTGGCCAGCGACGCGTTCCGCCAGGTGATGGCGAACGACGCGTTCCGCCAGCTCCAGGCCAGCGACGCCTTCCGGCAGGTGATGGCGAACGACGCGTTCCGCCAGCTCCAGGCCAGCGACGCCTTCCGGCAGGTGATGGCGAACGACGCGTTCCGCCAGCTCCAGGCGGCCGAGGCGTTCCGCTCCCTGTCGCAGAACCAGGCGCTGTCCCAGGCGTTCATGCGCGAGGCGATGCGCGCCCAGATGTAACCTCGTCGCGCGGGGAACCCGGCCCGCTCTAACGGGAGCCGGGATCCCCAGGTAGTTTCTTCCCCTCCGACAATGCCACGACTCCGAAGCGCCCTGGCCCTCGTGGCCTGCGTGCGGGTGTGTGCGCCCGCCGCGCTCGCCGCGCAGTTCCAGACGCTCGAGACCAGCGACATGCGGCTGGTCTACACGTCGGCGCTCCAGTCCTACCTAGTGCCGCAGGTGACCCGGAGCTTCGAGAATTCCCTGCGATTCCACTGCCGCCTCTTCGACTACGCGCCCTCCGACAAGATCAACGTGCTGATGCACGACCTCTGGCACTACGGCAACGCGGGCGCGAGTCCGTTGCCGGAGAATCACATCACCATCGGGATCGAGCCCTACGACCACGACTACGAGTCCGCGCCGGCGCAAGAGCGGATCACCTCCTCGCTCAATCACGAGATGGCCCACATCGTCACCGTCGACAAGGCCACCTCATCCGACCGTTTCTTCCGATCGCTGTTCTTCGGCAAGGTCACCCCTAGCTCCGAAGTGCCCCTGTCCATGCTCTACGGTTACCTGACCACGCCGCGGTGGTATGCGCCGCGGTGGTACCTGGAAGGGATCGCCGTCTATCTCGAGACGTGGATGAACGGGGGGGTGGGACGGGCCATCGGTCCCTACGATGAAATGGTGTTCCGCACACACGTCCGCGACAGCGCCCGAATCTACGATGTGGTCGGGCTGGAATCGGAAGGGACCACGGTCGACTTCCAGGTGGGCGTGAACTCCTATCTCTACGGCACGCGCTTCATCAGCTATCTGGGGCTGCGGTACGGAAACGACAGCCTGCTCGCGTGGTTCAACCGGAGCGAGGGCAGCCGGCGGTACTTCTCGTCGCAGTTCCGGCACGTCTATGGCCGGTCGCTCGAGGACGAGTGGTCGCGATGGATCGCGTGGGAGCGCGACTGGCAGGAGGCCAACCTCGCGGCGATCCGCCGGCACCCGGTCACGGCCTTCCGCCCGCTGACCGATCACGCCCTCGGCTCGGTCTCCCGGGCGTACTACGACTCGACCAGCCGGAGCATCCTTGTGGCCGTCCGCTATCCGGGCCAGGTCGCCTTCTTCGCCGCCATCGACGTCGCGACCGGGAAAATCACGAACCTCGGCGAGGTCCTCGGCGCGTCGGGATACTACGTGACCGCGCTGGCCTACGATGCGGCGTCACGGACCCTCTTCTATACGACCAACAACGCCGATTGGCGGAACTTGTGCGCCCTGGATCTGGCGACCGGCCGGTCACGGGTCCTGCTCCGCAACGCGCGGATCGGCGATCTCGCCTTCGATCCGGCGGACCGGTCGCTGTGGGGCGTCCGGCACGACAACGGGTTCTCGACGCTGGTCCGCCTCGCCCCACCCTATCGTGAGTGGAACCAGGTCGAGACCCTGCCCTATGGGCGGGACCTGTTCAGCCTGGACATCTCGCCGGACGGCTCGACCCTCATTGGATCCCTGTCGGACATCAGCGGGATGCAGAAGCTGGCGCGGATGGACATCGCGGCGCTCCGGACGGGAGACACCACGCCCGACGTCCTGTACGAATTCGGGGACTGGCCGCCGTCGAACTTCGTGTTCTCGCCGGACGGGAAGTTTCTCTTCGGCTCCTCCTACTACTCCGGCGTCTCCAACATCTACCGCTATGATCTCGCCCGGCGGGACATGGAGCCCCTGAGCAACACGGAGACGGGCTTCTTCAAGCCGGTGCCCCTGTCCCCGGATTCGATCTTCGTCTTCCGGTATACGACGCGGGGGTTCGTCCCTTCGATCATCCCCAACGAGGTGCCGGACAGCGTGAGCGCGATCCGCTTCCTGGGGAACGAGATCGCGGCGACCCGGCCCGACGTGCAGTCGTGGATGCCGCCGCAGGACTCGACCCTCAACCTGGACTCGCTCACGACCACCGCGCGAGCCTACCGCTCGCTCGCCCACCTCGCGCTGCACAGTGCGTATCCCGTCGTGGAAGGATACCGGGATGCGGCCGGCACCAACGCCGTAGCCATCGGCGGCCGTGCGAACTTCTCCGATCAGGTCGGCGCGACCGCGCTGAGTCTGACCGCGTCCTACTCTCCCGACCCTGCCCTGTCGAGCTACGAGCACCTCCATCTGCGCGCGGACTTCCAGTCTTGGAACTGGCGTGTCACCGCGTCCTTGAATCGCGCCGACTTCTACGACCTCTTCGGGCCCACGAAGGTGAGCCGCCGAGGCTATTCGCTGGGGGTCCGGTACAAGGGGAATCTCCTTATCGACGACCCGAGGAGCCTGACGTACACGCTGCGGCTGGCGGGATATCGCGGTCTGACGAGGCTGCCGGACTACCAGAACGTGGCGGCGCCGATCGACCGGCTCGTGTCGCTCTCCGCCGACCTTGCGTATGGATCGCTCCGGCGCTCCCTCGGCGCCGTCGAGGACGAGCTGGGGACGAGCGCGAGCGCGACCGTGCGCGGCACCTACGTCGGCGGGACGCTCTTCCCCCTCCTGAACCTGGATGCGTCCCATGGCTTCCTCCTGCCGCTCAACCACTCGTCGCTGTGGTTTCGGGCCTCGGCGGGGTCGGCGCTGGCCGGGAACCGGAGCGACCCTTTCGCCCAGTTCTTCTTCGGGGGCTTCGGCAACAACTGGGTGGACTATCGGGATATCCGCCAGTTCCGGGAGACCGTGAGCTTCCCGGGGCTCGGGATCAACGACATCGGCGGCGCAAGCTACGGCAAGGCCCAGGTGGAGTGGGTGTTGCCGCCGCTCCGGTTCCGCCGCGTCGGCATCCCCAGCTTCTACCTCCAGTGGGCCGATCTGTCGCTCTTTACGACGGGGCTCGTGACCGACGTGGATGAACGCGCCGCCCGGCGCACGCTCGCGAGCGCGGGCGCGCAGCTCGACTTTAGGCTGGTCACGCTCTCCCATCTCGAGTCCACGCTCTCGATCGGATTGGCTGTGGCCAACGAGCCGGGCGTCCCGCTCCACTCCGCCGGGATGTTCTCGTTCAAGATCATGTGACGAGCGTCCTCGCCGTCGCCGTCAGTGTCCTGCCGGTCTTCGTGTTCCTCGGGGCACTCGTGCTGATCGACAGCTACAAGCTCGTCGCGCTGCGGGCGATCCTTCTGTCGGTCGCCGCCGGCATGGTTGCCGGTCTCGCCGCCTGGGGGGCGAATCTCTGGCTCCGGCCCGCGCTCGGCCTGGACTGGGATCAGTACTCGCGGTACGTCGCCCCCCTCGTGGAGGAGCCGCTCAAGGCCACGTTCCTCGTGTACCTGCTGCAACGGAACAAGGTGGGGTTCGTCGTGGACGCCGCCATCCACGGCTTCGGTATCGGCACCGGCTTCGCGTTCCTCGAGAACCTTTACTACGTGCAGGCGACCCCCGACGCGACGCTGTGGACCTGGGTCGTGCGGGGATTCGGCACGGCGATCATGCACGGTGGCGCCACGTCCATCGTGGCGATGGTTTCCAAGGCGCTCCAGGACCGCTCCGGCATGTTCCGACTCTCCCTGGTCCTGCCCGGACTCTGCGTGGCCGTGGTCCTGCACTCGCTCTACAACCACTTCGTACTGCATCCGGTCCTGGCCACGGCACTGATCGTCCTCGTCCTTCCCTCCCTCAGCATCGCCGTGTTCCAGCGGAGCGAACGCGAGACGAACGCCTGGCTGGGAACCGGGTTCGACACGGACCAGGAGTTGCTGCGGGCGGTGCACACGGGCCAGCTTTCGGGCACCCCGGTCGGGCGGTACATCGCGACCGTGAAGAGCCGCTTCCCCGCCGAAGTGATCGTCGACATGATGTGCTTCCTCAGGTTGCGCGCCGAGCTCGCCCTCCGCGCCAAGGGGGTCCTGATGATGCGCGAGGCCGGGTTCGACGCCGCACCGGATCCGATGGTGAAGGACAAGTTCCAGGAGCTGCGGTACCTGGAACAGAGCATCGGGAAGACTGGACTGCGAGCGTTGCATCCGTTCGTTCACACCAGCACCCGGGACCTCTGGCAACTGACTGTGCTCGACGGGGAGCGAGGATGACCACGCCACCTAGCCTCAGTGACGCCGAGAGACTCGCGCGCGAGATGGAAGTCGCGCGGAACATCCAGCGCGACTTCCTGCCCGAATCACTCCCGATCGCCATGGGGGTGCAGCTCGAGGCCGCCCTGGAGCCGGCCCGCCAGGTCTCCGGCGACTTTTACGACGCCTTCGTGCTGGCGCCCTCCGGCACGATTGTCCTGGTCGTGGGCGACGTGTGTGACAAGGGCGTCGGCGCGGCGCTGTTCATGGCCCTGTTCCGCAGCCTCATCCGTGCGTCCGCCGATCCCGTCGGGGGCGGTGCGATCCAGATGATCGGTGGCCGTCGCACCCTGGTTCGCCAAGCGCTGGAGTCCGCTACGCCGGCCGACCTCTTGACCCGGGTCGCGAGCTTCACAAACGACTACATCGCCAGGCTGCACGGACGCACCAACATGTTCGCCACGGTGTTCCTCGGGGCGCTCGATCCCGGGAGCGGACAACTCGACTACGTCAACGCGGGCCACGAGCCGGCCCTGGTCATCGGGCCGGGTGGCGGCATCCGGGACCTGCGCCCCACGGGCCCCGCGCTCGGGCTCCTTCCGGACCGGGTGTTCAAGGCGGGCGAGGCGACGCTCGAGCCTGGCGACGGTTTCTTCGCGTTCACCGACGGGCTGGTGGAGGCGCGAAACCCGGCCGGCGAGGTGTTCGGCGCCGAGCGTCTGCGGGACGCCCTGCGGGCGAACAACAACTCCGCTACGACTCTCGTGCGCGGCGTCCTGGACGCGCTCCACGCGTTCACGGGACAGGCCGAACCGCACGACGATGTCACGCTGCTCGCCGCGTCGCGCATGATCGGTTGAGGCGTCCCGATGGCTACCGTTTCGGCTCATACCGCAGCGCCACCGCCCCCGAGCCGAACTCCAGCCGGCTCACGAGCTTCAAGTCGACCTGTTTCGATAGCCCCGCGAACAGCGTCGGCCCATGGCCCACGAGCCTGGGCTGCACCACGAACTCGTACTCATCGATCAATCCCAGCTCTGCCAACGCCAGCGGGAGCTTCCCGCCTCCCACGAGCAGTCCTTTACCCGATTCCCGCTTGAGCTGCTGGACGGCCTTCCCCAGATCCCCGCGCACGAGCTCCGCGTTCCAATCGACCCGGTCCAGGGTGCTCGACACGACGTACTTCTTTGCCGCGTCGATCGTCAAACTATGCCCTTCACCCCCGCTGCCCCCGCTCGTTCGATGGTCGTTGCTGGCTAACGAACGGAATGATTGCTGGAGCACGGCTGTACGTTGGCGCACAAAGGGAATTCCGCCAAGGCGGGGCTGCGCAGCTTCAACCGCTAATGAGGCGGCGCCCCCTCCGCGTCTCCTCGGCCGGTACGTGGCTGACGAAACGGCCACCACTCAAATGCGATCCATAGGAGCGCCACGAAGTAGCCTGTGATCCACGCAACATCGACCAGCCGGGCGTCACGCATTCTAGTGACCCAAGCGCCCACCATGACGACACACAGAGCCGCCGCTGCGTAGGAGGCGACCCATGGCACAAGAAGCAGGAGGCCACCCGCAACCTCTATTCCACCCACCAACCATCTCAGCCAGACCGGATAGCCCCAACGCTCGAAGGCCGGGGTCCAAAAACCATTAGGGTCGAACTTGACCCAACCCATGCTCACGTACATCCGAGCGAGATAGACCCCGAGGCACCACGCCGCGAGAAGGCGCACCTTTTTCAAATTCGTGACGGAGACACTTGACCCCAAGAAGCGACTCATACGACGGGAGGGGTGGCGCTGGGGGAGGACATGGTATTGAGATGATGAAGGACGATAGGCAGTGTGGCGAGGCCTCCCACGTCAGCGTCCAGTGCGAGTGTGATGAAGACTAGCCCGCCTCGCGCGTTTCGCGGATCACACGCGTGACAAACGTCATTGGGTGCCGCCTAACGCACCGCGGTTAAGCCGCGCCGCCCCAGGCAGCGGGCGGGACGACGGGATTGGTGGAACTCGGCTGTACGTTGGCGCACGAATGGAATTCTGCCAAGACCGGGCGGCGCAGCTTCAACCGCTTGTTGGGCAGCAACCTGTCAGGGCGCCGCCGACGGCGCCGCTACGACCGACCAATGTGCATCGCGGAATTGCCACTGTGCGCCTCGATGCTCAGCGATCCCCGTGAAGAACCCATCTTGCTCGACCCGATGGCCTTTCATGTCGATCTGCGTCTCGTGATAGCTCATCGCCACGACCGCGAGACCGGGGGCGAGCGGATCCACGCGAATCGTATCGCCCCAGCGCAGGGTGATGTGCGCGAAACTGCGGGTCAGATTGGGGATCGCCCGCGTCGCCGCGCCACGGGTTGGGAAAACGAGGCGGCCTTCTGCCGCCATAAAGAACGCAGAATCATCCGCAAAATACTCTTGCCAGGCGGCCGGCCCGCGAGCGGTGATGCCCTGCGCGACGGTGGCCGCAAACGCCTGGACGCTGTCGCGCATGGCGGCC
>WNFI01370476.1_pt1 | contig 10534 bp, 3 predicted proteins | sample 5400471 | NCBI WGS metagenome assembly WNFI01 (sample SAMN13153348, study PRJNA577476) | soil metagenome | isolation source: 100 cm saprolite on Douglas fir-dominated hillslope | place: USA:California | collected 2013-09-17 | reverse complement strand
GTCATGAACATAGCGATAGGAATCACGAAAGTATAAAGAGCTGGCACGACCACTTCATCGAGAAATACCTTCATGGGTTGAAGGGATATCAGAAGACTGTGCATGAAGTCGCGGAGGAAGGCAAGGTCCACATGAATCACATTTTTTAAAATGGCGTCAACCGCAAAGCGAGCCGCCTGATAAATAGATACGGCGTCTTTCCACGCGCGTCCAATAAACGCTCCGACATGAAGGAAATCAATTGAAGCCAGGATATCCTTAAGTCCCGTGAACCAATGCCATATGAAATCGAGATCGAGCCGTAGGATAAAACCGCCGAAGATGGCACTTAATAACCCTGTTGCTAATAGTGCGGTAGCCACTTGCACGATCGCAGGCCAAAGGGGGCGAACAAAATTCCAGAGGCGTGCGGCGCGTTGCCAATGGCTGCCTCTAGAGGTTTGTATGACGGGATAAGTTGCTTGATCTGTCCGACCGAGATACTTTTCGCCGAACAAGAGATACGAACTCACCATAAACCCCTCTTTCGCTTTCATAAATGCTCGAATCGCTAGTGGATAGCGTGTCACCTGAAGAATCCCAGGCGTCCGGCTGGAGGAATAGACTTGGCCTGTCAGACTATGTAAGAAAACCGAGCAAAAAAGAACGAGGTTGGACACATACTGATGCTGATCTCCTCCAAAGTAATGCCCTCCATTCCGGAATAGATCATTCGCCATAGCGAAAAGCACCTTGCGCTGAATTTCTAAAAGCAACTGATCTGCCAGGTGAATATCCGATTTCCTCCCCTGGAGAACCCGATGGTTGTAGAGCATGGACGAGAGCTTTAAGGCAACAATCGCGTTTAGAAAAGTGGGCACATGTCGACCTAAAAGCAGAGTTCCATTTTCTAAGTCCAATTGATACCGCGGGAAACTGTACATTTCATTTCGATGTGGTTTGCCATAGGACACAAACTGGAGCCTCGCCGGATACCAATCATCGTCCACGAAGTCCTCATATTTAATCTCCAATTTATCGAGCGTCTGAATGAGGGGCTCGATTTCTGGTAAACCAAATTCCCCCAGATAATTAAGAAGATCTTTTTTTCGCTGAACGTCCCCTACGCTTGCAAGCCAGGGCGCGCTTTGAGTTGCCGAACGCGACCAAAGAGATTCCTTGGGGTGAATTTTAGGCGCCGTCCCTAGAGCCGTGAGAATCCGATTTTCCAGATTAAAAAGTACATTATCGGATTGATAGAGATGAAGCCGACGAAGGCCAGCGCGAATTGGGTCCAAAGCCAGACGAACAAGGCCCCGTTTGATCCACGGCTTAGCACGACGTAAACGTTCCCTTAAAACATCTGGGATTTCTTCTCGACGATGCGTTCGCCAAAGCAAACCGATAGACGGCCAACGCAACGAAGGCGGACGAATGGATAGGCCCGCCACGTGCAAGATCAGAAACATTCCGGGATCATGCAGGGAGACTCCTTGACGCTTAGCCAGGGTACTGATGATGTCCCATAAGTGGTCTGCATCAGCATTTTTTGTATCCAGCAAAACTTGCCGACGTATTTCTTGTACGCGTTGCAGCCAGAATGATTGGCTAGAAGTGCGCGCGAGAATTTTTTCGAGGAGGTAAAGCCGTGTAACGGCATGTACATCTTCACTTACCAATCGCAAGGACAATATCTCATCGTAGGCTCGCTGAATATCGGTGAGGGTGGAGGCTGGATCGACGCCATATAAACCAAAAGGGAATTCGCTATAGGGCAAGGGCTCGCCTTGACGATGAACATAGGTTTCAAAATTGGCCAGGAGGCCATCATAAAAAGGCTGTATGACAAAACGGGAAACGAACCCAAAGACAATCGCGGATGTCGGACCACCCAAGAGCGAGCCAAAAAATACCCATAGTACCGGACTGAATAGAAATCGTCCGGGGTCGGCACGCAAGAGATCGTACGTGAACTCAAATTTTGAGATGTCACGCCATTTACCTTGTCGGATTTTGTCCAAGTTGGATTTCCACTTAAATTCTGGAGCTTTGAATGTTCTTTTTGGCACTTTCATTTTCAGAAATCGTTCATTGAAATTATCACGATAGCGTAGGAGCATACGTTGAACAGGCGGGTTGAGAAATTCAGACAAGTGAGGATTTCCGATGTGACGGGCAAGCAGTCCCATCAATGCACCCGGATCAACCGGCTCTTCAATGAGAAACCTTGCGACGTAATAGCGGGTCTCTTGATAGAAAATGTCCCGGTTTATAGCGTCTGACCGAGCTTGTGTGCGGATCAGCCAATCTTGTAGGTTGGTTAAAAATTCGAGTAGTTCTTCTTTAGATGAATCCGGTTGCGCGTTGCTTAAGCGGCTTTCTAGTTCTTCCAGACTCAAATTTGCATTTCGTTTAAGGGTCTGCTCAAGCGCCGACCGGAATTCAGGCAGGCGTACTTCTTCGTCAATTCCGGGAAACCACAAGAACATATCGCCCAATACGTCCACATCATCAAACTTAACGGGCTTGAGTTTCTTTGATTCTCGGCCTACGGTGTTTTCCGGATTAGAGTTTGCTGAAATGGATTTAGGTTCTTGGTTGGAAGATTCTGACGACTGGAGCGCTATTTCTTCTGACGGTAAATCGGGCCCTGAGCGGACGAGATGGGGTTTACTCTCTAAAGATTGCGAGATGCGACGAATTATTCTCGAACCAAAGAGGCGTTCCTTCAGCGCCCTTGGAGGTACAAATAACGCCCGGAAATTTAAGGCATTAACTTCAAAGTCGCATACGCGAACGGGCTGCGTGAGTAGGCGAGTGGACGATCCTATAAATGCAGACGCGGAGACCGGGTCTGCAAGCAGAGCAAAAACTAAAAAACAACTTATAAAGCGAATGAGTAATTTCGGCATAGTTTGCCTACGCGCGTGACACGCGCGTACGGAGAAAGTGTATCTCCGCACTGTTACATCTGAGTTAAGATGGGGACCATTTTTTAACTAGGTCTTTTGGGCATGTAGAGAGGTCCTAGAAAACGATGCGTAAAATAGAGTCATTTGAGTTGCTGTTCGTAAGGCATAACTGCCCGAAAAGGCGAAGCATAGCTGGCTCGATTTTCGCCTCACTTTCTGTATAGGCAACACTCCACAATCGTGAGGTAAGCTCTTTCCAACAGTTCTAGATATTTCTTCGGATCGTGCTCGCCGTAATTCACCGCCAGCACCAACGGCATCACCCGCCAATCCTTCACTTTGTCCGAAGTCGAGGTGAGTATTCGGATATCCTGGGAATCCACGAAGCTTGGTGGGGGCACTTATTCGGGAGAAGGTGGTAGAATTATATGAATGGTGTTATGCCCCTACGGTATTTCAGTTTTGACCGGCTAATCAAGGATAAGAATATGGGTGTACGTTTGATCAGATCGGGACGAAGCAAGGGCCGCTATGTCATTGATTGGCGCGACGAATACGGTATCCGCCATTCGTTTACGCATGGGTATAGCAAACGATCGGCCGATAATTTCTGGCATAAACAAATCACGCTGCGCGCTGAGCGGCGCACACTGGATCGGAAGCCGATTTCGGGGTTGACCTTTTATGTGCTCTGCGATGAATATCTAGAAAAGTATGCAAAGATCAGAAAGTGGTCTTGGAAGAGCGATGCCAGCAAGGTCAGACGGTTCAAGGCGTTCTTTAAGAACATCGCGATTGAGGCGATTTCCCAACCTCATATTAATGATTACACGAATTTCAGAAAGTCGGAAGGCATTCAGGGCGCCACTATTAATCGAGAAGTGACGATTCTAAAACGAATTTTCTGGTATGGGAAGGATAATGGCATGCTGGACCAGAACCCGGCCCGAGAATGGATGAAATTTCCAGAAAACCAGCCGGACGAAAGCTACTTAGAGTGGGGCCAATATAAAGCATTGCTCGGAGCGGTCGAAAGGTTATTGGCGGCTAGTGGCAAAGTGTGGCGTCGCCGCCTGCATTTGGAACAATTCAGGTACATGATTCCGTTATCTTATGAGGCGGGTGCCCGCCGAAGCGAAATCCTTTCTCTGAAAAAGGAAGACTTGGATTTTCCGCACCGCAGGGTGCGGTTTTGGAGCAGAAAGGGGAAAAAATACGTGATTAAGAGCCGTTGGGTACCGATGTCGGACCACTTGTTTGAAATCATGAGCCGGCTGCCGTTGCAACAAGACATACCCTTTCTTTTCCCAGATGAGAATGGAAACTACTGGCGCTCTAAGCTCGCCTTTTACCGCCAATGGAAGAGTATTCTCAAGGAAGCCGGCATCCCTAGTGTTGTTTTCTACAGACTACGCCATTCCTTCTGTTCTCTCTTGGCCAATAAGGGGGTGGACGTGACCACGCGGATGCGGCTGATGGGACATAGCGGTCCGCAGATGCAACAGCGCTATTCGCATATTTCGGAGGAACGCAAGCGGCAGGTCATGAAGGTCTTTGATGATCTCAATGTAGAGAGTTCTGGCGGCCGTTTGGAGAAAACGAATGAAAACGGTTCTTTTCAGTATAATAGCGGTGACCAGAACGTCAATGAAAATCAATCTGTTTTATCCACTGACGAAATTGGTCGAGTACTATACTGAAAACGATTTGTTACCGGCGTTTTGGCCGGGGTCTAGACTGCAGACCTCTCCGTATTACTACGGAGTCCAGACTATATCTTCCACTCAACGAGTGGTCAGGCGTGTAGTCGTTACGGGTTCTTCGAGCGATTGGCCTCGAAGCCTTCCCTCGGTATTGTCCTTTCCCTTTTGCAGGAAGTGGGACTTCCACCGATATAGCCTGATGCAATCCTCGCTGTCACCAGCAAGGGGGGCCATTTTTGACCAGTGCTCTACCACTGAGCTACCTCGGCACGAATTGCTATTCTAACTTTTCCGATAGCGATCCGCAAAACTGGTTCACCAAAAAATTTCACCAAATTTTGCGGGTGTGGTTCAGTGGTAGAATGCCGCCTTGCCAAGGCGGAGATGTGGGTTCGATTCCCATCACCCGCTCCAATTCCACACTTTTCCGAAACCAAGAGTGCACGAAGCTTTGATGCGTGCGGGGCGACCTCCTCACACGATTGTAATTGGAAAAATGTGTGAGATTATCGACGGAGAGCGATACCTGGCTGTACCGCAAAATACCTGGAAATACTCTCCGTTTGGCGTAACGATCAAAATGTTTGCAACGCCTTACAAACTTAGTTGTAGCTGAATTGTTTTCGGAGCTTTTAGTTTTTTTGCGATCTGAATTGGAATCAGTCCTTCCGTAATCGTCACGTAAGCCCTCTCTAGTAGTTCTAGATACTTCTTCGGATGTACCCAGAACTCTCCCAAGTTTGCGAGTTGGCGCCCTCGGGAGCGTCGCTAACAGCAAAAGTAGATATTGGCCAAAATGCCAACCGGTTGCAAAGGTTATCGAACGAAAGTGTTCTTGAATTAAAACAACAACGGGACGATGGGCGTCGGAAGATTGCCGAATTTTGCGACAAATACTTAGAACCCCACTCTTCTGGGACGACAATAATCATTTTTTTATCTACCAAAATGAGGGCGAAGTCCCTCTGTCGCGAGTGGCATACTACTACCTGGGGATTTTTATATTGGGCAATGTAGTGCGTTATGAGCCGCAAATGTTAGTTGACCTAGCGAAGCCCGATTCTGCGTTCGGGTGGTTCTTGGAAAGATTCTTGAAATCCGCGGAACGTTATGTTCCGCAGCTAATACTTTCAATTCTTACCCAGAAGAATATGTACTTTAGCTAGCCCTTCACTGGTACGTTTTGTTGATGGTGGGTTGCGTCCAAAAGAGCTAGAATCACGGGTCGCAAACTATAATTGCGTGAACAATCCCACTGAACGTTTTAAGCTCATAGATCCGGCCATCCAGGCTTGGATTAATAGACTCATTGATAAATCTCGCCGTAATAACCTCCTATATTTTCGAAACCTAAAGTTGGGTACCCTTGATCTTGAGGGGTACCATTCGGGACGTTTGTCCGATTTGCTTTCGGGCGAATCGATTCTTCTCTCAGAATTACTTCCTAATGCCGATGCCACAATAACTGCGGCAAAGCTACGCGAAATCAACCGCTGTGCCATTAGCAATCGTGAAGAAAAGGGTCTCGAGACCCTGTTTCTGGCCACCGGAATGGCCACATGGCCCTCGAGCGATGGCGGTAGCCCGTCAGAATCCCCAATCATTATGGTCCCAATATCGATGCAGCCACAGGGCAGAGAAGGGAAAGACCATAAGCTTCAGAAGACCGGCGACATTCAGATGAATTTAGTTCTGTTTACGGTTTTAGAAGAATCCTTTGGGATTCGTGTCGACCCGGACTCCATTTTGTCGGAGCCAGAAAATGGGGAACGAGTTGATGTAGAAGAGGCTTTTGCGCGATTGAAAGTAACTGCCAAAGAGATTCAAGGATTTGAAATTAAGCCAAGAGCGGTCATCGGTAATTTCACTTTTCAAAAGATGGCGATGGTTCGCGATTTAAGGCAGTATCGAGACCAAATAGGTGCGCATGATCTTATTGCGGCCATCGCGGGATGCCAAGATGCACGCGAAGGATTAGTGAGTCGCCAATTATCTTTAGATCCCAAAGAATTGGACACATTGAACCCATCGACCGAGTTTCTAGTGTTGGATTCCGATTCGAGCCAAGGAATTGCAGTCCAAAGTATTTTAAGAGAACAAGATGGCGTAATTCACGGACCGCCGGGGACGGGCAAGAGCCAGACTATTGCCAATCTCATCGGCGCTCTCGTGGCAACGGGCAAGAAGGTCTTGTTCGTAGCCCAGAAACGAGCAGCTCTCGAAGTTGTCTTTAACAGAATGAAGGAAAAGAAGTTAGAGCATCTTGTGCTAGATCTTCATCAGGCAGATGTTTCGAGGAAAGACGTTATGAGTAAGGTCGCGCACGCACTAGCCACGGTCCGCGAATCTCCAAAGATAGATGATGAGAAAGTTAATAGAACTTTCGTCCAGAAGCGGTCTAGATTAAATGAGCAGACCGCCCTGATTCACAAGTGCCGTGAACCTGCAAATCTGAGCCTTTTTTCATTGCAAGGCAGGTTATTGCGGCTTCCGATAGAAGCAAAATTGGCCGTGCGGTGGCAGGATGGAGAACTGCTTTCGTTGATAACTGAGAAAATAGATCTGGCAAAAGATTTACTCGCGGAAGCAGCCGGGTTTGAAGGACTGTTCTATCGAGATGACTCTTCCGCCTGGGTTGGTACAGCCATGAAGGACGGCAATGCCGTCCGCGATGCCATCTTAACTGTCGGATTGATAAAGAGTCAGACCTTGCCACATTTGCGATCAGCGTTAAAATCGATTGTAGATGAGACGCTGATCTCCACGCCTGAAAAGATGGAGAACATCGCAACGGTCATAGATTTATTGACTGAACTAGAGGCATTCTTGCTCAACTACAATGTCGAATTTTTTCAACTCGATCTTGTGAGTTTAAGAACCTTTTTGGCAGTACCTAAAGATAGCAGCTGGTCAGTAGCGTGGACTTGGTTCAGGAATCCAAAATTCCGTAATGCACGCCGACAAATGCGAAAGGCTCGAAGGGGCATCAAAGCGATGGCCCGCGTTTATTTGGCGGACGTGGATCGAGCTCTACAGATTTCTCAGAAATGGGTCAATCATTCGAAAAAATCGGTTCGCCCGGCATCTAAGTCGTCCTTAGAAAACCTTCGTCATCGATTTCTCGAGGGCACGAAGGCGCTTGAGAAGCTCCGAAATCTAATTGGTCCGGAGAAAAAGCTAGATCTAAGTATCGGTGCAATAGAAATCATAATTGATGCGCTGAGCCAAGACCCTGAAACTCCTTACAGAATCCCTAGGCTTGCTGAAATTGAACAAGAGCTTATCGATCTCGGAGTTCAAGCTTTCGTTGTGGCCATTCGAACGATGCCACGACCGTCACGGGAACTGCTGGTTCAGAAATTCGAATATGCGTGGTTACAATCGTGTTTTGAGCAGGCTCGCCGCGACGATCCCTCCATCGCATCTTTCGATAGAGATCTTCAGGATTCGTTAGTTAAAGAGTTTGGAGCATGGGATAAAGAACGTTTGAGGGTTGCTGCAGGTAGAGTGCGTCGAGCACATGCTGAAAAGGCGCTTGCAGCTATGAATGCTCATCCGGATCAGACAGCTCTTGTGAGGAGGGAATCTGAGAAGAAAGCACGACATCTGCCGATGCGAAAACTACTTAGTCAGGCGTCGGACGTACTGTTGGCCGTGTGTCCTTGTTGGATGGCCAGTCCACTAACGGTAAGCAACTTACTTGCGGGTGATAAAACATATTTTGATGTTGTTCTTTTCGATGAAGCCAGTCAGGTTTTGCCTGAGGATGCCATCCCATCAATTTTACGTGGATCACATACAGTAGTGGCGGGAGATAAGCGTCAATTGCCGCCGACAACGTTTTTCACGTCAACTGATGAGGAAGAAGAAGTCGAGGATTCACCGTTAGCTACAGAAGGATTTGAGAGCATTCTCGATGTCATGAATTCGTTTTTGCAAGGTTGGCACCTCAATTGGCATTATCGAAGTTTAGACGAATCCCTGATCGCTTTCTCGAATCGCTGGGTGTATGGCGATCGATTGGTTACGTTCCCGAATCCGCGACACAATAACGCAATATCACATGTTCATATCGAATCCAGTAATGGGGCAGATGGCGACGAACCAAGTTCCTCTGCTGAGGTGAGGAAGGTCGTGGAATTGATACTTCGGTACGCTGAAGACCGGCCCGAGGAAACACTCGGAGTGATTGCCTTGGGTATTAAGCACAGCCAACGTATTCAAGCGGCTCTTGATGTCGAATTACCGAAGCATCCCGATTTAGACGCCTACTTTGACCAAAACAAGCATGAGCGATTTTTCATTAAGAACTTAGAACGCGTACAAGGCGATGAGCGTGATGGCATTATTCTTTCTATCGGTTACGGTAAAGATCGATCCGGCCATTTGCCATACCGATTTGGGCCATTGCTTTACACTGGGGGTGAACGGCGACTTAATGTCGCGATAACTCGCGCACGCCGTTCATTAACAGTGGTATCTGGATTTACTCACATGGATATGGACCCTCAAAGAAGCAACGCACTTGGCGTTAAACTTCTCCGTGAGTATTTGCAATATGCCAGTACAGGCGGGAAAATCCTGGGCGACATTGGAGGAGCCGATGTTCCGTTAAATGATTTTGAGCAAGATATATACGATGCGTTGGTGGCAAAAGGCATACCGCTGATACCGCAATACGGAGCGTCCCAATATCGAATTGACCTGGTGGCGCAACATCGCGATAAACCCGGCCAATACGTGATGGCCATCGAATGCGACGGTGCTAGATACCATTCGTCCCCCACAGCCCGTGATCGTGATCGCTTACGACAACAACATCTAGAAGCGTTAGGGTGGAAATTCCATCGGATATGGTCCACTGAATGGTTCTTGCATAAGGATAAAGAAGTCGATCGAGCCCTTCGTGTGTACGAGCAGGCGCTTGTTAACTTGGCAAAAGAAGACGAAAACCTGAATGCTAGGGCCCCTCGCGATAAGCCCGAACCTAAATCAACGAAATTTGAATTAAAGTCTCGGTCGAAACGTCCATACATTGCTAAGCATTCTTCCATTGATAAATACGATGAATACGAGCTAATCGAGATTGTTCGATGGATCAACTCGGACGATAAACTACGAACGGACGAAGAAATAGCTGATGAAATGATCCAAGAACTTGGTTTTAAGAGACATGGAATCAAAATTGACACACATATTCGCCGCGCGATAGATGGATTCCGTTCGCGGTGAAATTGATGTAATGACAGTATCCATTAATACTTGGGAAGACGGTGCGATTTCCTCCTAAGCCCTAAATAAATTGACTATGCCTGGTTCAGCCCCCCGAATTCCGGCGTCATCCTTTTATAACCTTTCGAAGTGCGACCGTCGTGTCTGGATGGACCTAAATGGAGATTCAGCGCAAAGGGTTGCGCACTCAGACTTCTTAGACTTCCTTTGGCAGCGTGGCACCCGAACTGAGCGCGAGATTATCGACTCGATCACGGAACATCAATCAAATATCCCGTGCCGTTAAATCCGGGCAAGCCGCAGACTTAATCTTGGACTCCAGGCTTTTGAATGAGGTTGCCCAGCAGGAAAGGAGCGTCCACAACCCCGTGGCGTTCGCACCGCTATATTAGGCGCGGCGATTTGGGATAATGGACCAGACCAAGACCAGAAAAAGCCAATCTCAAAAAAGGTAGAGGGTTTTCGCGTCTTTGCACCTGCTGCGGTCACCCACACACAAAAATAAGGGAGCACCGAAAAGAAAAAACCGAAGTCATAACCTCCAACGCCCGAAGCGGATGCGCTAGGCGTTGGTTTTATAACCAAATCTTGACCTGAGACCTTCATCGGGTACTTTCAGTCAAAGGTGCTGAAAAGTGTCCGTTGTTCAGTGTCAATAAACCATCGAATCGTCTCGAAGATTCAATCCATTTGAACGTTAACCCGCCG
>WNFI01365427.1_pt1 | contig 10534 bp, 15 predicted proteins | sample 5400471 | NCBI WGS metagenome assembly WNFI01 (sample SAMN13153348, study PRJNA577476) | soil metagenome | isolation source: 100 cm saprolite on Douglas fir-dominated hillslope | place: USA:California | collected 2013-09-17 | reverse complement strand
CGGAAGATCGCCATACAGCCCATAACGGTCCGTCCTCATACCCGTCATACATCTTCCCCTTCCCCTTTTCTTTTATTTCTCGCCTGCACAGTACTGCGTCCTTTATGCCGTTATGCACTTGTTCTTCCATTGAGCTCAAGTAGTCGCCATCTGACTTGCTTCGCAGAACGACCGAACGCGGTCTGTTACCTTTCTAAAGGTAAGTGGCCGTGCCTAGAAGTCTGCTTCAAAAATAGGTCCTCACATTGTATGTAATTCCGCCCATGACTTGACCCGTCTTTTCTTGGCCCTCTTCCTCTGCACCTCACTCTCAGCGCAAAACTGGCCTCTTCAAAAAGGCATACGAGCTCGGCGTCTTGTGCTCCGTCGATGTTGCCGTTATAATATTCGGTACGCTCTCTATTTATCACTTCACTTTATTTTGACCTCATCCCATGCCGTGTCTCAGAGCGCAAACCTGGTCATCCAGACAAGCTTTTCCAATACTGTTCTACCGACATCAATGCTCTCGTTCAGCGACAAATAAGGGTACGGGGCTCTAGGTTTCTTTTCACCCCCTTCTCCTCAACACATTGTTCCCACGCAGTTTGACGGAGAGCGTGATGTTCGCACTCCACAGGACTTTAGTGGTGGTACAACTGCCTCACGGGCGGACGAACCTGACGACGACGACGATGACGGTGATGCCGACGACTCGCCGGTCCTGCAGTATCTGCGTCCTGATTCTCTCAAAGGCAAGAGTGACCCTGAGAGCAGCCAAGTGGCTGGATCAAAGCGAGAAATACCTGAAGTGCGTTCGACCCTCGTCTCCCAGCGTTTGCCTTCTTACCCCTGTCAGATCGACTATCGGTCATCACATCTCCACCACTCGGGATCACAGCCCACGTCGTCGCCAACTCATCCGGTCTCCGCTGACCGTCATACCAAGCCACATGCATCCAGCAGCCGGGCTGCCAGTTCATCATCATCTTTTACCAGGCAATCCCCAAACCCACGAAAGCGTCTCAAGGTAGATGTTCTCCCGAGCACTGCAGTACCGTCATCCGTCTCGGGCGCGTTCACCCCTCGACCCGATTCCGATCTCTCACACTCGCGTGCTCTCCACTCGCGGGTCCAACCTCCAGCGCCGCTTCTCCCAGCGCCACCACACCAACCAGGATTTTTTACGGGCTTCACCCCACACGTGTCGCCAACAACGGTACCCAGTAACGCCGGCGGTGCCTTACACATCCCAACATCGTTTCCGTCACCCACGGCAACAGGACCTAGCTTGGGTGCTCCTCCTCTATCCCTGTTACCACCTTACGGGTCGCCTCGACATCCACCACGGATCACACAGCCCCATTTTGGTCCGAGCACTGATGACCTGTTCGCGAACGTGTTTGGACCCGCGGGTGGAAGCGGGGTAGGTCTAGATCCGGAGTTCAACTTCCTTGCTCCGCCACCGCTGACGTTCGAATGGCCGCAGTTAGCGCCAGCGACGCAGGTGGCATCTGGCGGAAATGTGCAGCAGGGACATTCTGGCTCTCCTGTCGCTTCTGGTGCTGGTGGTGACTCGGGCTCGTCGTCTTGGCTCGACTTTTTGTCGGGTGCAGCGTCTGACGCTCCACGTAGCCCTCGGACAGGGAAAAGATCCCGCGGAGATGCGCCTGGTGACACGGGCGAAGGACACACACGTGATGCTGTCGGCGGGAGCAGGAGCGGGTAGCAGGCGCTCTCCCTCCCCCCGCGCCCGTGCGTGATACTGTATTGCAGTGCGTGTGTTTTTACGCGTGTGCATACCAGTTTTCCACCGTAATTCGTTCGCGTTAGTCGGTCGGTCCCTTAATGAAGAAAGTGACCGGCGCACTCCAATACCAATTTCTGGATCTATCTCACCAGTTGATGACGATGATGACGACACAGATACACACCCATTCACCGACACCATCATGCGGAACACTTTCCCCCCCGCTTTCTTCATGTCTCTTATTACATTTTCGTTGTGTCGCTATTATTGTCGTTTCAAAAGAAGTGTTTACAATACATACTAGCTAGAATAACGACACACGCCGCCCGAGTTTTTGGGTCTATTATTATTGTTACCTATTGGTGGTTTGTGCTCGTGTGCATGCGCAGGCACCAGGCACCAGAAGGCGAGGCGAGGGATAAAAGGAGATAGGTGGGTCTTCAATCGAAATTATTACACCAGTGGAGAGGAGAGGGAGGAAGGCAAGTGCGGTGACCCTAACGTTCTGTGTTCCACTTCTACTGCATATGCGTGTGGCGTTTCATTCATATTGTTATTTATTTATTTATTTTCTACCTTTATCCAAGTTTACCTTCGAACCGCGCGCCTCATTCGAACATGGTCACAAAACTCAGTAACACGACGGCATCTACAATACGGCCTCCGTATTACCTTGTTCCAAAAGTACTTTTTTTTCTCTTGGCAGAAAACTTCGCCAAGTAACAAACTTTGCGTGCACACCAAAATAAATACTGCAAATAGGATGAAACGGACGGATCTCCGGCACGGCAGATGCCACGTCGGAGTTCGATCAAATTTGATCATCAATGAACTCGACGACTCGATTCTTCGCTCTTTAGCGCCGGACGAGCGACTCAGACCCCTCCAAGTCAAGTTTCGATACGGAATACACACACACACACACACATAATCTGAGGTGTGCGAAGCAAAAAGAAGATTTGCGCGCAATATGCCAAAGGTCCGTCGCAGTTGGCCTCCGTCGTCGTATCATCCCGGGAAATTAAGGTAGGCGGTAACTGGCTGTACGGAATGGAATAATCATCCACCCACCAATGCCCCATACGCCATACGCACACCCGTCACCCTTCGTCACCACCCACCGACTTCTATCGTGACTGTACGCCCAATCCTCGAGAAAAATCCACCCCGGGCACTGGCAAATCCCTGATCGAGGATCATTGTATAGTTTCTATGGCACGTCATTGATTTGCTGTACATCACAGTATGACACATCCGCGGGATTCTTGGGCTTTGTGTGCCATGTGAAAGATTGTTAATCATGCGTCGGTCACGGTCGGTGTTTGATCGTGTCCGTGCTTTGTCAGGGTCGTACAGTGCCAAGTGTATTATTTTTATTACTGTAAGATGCCATTGTACTTTCTATGGCTTCGTGTCGTTTGTGTGTACATCATGATGATTTGCTGTTCGGTGGTAATTGCAAGTACGTCAGTTGTCAAATGTCAGTTTGTCAGTTTTGTATGCATGTACGCGTAAGTGTGATGGGTGGCGCCTGTAGCGCCTGCCGATTACTGTTTAACTTTACATGCTTTTACATTAATTGCACCCGTATAGTATAGCGTGGGTAAGATACGTATCACTGAACCTTCGACCACAACGGTTATTCCATATCGACGACGATGCTACTACAAACGGGGGAAAGCAAAGAACAAAAGGACAACCTAATAAAAGATCCCTCTCCCGTAAGCATCCCTCGGTCCCGTGCCATGCGTGTGACCAGATGGTTTGAGATCGTTGAAACAGATTTGATACACAGAGAAACGTACGATAGAAGGAAATCCTACCCCGGACACGAGGCTACCAGTAGGCTACCGTATCCCTTTCCGGCCGGTCCGGGTAACTTTTGCACACCGGTTGGGTAGTTGAATGTGATTTCTGTTGCGAATACTGAAGCAGAAACGCGTACAAGTCCAGGGTTTGATTTATCGCGAACCCATCAAAGTCCCCCCGTGGGTAGTGACGGCGTTTGCACCCGAAGCGTCTGAGTCATATTACTTCGCTGATCAGTGACGCCTCCATCAATGACTGTATCTGTTTGTTACACATACGGTCTGAGAACACCAGAGACATTCCATTTAGTTCCACCAACCCCCACACCCTTTCCCGGCCCTGAGCAAGAAGCGGCTGGGAAGCGGTCTAGGTTCATAACAGAACCACCCTGCTTTCCAAAACAGGTGTACTAAAGACACCGAGGAAAATCCGCGAAGAGCCGAGAGATCCGCGGACAACAGGAGATTCGCTTGTTTGTTCAAGGCGGAGTCATACAAACCACATGGACGAGGTGTTGCCATCTCTCCAGAAGCACACGAACAGCCATATCGCGAAGCGTGGTGTCGCGTGGTTGTGTGGAGTTCCTTCTTGAACAGCTACTTGCGGTCATATTCTTTTATGTAGTAATCACGAGTTCTCTCGTTCGTTCCTGGCCCATGGCAAGCTGTTGGAGAGGTATCGCATCGCCCCCCGCAGACTGCTTTCCCCGCGGGTGGCATGTCATCACCGCAGCTCAAGCTATCGTGATGGATCGGACATAGGCAGGTTGCAAATGCACCAAGAGAAGAGGGAAGGGAAATCCACGCATAATGTACCTTATTACGTGCGCTTCCATTCGAGGGAGAGGAAGAAAAAAGGATCACTGAGGTTACTGGCTGAGATCGATGTGGTCGAGATCCATGGCATAAGTGTTACTATCCCGTTCCTAGACGGATGCCGTATTTTGCGCCGCTGCTGGGATGTTACCGGACTTCCTCAGCTCCCCTTGATTCGGGCTTTCAGGAAGGCGCTTCCCTCAATGAAATGGAAGGCCCCTTTCTTCCCGGAGCCATCAGTCTCAATCTCGGTCAGAAAGAGTGAGTTGAAGATGGTGTTTAGGGTACTTCGAGTCGGAAGGAAGTTGGAAAAGGAAAGTTGTGACAGGAAGTGACAAGCGTGATGGCTGGGCCAAAAGTGAGGCGCGACACTGCGAAATTGGCAGGAGAGGATGGGAAATATCGGATGATGAAATTTAGATTCGCGTAAAGGGCGTCGAGAACTTGATCTTCGTCTGTGCCTTGTTTGGCGGCAATCTTTTTCTTTTTTGTTGTTGTAAAGAAAAAAACCAGTTTGAATTACAGCGAAACGCTACGACGAAAAACTTTGTTTGTTTCATGTCCTGCAGGGGTTTAGTTGCCACAGCCACGGTATGGCCGCCGACGAGAGAATTGAAAGAAAGTTTTTTGCGGGCTGCCGAGATGCTGCGGGGCGTGAGATAGTTGTGGAGGGAGCACGCGGCTGGGTGGAGGGGGGTGTTGTGTGTAGTGAATATTCTGAGAATGAAATAGAGAGTTGATGATCCGTCAATAGCGGCGTGAGGGAAGGGAAGGGGAGGGGTAACGGGATGGAGGGGTGAGACTCGTAAACTGTTCTGCCGGTTATCAACGAGGCTTTTCAATTACCAGATTGGGAGTGGTAACCAACTTGTCTAAATGAATAATTCCCACGGACTAATCTCTGCGATTGAAGCTTAATTACTGAAATACCTTTCTTCTCTCCAATGTCCCTCTCCTCCACCCGCCAGCACTATGCCCCTCGATCCCCCCAAGCACCACCAAGACCGTCGCAGACTCGCCCGTGATCCCATTGCCGCCGTCCGTCAAGATGGCATGTACTCCAGGGAAATCGAGATGAAGAGGAACCGGGGCGAGCTCTCTTGTGCAGAATGTCGCAGGTGCGTGGTACCCCACACCCCTCTGCTCGCCCTTTCTCATACTCTTTATGTGCCCACTAGACTTAAGATCAAGTGCGACAAGCAAATCCCTTGTCAATCGTGTCAGGTATGTCCCACCCAACAGTTCCTCATGTGCCTTCATTTGACATTCCCCACAAAGCGGAGAGGCTGTGCTTCTTTATGTGCCGAGCTGACTGCTCACCCGACCTCATTTCAAAAGTTTCGTCATTGCCGCCACCGAACACTTGCACCGTCGGATCTCTCGCATGAGCGATCGAATCCGACAGCTCGAAGACGCTCTCTCGCTGCTCCAATCCAGCATTTCCAAAGAACCTCACCCGCTGCTTTCCGAGAATGCTATCGTTGTAGATACCGATATTCCTGGCGACAAGCTTCCTGAGAGCGAAGACGAGGCGACTGGCGAAGTTTCAAGGGCACTTGGCACCCTGTCCGTCTCCGATCAGGGCTTATCGCGCTTCTTCGGTTCTACGGGTGGTTCTGACCTCCTCCTAGTATGTTATCCTCTTGGGGAATTTTGGCCGAATTTTTGAACGTCTATTTTCAGCTTGACAACGACGAGTCGACCGGGTCCCCTAGTCAAAAAACGGAGAGTGACAGTTCAAAGGGTTCCGGCCTACCCCCTGAACTTAGACGCTTTTCTTATGCTTTCCCATTCACTCCTATGGGGTCCGTCAAGGAAATTATCTCTCTCATCAGAAACTATCTGCCTCCATGGGAGCGGGCTTCGGCCATTGCAGAGTCCTACTTAGACTCCGCTACATGGATCTTTCGTAGCGTGACTCGCCATCAGCTTGTTCACGAGATGCTTCCTTCGATTTACAGAAAGCATCCGTACCCATCAGAAGAATACAATGGACCTCATGATCTGGCGCTATTATTCAGTATATTCGCATTGGGAAACGCCCTTGACGTCAGCTTGCCTACTCGTACTGCGGAATCCGAGGGCGAGCACTATAATCAGCTCGCTTTGGCGGCTCTTTGTTTGCAACCGGTGCTTGAGAAGCCATCGCTGGTAACCATTCAAACACTGCATATAGTGAGCATTTATCACGCAATGCTCGGCAACGACGTTAGTGGCGGAGAATCGAGCATGGAATTCACGTGGTCTCTCGTCAATTTGGCCGCCCACCTCGCCCAGACGGTGCGTTATTTTGATTATACACATTTGCCGTAGCGCCGATCTTCCCTCATAGATTGGACTACGTAAGCATTAAGGCGCAAGTATGTGCATCATAAGCGCTCACAACGCCCTTAGATCGTGATCCTGCCCAATGGGCGACCGATCCAAAGGTCGTCGAAAGGCGTAGGAGAGTTTTCTGGGACTTGTTTGTTGCGGACTCATGGCACGTACGTAAAACTTTGTGGTAATTTCTGACCTTCCTGTTGACTATAACATATGTTACTATGAATTTTTTTTTTTTCACTCCCTCTAACGTCGAGGATAGCGGCAGTGTGGGTATTTCGCTTCAGTTGTGAAGGGACGGCGGAAATTGTCGCACGTACACTCATCGCCACACCGCCTCGCTATTCCACCATCAAGGAGTTGGACCGCAGGATTCGCGAGCTTAGTTTTCCCCCAGACGTGCTGGAAGCAATACGTGGCGGACCGGGTGCCGATCCCATGTCGCTCCCTCTTCCTGTCTCCATGACGGTTTTCCTGCTTTCGACTATACAGGACGTTAGTAAGTTATCATCTCTTTCGAGTCAGAATTTCTTCTGGCTAAGCGGAATTTTTTTTCAGTCAACCTGTTTCTCCATCGCAACTACTTTGTCCAGGCTCTCGTCGAAGACCCCGATGACCCAATAAGGAGCCAATATGCACCATCGTTTTTAGCGACTGTCAGAGCGTCCAAAAACCTTTTACAACATGTCAAGGAGCAGCTTTCGATCCAGCGCGTTATGGTCAGTCGCTTCTGGGTAATATGGACGTATACATTCTCTGCCACGGTATGCTCGTGAAAAACCACAACCGTGTTCACCTCTTCTCATCGTCTGTTAGGTTGTTTTCGCCTTTATCGTAACACGCAGTCCCCTTTCGGCCCTCGCGAACGATGCTATGACAGAACTTGATAAAGGATGCTCGTTAGTGGCGGAGGCTGCCAAAGAGAATCGTCGCGCTGCTAGAGCCTCCGTAAGCACAATTATCAGCCGTCCAAATGAAGACGTCTCAATATTTCCTCTTTCATTACTTCCAGGTCATTTTGAAGCGCATGAGGGAAAAGGCTTGCCGTGCTTTGGAGGCTGCACGAAGCATTCATCCCATGGATCTTCCACGAGCTGCAGACGGTGTCGCGTTGGGGATGGGGATCATCAAGAAAGAGGAGATTGATGACGATTTCGCAGCGTTTGCCGGTCGCACCAAGGTTTTCCGTCCAGGTGCCACGTCTTCGACTGCATCTCAGCCACCACTTCCCATGATGATGTCGAACAGCAGTAGCAGCGGTAGTGGCATGTCGCCAGATGAGAACTATGTCGGACATGCGCATGTTGGAGAGTGGCTCGCGAGACAGGAACAATATGTCGGGTCTGAACCACATTATGTTCCGCCTATCGAGCCACCACCACATCCTCCTTTCTCAGCACCACACCAGCAACACCAGCAACACCAACAACACCATCGGCACCATCAACACCCTCATCAACATCAACATCAACATCAGCATTACCATCAACAGCAATACACAACATACGCTCCAGAACAACCTCAATACGCCCTCGAAGCAACGCATTCAATACCGCAATACATGGCCACGTCATATCCATACTCCCAACAACCCCTACCACCATCACAGCTATCACACTCATCATTATCGTCATCTTCAAATACAACCACAGCTCTTCATGGATCACATGCCCCCCCGCCGTCTCATCACCACCACCCACAACACCAACAACAGCACCATCCCGAGGACCCAGCATTAAGTTACGCGGCAGCTGCGCTCGCGCCTCAGACAGAACTATCGCAACTTGGATTGGCGGCTAATGGGTCTCGAGTGAACGAGACGTGGATGTCGTTTGTGCATCAGCATTCAGGCTTGCTCCCTGGCAACAGTCCCGGTGGGCAACGTCTGTGAAAAAACACACAAAACACACACACACCTTCATCTCTCTTCTATTTTGGGGATTTGCTTGCTTTCGTCTCGCTTCGATTCGTCTCCAAGTCTGTATCTCTGAGACTTTAATTTCTCCATGTCCTTTCAGAACCGTATTGTACTGATCTTCGGGGCTTTTCCTTGTCATCTTTTCTGATCCTTCCGTTATTAATTTAAGGCGTACATGCATCTATCCATCCGTGAACAACATGACACACCTCTTTCTATATCTCCTCAGACACTCTTTACCTTTGTCTCTTATCATTTTCCTCCTCTCATGTAGTCAATAGTTTTCTTTTCAAGGTCATCGTACTTCAGAAAACGAACGTGTACTAATCGAGTAATGGATATATATATACGTATACCTTGAAAAAAAAAAAAGCTGCGGCGAGGGTAAAAAAGAGAGTGGGTGAGAGGTCCATGAGCGCCTTTTTTTTTGTTAAACTATTCCATAACTACTCCTGACACAAGAAAAAGAGCGAAGACGGGCGCGATGTACATGTGAATAGATAATATATATACCGTGCAAGAAAAGAAAGACGCAAAGAGAGGGAAGAGAGCAAAATAGGCAATAACTTCAGCAACGCACGAGGGTTTATAACTAACAAGTACTATTACGAATACCGTGGGGAGGGGGATAAAGTCCAGTCAGTCCGATCCAGTCCGCGATGTATGCACAATATCTAACGATAACAAGCTGACACAACTGGTGCACAGAGAGAGACAGAGACAGAGACAGACAAAAAAAACGAGCGATTTGGGGAGGGGAAAAAGAAAAAGGGAACATACGACCCGGGAGGCAGTATGTCGAGGATATTGGACAAGGAGGGAAGGAGGGGCTGATATATAGGTGATAATTGATTCGATACGTCGTTATGCTGTCCGTCAGCGTCGCTTGAGATAAGGTGAGGTCAAGAGCCACACCGAGTATTAAATGATAAAAAAAAGGGGGGGCGAAGCAAAGCAAGGAGCGATGTGGGATGGATGGGACCGGGGAAGGGGGAATAATTAGGAATAGAATAAAGAATACAAAGACAAAGGAGGCGTCGAGGGTCCGAGGTGGGAACACCAACGGGGATGGATGCATTTCACTGCAAGGGCTTGAGCATATCGCCTTCGAAGGCGACGCTCCCACGGTCGTGCAGCATCTTGGCAGCGCGCGTGACCTCCGCCGTGTCGAACTCCTCGTGCTTGTCCGGGGGCAACGCGGCATTCATGTACGCGACGAGAGCCGCAATCGTCAACGAGTCGGCGGGGGTGTAGGTCGTGCGGAAGAGGTACCCAATAGAGTTGCGCGTGAAATTCAGCCTTTTGTTTCGAGCGCAGCCACCCCAAAAGAAACGCGAAAATACGTGTATGGGAAGGAGGACATAGAGAGTGGGAAAGAGAACAAAAAGATCCCCACCCAAAAGGCGATTGCAGTGCACAAGAAGGGAATAAAAGTGGCAGGTACAATGACAGGTGGCGCGCGATATGCCGAGATAGAAACATGAGAGATGGAAAAAAACGAACAGTAAGCGAGTTTGCCCGGTCATCACGCAAATGTTGAAAGGGGAAGCACACGTACCTGTCCGCGGGGGAATTCAAGTTGGCAAACCGTGTGGCCAGGTTGTCGGTCGCTGCATCCGCGTCTGGACCCGCCATGACGGCATCTTCTGTGGCGGCGGTGGTGGTAGTGGTAGTGGCATCCACTTCCCCGCCGGGACCTTCGGCACCGAGCTCGTAATAATCAGTCAACTCGTCGCTAGATGCAGCGGCAGCGGGTGTGGCGCGTCCGCTGCGCGTCGTCGTCACGCCGTCCATAGTTTTAACCTTTGTCGTCTTCTTCTCACTAAAACAAAAAAAGGGAATATTTGAGAACGCTGTGTTATGCGCAGTTTGAAACAATAAAGAGATTTGATAGAGGACTGACTGTCGGATGACACATTTGCTGCGGTGCTGCTGCCATGG
>WNFI01313210.1_pt1 | contig 10534 bp, 9 predicted proteins | sample 5400471 | NCBI WGS metagenome assembly WNFI01 (sample SAMN13153348, study PRJNA577476) | soil metagenome | isolation source: 100 cm saprolite on Douglas fir-dominated hillslope | place: USA:California | collected 2013-09-17 | reverse complement strand
ATGCTGAAGCTGCAGCCGCAAATCGAGAAGACGTTCGAGATCATCGAGGCCCTCGACGGGCTGATGCTCTTCAAGGACGACGAAGCGCTCGACACGTTCCTCGGCGCGCTGCAGAAGTCGACTGCGGCGTAGTCCCGCCACCCCGAGGGCTGCCAAATCAGCCGACGCGAAAGCCCGCCGGCTCGATGCCCTTCGCCCAGAGCAGCCGGTACAGCTTTGGCCGCGTGATTCCGAGGTGGCGGGCCGACGCGGCAACCTTGCCGCGGAAGCGCTCCATGAGCTGCGTCAGGTCCGCTTTGCCGAGGGCCGAAGGCTCGCTCTTCTCGGGGCCGGCAGCCAGGCTGCGAGTGGTCCAGAGCGCGAGGCGCACCTCGGGCCCGAGCGAGAGCGGTTCGTCCCCCGACGCCGAAACGACCGCGACCGAGAGCACGGTGAAGAGCCCGCGCACGTTCAAGGGCCAGTCGTGCACCAAGAGCGCCTCGGCGAGGTCGGGCGTTAGCTTGCGGCCCAGGCCATCGCAGCGCCCGAGCAAGTGGCTGGTGAGCGCAGGGATGTCCTCGCGCCGCTCGCGCAACGGCGGCACGCGAATGGTCCAATGCGCCAGCCGCGAGTAGAGGTCGGAGCGAAAGCGCCCTGCCTTCACCAGATCGATCAGCTCGCGATTGCTGGTCGCGATCACGCGGACATCGGTGGCGACGTCGCGCGTGCCTCCCACCGGGCGCACCTCGTGCATCTCGAGCACGCGCAAGAGGATCGACTGCAGGGCCAGCGGGATCTCGGCCACCTCGTCGAGCAGGAGCGTCCCACCGTGCGCGGTACGGAAGAGGCCCTGTTGCTCGGACACCGCGCCGGTGAAGGCGCCGCGAACGTGGCCGAACAGATCGCTTGCGAGCAGGCCCTCGGTGAAGGTGCCGCAGTTGACGGCGATGAATGGGCCGGTGCGCCCGCTGCCCTGGTGCACGAGGCGCGCCACCACTTCCTTGCCGGTGCCCGTCTCGCCGGTGACCACCACCGTGTGCTTGCGGGAGGCCACCGCGTCGACGCTGCGGCGGACGGCGACCATGGTGGCACTGGTGCCGACCAACTCCGGCTCGGCGATGGCGCTCCTCGTGGACGAAGGCGCGTAGACGAGCAGCGTGTCTCCGAGGCGAAGGACGTCGCCCGGCTCGAGCGCATGCTCGCCGACGAGGACCTCCCCGTTGAGCCGCGTTCCCGTCTCGCTGCCGAGGTCGCGGATGAGAGCGCGGCCCGCCTCGATGCGCACCGCGGCGTGGTGGGCCGACATGCGCGAGTCGCCGAAGGCCTCGTCGAAGACCACCGCGCCCCGGCCGAGGAGAAGCCCTTCCCGGGGAATGCTGCGCCGCTGTGTTCCGTCGTTTCCGTGCCCGGAGAAAGTCAGTACGAGCGTCGGGTCGATCGCGGTACTGCCCATCGCCGCGCCAGCGTGCGTGGTGGGTGCGTTGCCCATTGTCGGCTTTCACGCGTCCGGAGGGTCGGCTTCTCTTCCGGTCGACGGAGGCGGGCGTGTCCTCAAGCTATACGTCCGGCGTGTCACCGACTGCAACTGAACGCCTCGCGAACGGTCGCGAACGACTGCTGGCCAACCGAGCGAGCGAGTACCGGCCGCGTCGCGCTGATCAGTGCTCCACGCTCTCCAGAAGCTGGACCGGCGCTCCCGCCCGCAGGACAGCGTGGCCCTCCGCCCGCACGCTGAGCGCCAACGCGACCAAGTACAAGCCGCCCGCCCAGGCGAGCGAGGTGCGGACCGCGACCATGGGCGCGTTCGCCTGGAACAGCGAGGCAAAGACGGCGACGCCAAGCGCGGTGCCCACCTGACGGCTCCCGTTGAGCACGCCGCCGCCGATGCCGGAAAGCGCCGGTGGAACGCTGGCGAGGATGGCCGCGTTCATCGAGGGCGCGACCAGGCCGGCGCCGAAGCCAGTGATGAGGAGCGGCACCGCCAGGAGCGCAAAGGGCGCCGTTTGCGGCAACAGCGCGAACGTCCACGCCCCTGCGGCGAGCGAGGAGAGCCCCCAGAGGATGGGCGCGCGCGTTCCGTGGCGCGCCGCCAGGCGCCCCGCTTTCAGGCTGGTCAAGCCGAAGGAGACGCTGATCGCCGCGAGATGCAGCCCCGCCGCCCCCGGCTTGTCGCCGCGAACCTCTTGGAAGTAGAGCGAGAGGACGAATACGATTCCGAAGAACGCTCCGGCGTAGAGCAGCGCCGCGGCCGCGGTGGCGGAGAAGGTCCGGTTTGAGAAGAGGTGCAGCGGCAGGATCGGGTCCTTGCTGCGCCGCTCGAGGAAGACGAAGGCCAGCACGCCCAGCGCCGCGAGGAGCAATGCGAGCTGGATCCAGGGCGAGCCCCAACCGAGCGCCGAGCGCTCGATCAGCGCCCAGGTGAACGCGGCCAGTGCGAGCACACCGACCAGTTGCGCAGGGAGATCGTAGCCGCGGCGTCGACCGCTGTGAGAAGTGGCGACGAAGCGCAGCGTCATCGTGATCGCCAAGAGCCCCACCGGCACGTTGAGCAGGAAGATGCTCCGCCAACCGAGCGAGTCGACCAGGAGGCCGCCGAAGAGGGGGCCGCAAGCGCCGGTGATCGCAGTGAGCGCGCTCCAGGTGCCGATGGCATGCGCGCGATCTCTTGCGTCGGGGTACGCCTGGCGCAGGAGCGAAAGCGACGAGGGCATGAAGAGCGCGGCGCCGACGCCTTGCAGGATGCGAGCGAGCACTAGCGTCGCGGCGCCAGGGGCCATGCCGCAGAGGATCGAGGCGACGGTGAACACCACCAAGCCCGCGGTGAAGACGCGCTTTGCGCCCAGCCGATCGCCCAGTCCGCCCGCCAGCAGAAGCAGGCTGGCGAAGGTGAGCGTATAGCCGTCGATGACCCAAGAGAGGCCGCGAACGTCGGTGCCCAGGCTCGATTGGATGCTTGGCACGGCGACGTTCACGGCCGTCACGTCGAGCAGCGCCATCCCCAGCCCGAAGCTGGCGGCAACCAGCGTCCAGTGCCGCCCTGGACGAGCGGCGGTGGTGGTCATGGCCATGGGAGGTGAAGATGCATACCGGCGACGGCCGGACCGCTGGAGAAGTGCATGCCGACCATGCAAGAATGCATGGCGATGCCCGACTGGAGCGATGTGCGCTACTTCCTCGAGCTGAGCCGCGCCGGCACGCTGGTGTCCGCGGCGCGCCGCCTGCGCGTCGATTACACCACCGTGGGCCGCCGGCTGGCGGCGCTGGAGCGCGACCTGGACGCGAAGCTGTTCTCTCGCACGCCCGACGGGCTGGCGTTGACAGAGGCGGGAAGGAGCATCCTGGTCGCCGCCGAGGAGATGGAGCAGGCGGCGCTCCGGGTCGAGCAGCGCGCCCTGGGTACCGACCGCAAGCTGGCGGGGCTGGTGCGCGCCGCCACCACCGAGATGCTGGGCCGCGTGGTGGTGTTGCCGGCAGTGCGGACGCTGCATCGGCGGCATCCGGAGATCCGAGTCGACGTCTCCACAGGCGCACGTCGCCTCGACCTGGCCAGGCGCGAGGCGGACGTCGCGCTGCGATACCTCCGCCCCGAGGGTGGAGAGCTCGCCTCCCGCCGGGTCGCCCGCGTGGCGCAGACTGCCTACGCCTCGCGCGGCTATCTCGCCTCGCACCCGCGCCCGGTGCGCGGCAGCGGCCTCTCGGGCCACGACGTCGTCGCGCTCGAGGAGCGCCTCCATGCCGCCGGCGCGACTGAGATGGTCGGCGAACAACTGCGCGACGCGCGTATCGTCCTGCGCGCCAGCAACTCGCTCGCCCTCCTCGAGGCGGTCGAGCTCGGGCTGGGCATCGGCTCGCTTCCCTGCTGTGTCGGCGACCCCTCCCGCGACCTGCGGCGCGTCTTTCCCGACGCGCCGCTCGAGTTCGACGACGTGTGGCTGGTGGTCCACGCGCGTCAGCGCAAAGCGGGGCGCAGCGGGCGGAAGAAGTCGCGTAGGTCTGCCGCCAGCAACTCGGGCTCCTCGAACGCGGCGAAGTGGCCGCCGCGCGGCATGCAGGTGAAGCGGCGCAAGTCGTAAGCGCGCTCGGCCCATTCGCGGGGCGGCTGATCGATGTCGCCGGGAAAGAGCGCAACCGCGGTGGGTACCTGCACCCGCTCGCCCGGCCCAAGGCGCCGCGGCGGCCGGTCGCGATCGTAATAGAGCCGGTTGGCGGACCCGATGGTCGCCGTGGCCCAATAGAGGGTGAGAAGCGTCGCGATGTCGTCAAGGCTGAAGCGGCGCGACAGCTCGCCCCCGCAGTCGCTCCAGCTCCGCAGCTTCTCGACGATCCATGCCGCCAGGCCCGCGGGTGAGTCAGTCAGGCCGTAGACAAGCGTCTGGGGCTTGGTGCGCTGTACGTGATCGTAGGCGCCCTCGTGTTCCGCCCAGCGCGCCTCCTTCTCGACGAAACTACCTTCCGCCTCGCTCAGCGCCGCTGCGCCGGCACCGACGAAAGGCTGCAGCACGTCGGAAACGTGGATGCCCACGACGTGTTCGGGATGATCGAATCCGAGCCAGGACGTGACGCCCGCTCCGATGTCTCCCCCTCGCGCTCCATATTGGGAGTAGCCAAGCACGAAGGTCATCAGCTCATGCCACAGTTGCACGATGCGGCTCTTGGTCATGCCGGTAGAGTGGGGCCGCTCGGAGAAGCCCATTCCGGGAAGCGACGGCACGACCACGTCGAAGGCGTCGTCGGCGCTTGCGCCATGCGCGGCCGGATCGGTGAGCAGCGGGACGATGCGCGTCATCTCGACGAAGCTGCTGGGCCAGCCGTGCGTCAGCACCAGAGGCAGCGGCCGCGGTCCGCGCCCGCGCTCGTAGATGAAGTGCACGGCGAGCCCTTGGATGCGGGTGCGGAAGTGCGCGAACCGGTTCAGCGCCCGCTCGTGCACGCGCCAGTCGAAGCGCGCGCCCCAGTGCTCGAGCACTTCACGCAGCGCGGAAAGCTCAGTTCCCTGTGCCCAGCCGATGCCGGCGATCTGGTCGGGCCAGCGGGTGCGAGAGATGCGCGCGCGCAGGTCCACGAGCACTTCCTCGTCGATCGCGATCCGGAATGGCTCCATCTCCACGCAGCTTCTCCTATGCCCGCAGGCGCCATTCGATCGGCGAATCGCCCTTCGGGTTCATGCATCCTCAGAGACTGACTCATGTCGAACCAATCCGATCGCGCATCGCCCCGGAAGCTCGCCCCGTCGCTCGTCGTCCTCCTCGCGGTCGGCGCGGGCCTATCGGTGGCGGGACTTTATTACAACCAGCCGATCCTCGGTGAGATCGCGGGCGACTTCCACGCAACGCACGCGCAAATCGGGCTCATCCCGATGCTCACGCAGCTCGGCTACGCCGCTGGCATCCTTCTCTTCGCGCCGCTCGGCGATCGGCTCGATCGCCGCCAAGTGATCGTCGCGAAATTGATCGGCCTCTGCCTGGCGCTGCTCGCGGCGGGCCTTGCGCCCTCGATTGGATGGCTGGCGGCGGCGAGCCTCGCGGTAGGTCTTCTCGCGACCACCGCGCAGGATTTCGTGCCGGCCGGGGCCGCGCTGGCTCCCCCGGAAGCGCGCGGCAAAACCGTGGGAACCGTGATGACGGGGCTGCTCCTCGGCATCCTCTTGTCGCGGTTCGTGAGCGGCGTGACGAGCGCCCACTTTGGATGGCGCGCGGTGTTCTTCTGCGCGGCCGGGACGGTCGCCGTGCTGGCCGCCGTCGCCGCGGTTCGATTGCCGCGCTTCGAGCCAGGCACGAACGCCTCGTACGCATCGCTCCTGCGGTCCATCGCGGTGCTCGCGCGCGACGTCGCGCCCCTCCGGCGCGCTGCGCTCGCGCAGGCGCTCTTGAGCATCGCATTCAGCGGGTTCTGGTCCACGTTGGCGCTCGCGCTCGCGGCGCCGCCGTACCATCTCGGAAGCGCCGCCGCCGGTGCGTTTGGGCTCGCGGGCGCAGCGGGCGCGCTGGTCGCGCCGCTCGTCGGATCGATCGCCGACAAGCGCGGCCCCACCTCGGTCATTCGACTGGGCGCGAGTCTGGTCGCCGCGTCGTTCGTCTTGATGGCGCTGTGGCAGGGCTCCATCGCCGTACTCGTCGTTGGGACGATCGTGTTCGATCTCGGCGTGCAAGCGTGCCTCATCTCACACCAGACGATCGTCTACAGCCTCGACCCGGCCGCGCGCAGCCGACTCAATGCGGTGCTCGTGAGCGCGATGTTCTTCGGGATGTCCGCCGGCGCGGCGCTCGCAAGCAATGCGCTCGCCCACTACGGATGGACCGGCGTCACCGTGCTCGGCGCGGTCGCTGCATGCGCCGCACTCGTCGTGCGCGCGCTCCCCGAGCGCACTCCGTCGCCCGCAACGGCATGATCGCCTAGCAGGCTGCGGGCCCTGGCGCGCTCGAGGCACGGGTGCGCCCGGCGCCCGGCCGCAGGGGCTGCAGCACGGCGTGGACTGGCGTTGTATCAGCCAGAGATGCATGCTTCGCCCACGGGAAGGAGGGGTCGTGGCCCTCTGGGGCCAAAGGGGCCAAAGGAAGGTGATCTCATGGCGAATCTAACCGTGGTTATCCCAGATTCCCTTGCGAGCGTTCTAAATACTGCTGTTGCCCGGCGGGCTACTTCGCCCGACAGTGTCGTTACCGCGGCGCTCAGCCAATATTTTCAAACCGGCCGCCACCGCGCCTATCAAATCTCTACATCTGCGGCACTCGTGCAGGGAGCGTCTGGGGGAGCCGTGTCGTCACGGAAGTTGCTCGCCAACGGCGATTTCGGGCTGGGAACCTTTGAATATCTAGACGGGGAAATGGTGGTGCTTGACGGAATCATCTATCAGGTGCGCGGCGACGGCACGGTGGAGGCTCGGCGGGACGATTTCCAGGTTCCGTTTGCGGTCGTAAGCCGATTTCAGCCGGACGAGAACTTTGATGTGAGGGGTATCGGCAGTCTCGATGATCTAGAGCGTGCCTGCGATCCTCACCGTGAATCCGAAAATCTCTTCTATGCCTTGCGCGTGGATGGCGCTTTTGAGCGCATGCATACGCGCGCAGTGAAGGCTGCCAGCGAAGGCACGCGGCTTCTCGCCGCGGCCGAGGCTCAGCCGGAATTCCATTTCGACTCTATCGAGGGCACGCTCGTGTGCGTCTGGTCTCCGCGCTATTCGAGCTCCTTTAGCATCCCTGGATATCACTTCCACTTCATCTCCAAGGACCGCACGAAGGGTGGCCATCTGCTCGATTGCAGTGCAAAGGGATTGCGCGTCGGAATCCAGACGCTCTTCGAATACGACGTGCGTCTCCCAGAAGCCGGATCGTTCTTGAAAGAGGATTTGGCGGTGGACACGACAAAGGATCTCCAAAGAGCCGAATAGCTAGTCCGAAAGGAGATCGACGATGAAGGCGCCACTAGCACAACAAACCCTGACAGGTGCGGATGTCGTCGTGCGAATGCTTGAGGCCCGGGGCACGAAATATGTGTTTGGAGTGCCAGGCGCCAAGGTTGACAAGGTATTCGATACGTTGCGCGATTCCACCATCCAGACGGTAGTCTGCCGTCACGAGCAAAATGCGGCCTTTATCGCCGGAGGGATCGGCCGCATGACGGGCGAAGCAGGAGTAGCGATCGCAACATCGGGGCCCGGCGTTTCCAACTTGGTGACTGGCTTGGCCACTGCCAACTCAGAGGGAGACCCGCTCGTGGCGTTAGCGGGCGCGGTCGCAGTCGAGGACCGGCTCAAATCCGTGCATCAAACGATGGACTCAGTGAACGTGTGCAAACCGGTAACCAAATACGCCGCAGAGATAGATTCGCCGGCTTCCACCGCCGAAGTGCTCGCGGCAGCATTTCGCGCCGCCGAATCGGCTCGGCCCGGCTCCGCGTTCGTCAGCCTTCCCACGGATGTGATGACCGGGAAGGCCCAATGCAAACCGATCGGTCTGAGCCATTCGCGGCTTCTTGAACGCGTGCTCGATGCCGGTGGTCGGAACCTTCCAGGCGGCGGGGGCGATCTCTCAACACCTCTTTCCCTATTTTGCAGGCCGGGTGGGCCAGCTGGCAAACCAGCCGGCTGACGAGCTGTTGGACGCGGCAGACCTGGTGCTCACAATCGGATACGATGCCGTCGAATACTGGCCATCTCTTTGGAACAAGGGTCGAGATCGCACGATCGTGCATGTTGATGTTGTTCCCGCTGAAGTCGAGAACGACTACGATCCCGCAGTCGAACTGACTGGGAGCATCGAAGAAACACTCGCCGCGTTGTCTCCGCTTTTACATCGCCCCCCAATTGACGCCTCTTCCAAAGCCCTCCTGTCTCGAATAGCTCAAGATCGAGAACAGATGATGGCCGAGGCGGCCTCCCTCTCGGCTGTTCCGATTCATCCGTTGCGGCTCATAGCGGAACTCCAGGACATCCTCACACCCGATGTGACGGTGTGCTCGGATATGGGCTCGTTCAGCATGTATCTGGCGCGCTATCTTTACAGTTTCCGCGCGCGTCAGTTCCTCATCACAAACGGCCAGCAAACGCTCGGCGTTGCGTTGCCTTGGGGAATCGCAGCCACGCTCGTGCGTCCCCAGGAAAAGGTGCTCTCAATCTCGGGCGATGGCGGCTTTCTCTTCTCCGCCAATGAACTCGAGACAGCCGTGCGTCTCAAGTCCCACCTGGTCCACATGATTTGGATCGATGGCACCTACAACATGGTGGGTTCGCAAGAACTCATCAAGTACCACCGCCTTTCCGGCGTCAATTTTGGGCCCGTCGACCCGGTCAAGTACGCCGATGCATTCGGCGCTACGGGCCTCCGAATCGATCGCCCAGACCAAATCACTGCCACTCTGCGCAAGGCCTTCGACACTCCCGGTCCCGTGCTCGTGGGCGTTCATGTCGACTACCAACAAAACGTGAAGTTGTTCGAGCAAGTGTACGAGGGCAGCATTTTGTAAGTGCCGCGACAATATGCGCTCGCGGTGAATGATGAAACGAAGTGCATCTCGTCAGACCGTCAGCTCCGCTGACGAAGGAGATCGGCGAATCGGCCGCGCACCTGCTCGACGAGCGCCGGCTCGGCCACGTCGGGGTGCCCCGAGCGGAAGGGCGCCTCGGGATCGTACTCGAGGCCGAGCTGGATCGCTTTGGCGACGTTCTCGCCAGCGAGCTCCGCCGCGAGTCGCAGGCCGAAGTCGATTCCCGGTAGCGTGCCGAGCGTCCCTGGGCTCGCAAGAAACCGAGGGTCTCTTCGTCCCGCATCAATGCCATCTGCCCGCGCCCACCTGGAACGAAGAGCACGTCGAGCGCGGGGCACTCTCCGAGGGTCGTCGTGGGAAGGACCGTGAGGTGCGAGTCGGCCACGACGGGCTCGAGCGACTTCCAGACGAGATGGAGCTGCGCGCCCGGAATCATGTGGAGCACCTCGAAGGGGCCAGTCAGGTCGAGCTGGGCTGGTCGCATTCGACGGGGCGCAGGGGCTCGACGTCTTCGGCCCGGCCGAAGTGTTCGCCGGCGCCCGTCGCCTCGTCGGGACGAAGGCCGACGAGGTGGTACTGGCGGGGGGAGCCTTTCTACTGGCCGCCGCCGGGATCCTCGATGGCCGCTCCGCCGCTACGCACTGGTCGGCGTGCAAGCGGCTCGCCCTTTTCCGGCCGAAGGTGCGAGTCGATGCGAACGCCATCTTCGTTCGCGACGGACGGGTCTGGACGTCGGCCGGCGTGACCACCGGCATCGACATGGCGCTGGCGATGGTCGAGGAGGACCATGGCCGCCGCGTAGCGGATACGATCGCTGCGCGGCTCGTGCTCTACGCGCGCCGGCCCGGCTTCCAGTCTCAGTTCAGCGACGTACTCGTCGCGCAGACCGAGGCCTCCAATCCGCTCGCGCCGGTCGTGAGCTTCATCCGCAAGAACCTGCGCGAGGTGACCGACACCGCGCTCCTCGCCCGCAAGAGCGGCATGTCGGTGCGCTCGTTCTACCGCCGGTGCAGGGAGCAGCTCGACTCGACGCCGGCGAAGCTGGTGGAAAACCTGCGGGTCGAGCACGCGCGCACGCTGATTGCGACCACGACGCTAGGAGCGAAGACGATCGCCTCCCGCAGCGGCTTCGGCGGCGAGCGCGGCTATCTGGTGGCCGGCACCCGGCGCAGGCCCACCAGCTCTATCGCCACGAAGGCCGCGACCAGCAGGGCCTGTGCCACCGCGAAGGCGCGGCCCAGCGCGTTCATCGGCGCGATCGCCGCGGCCAGCAAGCTGCCTGCGATCCAACCTGCATCCAGCGCCGCCAGCAGCAGCACCGCGCCTGGGGAGAGGTCGCGGCAGGCCGCCCAGAGCAGCACCGGGCCGAACGCGCCGCAGATCAGCCCCGCGACTTCCACCGGGATCGGTCCGGGCAGCGCAAAATCCGCTGCCAGCGGGCCCGCCGCCACGACCAGGATTACCCCGAAGGCCAGCGTAACGATTCCGTTGACTTGCATGCTCTTCCGCACCAGTGAGCTCATGACTTCCTCCTTGCGGCGCAGCATGCGCGGCTGCGCGACGCGGATCGATT
>WNFI01056586.1_pt1 | contig 10534 bp, 11 predicted proteins | sample 5400471 | NCBI WGS metagenome assembly WNFI01 (sample SAMN13153348, study PRJNA577476) | soil metagenome | isolation source: 100 cm saprolite on Douglas fir-dominated hillslope | place: USA:California | collected 2013-09-17 | reverse complement strand
TTGAAGTCGATCGACCTCTCGAGGATGCGCTGCACGCTCTGCGCGATGATCTGGCCCAGCTCCCGGCCGATGCGCGTGCCGAGGTCCTGCGCCCACTGGTCGAGCCCGGAGGAGCGTGCGAGTCGGCGTGGCATCGTGGCCCCCTATCTTGTGTCCGGCCCGCCTATCTTGTGTCCCATTTGTGTCGGGAATATTTCGATAACGGCGATCGATAAAAGCGCGCTAGCCACGGTATCGGCGGCATTTGCGAAGTCAAGACGCGCCGAAAGTCGGAGAGCAGGTTCTAAAGTTTCAGCCCGCGCTGCTCCAAAGCCTTGAGCAGCTGGTCGAGCCTGCGCTCCTCGCGCGAGACCTCGAGGCCCGCCGTCCGGGCGCCGTCGAGCAGCGCGATGCAGAGGAGGATTCCGCCCAGCGCCTCTTTTTCGCGCCCGTCCTCCGCGAGCAGCGCCTCGACGCCTTGCGAAAGGTGACGGAAGTCACGGAAGCAAAGTGTCTTCGGTAAATCAGGTAATGGCCCGGTATTCGCGGTCGAGGGCGCGAATGCAAAGCCGACGTCGGCCAGCGCCACCTGCCGGCCGTCGTTCCAGGCCACGGTCAGATACGGCGATGGGCGCAGCTCGCTGCGCTTTTCCTCCGCCAGCGACAGATCGTCCCAGCGGATACGGAGCTCCTTGCCGCTGGCCGGCTCGAGCAGGCGCGCCCCGCGCCCGTCGGCGTCCTCGATCGCCGCGATCGGCGACAGCGGCCGCCTGCAGAATTCCAGCACCTTGGTCTTGATCTCATTCGGCGTCATCGTCCGTCTCGAGGCGAGTGCGCGGCCTGGCTCGCCCGGCCATGGGCCGTGTCTATCATCGAAGCGCGCCGTATGGATCTGTGCGGCGTCAACACGATTGGTTAGGCTGCGCCTCGACCGCGACCGCGACCTCGACCGCGACTTCGACTTCGACCGCGAGCGCCACGAGGAATTAGCGGCGGATAGGAATGGCGAAGGCCTTAGCCTTGTGGCGCGCCGGCAAACAACGCTACCAGCGCGGCCACGGCACCCGTGACCACGACGAAGAAGGCACAGGGTAGAACGAGGAACCAGATCGCAGCCTTGCGCCTGTGGATCGTCGGAAACGCGGCGCGGACGCCTTTCCAACTCACGACGACTGACCAGAACACTGCCGGGATCAGCACCTGAATCTCGACAAGCAGATCGTTCGCGTGCAGCGGGGAGTAGGTGCCGTAGCGCACTGTCTGAGGAGCCCCATTAAGGCCCCCAGCGCTGCGATCAAACCGCAGAAGGAGAGCGCCGGCATAGCAGTGAGTGCCGCGGCGAAGCCGTTCGGTTGCCTGGCTGAGTCCCTGAGCAACACCATATCTACGCGGTCGAGCGTGTTCGCGATGCCGACGATCCATGAGACGAGAAGCACCGCGGGTGTCCGACCAAGCGCAATGGTCCCGGCGAAGAACGCGCTAGGCCGCACGAACAGATCGAACAGGTTCGCGAGCGCGACCGGCTCGGGCTGGATTGGCGCAACCGCGGCGGGGGTCTCGCCCATCTACGGATGGTACCAGCAGCGACGGGCCCGAACCTAGCTCCGGTGGTCCCTCTAAGCCGCCTGCGCGTCGTCCGGCTTCCCCTCCGTCGCCGCCGCCGCCTGTACTGCAATCCCCATCTTCCCCTTGTGCTTGTTCGCCGCCATCAGCGCGTGCGCGTGGGCCGTCTTGGTACGCATTCGCGAAGTGCGACCCGAGGATCTGCTTCTGCCGCATCCACAGGTGGCGCACGTCGAACTCGAGGTTGAAGCCGGTGGTGGCGCCGCAGATGACGATCTTTCCGAAGCGCTTGGCGAGGAAGACGCTGGTGGGGAAGGTCTGCTGGCCGACGTGCTCGAAGACCACGTCGACGTCCTTTCCCCCGGTCAGCTCGCGCACCCGCTTCCCGAACCTCTTGCAGGCCTCCATCCGCGCCCGGTTCCGCTCGGGCGTTTCCGGCGGGCGATACATCAGATCGGAATACTCGTTGCGATCGATCCACGCCGACGCGCCCAGCGATTGCACCAGCGCGGCCTTGTCCTTGCCGCCGACCACCGCGATCGGATTGGCGCCGAGCATCTTGCAGATCTGCACGGCGAAGACGCCGAGCCCACCTGCCGCCCCCCACACCAGCACGTTGTCGCCGGCGGTCACCTCGGCCTGGTGCACCAGCATTCGATAGGCCGTGAAATAGGTCAATCCATAGGAAGCGGCGGAAAGCCAGTCGAGGTTCTTCGGCTTTCGCAGCAATTGCTGCGCCTGCACCTTGGTGAATTGCGCAAAGCTGCCCCACGAAGTCTCATATCCCCAGATCTTCTGCTCCGAGCAGGCCATCGGGTCGAGGCCGTTGCATTCGGGGCATTGGCCGCAAGACTGGTTGCAATGGACGACCACCTCGTCGCCCACCTTCCAGCGCTTCACCTGGTCTCCTACCTTCCAGACGATACCGCTCGCATCCGAGCCGGCGATATGGAACGGATCGTTGTGCATCTTGAAGACGCTGACCGGCTTGCCGCGCGCGGCCCAGACGCCGTTGAAGTTGACGCCCGCGCCCATCACCAGGACCAGCGCGTCGTTGGGCCCCAGCGGCGGCAGGTCCACCTCCTCGAGCTTCATCGCCTGCTCGGGGTCGCCCTCGCGCTCGGGGCGGATGGTCCAGGCGAGCATCTTCTTCGGAAGCTCGCCGGCGGTTCTGGGTATTTCGCCGAGCGGAAAGATGTGGGTCATGTGTGCGAACCCTCGTCTTGGGCTTCGACCAGCTCGAGCAATGTGCCGCCGAACGCCTTGGGATGGAGAAAAGCCACTCTGTGCCCGCGCGCGCCGGGGCGGCCGACCTTGTCGATCAAGGGGACGCCGCGCGCGTCGAGGCGCTTGAGGACTTCGTCGATGTCTTTCACGCGCAACGCCAGGTGGTGCAGCGCACTCGCGGTGGGCGACCTTTTGCCCGAGGATATCTTCGATCAAAGCGATGGAAGCGCCGATGTCCTTTACGCAGATCGCCGTATGATCGAGCCGCGTCGCCGGGACGTGCGCCCGTGGCTCCGGCTCCGACGCCTCCGGTAGCGGTTTCCCGCTCGCCAGGGCGCGCACCGTCTCCACCACGCCGGCGAGCGGCGATTCGGGGCCGAAGACGGCGGCCACCCCGATCGCCTTCAATGCCTGGTAATCGGCGGCGGGAATGATCCCCCCGACCACCAGCGGAATCTGCGCCTTCCGCAGCTTCAATTCCTCCATGAGGCGCCGGCAGATGCTCTCGTGCGCGCCGGAGAGGATCGAGAGCCCGATGACGTCCACGTCCTCCTGCACCGCCGCTGCCGCGATGGCCGGCACGCTGGCGCGCAGGCCGGTATAGACGACCTCCATGCCTGCATCGCGCAAGGCGGCGGCGATGACGCGCGCTCCGCGGTCGTGGCCGTCGAGGCCCGGCTTTCCCACCAGAACGCGAATGCGCGAGGCCATCGGCTAGAACCTCGTCGGGGGGTGATAGGCGCCGAACTTCTCTTTCAAGGCAAACGCGATTTCGCCGAGGGTGCAATAGGCGCGCACCGCTTCGCGGATATAGGGCTGCAAGTTCGCGCTCCCCATCGCCGCCTCGGAGAGCGCCCGCAGCGCCTTCGCAGCCGCCGCGGCATCGCGCCCGGCGCGCACCTTGCCCACGCGCTCGGCGGCATCGCGGGCCGCCGCTGGCGAAGCCTTGCTGATCTCCATCTCCGGCTCCGCATGCGCTTCGCCGACGGTGCGGAACTTGTTGACCCCGACCACCGTCACCTCGCCCTTCTCCACCGCGCGCTGGTGCTCGTAAGCGCGCTGGGCGATGCGCTGCTGCACGTAGCCCTGGCGCAGCGCCTCGACGAATCCGCCGTGGTCGTCGATCTCCTTCATGACGGCGCGGATCGATTCTTCCATCTTGTCGGTGAGCGCCTCGATGAAATAGCTGCCGCCCAGCGGGTCCACCGTGGCCGCGACTTCGGTCTCGTAGGCGACCACTTGCTGCACGCGCAGCGCGGTGCGAGCTGAGAGCTCCGTCGGTATGGCGAAGGCCTCGTCATATGCGGCGGTAAAGACCGACTGCAGCCCCGCGCACGCCACCGCAAACGTCTCCAGGGTCGTGCGCGCGATGTTGTTGAGCGGCTCGGCGCGCGTCAGCGAGTGCCCGCCGCAGACGCAGGCGGCGCGCAGGCGCCAGCTCTCAGGCTCCTTGGCGCCGTACTTCTCGCGCAACAGCCCGGCCCAGATGCGGCGGCCGGCGCGGTATTTCGCGACCTCCTCGAAGAAGTTGGTATAGGTATAGAAGAAGAAGCTCAGCCGCGGCGCGAATGAATCGGCCGCCAGCCCGCGACCGAGCAGGTTCTCGACATACGCCTTCCCGGCGGAGAGCGTATACGCCATCTCCTCGGCCGGCGTCGCGCCCGCGTCGCGATAATGGGAAGCGATCGAAATCGGATTGAAGCGCGGCAGGCGCTTGACGGTATCTTCGATCAAGTCGCAGGCGAGCCGCATCGACGGCTCGATGGGAAACAGCCACGCCCCGCGGGCGCCGAACTCTTTTAACAAATCGTTCTGCACGGTGCCCGAGATCCGCTCGTCGGGCACTCCCTGCTTCCTGGCCGCCTCTTCGTACATGGCGAGCAGGATGGGCGCGGTGGCGTTGATGGTCATCGAGGTGGATACCTCGCCGAGCGGAATCCCCTCGAAGAGCTGCTCCATGTCGGCGAGCGACCCGATGCTGACGCCGACCTTGCCGACCTCGCCCTCCGCCTCCGGATCGTCGGCGTCGAAGCCGAGCTGCGTGGGCAGATCGAGGGCGAGGCTCAAGCCCGTCTGGCCCTGCTCGAGCAGATACTTGAAGCGCTGGTTGGTCTCCCGCGGCGTGCCGAATCCGGCATATTGCCGCATGGTCCAGAGCTTCCCCAGATACATGTTCTTGTGGATACCGCGCGTATATGGGTATTCGCCCGGCGGAGGCGGAGCGGCGCGCACGTCGTCGGGCCCGTAGAGGGGCTGGATCTCGATGCCGCTCCGGGTCTTCATGGTCTCGCTCCGCTCGCCATGGAGCCGCAGGGTGGCGCCTTCGGCGCGTGATCGAACGGGCTCAAGGCCGGAACTCGCGCTTCAAGACGGCAAGCTCGCGGGTGATCTCCAGCACGGTTTCCCCGCGCTGGTTCTTGCCGCGCAGGAGGATCTTGACCACGCCCGCCTGCCCGGGCTTTCCGAACTGCGCCAGGCGCGGGTCGTCCTCGGTCTTGGAGAGGATGGTGCTCTCGGCAAACAAGGTATCGCCCGCAAAGACCGGATTGAGGTGCCGCCCCTCGTCGTAGCCCAGCTGCGCGACCGCGTTCTCCTCCGTCTCCTCCGAAGCGAGCCCGGCGACGAAGGCAAAGACGATCCCGCCGTAGACGACGCGCCCGGCCGCGCGGGTGCACGATGGTCTCGCCGACCACCAGGTCTTCGTAGAGGTTGTCGTCGCGCGTGAAGCGATGCCGCTCGGCCATCTTTCACCCCTCCAGCAACCGCTTGGCGATCACTTCGTATTGAATCTCGGAAGTGCCCTCGAAGATGCGGAACACGCGCGCGTCGCGCCAGAAGCGCTGCGCGGGGAATTCGCGCGAATAGCCATATCCGCCGAAGACCTGCATCGCCTCGCTGGTCACGTGCTCGGCCATCTCGGCGCAGAACGCCTTGGCCATTCCGGCTTCCAGATCGCAGCGCTTGCCGGTGTCCTTCATGCGGGCCGCGTGATAGGTCAATTGCCGCCCCGCCTCCACCTGCGTCGCCATGTGCGCGAGCTTGTGGCCGATGACCTGGAATTCCGAGATCGGCTTTCCGAACTGCGTGCGCTCCTGCGAATACCGCAGCGCCGCCTCCAGGGCCGCCTGCGCCACGCCGACCGCGCGCGCCGCCGTCTGGATGCGCGCGATCTCGTAGGTGCTCATCAATTGATAGAAGCCCTTGCCCTCGACGCCGGAGAGCAGGTTCTCCGCCGGGCATTCATATCCGTCGAATTGCAGGGAATAGGAATTCATTCCCTTATAGCCGATCGACGGAATCGGGCTCCCCGCCAGCTGCGGCGGGTGGAAGGCGTCGCCCGGCGTCTTCGGGATCAGGAGCACGCTCAGGCGATTGTGCTTCTTCTTCTCCTCGGGGTTGGTGACCACCGTGGTGCAGAGGATGTGCGCCTTGTTGGCCCAGGTGCACCAGGTCTTCTCGCCCCTGATTACGTACTTGTCGCCCTTCTTGACTGCGCGGCATTTGATCCCGGCGGAGTCCGACCCCGCATCCGGCTCGGTGAACGCCGAGCGTATCGAGCCCGCTGCCGCCGTAGTCCGGCGAGAAGATGAGCCCGAAATACCCGAGCTCCGCCATCTTGTGGACCACCTGCTCGGGGATCTCGGCCGCCTTGTTGTCCAGCTCGTTGGCGATGGGCACCACCTCGCGGTCGGCGAAGTCGCGCACGCTCTCGCGGATCTGGACGTGCTCCTCGGTCAGCGCGCCGCCGTTGGGGTTGGGGATCGGCACTACCCGCCTCCGTAGGTGGAGCGCTTCTTGACGAGGATCTTGCGCTCGAACGTGCACACCTCTTCGCCGCGCTGGTTCACGCCGGTGGTGCGCACGTGGACGATGCCCCGGTCGGGCTTGCTCCCGCTCTCGCGCTTGTCGAGCACTTCGCTCGAGGAGCTGAGCGTGTCGCCCGGATAGACGAAGCGGGGGAACTTCATGTTCCAGTAGCCGAGGTGCGCGAGCGCCTGCTCCGACAGGTCCTCGACCGTCATCCCGAAGACGACGTTCATCACCAGCAGCGGATGGATGGGCACCTGCTGGTGCCCGAGCGCCTGCGCGTGCAGCTTGTTGAAATAGAGCGGCGCCGCGTTCATGGTGGCGGTGGCGAAGAGCTGCGACTCCGCGGCCTCGAGGGTGCGGCCCCAGTGGTGGCGGTAGACGTCGCCGACCTGGAAGTCTTCGTAGTACCTGCCCCGCTCGATGGTGCGCCGGGCACCCCCCGGCTCGGCAGTCGCGTTCGCCATGATCGAGGGGTAGGTCGCCCGCTTGATTTCGTCAAGGCGGGGGTGCCGCATTGCGTCGGATCTTCGAGTGTGACGCGGATCGCAGCCCTGTTTTCAACAGGTTCTTAAAGTTGACGCGGCTGCAAGTCTGCCTAGGAATACCGCGGATGATCGACTGGCAAGACAACGACGAGCACGGCCAGCGTCGGCGGTTCGCGCGGCGGCCGGTGAAGCTGCAGGCAAGGCTGCGCTTCGACGACACTTCGCTGCTGGCGGAGACCGAGAACATCTCGCCCGGTGGCGCCTTCTTGAACGTCGCGCTGCCGGAGAGCGCGCACGAGGTGGTCGCCTCGATCGGCCTGCCGCACGGGCGCCACCTGCACGTGCGGGCGAAGGTGCGGTGGCGCAGGCAATCGCCGCCCGGCGTCGGCATCGAGTTCCAGGCCTTCCTGCAGGGACCGCAGGAGCAGGACCTCGAAAACATGATGTTCTAAGGCGCAACCTGGCACGCGCAGTTGCGTATGGTGTCCCCGGATCTCACTTGTCGCCGAGTGCGAGGACCCCGGTGAAGAGGTGCACGCCCAGCGCGTCGCCCGACGGACCCAATTCGAAGCTGGTGCGCAGCGAGAGCAGCGGGAAAGCCCCCAGCGACTTCTCGATCAGGTTCAGGTCGAGGCCGTCGACGCCGTACAAGGTGGTGCCGCGGCTCGCGCAGTCGAAGTAGACGCCGAAGGCCGGCGGCGCGGCCCCCAGCCGGTCGAGCGCGTTCTGCATCGTGCGCCGCGCGCCCATGCCGTCGCGCAGGGTGAAGGAGACGCTGTGGCCTTCGGGCACCGGGATGCCGGTCTCGATCGAGCCGCGCTCCTCGTCGACGCCGAGGAGTTGGACGGCGATGAAGTCTTCGGTGCGGAACGGCTCGCCCGGATTCGGGCAGAGGCCGAGCGCGACGAACTGCAGCGCGTCGCCGGAGAGCCCCGGCTGACCCGCGAGTGCCGCCAGCGCCTCGACGGCGGGGCGCGAGTCCAGTTCGAGGAGCGAGCGCCCTTCGGAGCGAGTGACGAGGAGCGGGGCGCCGATGGGCAGATGCGACTGCGCGACGGCGACGCGCGAGGGCGCGGGGAAGAAGGCGCCGACGGCGTGCGCGGTGACGACGTCGTCGTCGAGCAGAAGCCCGCCCTCGACGGCCACGCCGCCGCCCGCGACGCGCGCCCTGGGAGCCTCGCGGCCGAGCGCTCCGAGGAGCCGCTGCAAGGGCGCCGCCGGATCGGCGAAGACGAGGCCCAGCGCGCCGACTCCCGCGCGCTGTGCGGCGGCGCGCAGCTCATCCGGTTCGTCGGCGCGGAAGGAGAAGATGTGCGCCCGCTGCTCGAGGGCGAGGACCCCGAGCGCCGGCCCGTCCTCGGTGGACGAATCGCCCGGGACCATCACGCAGGAGGTGGCGCCGCCGACGATCTGCGCGCCGGCGCCGACCACGTCGCGCAGGGCGGCGCACATCTCGATCGATTCGTCGAGGTGCTCGGGCGTGGCTGCGACGACGAGGCAGCCGGCTTCGTCGAGGCCGGCGGCGTCGAGGGCTCGCGTGGCCGCATCCCGCGCCGCGAGGCTGACGTCCTCTTCCCTGCTGACCGCCGCGCCTGCCCTCATGCTTGGAGCATAACGCCGAAAAGCGCTGTCGCGCCGGGACGGCCCAAGCGTATCGCTAAGCCCGCCTCGCCGGCGGCGGCCCGACTGGCGACTGTCGCCTTCGGCGACATCTTCCCCGCCAAGCGGGGAAGTCCCCTGCGGCGGCCGCGACTATTCGGGCGCCAGAGCGAGGTCGGGCTGCCCCGAGTCGATGGTGGCAGCGCGGACCTTCGCGGGTGGCGTTCGCACGTCCCACACCAGGCCGAGCGCCTGGAAGGCGCGGATGAGGTAGAAGCTCACGTCGACTTCCCACCAGAAGAAGCCCTGGCTCGCCGACGCCATGTAGTGGTGGTGGTTGTTGTGCCAGCCCTCGCCCATCGTCAGGAGGGCGAGCAGCCCGTTGTTGCGCGAGGTGTCGGAGGTCGCGTACCGCCGCGAGCCCCAGAGGTGGTTGACCGAGTTCACCAGGAAGGTCCCGTGCCAGAGCAGCACGGTGGAGACGAAGAAGCCCCAAACCAGCGCGGGCGCGCCGCCGAAGACGAAGAGCGCCACCGCGAGCAGCACCGGCGGCAACAGGTGCCAGGTATTGAGAAAGCGCAGCTCCGGATACTTGGCGAAGTCCTTGATCTCGCCGGTCGCGTTCGCCTTCTGGCGCATGATCCACAGCACGTGGCTCTCCCAGAAACCGAGCTTGGGCGAGTGCGGATCGCCGGGCAGGTCCGAGTACCGGTGATGCACGCGGTGGTGCGCGGCCCACCACAGGACGCCCTTCTGCGCGCTGGTCTCGGCGAGGAACGCCAGCACCGCCTGGAACGCGCGCGAGGTGCGGAACGACCGGTGCGCGAAGTAGCGGTGGTAGGCGATGGTCGTGAAGGCCATCCGGGCGTAGTAGAGCGCGACGCAGAGCCCGACGAGCTTCCACGAGAACGGCACCAGGAGCGCCCCGACGAGCGCCGCCAGGTGGACGAGGAGGAATGGGATGCAGGAGACGAGCTCGATTCTCGAGCCTGCTCCTTCGTCGATCTCGATCGTCCGGCCGTCGGGCATGCGCGCAGTGGTAAGGCGCCTCTGTCACCGCGCTGTCATTGCCAGATAAAGCCCGAGGCCTGAGGCCTGAGGCCCGAGGCCCGAAGTACAGGCCCTTGACGCGCCCTCGCTTTCATTTGTTACTCCTCCCCCACCTGGGAGTCTTGCATGCGCCGTTTCGGGTTCGTCCTCTGCCTCGCCCTCGCTTGCGCAGGCTCGCAAAAGAAAGGCGAGGCAGCCGCTGCCTCCCCCGGCGTCGACGGCCGCATCCTGATGGTGGTGGGCATCAACGACACGCACGGCGCGCTGCTCTCGATTCCGCCGCCCAAGTGGGTCGAAAGCGTCACCACGTCGGACATCGGCGGCGCCGACTGGTTCGCCGGCTGGCTCAACGCCATCCGCGCCGACTCCCGCTCCAAAGGCGGCGAGGTGGTGGTCCTCGACGCTGGCGACGAGTTCCAGGGAACTTTGATCTCCAACGAGTTCCGCGGCAAATCGGTCACCGACGTCTACAACGCGATCGGCGTCACCGCCTCCGCCATCGGCAACCACGAGTTCGACTTCGGCATCCCCGTGCTGATCGAGCGCGTCGCGCAGGCGAAGTACGCCTTCCTCGCCGCCAACATCTTCGTGAAAGGCACCCATGACCGCCCCGCCTGGGCGAAGCCGTCGGTGCTGATCGATCAGGGCGGCATCAAGATCGGCATCATCGGCCTCGCCACCAAGGAGACGCCGCTCACCACCAACCCCGTCAACGTGGAAGGCCTCGACTTCGCGGAGGGCGGGCCAGTCGCGGCGCAGGAGGCGGACGCGCTCCGCGCGCAGGGCGCGACGGTGGTGCTGATCACCGCGCACGCCGGGCC
>WNFI01047912.1_pt1 | contig 10534 bp, 11 predicted proteins | sample 5400471 | NCBI WGS metagenome assembly WNFI01 (sample SAMN13153348, study PRJNA577476) | soil metagenome | isolation source: 100 cm saprolite on Douglas fir-dominated hillslope | place: USA:California | collected 2013-09-17 | reverse complement strand
GGGGCGCCGGGGGTGGTGTACGAGCGGTTGTCCTGGAAGTACTGCTCCATCTTCGTTCTCATGGCGAGCAGATTGGAGGTCGCTTCCTGGAGCTTGCCGCGTTTCACGTAGTCCGTGTAATTGGGGACAGCGATCGCCGCCAGGATCGCGATGATCGCGACCGTGACCATCAATTCAATCAGGGTGAAACCGGTTTGGCGCTGCATGGGGGCTCCCTTTCTTGTGCGGCTCAATGATAGAGAACTCGGGGAGTTCGCCGCAAACCCTCCCGACGAGTGGCCGAAATCGGAGTACGTACGGCACTTGCGCCGGAATTTTAGCGGAATTAGTTCACGTTTCCGGAGCGTGACTCCGGGGAGGACCCGACGGATTACATCCGAATTAGACAGAGTCCAAGTGCTCGTCTACAATGGTTTCCGTGAGAAAACCGCGCAACCGAAATCGCGAAAATATCGCCCAGCTGCTGCGTCGGCACGGCATCACGCCGACGCACCAGCGCATGGAAATCGCCCATGTGCTGTTCACGCGGCGCGAGCACCTCTCGGCGGATCAGATCCTGAAGTGGGTCAACTCGCGCTACGCTGAAACATCGAAGGCCACGGTGTACAACACGCTGAAACTGTTCCTGGAAAGGAAGCTGATCCGGGAGCTGGTCGTGGATCCGGCCAAGATCGTCTACGACCCGAACACTGAACCGCATCATCACCTCTACGACGTCGTGACGGGGCGGCTCACCGACATCCCCGCCGACAATATCCGCGTCGTCGGCCTGCCGTCTGTCCCCGGTTTTGCCGCTGATATAATGCGGGCTCACCTTTTGTGCGCGGGACGCAGGCTGGCGTAGCTCAGCTGGTAGAGCAACTGATTCGTAATCAGTAGGTCGGTGGTTCGAGTCCACTCGCCAGCACCATCCGAGGGCTACGAACAGGCCCGTGCCGATTCTTCGGAGAGAGGCATGATGAAGCTGTTCGGAGGAGGCGCGTCCGATCATCCCATGGCCGAGGTGAAGGGAGCCCGCGTGATCCTCGACGCCATTCCCGCGGGCGATCCGTTCAAGGCGCTCGAAGATCTGAACCACTGGCTGGAATCAGTGCGCACCTGGCCGGGCTTCAAACCCGAGCACCGCGCGCAGATCGTGCAGATGGTGGACGAGGCTGCTCAGGTTCACCTTCGCAAACTCCAGCGGGAGTACCTCTCCTCGCAGCGCCCGTCCAAGTTCCTGGAAAACCGGCTGTGGACGGTGATACGCGAATGGTATCGGCAATCCGGGCTCGCGTTCGCGATCTGCATCGACGCGTATGCGACCGGCCAGAAGGGCTGGGAGGACCTGAAACAAAGCGTGCCGCTGCTCACAGTGCGGGCGCTGCGCGCGCTCGCCGCGCAGATGAAATGGCAGCACATGCGCTACGGTCCTGCGGACAACTCCCTGTGGGAGTTGGTCGCAAAGATCTACGCGCTCTCGGAAAACCGCAAGTACTCGCAGTCCAAGGTGATCGCCTACGCGGGGTTGCCCGGGGAGACTTCGCCCGAGCAGGAATTTCTCAAAACGGTGATGTTTGCGGCATCGTCGCCCGACAGCCTGCTGCCGGTCGAGATCGAGCTGGTCGAGCGGCTGATCGCGCATCTAGCCGGCTCGTTCAAGCTCACTACCACCCTCCAGCCCGATATCGTCTACTGCTTCGATCTGGCGAATCACGAGCCTCCGGTGCGTGCCGCGCATCTGCCCCACCGCGCACCGACGCTCCGGTTCTTTGCCGCCGGCGGCGCTCTGAAGGAGATCGAGAAGCTCGCTCAGACGGTGAAATCCACCGGTGCCGTGCCTTCGAGCCTTGCGCTGGGCAGCAACTACGAACCCGAGGTCGTGCTGGACGTTCTCGATCACCTTGCCCTTCACTGGGCGCCCAAGCCGCCGGAGAGGAGAGCGCAGCGTCACAGAGTCAAGTCGCGGCTCACCGTGACCTATGGCTTCGACGGAGTGCGTGCCGCGCTCGATCCCACCGGGGAGGTGCTGTTCGACCGGAGCAAGGTCGAAAGCTGGATCGTCGAGAACGTCAGTGCCGGAGGATTCGGAGCGAGCGTGCCGCAAATCAAGGGAGAGTGGCTGAAGATCGGCTGCCTGCTCGGGCTGCAGCCCGAAGGCGGCTCGAACTGGGTGGTTGGCGTGATTCGCCGCTTCCAGCGCGAATCCGCGCAGCAGGGGACGGTGGGAATCCAGACCCTGGGCCGGGCCGCGCTGCCCGTGCAGGTAAAGTTGCAGAGCGGGCAGATGGGAACCAGCCGGGACTCAGAAACGGCGATCCTTCTCAATCCGGTCGATTCCGCTCACGAGGCGCAGCTGTTGCTGCGCGCCAATGTCCTCCTTGCCGGTCAGAATCTGGAGCTCGAGCGAAACGGGAAGGCCTATCTGCTGCTACCTACCGGTGATATGGAACGTGGCGACGACTACGACCTGGTGCGCTGTCGCCAGATGGTCCGCGATACCGGGGAGTAGGGGGCTGCCCTTCAGGCCTCGGAGCCGAGCACCTTTCCCAGCCAGGCGCCGATATCGGCGAGCTCCTCCGGGCAGACCGAGTGCGGCATCCGGTATTCCCGCCATTCCACGCGGTAGCCGAGGGACTGCAAGAGCCCGCGGGACTGTTCGGCCCGGTCGAGCGGGATGATCGGATCATACGTCCCGTGCGCCATAAAGATCGGGACATCGCGGTTCGCGGTGCTCGCCTCGGTGGAAAGCTTTTCCCCGACCGGCACGTAAGTGGACAAGGCCATGACTCCGGCGAGGCTCTCGGGATGGCGCAAGCCGGTGTGCAGTGCGATCGCGCCGCCCTGCGAGAATCCCGCGAGCACCAGCCGCTCTTCCTTCGTGCCGCGCTCTTTCTCCCTGTCGATCAGGGTTTCTATCAATGCCTGCGAGGCGCGCACGCCGCGCTCGTCCTCTCGCCGGTTAGCGCCGTCGGTGATGTCGTACCACGCGCGCATCCGCATGCCGCCGTTGATCGTCACCGGCCGCACCGGCGCATGCGGAAAAACGAAGCGGATCGCCGTCTTGGGCAGTCGAAGCTCGGGCACGATCGGCGCGAAGTCGTTGCCGTCCGCACCCAGTCCGTGCAGCCAGATGATGCTCGCCGTGGGGTTCTTTGCGGTTTCGATTTCGATTGCGGCCAGAAGCTCGGGCATGAGTCAACTCGCTTTGGGCCGGATCGCCGACTTGGGCCGGAAGGCCCTCACCACTTCCTCGCGTGTCTCCACGTAGGGTCCGCCGATAAGGTCGATGCAGTACGGCACGGCGGCGAAAATGCCCGCGACGACCTGCTTGCCGTCCTTGTCCTTCAGGCCCTCGAGCGTTTCGCGGATCGATTTGGGCTGACCGGGCAGGTTGATGATGAGCGAGCGCTTGCGCACGACTGCGACCTGCCGCGAGAGAATCGCGGTGGGAACGAATTCGAGGCTGATCCTGCGCATCTGCTCGCCGAATCCCGGCATAGTCTTGTCGGCTATCGCGAGCGTCGCCTCGGGCGTGACGTCCCGGGGAGCGGGGCCGGTGCCGCCGGTGGTCAGCACCAGGTGGCAGCCGTGCCGGTCGACGAGGTCGAGGAGCGTCGCTTCGATCACGGGTCGCTCGTCGGGAATAAGCCGCGTCTCGATGCGCCAGGGGCTCGCCATGACGCGCCCGAACCATTCTTCGAGCGCCGGAATGCCTTCATCCTTGTAGACGCCGCTCGAGGCGCGGTCGCTGATCGAAACGAGTCCGATCAGCAGCTCTTCATTCGCCGTCATCTTCGGGAACCGGTTGCGAATCCGCGATGATATCGCGCAGGGCCCGGAACAGCTCGCGATAGGCTCGCGGCGGCCGGCCCGTATTGCGTTCCTCGCGCGCGTTGCGCGTGAGCGCGCGCAGGCGCTGGGTGTCGATGCCCGGGTGTACTTGGACCAGCGCGCCGATCGCGCCGTCGTTCTCCAGTAATTTCTCGCGCCAACGCTCGATCCGGTGAACTCGCGCGGTCTCTTCGGTCGAGACCCCGTCCCAGGCCCTCAGCTTCTCCCGGATCGGTTCCGGATCCACGTCGCGCATAAGCCTGCCGATGTATTGCAGCTGTCGCCGCCGTGCCTCGTGTTTCGTGATGTGCCGTGCCCGCTCGATCGCGTCTTGCAAGTCCTCGGGCAGCGCGATCGCAGCGAGCTGCTCCGCGTTGAGTCCGACCAGGCGCTCGCCTAGGGTCTGCAGCTCGTGCATGGCGCGCTTGCGCGCGGTCTTGCTGGGCTTTTCCTCGTCCTGCACGTTCCGGGGAAGCAGTGGTGAGCTGATATCATAGCGTCTTTCCCGCCGCGTCCCCGCATGGCCCCAAGCCGCTTTGCCCACGATCTCGACGCGTTGAAGACTATCGCCTCGGATGCATTGGCGTACGCCCTCGAAAAAGGCGCGAGCGCCTGTGAAACCGAAAGCTCCGATGGCTACGGGCAGACGGTGACGGTGCGCAAGGGCGAGGTCGAGACCATCGAATACAACCGCGACAAGAGTCTCGCGGTGACCGTGTACGTCGGCAAGCGCAAAGGCCACGCGAGCACCGCGGATTTTGCCCCGCGCGCGATGCGCGATACGGTGGAGGCGGCCTTGACGATCGCGCGCTTCACCGCGGAGGACGAGAGCGCGGGGCTCGCGGATCCGGAGGAGCTCGCGCGCGACCCGCAAGACCTCGACCTCTTCCATCCCTGGGATCTGCCCGTCGAGCGGGCGATCGGGATCGCGAAGGCCTGCGAGGCGGCCGCATTCCGCCTGGACAAGCGCGTCGTGAACTCCGAGGGCGCCAGCGTCTCCTGCCAGCAGTGGCACTTTGCCCTCGCCAACAGCCACGGTTTCCTCGAAGGTTTCCCCACGTCGCGGCACACGATCTCCTGCGCCGTGATCGCCGCCGAGGACGGCCGGATGCAGCGCGACGACTGGTACGTGTCGCAGCGCTCCCCGCAGGACCTCGCCGAGCCCGAGGCCGTCGGCGACTACGCCGGGAGGCGAGCGCTCGCACGCTTGAGGAGCCGGAAGATCGGAACGGTCCAGGCGCCGGTGCTGTTCGAGGCGCCCGTGGCGAACGATTTGCTGGCGACCTTCGTCTCCGCGGTGAGCGGAGGAAACCTCTACCGCAAGGCTTCGTTTCTGCTCGACAGCCTGGGAAAGGAAGTCTTCGCGCCGATGGTCACGCTGGTCGAGCGGCCGCACCAGCCGCGCGCACCGGCGAGCTCCTGGTACGACGACGAAGGCGTCGCGACGCGCGACCGCGACGTGGTCAAGGACGGAGTGCTGCGCGGCTATTTTCTGGGGAGCTACTCCGCGCGCAAGCTCGGGATGAAGACCACCGGCAGCGCGGGCGGCAATCACAACCTGATCCTGGAAGGCGGCGAGCTCGACCTTGCCGGGCTCGTGAGGAAGATGGGTCGCGGGCTGCTGGTCACCGAGCTGATCGGGTTCGGGGTGAATCTCGTCACCGGCGACTACTCGCGCGGCGCGGCGGGCTACTGGGTGGAGGGCGGCGAGATCCGCTATCCGGTGGAGGAAATCACCATCGCGGGCAACCTGCGCGAGATGTTCCGCTCGGTCGCGGCGATCGGAAACGACGCCCTCACACGCGGCTCGCGCACCTGCGGCTCGATCTTGATAGAGGAAATGACCATTGCCGGAAACTGAACTCTGCGCCCGGCAACCGGAGTTATAATCGGCGCGCTTTCCATTCTAGGAGGGGATCACCCATGAAAAGACGCGAATTCCTGAAGAACGCCGGGCTGGGCGCGGCGGCGGGCGCGGGCCTTGTTACGGCGGCGCAGGCGCGCGCGCAGCAGACGGGAAGCCTGCCGAGCCTCCAGTGGCGCCTCGCGGCAAGCTGGCCGAAGAGCCTGGACACGCTGTTCGGCGGCGCCGAGCTCGTGGCGAAGCGCGTCGGCGAGATCACCGACGGCAAGTTCCAGATCCGCGCCTTTGCGGCGGGCGAGATCGTCCCAGCGCTGCAGGTGCTCGACGCGGTGCAAGCCGGCACCGTGGAGCTCGGCCACACCGCGACCTATTACTATTTCGGCAAGGATCCGACGTTCGCTCTGGGCACCGCGGTGTGCTTCGGCATGAACACCCGGCAGCAGAACGCCTGGTGGTATTTCGGAGGAGGTTCCGAGGCGATGGCGCCGCTGTTCAAGGAATACGGCTGCATCGCGCTGCTCTCCGGAAACACCGGCTGCCAGATGGGCGGCTGGTTCCGCAAGGAGATCAAATCGGTTTCCGACCTGAAGGGGCTGAAGTTCCGCATCGGCGGCATGGCGCAAGAACTACTACTATCCCGGCTTCTGGGAAGGCGGCCCGATGCTGATGACGCTCGTCAACGAAAAGAAGTGGAACGAGCTGCCCAAGCCCTACCAGGCGGCGCTCACCGCGGCTTGCGGCGAGGTCAACTCATGGATGCCGGCCAAATACGACGAGCAGAATCCGCAGGCCCTGCGCCGGCTGATCGCGAGCGGCACCAACCTGCGGCCGTTCCCCAGATCGGTGATGGAAGCGGCCGAGAAGGCGTCCTACGAGCTCTACGACGAGCTCAAGGCGAAGAGCAAGCACTGGGCGAGCGTTTATCCGCAGTGGAAGAAATTCCGCGACGAGCAGTTCCTGTGGTTCCGCGTCGCCGAATCGACCTACGACAACTATTCGTTTGCCTCCAAGCTCGGTGCCGGGAAGTCGTAGTTCCGGCGAGCGCAGACAGCTGCAATGCAAACCCCGCCTCGGCGGGGTTTTTTTGGGGGCGCGCTGCCAGTCATTTCTTGAAGAGATTCTCGACGAAGCTCTGGACCTTGGACGGATCGCCGCTGCTCTTCACCAGGTTCCCGGTGACCAGCCCGGGAAAACCGATCACGATGCCCACCATGATGACCTGAATCACCACGAAGGGCACCGCTCCCCAGTAGATCTGCCCGGTGGTGACCGGACGCGTCAGCTTACCGGTCAGCTTGTCGAGGTACTCCCTGCCGGGGGCCACGCTGCGCAGGTAGAACAGAGCGAAACCGAACGGCGGATGCATGAAGGAAGTCTGCATGTTGACGCCGAGCAGCACCCCGAACCAGATCAAATCGATACCGAGCTTGTCCGCGACCGGCCCGAGCAGCGGCACGATGATGAACGCCAGCTCGAAGAAATCGAGGAAGAACGCCAGCAGGAACGTCAGCAGGTTGACGACGATGAGGAATCCGATCTGCCCGCCGGGCAGGCTCGTGAGCAGGTGCTCGACCCAGAGATCGCCGTTGACGCCGCGGAAGGTCAGGCTGAACACCGTCGAGCCGACCAGGATGAACACCACGAACGAGGTGAGCTTCGCCGTCGAATTCATCGCCTGCCTGAGCAGCGACCATGTCAGGCGTCGGTTGATCATTGCCAGCACCAGCGCGCCGGTGGCGCCCATGGCGCCGCCTTCCGTCGGAGTCGCCACGCCGAGGAAAATGGTGCCGAGAACGAGGAAGATCAGTGCGAGCGGGGGGATCAGGACCAGCAGCACGCGCGCGAGCAATTTGGCGCCGCGCAGCGTGCGCGCTTCCGGCGGCAGCGCCGGCGCGGCCTTCGGATAGATCAGCGTGACTCCGAAGACATAGATCGCGTACAGCGCGGTGAGAACGAGCCCGGGAAAGATCGCCCCGGCGTACATGTCGCCGACGGATTTCCCGAGCTGGTCCGCGAGCACGATGAGGACCAGCGACGGCGGAATGATCTGCGCCAGCGTTCCCGATGCGGCGATGACGCCGCTCGCCAGGCGCCGGTCGTAGCCGTAGCGCAGCATGATGGGAAGCGAGATCAGTCCCATCGAGATGACCGAAGCGGCCACCACACCGGTGGTCGCCGCGAGCAGCGCGCCGACGAAGACCACGGCGTAGGCCAGCCCCCCTCGGATCGGGCCGAAGAGCTGTCCGATGGTGTTGAGCAGATCCTCGGCCATGCCGCTCCTCTCGAGGATGAGCCCCATGAAGGTAAAGAACGGCACCGCGAGCAGCGTGTCGTTCGACATGATGCCGAAAATCCGCTCGGGCAGCGCCCCGAAGAGCGCCGGCGTCAGCAACCCCAGCTCGATGCCGAGAAAGCCGAACGACAGGCCGATTGCCGCCAGCGCGAACGAAACCGGGTAACCGAACAAGAGGAATACGACGAGCGCGGCGAACATCAGCGGCGCCATGTTGGCGATGAGAAACTGCGTCATTTGGCGGCTTCGTCGCGTGCGATGGCCAGTTCCAGGGGGACCTCGTGTTTTTCCAGCGGATCCGGAATCAAGCCCTTCAGAAACGCGATGCGTTTGATGAGCTCAGAGACGCCCTGCAGCGAGAGCAGAAAGAAGCCCACCGGAACCAGAAGGCGCGCCGGCCAGCGGATCAGGCCGCCCGCGCTGCCGGAGATCTCGTTGCTGTTCCAGGCGTTCATGAATATCGGCCACGAGAGCCACGTAATAAAGGCCGCCATCGGCAGCAGGAAGAAGAGCGTGCCGAAGATGTCGATCCACATCTGCGCGCGGCGGGACAGGTGGCCGGCGATCACGTCTATCCGGATATGCTCGTTGTGCCGCAGCGTCCGGCCGATGCGCTCGTTGAGCGCGTCGATGAGGCGCGAAACCGACAGCAGGAAGCCCATTTTCCCTCCCCAGTGGCGTGCGATTGTCCCCTATTGCCCCCGGGTTTGGCAAAAACGGAGCGGCGGCGCCGACGGCTCACGGGATACACGCAAGATAATGCATTCTCGGATCTTGCGGCCGCCGCGTCTTCGTATAGACTTCCTCCGGGGGCCGGAATAAGATCGAAAACCAGCCGGCAAGCTCATTCAGGCGTCCACCTAGGAGGTTTTTCATGGTTTCCCTCGTTATCAACGGCAAGACCCGCGAGGTCGCCGCCGCGCCCGATACGCCCCTCCTGTGGGTGCTGCGCGACTCGCTGCGCATGACCGGCACGAAGTTCGGCTGCGGCATCGCCCAGTGCGGAGCCTGCACCGTGCACCTTGACGGCGAGCCCGTGCGCTCCTGCTCCACGCCCCTGTCGGCCGCGGCCGGCAAGAAGGTGACCACCATCGAGGGGATCGGCGCCACGCGAGCCGGCAAGGCGGTGCAGGCCGCGTGGATCACGAACGACGTGCCGCAGTGCGGCTACTGTCAGTCCGGCCAGATCATGAGCGCGAGCGCCCTTCTCGCCAAGAACCGCGCGCCGAGCGACGCCGACATCGACGCGGCGATGAGCGGCAACGTCTGCCGCTGCGGGACCTACAACCAGATTCGCGCCGCGATCAAGGATGCGGCCGCGAGCGCGAAAGGAGCATGAGCATGGGCGCCAGACAAATGAATATCTCGCGCCGCGAGTTTCTCAAGAGCTCCGCGATGGCCGGCGGAGGCCTGATCATCGGCTTCACCTTACCGGGCGCGACCCGGCTCGCTCAAGGCGCTGGCAAGGAGGCGCGGATGAGCGCCTATCTGCGCATCGCACCGAACAACGATATCACCGTCGTGTGCGGCCTCTCCGAGATGGGCCAGGGCGTGCACACCGCGATCCCGATGCTGGTCGCCGAGGAACTGGATGCCGACTGGTCGCGGGTGCGGGTCGAGCAAGCAGGGGTCGATCAGGCGTTCGCCAATCCGATCTTCGGCATGCAGGCGACCGGCGGATCGACCTCGGTGCGCGGGCACTGGGAGCCGATGCGCAAGGCAGGTGCGACGGCGCGCGCGATGCTGATCGCCGCTGCGGCCGAAACCTGGAAAGTCGATGCCGCCGAATGTCAGACGGAGAAGGGCACGGTAGTGCACAAGAGCGGAAAGAAGCTCTCCTATGGCCAGCTCGCCGAAAAAGCGGCGAAGCTCACGCCTCCCAAGGAGGTGAAGCTCAAGGACCCGAGCCAGTTCACGCTGCTTGGAAAGAGCGGAACCAGGCGCCTGGACAGTGCCGCCAAGTCGACCGGCAGGGCCAAGTTCGGCCTGGACGTCTACCTCCCCGGAATGCTCACCGCGGTGATCGCTTATCCGCCCGTGTTGGGAGGCAAAGCCGCCTCGGTCAACGACGCCAAGGCCAAGGCCGTTCCCGGCGTGCGCCAGGTGGTGCAGATTCCGAGCGGCGTGGCGGTGCTCGCCGACGGCTACTGGGCGGCGAAGCTTGGCCGCGACGCGCTCGAGATCCAGTGGGACCACGGCGCGAACGCTACGCTCTCGTCGGAGGGCATTTCGAAAACCCTCTCCGCCGGCGCCGCCGCGGGCGGCGCGGTCGGCCGCAACGAAGGCGACGCCAAGGCCGCGACGCCTGCGAAAAAAATCGAGGCCGAGTACGAGGCGCCCTATCTCTCGCATTCGTGCATGGAGCCGCTCAACTGCACCGCCTGGGTACGCAAAGGCGAGGTCGAGATCTGGGCCGGCACGCAATCGCAGGGCCCGGCGCAGGGCATCCTCGCCCAGGTCGCGGGCGTCGCGCCCGGCAAGGTGAAGGTCAACACCATGTACCTCGGCGGCGGATTCGGCCGCCGCTTCGCGCCCGATCCGGTCATCGGCGCGACGGTGCTCTC
>WNFI01026727.1_pt1 | contig 10534 bp, 9 predicted proteins | sample 5400471 | NCBI WGS metagenome assembly WNFI01 (sample SAMN13153348, study PRJNA577476) | soil metagenome | isolation source: 100 cm saprolite on Douglas fir-dominated hillslope | place: USA:California | collected 2013-09-17 | reverse complement strand
CCCGGGTTTTCGCATGACCTTATAACTGTGGGAAGCGTGATCGGGCCAGCAGCATGAGAACACCGAGAAGTGCTATTATTGAGCTGGAATGAACAAAAAACCATCACAGAAGGTCTCATTTTGCGGCCGTGTCACTCGAGTGAAACTTATGCCGAGTGAAGGCGGGTTGCATCGCATTTGGTCGTCAGGTCGACAGTAACAAAGCGGCTGTCCTTGATTACATAATCATGTTCGTCTTGAACCCGGTCTGCGCGTCAAGGGGCAAGGCGCTGCGCGATAAATGAGAAGTGGGCCCACAAGAGTTTCATTCCACTCTCAATCCCTTTCCCCCCTTCCACCCACTCGCGTCCCTTCCTCCCTTCCTTACGATTGCATGTCCGGTTATTCCTCCATATTTTCCGCAGGTCTTCTTGCTACTCCAAGACCCCAAGGCCATCCCAACTCTGCGGACTATGCCACTCCCGACTCCACCATGAACATGGACAGCGATTCTGATACGACACCCACGAAATTGAACCCCGTACCGACTCCCTCTTCTGAAGACGCGATGAACTACTTCGCGTCCCGCAGTCGTGCGTCAAGCAATGCGAGCATGACGTCCTCTGTACTTGGCGGTGTTGGTATTCCCCGTCTGCGACGGCGACGGAGTAGTCTGAACATTGCAAATAACGGGTTGAGTACCGTCAAGAGCCCGCAGCGAAGCGCAGGCATGGCTCTGCAACGTACTGCACTCATGAGTCCCGGCGGCCGTGCGCGCAGCGGCAGTACAGACATCGCCCCGGCTGATATGCTGTGTGTTGATGGCGAAGAGCACGGACTGGTTCCGAGCAGAGTAGGCTATGGACGTTCTCGAAGCGGGAGTAGCGGTGGTGCGATGCGGTAAGCGGTGAAGGGCCCTTGTCTTCTGCTCTTCTCCCTGACCTCACTCTTTTTAGACCACGCCGTGCACTCCGTAAGCCACCTCCCGTTCCTCCACCAAACGTACCGCTCCCACCGCCTCCTACCACGGTGGCTGTGTCCGAGGCCATCCAACGCCGTCCGCTCGTGCATCGCGCGCGTACCTCGGAAAACTTTTCCACGCTCAATGTCACCACTCTAAACCTGAATCCAAACTCTTCCGCATTTCTCACGCCTGCTCTCGATTTCACGAACAATTTGAAGGCCATGACTGCCAAGGGTAACAGCCCCCCGTCCTCCAGTAACATGGCAGAGCTGTCTGCTTTTTGGGGCTCCGGTCCGCGGATGAACGAAAACTGACGATCCGCTACGCTGCGGCGAGCAGATTGTCTTGTCTTCAAAGCGCCTGAAGAAAGGCACCTACGTCTACGACATGTTTTCTGGATGCGCAGCCACTCTATTTTTGCTCGGCGTTCTTTCGTGTTTTTTTTCGCCTGCTCAAATTATTCTATATTTCCACTAATATTTACATTGTACTGTCCCATTCTGAACCAGTTGCCGTGTTCGCCTGGTATCGCGTTCAAATTCTTTGCCCCTTTTTTTTTCGTTTAACGATCCTCATTGACTGAGTGCAATTTATTTATAATAATATCCTCATCGAATTACTTACTGTTATTTCTGCGCAAACTGTCTTGAACTGCTCTATTTACCCACTTAGCTGGATAATTATAATGATCACGTTGATACGTTGCATCCTATTTTTGGCATGAAATGCTCACTGTTTCTGTCCGTTGTGTGTGGTCTGAGTTTTGGGTTTGCACGCAAATCTCTAGTGGGAAAAAAATATATGTCCCTGAGCGGATTCGAGCCGCTGGCTTCACGGATTTGCAGTAACATAAACCACAACGTGATGATTTAACCACTAATCGACAGGGACTTAGCATGATCATGTCAAATTGGCATACTCATGCAAAGGAGAACCTACCACTAGTCTAAATTTCCGTTTCCGACCTGCAAATCTACTCACGACTACTCTCGCAATAATGTCTACCCGGAGCCGTTTCACCAACACATGAAAAAGCCACCCGAGTACTGTCTCTTTTACAATAAAGGCTCATGTGGGATCTACATTAGGCGATCTGACTTCCCTACGCAGGCCGTGATTTGCTCAGGGTCACTCGTTGAAAGGAGTCGTCCAACTTCTTTCCTAAACCCTCCGTGCCAGTGGCCTCCGCATACATGCACCTCCAGGCGCGTGGTGGCCATGTGAGAAATCAGAGAGCTACCCTCAAGGCCTTATTTTCCTTAGGCCCAGTCATACTAGGCATGGACTTACTGAGGTACCATGATTTGGGCTGCTACCGCATCATCGCCGCGTTACCCTGTCCGCGTATGCTTCTTTTTCAATGATAGGAAATCGGGTTTGTGCATCCAGAGAGCGAGAATGTGAACGTGCGTCTCTCATAGGTACTTTACTCACTCCAATCACGATATGGTTGTGTTACGCCTCAGGACCGTCGCGACAGATGGCACTTCTTCCCTTCGCGTCGTATTCCGAGGACATATGTCGCGTGAACACCTTCCATGAGTTCCAGGCTCTTGGTGGGCTATCATGGCTCACCAGCGCCCACTGACGGCGCGGTTACCGTAAAGGCACGGACAAACGAGACCAATACTTTCACAAGTCATGGTAGCTTCTCGAGAGCTGGATTTTATGTTGTCCGAATGGACTTATGACACTGGAGATCGGTCGATGTAAAATCGGCGGAAGTGCCCGAGCTCTGTCATGGACGTCTTTCTCTATTTGGTTTGTGTGCTGCCCAAGGTAGCACACATCCATTCATGCTGTCATCACCGTGAGAGGACCGAGGAGTGAGTCGCGTGAAGAGAGACTGTGAAAGTCACTCTTTGTCCTCCTTCACCACTACCGTCTACCTTTTTTTTCCATCGTGAGTGCTCGCCGTTTGGACGAATCCTGTATGTACAGTGGCAGGGTCAGCTGATTGACTTCACATCTCTCGAAACCTACTTTTGCAAAGGTCGATGCGTGAAGTCATTTCTGTACACGTCGGTCAGGCTGGGGTGCAAATCGGCAATGCCTGCTGTAAGCCACCCCGTTGATGTTCCGAATCGATCCAATCAGTTGATATACGCCACAGGGGAGCTATACACAGCTGAGCACGGGCTGGGCGTGAGTTCAATGACCTAAAGACCCTTCGTGCACGAGTCTAACATGCCCTTCGCTTCTTAGCCGAATGGCCGTCTTCAGGGAGGAGACAATGTGCGAGGAAATGGCGCCGATGGCTTTAGCACCTTTTTCTCTGAAACGTCATCGGGGAAATACGTCCCGCGTTCTCTTTACATTGATCTCGAACCCAATGTCATAGACGAAGTCCGAACAGGCAAGTACCGCGAACTCTTCCACCCAGAAACGATGATCACTGGGAAAGAGGACGCTGCGAGCAACTGTGAGTACAGTGACTCTATGCTATCGCGGTTTGATAACATGTGCATGTGTTTGAACGCATCGATAGATGCGCGGGGTCATTACACTGTCGGCAAGGAGAAAATCGACATCATTCTTGATAAGGTTCGGCGTCTTGCGGATAACTGCAGTGGCCTCCAGGGTTTCTTTGTTTTCCATTCGTTTGGTGGTGGCACTGGCTCCGGACTGGGGGCTCTCTTACTGGAACATCTTTCGACTGACTATGGGAAGAAGTCGAAACTGGAGTTCTGTGTGTATCCGGCACCTCAACTCGCCAACTCTGTCGTCGAGCCGTACAACTCTGTGCTGACAACCCACACGACGTTGGAGCATGCGGACTGCTCGTTCATGGTGAGACGGTTAATATTGTTGTCATGTGAGCCCCCTATGATGAGCTATTCGTTTCAGGTTGACAACGAAGCGATCTTCGGGATCTGCAAAAAGTACCTCGGGATTTCCCAGCCGAGTTTCACCAATTTGAATCGACTGATCGCTCAGGTCGTCTCTTCGATCACGGTTTCTCTTCGCTTTACTGGTTCCCTGAACGTCGATTTGAATGAATTCCAGACGAATCTTGTTCCGTTTGTCGTCTTTTGATCTTGTCTTTTGTGATCGTGCCTTAACAGGCTGTTGACCCCTAGCTTTCCGCGTATTCATTTTCCTCTTGCCACGCTTTCGCCCATCGTACCTGTGGACCGAGTCCAACACGAGATGAACGATGTTGCCAATATCACTGCCGCCTGTTTTCAGCGCGGCAGCCAGATGATCAACTGCGACCCGATGGAGGGAAAATACAGTGGGTCGTTTCTTCTCAACCTTTGGTAGCTTTAACAAATGGCCGTAGTGGCCTGTGCGTTGCTCTATCGGGGGGACGTCGTCTCCAAGGACGTCAACGCTGCGGTTGCCCAGCTGAAGACTCGCCGCACGATCCGATTCGTTGACTGGTGTCCGACGGGCTTCAAGATTGGCATTTCCAACGAGCCACCAGCACACATCCCCGATGGTGATCTGGCCCGAGTAGTTAGGAGCGTTTGTGTGCTGTCCAATACGACTGCCATCTCTGATGCGTGGACCCGGCTGGATCGTAAATTTGACCTGCTTTACTCAAAGCGGGCCTTCGTGCACTGGTACGTTGGTGAGGGAATGGAAGAGGGTGAGTTCTCGGAAGCACGGGAGGATCTCGCGGCTCTTGAGAAGGATTACGAAGAAGTGGGGGTTGACTCGGCGGATGTGGAAGAGGAGGGAGAGTATTAGGCGTATACTTTCGTAAATTTTCCCTCCTTTCTCCTGCTATTACCAACCTCGCATTCAATCACTCCCTAGATTCATGTCATGTCGATGCCCATCGCAGTTGTAATAATTGGCTCTGCACCACTCTGTCCTCCAGACTACAGCGGTCTAGTTTAAATTTCGGAACTAGCGTCGATAGAGACTTTGTGGGCTTGCAGCCTGGGTCTTGGCTAATTGAAACCTCTGGAATGAGGACTGGCAATAAAGCCCAGCCAAAAACTACAATTGACTGTTCTAATGATTACTGTAAATCGTTGAGTGAAAAATATAAGCATTTTGTGATCCACCGAGTCGATCGTGCATGCAAAGGCTTTGTACCGCAGCTGGAGGCCTCGGGTTGTCTGGCTGTGCCAGATCGAAAACGCTTCTTCATCCCATTGGCCTTAATGATCTATCCATTTCTCGCAGATACATCTATATTACCTGGCTCAATAGACTTCTCCCACGAGAGTTTATTGCGATTGTGAATCATACTGCAAGGGGCAGACGAAGAGAAGTGTCCAAAGTCCGAGAAGGCATGACCCATTCTCATCGTTCTCACGAACTGCCCCAAAGTAAGCCCACGGTGTTCGAAAACAGGTGGAAGTCGAGAGCAGAGGCGATAGCAAAGGATGGTATGAACGGAGGAGGACATGATGCATCCGCTTACCGTATGGCCCTATGGTTGGATGAATGTCAGACCGCGTCTCATGGTTGATAATGGCGTCGAGGCCATTCATTGTGACGACTCGGAGTGTACGGAAGCCACGTAACGGTGACGATCTAATCCGCTGCGTTGTTGACGTTCGGACTTTGCAGTCACCACAGAACTAATGATTTTGCAGCGCTGCACCCTTCCCGTCCTCAAAAATAGTGCACGTCTTCGTTGTGCATTTCCGGGTATTCGCAGAGTGGCAACCGCGTCAGATCCAAACGCGGTGAGCGCTCTGTTCGTCGCCTCACATTCCATTCCCACTTCTCATATACTTGCTAACGCAGCCTCTGAGACGAACACCACTTTATGACTTTCACGTTAAACATGGTGCAAAGATGGTACCCTTCGCGGGCTATCATATGCCCCTAGTCTATGGCGACGTCGGCCAGGGTTGCGTCCCTTTCGACTTTTTAAATTAAATTCTCTAATGTTGTCTACAGTTGCCAGCCATCAGCATGTGCGACAGAGCGCGGGACTCTTTGATGTCGGACATATGGTACAGTCCAAGTAAGCGTTGGCAATGTTTCTCCTCCTTCGTTGAACAAACTAACAGCACACCGACATCTAGCTTTCGCGGCGCCACAGCAATGCAATTCTTGGAATGGTTGACTCCATCGTCCCTTTCGGCCCTAGCACCGTACACATCCACCTTGTCCGTGTTCCTCAACGAACACGGCGGGATCATCGACGACACCGTGATCACAAAGCACGCGTCAGACGCGTTTTACGTAGTCACGAACGCCGGTCGCCGCGCCGAGGATTTGGCTTGGTTCGCGGCGCGACTGGCCGAGTGGAACGTCAGCGAGCGCGCGAAAGACGGTCTGGTGGAGCACGAAGTATTGGATGGTTGGGGATTACTTGCATTGCAGGGTACGTCATATCGTGTATACGCACGTTCGGAGGTCGGCGTGGATGACCTCGAAAAACAAACAAACAATAGGTCCTGCTTCGGCCGACCATTTGCAGGCCTTGACGTCGTACGATTTGCGCGCTTTGACTTTCGGGAGAAGTGCGTTCGTTCCGCTCGAAGGCATTAACGTTCACATCGCACGCGGTGGATATACCGGGGAGGACGGCTTCGAGGTCAGTCTCCTAATTTATTTATTCCCGGGCCCCGGCCCGCTTTAATTTCCTTCCTGACACTCAACTAGATCTCCATTCCCCCTGCACAAACTGCTTTCCTCGCATCAGCGCTCCTTCGCATGCCCGTCCAACTCGCCGGTCTGGGCGCCCGCGATTCCCTGCGGCTCGAGGCGGGATTGTGTCTCTATGGCAATGACCTGGACGAGAGCACCACGCCTGTTGAGGCCGGTCTTTCCTGGGTTATTGGAAGCTTCATGTTATTAATATCTGGTTAACTGATCTTTGTTAGAGGGTGCGAAGATTCTCGCACCTGAAACGTCAGACGAAATAGGTATGTGTTGTTTTTCCGGCGACAATCACAATGATGAATGTTAGGCGTACGTAAGGTGTCGTCACGTCAGGTATTCCGCTCGCTCCGACGGTGGGCAAAAACATTGCAATGGGTTATATCAAGTCCGGTTTCCACAAAAAGGGGACCGCGGTCGCTGTGGAAGTGCGCAAGAAAGCTCGTCCGGCTCTCGTCACGCCTATGCCGTTCATCCAAACACGATATTGGAGAGGTTGAGCCACTTGAAAATCTGATTATTGATGTAGGTGTAGGAGCATTACCACATTCGTATTTGTCTTCATGTTAGACGTACCCAAAAAGGTGTGTGGGTAGCGCAGAGCCTCGGACGTCATCCTTTATTACCATGCATGCTGCTATTTGTGCATTTGAGCCACCTCATAGGTGTATAACTCTCACAACATGTCATCCGGCCTCTGCGCAAGGAATAGAGATAGGCATACGGCGCCCTATAATACCGCCCTAGTGAGTGCCAATATCGGTTGCCATGTCCCACTCGAAACGTGAATTGCTCCCAAAACAACGACCTCGGCCGATAGTATCCCGTCTCTTCCACCAATTCTCCACCTGGGATCTGTATTCGGACGCCCTTCATGCTCCTAAAAGATCTATAAGATACTGGCTACTGCGAGGTTGGGGGGTTTTATACTCGCCTCGAGACATTTACTGACGGCGCGACCGACATGTTGTGCGAACTTTGCGACAGTTATAGGGTTCTTCAAGCGCGAGTCGTCGCGTGCCTGCACTTGACGTTTCCATATCCTATATCCAGGCCACTATGATAGCGCGCAGAAGCCATCAGCAAATTAGCGCGCCATGTTCTTCCGGGTGAGGCGACGGTGGCCACGTTCCCCGAAGAGGGAACAAGGACAACTATCATATCGAAGTCTCCTTACCTGGATACGCACGTGGAGTGTGCTTTGTCCTCCAAGCGGTGCATACGTTTGCGCCCCGAGAACTCCGTGTGATCCTTCTACTGCCTCGTGGAGCGCGAGGCCGACGACACGGTCTTGACGCACGAAAAATATTGGGAACTGCAGGGTCGCGTCCAGCACGTATTTGTTTATCGCGCCATGGCTCTGCGGGCTCCATAATGCTTGCGGAACAACCGTCCCTTCTATGTTGCGGGCGTCGTAGTCCAACAGTCGCGCCTTTGGCTCCGCCTGCTTGTGGCAGGCATCACTGGATGTCTCTGCAATGCTGAGGACACCTTGGCTCGTGAAGCATGCTCCTGGCCAGGTGGGGACATCCCAGCATAGTTGAGACCTTCGGATGCTCCCTTTGAGCAAGTAGCTGAAGTAAAATTCGGCGTCTCTTGGTCCGAACATGTAGGAGATCGACCCGTCGACCAAAATGTCTGACGGGGCCTGGGAACTTGACGTGCACGGTGAGAGATGATTGTACATTTGTTCCGCCTCGTCCGTAAACGGCGGTGGCATGGGGGATCTGATCGTAGTGGAATGCAAGGATATAGACGTACTGTAGATGTGAGGGGTGATGTCGATCAATTTCGTCAAGTAAGGTAAGAGGGCCCCCTTTAATCCTCAACAGTTATGTAGAACTTCCCTCGGTCTAGTGCCAACCGTTTGGGCCTACATTGACGTTTAGGATGGCGGTGAAGTACTGTTTGGATGTAATGCATATTCCATGCTTTGAAATATGGTGACCCCTTGAGCGAGGCGTACTCACTACACTGCCTATGGATACCATTACGCTCTTTCTCCGTGAGCGCCAACTTTGGCCCGACACCAGGACTTTGCCGCCAGCCTTCAACCAAAAATAAGCGCAGTTCGTCCCAAATCACATCATATTCGCGATACAGCCACAATATCAAACAGGAATCACAAGGATACTACGTTGATTTTTATTTCCCCCGTACCCATGTAATCGGTGCGACCTCGTCAAATGGATCCGAGAAGTTTTTTTAAAACCCATACGTGGGGCGCGGTGCGAGACATACGGACACATAAAAATTTTAGCCGGTCCTTGGAAGCTCTAAAGCATCAGGACCGAAACTGTGGGGAAGCAGTTCTTCGAGCGACGTCTCGAGAAGACCCGCACTATTGCCATCGGCACTTCCGTATCCAGCGGGCACTAGCAGGATAGGCATTTTGAGTGCACAAAATTCGCGGATTACCTGACGACAAATGCCGCATGGTGCGATCGGCTGCGCCACGTCCCTATAGGAGACGTCCAATTGCCGGTGTGAGTTTCAACTTGGAATTACTGTGGTAAGGATAGTCAGGGCGCGGAAGACGCACGAATTTAATGCGAGAGCAATAAATGAACGGGTGCCTTCGCTCTGCACCGTGACGGTCAGAGTCAGCAAGGAATTGGGGTTGTCGAACTAAAAAAGCATACTACAGCTTTTACTATAGCGGTGCGTTCCGCACAGATAGTGCCACCTGTTACAACAATTATCTCATCCCAAACACATCAGTTTCAAGTTGTCCAAAGAAGACATACCATATGATGCATTTTCTACATTTGCTCCTTTGATTATCCTACCATCTGGGGTGAGGAGGGCCGCTCCGACGCGGAATTTGGAATAAGGGGAATATGTCCCACTCTTGGCTATGCACGATGTCAGAAATCAAGAAAGGGCAGACGTGAGGTACCAGATGCCTTCTATTGCAGCTCGGATCAGTCGTTCACGATCTAGAACGGATATTTTTTCGGCTGTCATCGTGTCGTTGAATACGATGATTGATCGATTCGAGACTCCGATTGGATGGCGGCGGGACCGATGGGTCTTTGTAATAGAGCGTCTACGTCTAAGCGTATGCTGTACCGCCGACTTTCGCACTGTCCATCAAAGTACATCAATAGAATAATGATCCTGGGTATAATCTTAATGTGGATCAGTCAGTCCATAATGGTTGTGCCAGTGCCAAGAGAGCTGATCCACTTCCTACTTCATACTAGTGTGATTACCTTCATTCTAGTGCCGCACGGGCGGCAGACTGAAGGGCGTAGTAGAGTACTGCCCAAAACGGGGCTTTAAGTATAGGAACATTTCAAGAATCCTCTATCCCCAAGAGGGCGACACGGGTGTACTCATTTACGTCCAAGAATCTCGAAGTTTAAAGTGCCAAAAGAGACCGGCGAACAATAAATCCCAGTCGACGAATGGGGATATATCATACAGCACTACTGTAGTACTGTAGATCAGTGCGCCTCGAACGGGAGTAATGAAAGTGCGGGTGTGACGGTGCTCAATGAGGAGGGACAAGCAACTCAAAACAAACAGCAGCGCGCGAACATCGCTGGGCTAAACTGTATTTGTTATGGCGCACTGGCACTTGATGTGCCGTGATGACTGAACAATTTGAATGTGATGATCGCGGCTACAGTAAATAACGAATTCATTACCATAGCCAGTGATATCATGGCTGCGGCTTGGGAAGAATCGTGTCCGTCAATTTCGGCGACAACCTTGATTCTCTAAGTCTCCAAATACTGTAGTAACACGTATCGAAACCCTTGTCGTCCGTGTGATCGCTTACACTGTCACCCTGAAAGCTTCTGTTCCTATCGAAGCGCCACAAACGGACGGAATGGGTACTAGACTTTCAGTTTCTCAGGGAGGGGGCCGAGTCGATGACCCTGAGCCTATCTGAGATCATGCTTTGCACCCTCAAAGTTAAGACCGGAGCAAGAAAATGCCTCGATTAAGAGACGTCCGTGGCTTGAGGTCTTTGTAACCTGTCCGTAGAAACTCATTTGACCTGGGTATAGC
>WNFI01657961.1_pt1 | contig 10535 bp, 7 predicted proteins | sample 5400471 | NCBI WGS metagenome assembly WNFI01 (sample SAMN13153348, study PRJNA577476) | soil metagenome | isolation source: 100 cm saprolite on Douglas fir-dominated hillslope | place: USA:California | collected 2013-09-17 | reverse complement strand
TCTGGGACCCCGGCATCTCCAACCATACCCTCCCGCTCTCGCTCTACCTGACGCAGAAGCCGGCCTTCTTCGGCACTCAGGCTTGGCCCTTCGCCGACCCCGTTCGCACTCCCATGCTGGGAGTTCTTCCGGCCAAGCAGCGCTACGATATCGGCAAGCCAAACGGCTAAAACGCATTTCATAACGCATTTGAAACGGCTGGAAGCGTAATCGCCTTCGGCGGCCGGGCCTGGCCTCGATCATATGCCGATCCAGACGGTCGCGGTGGCCAGCGCCAGGACGATCCAACTCGACCGATTCCGGAGGGCGAAGATCAGGGGATCATCGTCCACCTCGCCCCGGCGCGCGCGCAGCCACAGGTCGCTCACCCAATAGAGCACCAGCGGGCAGAGGAGCCAAAGCCAGCCCGGATGGGCGTAGAGGCGCCGGACGTCCTGGCTCGAGATGTAGAGGGCCAGGACCAGCACTGCCAGGTAACCGCTCGCGATGCCCATCGAGAAGACCGGGCCCAGATCGTCGGGGCGGTAGCCGCGGCCGGGCAGCGCCTCCTCGGCGGCGACCAACTCCGCCGCGCGCTTGACGAAGGCCAAGGAGAGGAAGAGAAACATGGCGAAACTGGCGAGCCATTCGGAGACAGGCACCCCGGTCGCGGCGCTGCCCGCGTAGATCCGCACTGTGTAGAGTCCGGCGAGGATGGCAACGTCGAGGATGGGGCGCTTCTTGAGGCCGAGCGAGTAACCGAGCGTCGCCACCCAGTAGCCCGCGAGGAGGAACCCGAACTCCCTCGGCAGCTGCAGGGCCAAGGCGGCGCCCGCGACGAGCAGCGCCGGGACCAGCGCCTTCCCCGCGGCGATCGGCAGTGCGCCCGAGGCGAGGGGACGAAACCGCTTCCGCGGGTGGCGCCGGTCCGCCTCGAGATCCCTCAGGTCGTTGAGGACGTAGACGCTGGAGGCGACGAGGCCGAACGACACGAAGGCGAGCAGGTTGCGGCCCCAGAGGTTGCGATCGGCAAGCCGGTGGGCGCCAAGGAGGGGAATGAAGAGCAGCGCGTTCTTCGCCCACTGGTAGAACCGGAGCTGCCGCACCAGGAGCGCGACCCAGCCCCGCCGCGCCGCGCCGCCCATGGTCACGGTATCGTCAGATGTCGAGGTCATCGGATCATGCCATCACGGGTCCTCGCGCAGCGCGCCCGGATGGCGCCATGAACGCGGGAAACGAAGTCGGCCGCGAATATCGCCAGCAGCGGATCGACGGGAAAACGGAACCGCGGTTTGACGATGGTTGCGCTCGACGATGCAAGCACGAGAAGGAACGCCAGTGCGACGATACGTGCTTCTGGAGCGCGACGGTTGATCCACAGGCCTGCCAGTCCGAAAACGATCCAGGGGAGCATCGCCCATCCGACGGCCTTCGCCCAAGGCTTGTCGTGGAGGCCGGCGGTGGCGGGCTTGCCGACGGAATCGAGCACGGCCAACGCGCGCCCGAGCGCGAGCTCCGCCCAGCGGAAGGGATGCCCGATGATCCACCGACGTGCCGCGCGTGCCCACTCGGCGTCCCGCGCCAGCTCGCTGCGAGCGGCGATGGGATCCGGCTCAATCCAGTTGCCCGATCGGAACGTCGCGCGATCGTTGGCCCCGAGGGCGAGGTTGTATCCGCCGTTGGTGCCCAGCGTGGGCGCACCGAGAACCAGCGCATTCCTGGTCATCCAGGCCGCCGCTGGAAGCAGCCCCGACGACGCCAGGACGACCGCGGCGAGCGCACCGGCGCGGCGGTAGATGACAAGACCGATCAGCGCGGGGAGCGGTACGAAGTAGGGCGTCGCAGCCCCAGCGGCGCCCAGCGCCAGCCCGGCCAGGGCGGCCCGCCTGACCCCCCCGCCCCAGCCGACGTCGGCGGCAAGCCAAGCGCCCGCGGCGAGCGCCGCGGCCGTGAGCGACGCCGGGTAGACGGTCGCGCTCGCATAGGCGAGGCCAGGGTGCATGGCTGCGAGCGCTGCCGCGATCTCGGGGACGAATGGTCGCGGCGTGGCCCGGCGCCCGAGCGCCAGCACGGCGAATGGCACTACCGCCAGGAGCACCGCTTGCGCCAGCTCTGCCACTAAAGGGTGGTGCCCGGCCACGGCGTAGATCGCCGCGAGAAAGACGACCTGTCCCGGTGGGCGGAAGGCCGACGGCTCTCCCCGCAAGGAGAAGCCGTTGCCGGCGAGCAACGCCGTGGCGATGGAATCGTAGTCGCCCTCGTCTTTGAATGCGAAGTTGCCTCTCTGGTGCAGGACGAGCGCGATGCGCACGAGCAGGCCCAAAGCCACCCAGCCGGGGAGCCAGAGAGGCGACGTCACCGCCCGGTGCAAGCGGGCGGCCGCGCCGTGGCGAACGCTCATGAAGATTGCCGTCACAGGTCACCCAGACGCCGTTTCAGTACCACCACCGTCGCGCCCGACTTCACCGCATATGGTTCAAGTGTCCCGCCGTACACACCGGCTGGCAATTTGCGGTTGCCGCACCCTGCGCGCGTGAGTAGGGTGTCGCCCTGGAACTCGACGCTGGAGCCAGACAGGACCGGTCCCCAAGATGTGTGGAATCGCGGGAGCCATCGGCGCGATCGACAGCGCGATCACCGAGGCCGTCCAGTGCATGAGCGCGGCCCAGCATCACCGCGGACCAGACTCGAGCGGCCTGTGGACGTCCTGCCCGCCTCAAGGCGGCACCGGCGTGCTCCTCGCGCACCGCCGCCTGGCGATCATCGACTTGAGCGAGGACGGCCGCCAGCCGATGGCGGACCCCGAGACCGGCAACGTGATCGTCTTCAACGGCGAGATCTACAATTTCCAGGCGCTGCGTCGAGAGCTTGAGCGCGAGGGCGCGAGATTTCGCTCGCGCAGCGACACGGAGGTCATCCTCAAGGCGTATTCCCGCTGGGGCGCGGACGGCGTCACCCGCCTGCGGGGAATGTTCGCCTTCGCCCTTTGGGATGCCGCGCGGGGGACGCTCCTCTTCGCCCGCGACCGCCTCGGCATCAAGCCGCTCTATCTGTGCAGCGTGGCCCGGCCCGGTGGGGCGCGCACGCTCCTCTTTGCCTCCGAGGTCCGCGCGCTCCTCGCCAGCAACCTCCTCGACCGGGAAGTCGACCCGGTGGCGCTGGCCAGCTACGTTTGGAACGGCTTCGTCATCGGGCCCAGCACCATCGTCCGCGGCGTCGAGTTGCTCCCAGCGGCCACCTGCGCGACCGCCTCGAAGGATGGCGTGACGCCCGCTCCGCGGCGGTACTGGCGCCTGCCCGCCGCCTCGTCCCAGCCCGGAACGAAGGAACAGCTCGAGGCGGAGCTGTCCGCCGCAGTGGACATGCACCTCATCAGCGACGTGCCGCTCGGCATCTTCCTTTCCGGCGGCATCGACTCGAGCGCCGTCGCCGCGCTCGCGGTACGCTCGGGGAGCGCCCGGATCCGCACTTTCAACATCGGTTTCGACGAGGCCGTCTACGACGAAGCGCCGCACGCGCGCGCGGTCGCCCGGGCCTTGGGTACCGAGCACCACGAGCTGCGCCTCACCCAAACGACGTTCCGGCGGGAGCTTCCCGACGCACTCGGGTGCCTGGACCAACCCACCTTCGATGGAATCAACACCTACTTCGTCAGCCGCGCGGTGCGGGAAGCCGGCCTCACCGTCGCCCTGGCAGGCACGGGAGGGGACGAGCTGTTCGGCGGGTATCACAGCTTCCGCGACGTCCCCTGGGCTGCCCGCTGGAGCCGCAGGTTGTGCGCATTCCCGCCCGAGCTGCTTCGCCGCATGGCGAACGGCGTCACCCGCGCGGCCAGCTTGCGCGCTGCCCTGCCGCCGCAGACGCGCTGGGGAAAGCTGGGAGATGCGCTCGCCGCGCGCGGCGAGTTGCTCGACACGTACCAGGTTTCGTACGCGCTCTTCTCCTCCGATTTCGCGCGGCAGCTCCTCAAGCGCGACTCGGACGGCGAGGTCCACATGGGCCTGCCCAGCAAGATCGCGCAGGAGCTCGGTGAGCTGATCGCCGGCAGCCCACCGCTGCCGGCCATCTCGATGCTCGAACTGTGGTGTTTCCTGGGTGAGCGCCTGCTGCGCGACACCGACGCCGCGAGCATGGCGAGCTCGCTCGAGGTGAGGGTCCCCTTCCTCGATCACGAGGTGGTCTGCGCCGCTTCCGCTCTGACCGAGGAGGACCGCTTCGAGCCGCTGGGAAAGAAGCAGGTCTTGCGCGAGCTCGCCCTGCGAGATCTGGACGGGGCGCTCTTTGACCGGCCCAAGTCCGGGTTCGTGCTCCCCATCGACGACTGGGCCCGCGACGCGCTCAAGGAGGAGATGGGCGCCGCCCTGGGCGACCCGGGATTTTGCGAGGCGGCCGGGCTCGACGCGCGCGCCGTGGGCCGGCTATGGAGCGCGTTCCTGGCGCGCGCGCCCGGCATCTACTGGTCGCGCGTCTGGGCCGTCTACGTGCTCGGCTGGTGGTGCCGCGCGAACCGGATGAGCGTCCGATGAACGCTCCCACGGGGCGGCGGTACGTGCTCATCTCGCCATGCCGCAACGAAGCAGCGGTCGCCCGCCGCACGCTGGACTCGGTCGCAGCCCAGAGCGTCCTGCCCGACCTGTGGGTGATCGTCGACGACGGGTCGAGCGACGCCACGCCGGAGATCCTCGCGGAGTATGCCGCCCGATACGCCTTCATCCGGGTCGTCCGCTGCAAGGATCGGGGACGGCGAAGCGTTGGCCCTGGCGTGGTCGAGGCCTTCTACGCGGGGTACGACACCATCGACCCGGCGCAGTTCGACTACCTGTGCAAGCTCGACCTCGACCTCGATCTTCCCCCGCGCTACTTCGAGCTGCTCATGCAGCGCATGGAGGCGGAGCCGCGCCTGGGGACCTGCAGCGGAAAGCCGTACTACCTCGGGCGCGGCGGCCGCCTGGTCAGCGAGGACTGCGGCGACGAGACGTCCATCGGCGCCTCCAAGTTCTACCGGGTCGAGTGCTTCTTGCAGATCGGCGGCTTGGTCCGCGAGGTCATGTGGGACGGCCTCGACTGCCACCGCTGCCGCATGCTCGGCTGGATGGCGCGGAGCTGGGACGATCCCGAGCTGCGCTTCCTTCACCTGCGCCCGATGGGCTCCAGCGAGAAGGGGATCGTGACCGGCCGCCTCCGCCACGGGCGAGGCCAGTACTTCATCGGCACCGGGATCGCGTACATGACGGCGAGCGCGCTCTATCGCATGCAGCGCCCCCCGCTGGTCATCGGGGGGCTGGCGATGTGGTGGGGCTACCTCTTGAGCCTCATGCGGCGCGCGCCCCGCTACGAGCAGCCGGGGTTCCGCCGCTTCCTGCGGCGCTATCAGTGGGATTGCCTCCTGCGCGGCAAGGCCGCCGCCACCCGGCGGCTCGACGAACGGCAGGCTGCGCAGTGGCGGCCGGGAACCGGCCCTAAAATGCCAGCGTCGTCGCGCTCGCCACGTTCGAGTAGGGGCTGAGGTTGCCGGCCGCGTCGGTCGCCCGCACCCGGTAGCTGTAACTCGTGATCGGCGTCAGCCCAGTGTTGTTGAACGAGGTGCCCGTCACCGTCGCGATCTGGGCGAAGTTCGCGCAGGGTGAGCCCTGGCAGCGCTCCACCAGATATCCGGTCACTGCGCCGGTCGACGCGGTCCAGACCAGATCGATCTCTTGACCGCTCGTCGCGATCGCCGTCAGCGGGCCCGGCGCCGTGGGCGGCTGCGTGGCCGGCGGCGGTCCCGCAACGTCCCCGCCCTCCCATCCCATGAACGCGAACCCCGGGCCCTGCGCTTGCATCCCGACATCGCCGGCGGGATAAGAGCCGTCCGTCGTGTACGTGAACTGGGAGACGCCGTTCTGGGATACCGTGAGGGTATTCCCATCAGCGGTCAGCCTCCATTTGTCTCCCGTCACGATGAGGGGAGTGAAGTATCGGACCGGGGTGAAGGTCCCGTCCGGGTTCATCTTGAAGATGCCCGACCCCGCCGGGCTGTCGGCGTAAAGGAACAGCAGCCATCCCGTTTGCCCGGAGTTGTTGCGGTCGATGCGGACGATGGGCCCGCCACCACCCTTGGCCGGCGTGCCCAGCGTGACCTCGGAATACTGTTTCGCCGGCGGGGTGATGCTCCATACTCCCTCTGCGTTGTTGCCCAAATCCCGGCCCATGGCGAGACCGCCCGCCTTCTTGAATCCGGAATAACCAGGCAGCGGATACCAGCGGTCTCCTTCGTCGAGGGGGTTTTCCGTCCCGGCAAAATTCGAGGAATCCCAGGCACCGGACGAGACGGGCGCGGCACCGCTCGACCACGAGGCGATCATCGCGTCGGTCAGCGTGGTGGTCGAGGGATACGCGAGCATCCCTGTCGTGCCGGCCGGATACTTTGTCCGGTCCGTGCCGATGTTGTAGATGAAGTCGCGCACGCCGTTCTTGAGTCCGTAGATCACCTGGCCCCGCGCGATGAGGCGGAGCGCGTCCCGGTCGGCGACGGGCGAACTCGCGATCAGGGGAGTCCCGGTGTAGCTGGTCCCATTCGCGTCGATCCGATAGAGGGAATTGATTCCGCCGTTGCTCGCCCACCAGAGATAGTGGCTGTCTACCGACGCGCCAGATGTCTGGACGCGAACATTCGGCCCCACGTTGTTGCTGTTGTTTCCCAGGTGCCCGACGACGATTTCGGAGTATTGGTCGGTCGGAATGGCCGCCGTGGTCCGGGCACCTGCATGATTATGATCCGGTCCGACGAACCGGTCGGGAAGGGCCCCGTTGTTCTTCTGGAAGCGAGTGCCTTGCGGGGCGAGGGAGGTGATGGCCGCCCACGCACCATTCTCGTAGAGCGGGCTCTCGACGCCGGCGAAGTTGGAGGATGCGATGGGGGTGCCGGCAATCGCGGCGCCGGGAATGAGCGCAGTGAGGAGCAACCAGAGTCGGCAGGTCAGGTGGCTCTGGCGCAGTGCGCTTCGCGCTCCAGAGAAGTTCACGGGGGGCCTCCTGGATAGGCGAAAAAAGACTACGCGTGGGAATGTGTTGACGGGCACGCCTGGCGACAAGCCCCCCAGACGCGCAAACCTTGGCGCCAGGTGTTCACCGGGACACATTCCAGGCCACCCGAGGCGATGACGAGAAGACAGGTGCTCTCATGACCGAACAGGCCGACGTCGCCGTCATCGGCGCGGGCGTGGTGGGGCTGGGGGTCGCGCGTGCGTTCGCGCGCGCCGGCCGCGAAGTCGTCGTCCTCGAGTCCGAGCGGTACATCGGCTTTCACGCCAGCTCGCGCAACTCCGAAGTGATCCATGCCGGCATCTACTATCCTGCCGGTTCGCTGAAGGCGCGCTTCTGCGTGGAGGGAAAGCGGGCGCTCTACACCTATTGCTCCGAGCGGGCCATCCCTCACGCGCGCCTGGGCAAGCTCATCGTCGCCACCTCCGAGGAGGAAGTCCCGACCCTTGGACGGCTCAAGGCGAACGCCGAGGCGAACGGCGTGACCGACCTGGTTTTGCTCTCGCGGGCCGAAGCGCACCAGCTCGAGCCGGAGGTGTCCTGCGTGCGCGGGCTTTTGTCACCCTCGACGGGGATCATCGACAGCCACGCGCTGATGGCCGCGCTGCGCCACGACGCCGAGGAGGCGAGCGCGCAGATCGCGCTCGACACGCCGGTGCTCTCGGGCAAGGTCTGTGCGGAAGGCATCGAGCTGGCGGCCGGCCGTGGCGACCCTCTCACCGTGTGCTTCCGGCTGGTGGTGAACTGCGCGGGGCCGTGGGCGCAGGAGGTGGCGCGCCGGATCGAGGGCGTCCCAAAGGCCTCCATTCCGCCGCAGCACTTCGCCAAGGGGCACTACTTCGTGATGGCGGGGCGCGCCCCGTTCCGGCATCTCGTCTACCCCGTGCCGGTACCGGGCGGTCTCGGCACGCACCTGACGCTCGATCTCGCCGGCCAGGCCCGGTTCGGACCCGATGTGCAATGGATCGACCGGGTCGAATACTCCTTCGATGAGTCGCGCGCCCCGGGCTTCTACCAAGCCATCCGGCGCTACTACCCCGGTCTGCAAGACGGCGCACTCTCACCGGGGTTCACCGGAGTGCGCGCCAAGACTGCGCCGGCCGGCGCCGCCGCGCCCGACTTCCAGATCCAGGGCCCCATGGAGCACGGCGTGTCCGGCCTGGTGAATCTATACGGGATCGAATCACCGGGGCTGACTTCCGTGCTGGCGCTCGCCGAGCACGTCCGGCGAATCGCAGGCAGCTGAGCGGTCAGCAGCGCCGCGCGCTTCGAGCGCCAGGGCGGCGAGTGAGCGCAGCCGCTCCTCGCGCGCGAGCATCGCCTCGGTCGGCTTGAGGCCGAGCGTGTCGTAGACGGCGTGCAGCCGGTGGACCCAGTCGTGGCGCTGCGCCGCCTGGTGCACATTGTGGCTCGCCCAGAAGAACCGCCCCCGCCGCCACGCCCTCGTAGAAGCGCGACGAGATCTCCTCCTTGCCCTCGATGATCTCGGGCTCGTTCACCCGCGCGCGGTTCGCGACGTAGTAGCGGCTCCGCTGCAAAAGGCTCGCGAGCAGCAGCCGATGCTCGCTGGCGTTGCCCACGCTGAAGGTCATCTGCCTTCCGTTCTCGCCGCTCGCGCGCACCGTGTCGTAGTAGTAGAAGATGCGCCGGTCGCGCGCGAGCCGCAGCAGCGCGGCGTGCGTCACCGGCGATCGCCTCCCGATGTTGCAGACGTCGATGGCTCGCGCCGGTGTGTCCGGATAAGGCGCGAAGCGGAGCACGTCGACCGCGAGCGGCAGGTAGGTGCAGGGCCGGCCGGCGATGCGCGCCACCGTCTCGATCGGGTGGCGCACCCCGAGAAAGACGTGATCGAAGCGCGCCAGCAGCTCGAGCAGGTACTCCGGAATCTCCTGCTCCCAGATCTCGCTGATGAAGCAGGCGGCCACCCGGCAGCGCTCGCGCCAGTCGGGCACCGCCAGGAGCGAGAACAGCTCGAAGGCGTTGTTGAAGACGGGAAAGAAGAGGTCGTAGTCGCGGGTGAGCCGGGTCACGGCGAGACGGGGCACGATGGCGCGCGCCAGCCGCCGCGAACGCGTCGCCAGGCGCCCGAGCTTGTACACGCGCCGGGCAAACTCCAGCACCTGATAATTCTCCGGCTCGATGCGGTCGGCGCCGGTCACCTCCGCGACGACGTCCTCGAACTCGTAGGGCAGGCAGAATGCGACGAGGTGGTGGATCCGTCGCATGGAGAGCTGCAGCACGCTGCCGCCGCTGCCCCGGACCATGTGGACAGGAGGGGCAGCGCTCGCGATCGAGGAGAGCGCCGAAGGTCGCACTGGAACTTTCATCTCCCAGTCCCACTCGCCCCGCACCCTCCGAGTGGGCCACGAGCCCAAAACTTAACTCTATGCGGAATCAGAACACCGCCTTGCGGCAGTAGAAAGCCTCGGCGAATCCATCGGGCGCGACGCACTCCATGCCGCGAATGCGCGCGAGCCCGCGGAAGAGGTCGGCGGTGAACCAGGGCTTGCCGGCCTGCGTGGGGAAGTGCTCGAGGAGCCGGTGGTCCTGGTGCAGGTCGTTCCGGTAGTGGGTGAGGATCAGCTCGGGCGACCAGGCGCGCTTTTGCGCCTCGAATTCGTCCTTCAACGCCGCGCCCGCGTGGGGGAGATACCCGTCGCGGAAGGTGTGCACGGCCACCGTGGAGGTGTGAACGCCTTCGAGGAAAGCCGCCGCGGAGGCGCGCGCCTCGACGGCCCGCTCCGGAGTGGAGCAGAAGACGACCCAGCGCACCTCGAGATCGGGCCGCTCGGCCGCCAGGCGCAGGAGCGTCCCGCCGCAGCCGATCTCGATGTCGTCGCAGTGCGCGCCCAGCGCCAGCACCCGCCGCAGCCCGCGATCGGCGAAGAGCGAGACCCTCTGCATGCTCAGCGCGCCGGGGCCGGCGAGTGGTTCTTCCACACTTCCCAGGGCACCTGGCCGCGCGTGTAGAGGTCTTCGAGCATCTGCTTGTCCTTGAACGTGTCCATGCACGCCCAGAACCCGTCGTAAGAATAGGAGAGCAGCTTGCCCGCTGCGGCGAGGCGCTGGAACGGCTCCTGCACCAGCTCCTCACCCGGCCTGAGCCATTCGAAGATCTCCGGCCGGAGCACGAAGTAGCCGCCGTTGATGCGCATCCCCCAGTCTTTGACGTGGCGGATGCTCTTCACCTTGCCGTCGTCCTCGAGGCTGACGAGATGGTAGCTGGCGTACGGCGCAACCCCGGCGAAGCAGGCCACCGCCTCCGGACGCCCGTTCATGAAGTCGATCATCGCGGGCAGCGGCAGATCGGAGACGCCGTCGCTGTAGTTGGCGAGGAACATCTCCTCGCCGCTCAGGTACGGCTGCACCGCCTTGAGGCGCATGCCGATGTTGGAGGTCAGGCCCGTGTCCACGAAAGTGATCTTCCAGTCGCCGATGTCGCTGGCGAGAAGGTCGACCTTCCGGCCGCCTTCGCTGAAGACGAAGTCGTTGGAGACGGTCTCGTCGTACTCGAGGAAGTACCTCTTGATCGA
>WNFI01370365.1_pt1 | contig 10535 bp, 4 predicted proteins | sample 5400471 | NCBI WGS metagenome assembly WNFI01 (sample SAMN13153348, study PRJNA577476) | soil metagenome | isolation source: 100 cm saprolite on Douglas fir-dominated hillslope | place: USA:California | collected 2013-09-17 | reverse complement strand
TGCCTCGTGCCCGTGGGAATGCTGTAACTCGCTTGATTCTCTCCCCGGAAGAACACCACAGCTTCCACCTTCGCCCAAGGCGAATGTCGCACCAGCCTCAGCGCTTCTGCATGCGACCACTGCGCGGGAGGCTTCTGCTTCCAGAAATCGTCCGCGCGGACGATTGGTGAGAGTCCCAAAAAGAGTGTCACCATGAGGAGAATTGTTCGAAATGCCGCCGGAATCGGCGCGGCACGGCGCTCGTGTGCCCGGGATAATCCGGGGATCGCCATATTGCCTGAAACTTTCATACTCCACAGCTCGATAGTGATGACTGTAACAGGTTTTTTCTGTCTCCATCTACTCAGAATTTATTATCCGAACCGAGTCCCCGTAGGCCTTGCGATAGCAGTTGCCGGATTACCGGAAGGATTCACAAAGCAGTGACGTCCCATTTGTAGAATTACCGGGATTTTGGTTGACAAAAACCCCGCCCGGCATAGAATCTCATCCAATTGCAGGGTCGGTGCACGGGGTGCTTCATTTTGCCTGGGGGGTGGCGTCCGATGCTAAGGTCTTATTCATTCCGGTTTTCCTGTGCGCTCATTCTGATTCTTGGCTGTGCGCTTTGTCTGCCCGCGCAAGTCACTACCGGCGAAATTACCGGAACGGTCACGGATCAGAGCGGCGGCGCAGTCGCCGGCGCCACCGCGTCGGCCGTCTGTCCGGAGACCAACCAGACGCGTTCGGTGACCTCCGGCACCTCAGGCGAATACACTCTGACCGACATGGCCATTTGCGTCTATAAGGTCTCCGTTTCCTCCCAAGGGTTCAAGACAACAGTGCGCAATGTTACGGTCACCGTCGCTCAGGTGACCAAGGCCGATTTCCGGATTGAGGTAGGCCAGGGCAAGGAAGTCGTCATTGTCGAAGCCGCCTCCCCGCTGGTGGACTTCTCCTCAGGCGTGAACAACGAGGTGGACACCAAGGCTATCCTGGATCTGCCCACGGAGGGCCGCGATTTTAAGTCCATCTTGGCTCTTACCCCCGGCGTGCAGCGCTCGCCCGGCGGCGGGTTCCTCGACGTTAGCGTCAGCGGTCAGCGCACCACCACCAACAATTACATGATCGACGGCATGCCCAACAACGACCGCTTCTATGGCAGCGAGGTTGTCGGGCAACCCGGCGTGTTAGGCGTTCCAGCTTCCGTTCTGGGCAACGATTCCATCTCTGAGTACACTGTGCAGCAGCTTCCATCTGCTGAGAACGGGGTCAAGGGTGGCGCCGCCATCAATGTGACGCTCAAGAGCGGTACCAACAATTTCCACGGCAACGCCTTCTATTTCGGTGACTACGACTGGCTGAACGCGAAGAACTATTTCTCCAAAGATACTCTTCCCTACCACAATCACAATTACGGCGGCACGGTGGGCGGGCCAATCGTCAAGGATCGCACCTTCTTCTTCTTCGCGTTTGAAGGGCAGCGGAACAAAGCTCTGGAGCCTTACAAGGTGAGTATCCCCACGCTAGTCGATCTAGCCGCGTCCCTGAGGGACTTCGCGGATCCCACTGTCAACCCAAATAATATCCCCCTGAACACTGCAGGGTTGAACCTGCTGAAGTATTACCCATGTGCAGACGCCGCTGGCGGGATTGTTTCCTGCACCCCCGCCGCAGCTAATGGCATCGTTGTGCCCGCCGAAGGGGCCCCCAACGGGACCACGCATACCATTTCTAGTCCCAATACGGACAAGATGAGCAGCTACATCATCCGGATTGACCACAAGTTGAACGACAAAATGAACGTCTCCGGGCGCTATATGTTTGCGGACAGCGTCCAATCCGCGCCACTCGGCGGGTATACCCTTCCGCCGGCGCCTGGCAGCGGCCTCGCGCCCGACGCATTTAATTCCATCGCTCCGACTCGCGTACAAATGGCCGGTCTCTCCTGGACGTACAGCATCTCTGCCAACAAAATTCTTGACGTGCGCTTCAACTGGTCGCGTTACGCGCAGATACTGGCCCCCAATAACAAGGTTAATCCGCTGGACTTGGGCATCGACACGGGCCCACTGAACCCCGCCGATTTCGGCGTCCCTCCCGTCTATGCCAGCTCGGTAACTTATGGGAACCCCGGTGGGATACAGGGCTACCCGCTCAGCACCCGCCCCACACAAACCTACGATGCGTCGACTCGCTTCACTTGGACGAAGGGCACACATAGCTTTAAGATTGGTGGCAACTATCAGTACGCTTCCACGTTCAGCCTGCGAAATCGTGCCCGGACTGGCCTTGTTAGTTCTCAATTCGATTTTGAGACCCTGATTGACCAGTTGCTTACCGGCCGCCTCGACCAGGCTGGCCGCTCCTTCGGCGACACTTCACGCCACCTTTACCAACCCTCCGTGGGATTGTTTTTCCAGGACGATTGGAAAGTCACCCCGCGCGTGACGGTCAGCTATGGCTTGCGTTGGGACATCAATGGCGCGTTGGGTGACGCCGACAAAACTGGCTCCAATTTCTTCCCCTGCGCTCCGCCTGAGCCAACAGTCTGCGCTCCGAAAGGGTTTCCGAACGGCCTGGTTCGGGTGCAGGAGGGCTTCCCTCGCCTCTATAACCTCGACCTGAAAGACTTTGGCCCACGCGCTGGACTGGCTTGGGACATCTTCGGCAACGGCAAGACCGCTTTGCGAATAGGTTACGCCATGGCTTACGACGTGGCCAATTTTGCCGCCATCAGCGCTCCTTACAATTTCCAGGGTGCGAGGGCTGGAGCGTTCACAAACTCCGACTTGGGCGTGTTCTCGGTCAATGCGCTTGGGAACGGCTGTCCGTCGGGCCAGTTCGATGCGCAGGGCAATTGCCTGCCTGGTCTGCAGAACCTTTTCCAGGCCTTTGGGCCAAATACTTGTTACAATCCCGCGACCAACACCGCGTCTCCCGATTGGGTTTGTTTCGGTCCGCAGCCGGGCAGCGGAGTTGCAGGTACCTGCGCTGGGACTGGGACTGTGGGTTGTTTCCAAACCTTTGGTGCCAATCCCACCGGTACGCCGCCTTTTAACATTTTCGGAACCGTTCCGAACTTGAAGACCCCAAGAATCCAGTATTACAACGCCACGATTCAACACGAGATTTTCAGGAACAATGCGATTACTGTGACCTATCTTGGCTCCCACGGAACCGATAGTTTCCTCAACCGCAGCCTGAATAACCGCCCCATTGGCTGCAACGGGCAGACCACTGGGAATTGTGCGCGCCCATTTGATTCTGTGTTCCAGCTAAACGGCGTGCCCAACTTCGGTTACGTCATCCAATTGACCAACGATGGCTACTCCCGCTACAACGCCCTGCAAGCAACTTACCGCCAGCGGGATTGGCATGGTCTGAATACCACGGTCAATTTCACCTGGTCGAACTGCCTTGACACCAATTCCGTGAATCGTGGCGGTACTTCTACAATTCCGATCGAGGAGAATCCGTACAATCCCAGCAGCAACCTGGGCCCGTGCGACACCGATGTCCGGCTGAACTTCAATACCGGTATCGTTTACGATGTTCCTCGAGCGCATGCCCTCGGTCGCTTGGGAGAGGGTTGGCAGATCGGGTCTGTGGCGACAGTTCTGTCTGGGCGTCCTTGGACCCCTTTGCTGAGTTCCCTCGCCGATACGTCGGGCCAGGACCGGGTTTATGAAAGGCCGGATTGCTCGGGGGTAAAACCTATCTACCAGTTCAGTGACCCCGGTAGTCCCACCATCGTCAATCATGCCGCGATTTTTTCCACTCCCGCCCCCGGCACCATCGGGACCTGCGGCCGCAACAGCTTGCGCGGACCCAAGTTCAGGCAGTGGGACTTTAACATCAACAAAACTACCAAGCTCACGGAAAGAATAGGCCTCCAGATTCGCTTTGAGGTCTTCAACCTGTTAAACCATCCTAACTTCTATTACCTCCCGGCCAGTGCGAAGCCCTCAAGCGGTAGCTTCTCCACGTTCGGGCAGACGCCGGATATCGCCTCCGGAAACCCATACCTTTCCCAGGGCGGCGCGCGCGCTGCCCAGCTTGGGGCGAAGGTCATTTTCTGATCTTCGGCATCTTCGGCCCCCCGTTTTGGTTCCGAAAAAGGAGTCTGCTACAATGCAGGCTCCTTTTTCATTTATGCGGCGCGCCATCATCCTTTGCCTCTTGCTTTTGTCTCCCGCGCTCGCTGCGGCAGCCACTGACCGGCCCAATGTCATCCTGATCACGCTGGATACCGTCCGGGCCGACCGCATGGGCTTTCTCGGCTCAAAACTTGGTTTGACCCCGCAACTGGACGCCCTGGCGAGTCAGGGCATAGTCTTCGAGCATGCCTACTCCCAGGCGCCCATTACGCCGGTATCTCACGCGACCATACTCACCGGGACTTTTCCGCAGTTCCACGGCATCCGCAACTTCGGTGATCGCTTGCCCCCCAGCGTCCCATTTCTACCGGATGTTCTTCACGCCCAGGGCTACCACACCGGGGCTTTCGTCGGCAGCATCATTCTCGATCCGAAAAACGGGTTTGCCTCCGGCTTCGAGCGCGGCTTTGATGTCTACAACGCGGGCTTTCACCGGCAGAAAACCGGCGAGCGCCGCGAGGCTTCCATGCAACGCCGCGGCGAGGTGACCCTGAGGTTCGTGCTCGAATGGGTCGGCCAGCAGAAAGGCGGCCCGTTTTTCCTCTGGTTTCATCTCTGGGACGCTCACGACCCCTACAATCCACCCGAACCGTTCCGCAGCCGTTTTCCGAACGCCCCGTACAACGGGGGCATCGCCTACGTGGATTCCATTGTAGGGAAGCTGCTTGACTATTTGCGGAGTCAGGGACTGTACGACAATACGCTCATCGCAGTCGCCGCCGATCACGGCGAATCTCTGGGCGACCACGGCGAACTGACCCACAGTATTTTCCTTTACGACTCCACCATCCACGTGCCCTTGCTCGTTAAATTTCCCGGCAATCGTTCTGCCGGCCAGCGTGTGAATGCCACGGCAAGCCTGGTAGACCTGGCGCCAACCGTTCTCGAAGCGTTGGGGCAGACGCCACCTCCGGCCATGCAGGGCCGTTCACTCCTCCCTCTAATTGGGAATCCGCACCCGGAAAACCATCCTTCGTTGGCCACCGGAGACCACTCCGAACGCTCGTTCGGCTGGAGCGCGCTGGTTTCCCTGCGCCTCGGCAATCAGCTCTATGTGCGCGCACCAAAGCCCGAGCTTTACGATCTGGCCTCAGACCCCGGCGCGAAGACAAACCTCTATACAGACAAGCGTGCCGCTGCGGTGCGTCTGGCAGTCCAGTTGGACAGTTTCGTCAAGCGAATCAGCGAAGGGGCGCCGCAGGCCTTGCAGGACGGGCTCGACGAAAAGAGCAGGGAAAAGCTCTCCGCGCTGGGCTACGTGGCCTCTGGAAAGAGCAGCCCGCCCACCCGCATTGACCCCAAAGACCGCATCGATGTTGCCAACGATATGCACGACGCCAGCCTGGCCATCGAGGAGGGCAAAGAGACGACGGTCATCCCGCTGCTCCTGCACGTGGTGGCCAAGGACCCGCAAGTTCAGGCCGCCCAGTATTACCTGGGCATCGCTTACTCCCGGAATGGTAACTTTGCAAAAGCCATTTCTCCCCTGCGCAAAGCCGTCGAACTCCGCCCGGATGCGCTGATGGCGCAGTACGAGCTGGCCATCTGCCTCTACGAAACCGGCGATCTGAACACCGCTGCGGCTCATTTCGAAATCCTGGTGGAAAACCGGCCCGACTGGAGCGACGCCCGCTATTCCTTGGCCGCGATTTATGCCCGTACTGGACGGCCTCAGGAAGCAGCCAAAAGCCTGCTCATCGTCCTCCAAGGAGAGCCGGACCATTACCGCGCAAACCTGCTTCTGGGTCGCATGTTGTTTCTGAACGGCACTTTCGACGAGGCCCTGCCCTACCTGGAAAAGGCCGTGGGGGTACAAGCGGATTCCAGCGAAGCACATTCCTTCCTGGCCGACGAATACGAAAAGCTGGGCCGCGCCGCGGATGCCGCGAAAGAACGCGCCGAAGCCACCCGGCTGAAGACCGCAGCTCGCTAACGGAAGTATAAGCAGGAATGTCGCTGCGCTGAGCTGAGTGTCGTCCAGCGGCCTTTGCTGGACAGTCGCAATACGCAACTATATAATTCGCCTTTAATTCCAGGGGTGTTCCATGGTTCCAAGAAAATTCTCTTTATTGCTATCCGTCTTTTTACTGGCCGTTCCGGTTTTTGCGCAACAACAAAACCCTCCGAAACCGAAGCCGCGGGTCATCGTCCTCGGCGTCAACGGCATGGAGCTCGACATCATTCGTCCGCTCCTGCTGAAGGGCCAGATGCCGAATCTGTCAAAGGTGATCGAAAACGGCGCGTACGGAAAGTTGCGCACGGTCTCCGCGCCCAATTGTCCCCGGGTGTACAGCACGTTGTTCACGAGCACCAATCCGGAGGAGCATGGCGTCACAGGATTTATTGTCGGCGGGATCACAGCCAACACCAACATGCTGAAGGAAGAGCCTGTCTGGTCGATGCTATCGAAAAGCGGGATTACTGTGGGTATGGCCAACGTCCCAGCTACATTTCCCGTTATGCCCGTAAACGGTTACATGATTAGCGGGATGCTGACTCGCGGCAAAAACTGTGAGGACGGCGTGCTCTGCGCCCCCAAGCTTAGCGAAGTGATGGGCGGCGACGCCGTCTATCCGAAGAGCTTGCAACCCGAGCTTCTGAAGAATGTTGGCGATTTCTATATCGACTGCGAGCGCATGCCGGCCGCGAGCGATCTAAAGGGCCACGAAACGGAACTGATCAACTCCTGGCTTGATAAAGTGCAGCTCATTCGCGACCAGCAGACCAAGCTGTTCGACTATTTGCTGACCACCCACCCCACCGAATTCACTTTCCTGGCCCAATCGTGCGAAGACCGCACCGGGCACTGGCTCTACCCCATCTCGCCGTTCAATGTTGGCTACAATCCCAGCATCAATAACGTGCGCCAGGATGCTTTCCCGAACCAGTACGTGGCCTTCGACAAGGTGCTTGGCTCGATCTTGAAGCACATGGACGACAACACGTATTTGATTATTTTCTCCGACCACGGCATCAAGCCCCTGCGCGAGTTCGAAGAGAAAGATCCCCACGCGCACATGGACCATGAGAAAACCACCCCGGTGATCGCCAAGCACGATTTTGCCGATGGCGATGATGTTCCCGGCTCATTCTTCGCCATGGGCCCCGGCATCAAGCATGATTTGCGGCTGATGGGGCTGGGAGCCAGCGTGTATGACGTGACGCCGACCATCTTGCACATTTACGGCATAGACCAACCCAAACAGATGCGCGGGCGCGTTCTGACTGAGATTTTCGAGAAGACAGATAATAAAGTAGCCGCCAAACAATAACTCGCCCGAAGCGTCCCGCCGGATGCCGGTTTTTGCCTGCACTTCGCCGGACGGCCGCTCACTGCGGCTGCTTTGACTCTCGCAGTGCCTTCGCCCGCAGTTGAGCGCGCTGCGCCTCTTGCCGCCGCCCGAGGTTGGCGTAAGCCTGCGCGAGTAACTCAAATATTTCAGGATTGCGGTTCGAAGGTTCGGCAACCGCTTCCAGCAACTCCACGGTTTCAGTAAACTTTTTCCGGCGGATCAACGTTTTTGCCAGAGGGATCTGTGCCTCTGAATTTCCGGGCTGCAAGAGTACCGCCGCCTCAAATTGTTCTTCCGCCGCGTTCGAATCGTTCAAGCCGAGATACACTTGTCCGAGCGCGAGCCGCGCCTCAAATTGGTCCGGGTTCAACTTTAGGCTCGCCAGCAGCACGTCCCGCGCGCCTGACAGATCGCCGCTCAACTCGAGCGCCCGTGCGTATTCGAGCGCACCCGTCGCGTCATTCGGGTGCGCGTCGCGCGCCCGTCGCAGATAGCCGGCGGATTTGGCGTAATTCCTCGAAGCCATCTCGAGCCGGCCCAGTTGTCTAAGCGCAATCGCCGAACTTTCGTCTAATTGCAGCACCTTCTCAAGCGCTGCCCGAGCCTTACCCGGCTCCCCGGCCTCTGACGCCATCGTGGCGATGTGCAGTAGATTCTGTTCTTCAATTTTGTCCTTGGGATCGGGCAACAACGAGGGTTCGGGAACATCCGTAGCGCTTCCAGCGTCGGCTGAGCCTAAATACCCGAGCGCGTGCAGTTCATCAATGGTGCTCGCGGACACTGCTGCAAGCGAAGTTTTTCCGCGTTCAGGTGATTTGGCGCTCAACTCCGCAAGCGATTTACGCATTTTTTGAACCGTGCCATCCCAGGGCTCGTAATGGTTGTGCGATTCACCGGGATCGGCGCGAAGATCGTACAGCTCCGGCTTCGGCGCTTCGATAAACTTGAAGCCTTCCTTTCGAATCGACCGCAACGGGGCCCATTCAAACCGCAGCGGGTATTCCGTTTCACCGAAAACGGTGCGGAGAGCCGCCTGGACTCCGGCAAGAAATGGCTCTAGAGAATCGCCATCCAGATTTGCCGGAGCAGCAATGCCAAGCAGGCTCAAAATCGTGGGCATGATGTCTGTCGTTCGGACCTGCGCCTCAACCGTCCTGCCCGCTTCGCGTCCATTCGGCAGCTTCACAATCAGTGGAACATGGGTAGTTGAATCGTAAAGAAAAATGCCATGGGTGTCTTCGTGATGTTCGCCCAGACCTTCTCCGTGATCTCCCACGACAACTATCATTGCTCCCTCGTACCATCCCTGTTTCTTGAGGTAAGTAAGGAAGAGGCCCAACGCCGAATCCGCGTAGGCAATTTCTCCGTCGTAGAGCCGGTCCTTGTAAATTTCGGAATACGGGGGAGGTGGCTCGTACGGATCGTGCGGATCGTAGAAGTGCAGCCAAACGAAGTGTGAACCGGCTGAATGCGTGTTCAGCCACGATTCTGCGCGTTCCTCTACCTCCATACCTCGGCGCTCCAGACGTCCCCACCTGGACTTGGTTGTCGTGACCTTTGGGAAGTTATCGTAGAACTCGAAACCTCGATCAAGGCCGGGTGCGAGATTCTTGCTGTCAAGGATCACAGCGCCGATGAATGCCGCAGTGGTGTAGCCCCCCTTCGAGAGCAATTCTGCCAGGGTAGGATATTTAGCTGCCAAAGGGACGCCAAAGTCGCTCACTCCGTGCGAGCTCGGCAAAAGCCCGGTCATTATGCTCGTGTGAGAGCTATTAGTGATGGGGCTGGGTGTGAATGCCTGAGTGAAGCGGATTCCTTGCTCTGCTAGCAGATCCAGCGCGGGAGTTCGGATTTGCTCGTATCCATAGCAGTGAACGTGGTCGGCGCGCAGAGTATCGATGGTAATGAGAAAAACGCCGGGACGGGATCCCTTGTCCGGTTCAGGCTCGCGGGCAACGCTGGCACCAGCAGTTAAGTGGCAGTAGAGGAGGACAAAAAGGATCCGCATAGCATCGAGCCTATCACGGTCTGCGTTTTCTACAGTTGCTCAAGACGCCTGCTACTCACAATCAAAATTTTGATCGCCTCGGCGAGGATTTCCCATGCGCGCTGCCATTGACCTCCTGTTGTGCCACCTATATCATCCGCGCATCCCAATTTCATTACTTTCGGAGGGGCTCACCATGTTGAAGCGTGCGAGATACTTTGTCGCCATATATGTCGTAGCGATCGCAGTTGCTGTGCTCGTGGTTGCTCCTAGCTTGTTGCAGGCCCAGCAAACACCAATCAATCCAGACGCGTATGGGCAGCTCAAGTACCGGTATATCGGCCCGGAGGGCAACCGCGCAACCTCTGTGGCGGGAGTGCCTGGAAAACCGAACATCTGGTACGTCGGTGCGGCTTCGGGCGGCATTTTCAAAAGCACGGATGGCGGGATCCACTGGAATCCCATCTTCGACTCGGAACCAGTGGCGTCCATCGGCTCGTTAGCAGTAGCGGATAGTGATCCAAACATCGTGTGGGCGGGAACCGGCGAATCGTTCGTTCGCAGTCACATCTCTGTGGGGCAGGGGATTTACAAATCCCTGGATGCGGGCAAGACCTGGTCGTTGATGGGATTGGAGAAGGCCGGCCGTATTGGCCGCGTGGAGATCGACCCGCGCAACCCCGACATCGTGCTGGCGTGCGCGCTGGGCCACGCCTACGGACCGCAGCCGGAGCGCGGGGTATTTCGCACCACCGACGGCGGAAAGACCTGGGACAAAGTGCTCTTCGTGGACGAAAACACCGGCTGCTCGGACCTGGGAATGGATCCCAACAATTCCAGAATTCTTTTTGCCGGGATGTGGCAGATCGAGATTCACACCTGGGGCCGCACCAGCGGCGGGCCGGGAAGTGGCTTGTTCAAATCGACAGACGGCGGCGTCACCTGGAAGCGCCTGGAGGGTCACGGCCTGCCGCATTCTCCGGTGGGCCGAATTGCCGTGCGCGTGGCCAAGAAAGACTCCAACCGCGTGTACGCGGAGATTGAAACGGGCGACGGCGTGCCGCAGGCGAACAGCCCCGGGCAGCTCGGGCAACTGTGGCGTTCCGACGACGGCGG